>Ga0214472_10000089_pt1 | contig 119430 bp, 102 predicted proteins | sample RVTome_6_FD_207662 | JGI IMG/M metagenome (GOLD analysis project Ga0214472, IMG submission 207662) | Soil microbial communities from uranium-contaminated site in the Upper Colorado River Basin, Wyoming, United States - RVT140D175 | ecosystem: Environmental > Terrestrial > Soil > Contaminated... | reverse complement strand
TTGCGCGGCATGGCCTATGTGTGCCACACGGCACACGTGCCTGTCAAGTAAAAAATGAAAAACTAAGAAGTGAAAAATTCTTGATTTAGCAATGAGTTGCGAGTTTCGCGACAGAAACTAGCTATACGGAAGCCTGAAGTTCGGAATCAAAAGACACGGCGAACCTATGGGGAGCGAACTCTGCTTCACGAGCGGCCGGAAGCTGGCGGAGTCGATCCGCAAGCGAAAAATTTCCGCGCGCGAGGTCATGAGCGATTTCTTGCGCCAAATCGCGCGGGTTAATCCTAAAATCAACGCCATTGTCGCCAAACTCGACGATGACAACTGCCTCGCGCTTGCGGATGAGGCGGATCGGCGCTTGGCGCGAGGCGATATTGTCGGATGCCTCCACGGGCTGCCGTTCGCCTTTAAGGACCTGGACCCCGCGGTCGGTTTTCCGATGACCCGCGGCTCGGCGATCTTTAAAAACTTCATGCCGAGTGAAGATTCGGCGCTGGTCGAGCGCTTGCGCGGCGCGGGTGTGGTTGCCATCGGCAAGACCAATGTCTCCGAGTTCGGCATGGGCTCACACACCTACAACGAAGTGTATGGTACGACCTTGAATCCCTACGACTTGAGTAAGAGCGCTGGCGGTTCGAGCGGCGGCGCCGGCGCGGCGTTGTCCGCCGGTTTATTGCCGCTGGCGAGCGGCAGCGATCTCGGCGGCTCGTTGAGAAACCCCGCCAACTTCAACAATATCGTTGCGCTTCGTCCGACGGTCGGTCTCGTGCCTGCTGCGCCCGTGGCGCTGCCGTTTTTGGGTTTCTCGGTCAAGGGTCCAATGGCCCGTAGCGTTGCCGATGTGGCTTTTCTTCTCAGCGCGATGGCCGGCGCCCATCCGCGCGATCCCGCGGTTTATCCTTCCGATCCCTCTGTCTTTGCCAAGCCATTAGACCGTGACTTTAGAGACGTGCGAGTCGCCTGGTGTCCCGACCTGGGTGGCTTGCCGCTAGATCGCAGGGTTCGCTCCGTGTTGGAAGCGCAGCGCAAAACCTTCGTCGGCCTCGGCTGCGAAGTTGCAGATGTTTGTCCCGATCTCACCGGCGCCGATGAGATCTTCCTGACGATTCGCGCATGGAATTACTGGCACACCCTCGGTCCGTTGCTTAAAGAACATCGGGCGAGAATAAAAGAGGAGGCGGTCTGGCAAATCGAGTCGGGCAGCCGCTATTCCGGCGCGGAGATCGCTCAGGCGATGAACCGCCACGGCGAACTGATGGAACGGCTGCGCCGCTTCCACGACAAATATGAATTCCTAATTTGTGCCGTGAATCAGGTGCCGCCGTTCGATGCCGTGCTGCGTTGGCCCCGCGAGATCGAAGGGGTGGCGATGGAAAATTACCTCAGTTGGATGAAGTCGGCTTACTGGATCTCAGCGACATTCCATCCGGCAATATCGGTGCCGGCCGGATTTACCGACGAGGGGTTGCCGGTGGGAATCCAAATTGTTGGCCGGTTTCGCGACGATCTCGGCGTCCTGCAAATCGCCCATGCCTTCGAGCAGGCAACCGGTTTCGGTATGAGACGACCTGATATCGCTCTCGGCTGAATTGGCGCGACGCCGGTGGCAGTGTCACGGCCTTGTCCAACACCCCCGGCGGAATTCCAGAGCGAATTCCGGGGACACAATACCCAAATTAGACCGCTCGCTTGGCCTGGGACTTGGCCCGGTTCTCGCCAATCGTCTGGTGCAGCTTGTCGTGGTCGAGCCAGGCGAGCCGTTCAACGACTTGGCCGCCGACTAAATGTTGCTCGACGATTTCCGCGACGTCGTTCACGTTTACGCCCGAATACCACGTCCCATCCGGATGGACCACCATGTTAGGACCGTGGCCGCAGGTGCCGAGCGAACCGCAGGCGGTGACGTGGATTTCGTGCTGGAGCTTGCGGGCGGAAATCTCGGCGCGCAGTTTTTGCAAGACCTGTTCGGAGCCCCTGGCGGCGCAGCAGCCGTCATCGTCGGGCTTGCGGTTGGTGCAGACGAAGATATGTTTACGAAAAGGCAGCATGGGTTCCTCCTATTTTAGAGCTACGCAAAGATATTTGAAACTTTCGGTCGAATTTTGGATTTCAGAATCGGAAAAAAGATGCCTCTCGCAAAGGCGCAAAGACGCCAAGTTCGGAGAATTCGGAAAATATTCTTAACTTTGCGCCTTTGCGCCTTGGCGGGAGAAAATTTCTTGGCTTGGTTCTCTCAAACATTTTGAACAGAAGGTTCTAGCCGTCCAGCAGATAGGAAAACTTTTCCCGCGCCCGGCGCGCGGACTCGGGGCTCGGCATATTGACCGGGGGAAATTTGTCTCTCCAGGCATAGGGCCGGGTGGCGTCGATGATCGCCCGAGAATTTGTCATATCGCCCTTGGCGCGTTTTTCCGGCGGTATGCGCGGATCGAGCGGCGTGGACCAGGCGTTGTGAATGATGTCGATGGAAGTTGCCGGGTCCGACCGGGTGATCATCGCCCAAACCACCTCTTCCAGATTCGACACATCGATATCGTCATCGACAACCACGACGTATTTGCCGGCATAGGCGCCGACGTGGCACTGCGAAGCGACGTGGCCGACCTGAACGGCGTGGCCGGCGTAACGCTGCTCGATGGCGATGCAGAGCAGCATCCGCGTGTTGCCGATCTCGCTGGCCCAGGCGGCCTTGATGCCGGAAAGGCCGGCTTTCTCGAGGGCCTGGCGCAACAGGCCTGAGCGCAGAATCGCCCGGTAGCGCGCGATCTCATCGGGCGGCCGCTGTGGCGGGCAGCCCAGCATGATCGGCTTGTTACGATAGTAAATCGCCTTGACGTCCATAAATGGCTCGTCGCGCAGACCGCTGCCGTAGTAGCCGGTCCATTCGCCGAAAGGACCCTCGGGCTTTCGCTTTGCCGGGTCGACGAATCCTTCCAGCACGATCTCGGCATTGGCGGGGATGGGCAAGCCGGTCACCTTGCCTTTGATCACTTGATAGGGTTTGCCGCGCAGCCCGCCGGCGACGTCATATTCGCACAGGCCGTAAGGAATCTCGCTGCACGTCAGCAGAAAGAGCAACGGATCGCCGCCGACGACAATGGCCGCCGGCATCGGCTGCTGGCGCGCGATGTATTTGTCGCGATGAACCCGGCCATGCTTGCCCGGCGAAATATAAAAGCCGACCGTCTTTTCATCTTGGACCATGACGCGATAGGTGCCCAGGTTGACCCAATCTTCGTCCGGATCGCGCGTGATGTTATAGCTCCCGGTGCCGATGTAGCGCCCGCCGTCCAGCTCGTGCCATTGGGGCGAGGGAAACTGAAGGACGTTGACATCCTCGCCCATCTTGACGTTCTCCAAGATCGGTCCGTCGTCGACAAACTCGTAAGGGATGGGTTTGGCTTCCTGAAAGGATTTGGAGAAGGCTTCGGACAACTGGACGTTGTTCAATCCGGACGGCAGCCCCAGCGTCATATTTTTGCGCCGTCCGCCGAAGAAATTCACCAAGACCCGGTGGCCGTCGGGGTAGCCGGGAATCTTATCGAAAATGACCGCCGGCGCCGGATCGCGCCGATTGAGCAATTCAGAGGCCATGCCGATCTCCTCTTGCCACGATGCGCCGTCCACGCCGCGAATCTCGCCCACCTCGCCGGCCAGATCGATCCAGCTCCGTAAATCATGGTAAGGAATTTCTAACTTCATTTTTTTCTCCTGTGGAATTTAGTTTTTTGGATATTCAGGCTTTGGTGTGGCTAACTGGCCACAACTACTTCAGTACAAGGACTCGGAGATTGCACCGCGGAGGCGCTGAGGTCGCAGAGAAGAGGGAGTAGAAAATAACCTCTGTGAACTCTGCGTCTCTGTGGTGAGTTGTCCTGATTAAACGTCTTGAACGATTGGAACATTTTGAACGACTTGAACCCGCGCAACGCGGTCATATTTCAAAGTTGATCGCAGGTCTATCTCCGTTCTCCAAGGCGCGCGACGGCTGCCTTAACAAGGACATAACAGATCGTCCCAGGAAAGCAAAAGGAGTCGGATTCCTAAAAGGCACTGACCTAATACAAACGTATCAAGTAACATTACACCTGCTCGGGGAAGAAAGCCTTCGGACCGGGCGCGATGGGCCTCTACCTCGAAGGCCTCCCGCGCCAACCCCTTGGGCTGCCTACTTTGACGGTCTGGGGCTGGGATGAACTTCGCGTTCCTACGCTCCCGGTTTCTCAGTTTTCCTTCCCCTCGCCATAATCCACATGTAACATCGATAAAGGCGTTTGTATTACTTCGGCTTGTGTGCGTCCACGACTCTTGTTGCAGCGCGGGCGGCGATGCTTTATAAATTACGGTTAAGATCTGTTTCCCGGAAAGGATAAGGTAACGGAGCGTGGAATTTCAGCGCATCAAGCGGCTACCGCCCTATGTTTTCAGTATCATCGACGGCATGAAGATGGAGGCGCGCCACCGGGGCGAGGACATCGTCGACTTCGGCATGGGCAATCCGGATTGGCCGACGCCGCCCCACGTGGTCGCGAAGCTGGTCGAAGCCGCCGCCAAACCGGCAAACCATCGCTATTCGGTCTCCCGCGGGATTTATAAATTGCGCGTAGCGATTTGCGACTGGTACCGGCGCCGCTATAACGTCGTACTCGATCCCGACACCGAAGCGATCGTGACCATCGGCGCCAAGGAAGGGTTGTCGCATCTGGCCTGGGCGACCATCGATCCCGGCGACGTGGTGCTCTGTCCCAGCCCGACCTATCCGATCCACCAATACGCGGTGATTCTTGCCGGCGGCGACCTGCGCTGTATTCCGCTTACGACCAGTGAAGACTTCTTCGGGCATCTGGACGAAGCGATCAAACAGACCTGGCCGAAGCCTAAAATGCTCATAATCAGCTTTCCCCACAATCCGACCACGGAAGTTGTGGAGCTGGATTTTTTCGAGCGCATCGTCAAAGCGGCGCAAGAGCATGGGTTCATCGTGGTTCACGATCTAGCTTACGCCGACATAACCTTCGACGGTTACCAGGCGCCGAGTTTTCTTCAAGTGCCCGGCGCCAAGGACGTCGGCGTCGAGTTTTTCTCGCTGTCGAAGAGCTACAACATGCCCGGCTGGCGCGTCGGCTTCGCGGTCGGTAACAAGGACATCATCCACGCCCTGGCGCGTATCAAGAGCTATCTCGACTACGGAATTTTTCAGCCGATCCAGATCGCCGCGATTCAGGCTTTGAACGGGCCGCAGGACTGCGTCGAGGAGATTCGTCTGATATACCAGAAGCGCCGCGATTCGTTGGTTGAGGGATTGGAACGCGCGGGGTGGCATATCAAGAAGCCCAAGGGCACGATGTTCGTCTGGGCGGAGCTGCCGGAGCCGGCAAAAAAGCTCGGGTCGGTGGAATTTTCCAAGTTCCTGTTGCAGGAAGCCAAGGTGGCGGTGTCTCCCGGCATCGGTTTCGGCCAGTACGGCGACGATCACGTACGCTTCGCTTTGATCGAAAACGAGCATCGCACCAAGCAGGCGGCGCGTAACATCAAGCGCGCCTTGGGCAAGTTGCTCGACTGACGCGAGCCGCGGCGCAAGAATTCTTCCCGACGAATAAGCACATGGCATCAAGTAAAACACGCCAAAAAGTCGGCGTCGGACTTCTCGGATCGGGAGTGGTCGGCGAAGCGATTCAGGATATTCTCTTTCGCGATCTCAAAGGGCAGCTCGGTGACGAGATCGAACTTGAAGTCCGCAAAATTTATACGCGCAACCCCAAGGGCAAAAAATGGTTCGGCAAACGCCGGGATCTTTTTACCAACCGCGCTGAAGATGTGCTCGATCATCCCGGCGTAGACATCGTCATTGAAGCTTTGGGCTTTCAGTCCGTGTCGCAGCTGCCGCGGTTTCGCGATTACATTCTGCGCGCTTTTCGCAATGGCAAATCGGTGGTCACTTCCGACAAAGCGGTGCTGGCGCGCTACGGCGAAGAGATCTGGGCGGCGGCCAAGAAAGCCGGGCAGCAACTGCGCTTCGAGGCTTGTGTCGGCGGCGGGATCCCGGTCATTCGATCGCTGAGCGAGAGTTTCGCCGCCGAAGAACCCGAAGCGATCTTTGGCATCGTTAACGGCACCTGCAATTACCTCCTGTCGCAGATGGAGAAGAGCGGCAAACCCTACGGCGAGGCGCTCAAAGAAGCGCAGCAGAAGGGCTACGCCGAGACCAACCCTGCGTCCGATGTGAATGGCAGCGACGCCGAAGCCAAGCTGCTGCTGCTCAGTCTGGTCGGCTTCGGTCTGCAAATCCAACCGGGCACGATTTGGCGCAAGGGAATCGAGGATATTCAGGCGGTCGACTTTCGTTACGCTAAACGCATCGGTGGCAGCACGATCAAACAGTTGGCCGTGGCGCGGCGCAAGGGTCGCTCAGTTCAAGTCTTCGTGTCACCCGCCTTGGTTTCAGGGGGAAGCTTTCTCGGCAGCGTCGACGGCGCGATGAATGCGGTCTGTTTCGCAGGCAAGAGCAGTAGCGCCGGTCGTGGCGAGCGCGACTGCGATTACGTTTTGGTCGGTCCCGGCGCCGGCGGCGGGCCGACCGCGGTGGCTGTGCTCGGCGACGTCTCCGAGCTGGCGCGCGGTGAGCGCAGGTTTAGCGGCGTGCCGAGTCTGATTCCGCCGGGCACGCTGACGCTGCAAGCTGAAGACGACATCGACTTGCCTTTTTACGTCCGCTTCGTCGTCAAGGATCATGCCGGGATCGTCGGAGATATTGGCCAGGCCTTCGGTCGCATCGGTGTCAATATTTCCGAGATCTGGCAGTTGCGGCACGTCGACGACGAGTTGCGCGGTTTGATGCAGAGCACCAAGCTCAAGCAGAAGGCGCAACAAGTCTTGCCCTTTGTGATGACACTGGAGCGGGCGACGCTTAAGCAGATGCGCAAGGCTCTGGATTCCATCCGCGATCGGGACTATATCGTAGTCGATCCGGTGTGGTTTCCGATCTGGGGAACGATATGAGCGGCGGAGCGCCGCGCGACGCCACTGTTCAAATCGTTCCAGTCGTTCAAGCCGTTCCAGCCCCCACCTGTTTCCTCCCCAGCGACGCGGGGGAGGAGCAAGGAGGGGGATTGAACGGAGCGCCTGTCCTGAGCGAGCGAAGCGAGTCGAAGGAAAGCGATTGAACGGCTTGAACGTTTTGAACTTTTGCCTAACGGCACAAAGCACGGCAAGGAAAACATTTAGGTAAGATTCAACCGTGAAGTATATCATTCTCCAAGGCGACGGCATGGCGGATTACCCGCTGGAGGTTCTCGGTGGCAGGACGCCGCTCGAGGCCGCCCGGACGCCGAACATGGATTGGCTCGCCGCCCACGGCGTTTTCGGCTTGGCTCACGTGATTCCCGACGGATTTCCTCCCGGCAGCGATGTTGGCAACATGAGCATCATGGGCTACGACCCGGTGGTGTATCACACCGGGCGGTCGCCGTTGGAAGCCGCCAGCATGGGCGTCGCTCTCGGACCGCGCGACATCGCCTTTCGCTCCAACCTCGTCACCCTCGGCGGTAGCGGCGGCGATACTTTCATGGAGGATTTCACATCGGGGCATATAACCACCGAGGAAGCGGCGGAGTTGATTCGCGCCATCGGACAAATGCTCGGCGGCGATGGTGTCGAGTTTTTCCCCGGCGTGAGCTACCGCCATCTGATGGTCTGGCGCGACGGTAAGGAAAAGATGGAAACCACGCCGCCGCATGATATCACGGATCAAAAAGTCTCGGCCTATATGCCCAAGGGCGAGGGCGCCGAGCGGCTGTTGAGGCTCATGGAAGCTTCGCGGCCGATTCTCGCCGCTCACCCTGTGAACAAGAAACGTCAGGCGGAGGGCCGCCGTCCGGCGACGACGATCTGGCTTTGGGGGCAAGGCAGGGCGCCGGCGCTGCCGTCCCTCGCCGAGCGTTTCGGCATCAAGGGCGGCGTGATCTCCGCTGTGGACATTATCAACGGCTTGGGCGTGTACGCCGGGCTGGAACGGATCCATGTGCCCGGCATCACCGGTTTTCTCGACACCAATTATCGCGGTAAGGGCGAATACGGCGTCGCCTCGCTTGAGAAAAATGATTTCGTCTTCATTCACGTCGAAGCCATCGACGAGGCGGGACACATGGGCGACGTGGAGAAAAAAATCCAGGCGCTGGAGGACTTCGACGAAAAAGTCGTCGGCACCGTGCTCCAAAGAATGGCGCAGCGGAAAGATTGGCGCGTGCTGCTGATGCCCGACCATCCGACGTCGATCGCGCTCAAGACCCACGTCGCCGAGCCGGTACCATTCGTGCTTTATTCGCCCGAGGCGCCGCGTCAGAACGGCGCGGTCGGTTATAACGAAAAGGACGCTGCCGCCACCGGCATCGTAGCGAAGCAGGCATACCGGCTTATTGAATCGCTCATCGAAGGGAGGCCCACGTGGACCGAAATTTAGCACTAGAAGCCGTGCGCGTAACCGAAGCGGCGGCGTTGAATTGCGCCCGGCTGACAGGCCGCGGCGATGAAAGAGCGGCGGATCAGGCGGCGGTGGACGCCATGCGTAAAGCGTTCGATTCGCTTGCCATCGACGGCACGGTGGTGATCGGGGAAGGGGAGCGCGACGAAGCGCCGATGCTCTACATCGGCGAGAAGGTGGGCTGCGGCGGCCCCAAGGTCGATATCGCTCTCGATCCGCTCGAAGGCACGACCATCTGCGCCACGGGGGCGCCCAACGCGCTTGCCGTCATCGCCATGGCAGATGGGGGCAATTTGCTTCATTGCCCAGATACCTACATGGAAAAGATCGCGACTGGAGCGGTAGGCAAGGGCGTTGTCGATCTCAACAAGACGCCGACCGAGAATCTGCGGGCGCTGGCGGAGGCGAAACGATGCCGAGTCGAAGACCTTACGGTGATCATTCTTTCCCGTCCCAGGCATGAAGCGCTCATCAAGGAAGTGCGCCAGGCCGGCGCGCGCATCCGCCTGATCGGCGACGGCGACGTCTCCGCGGCCATCGCGACGACGAAGCCGGAAACTGGCATCGATCTCCTGCTCGGCATCGGCGGCGCACCGGAGGGAGTGCTGGCGGCGGCGGCGCTGCGCTGCGCCGGCGGTGAATTCCAGGGCCGTCTGGCACCACGCAACAACGAGGAGATCGAGCGCGCAAAAAAAATGGGCGTCACCGACATCAAGAAAAAATTTAGGATCGACGAGCTGGCTGCCGGCGACGTCATGTTCGCGGCCACCGGCGTGACCGACGGTGACTATCTTCAGGGCGTGCATTTTTTCGCCGGCGGCGCCACCACTCAATCCGTGGTCATGCGCTCCCGAAGCCACACCGTCCGGCTCATCAACGCGACGCACTACTTCGACCAGAAGCCGAATTACTGATGTCACGTTCAAGGTTCAACGTTCAAAGTTCAAGGTCCGCTGCTCCGGATCTGCGACGTTGAACAATGAACTTTGAACTTTGAACCGACCTTACAGTGGCCCGGAAGACAAGAAGAAAGCATCGTTGGCTCCGGTCGCTTGTTCTTTTCGTAACGGTGCCGATCCTCGTCTGGATTCTGGCGTTCCTGGCCTGGTTCTTCTGGCGCGATATTACCAGGTTGTTCGACAAGAAAGGTGCAACGAAGACGCCCCCCAGGGTTTTGCGGGGTACTGAGAAGACCCAGCCGCGCCGGGAAAACAAGTCCCAGGAAAAAATCCCAGAAGAGGATCGGCGAAAGCTTGACGAGATTCTCAGGAATCGGTGAGCTAAGGCGAAAGCAAATTTCTGCAGAACGCCGTGGCCGGCGATCTACGACGTGGCGGACAAAGCCGCGAGCAGCTTGTTGCTGTGCGCGGCGCGCTTTCGAGTTAGCGGTGGCGTGGATGGATGCCGGGTCTGACTCATATCACGCCCCTCCATCCCGTGAACTTCCCGCCCGCCTAATCCTCGATTCCGCGCGCATTCTGCAGGAGTATTTCCTATTCAAGAAAAACCGACTGGAACCTGCAACGCTATACTAAAAGCGGCAGGTCTGAAGGGGGACAAGTAGGATGATTGATTTAAAGTACTCGCTGGTCATCGAGGCCACTGACGACCCAACCTTTTTCGGCTTTTATTCACCAGATCTGGAGGGGTTTACCGGAGTCGGCCATTCGGTTGAGGACTGCCTTTATCAAGCGAGATGGGGGATGGAAGAACACCTCGCTTTACTGCGAGAACAAAAATTACCCATTCCCAAACCGAGCCCTAACCCGACCATCGTCATTCAGAACCAAGATTACCTTGCGCAAGCGAGCTGACTCAAGCCAGGACTCCAAGCAAGGATCGTCATTTCCACGTTTTGAGAATTCTCAAAACGTGAAAAGGTGGCGTTGACAGGAGGCTGGGCTTTGTCGTAGATGAGCCGGGATGGATGAAAAACGCTACCGAGAGTCGCGTCTTTGCCGGCTGCTCGGCAATCCGGTAGTATATCAGTTGGTGCTGCTCCTGGACACCGGAGCGCCGCTGACGCCGAGCAAACTTGCAAGATTCACCGGACGCCAGGTTTCCACCGTCAGTATTCACCTCGCCAAGCTGCGCAATGCGGACGTCGTGCGCTATGATACGTCCGGCAGGGAAACCCGCTACTGGCTCAAGCATCCCGGCGAGACTCGGGGACTTCTAAAGGCGTTGGGAAAAATGATCGATCGTTCAGTGAAAGTGGAATGAGCGGCATTTCGACATTTTGAGAATTCTCAAAACGTGCAAAGTCCCCGCCGAGTTTGTTTTTCCGTGGGTCTGGTACCGGCTTTTGTCTGAAACGACTTGAACGGAGCGAAGCGGTTGAACGACTGGAACGTTTGGAACGGGCATCAGCCTTTAAACCCTTGAACCCGTTCGCCAGGCTCAGGGCAAGCTTTCAACGGACGCGAGGCGACGGCATGTGAGCGCGCCATCATACCGTTTCTACCGTGTTCATTGCGGTGGCGGAGGGAATGCCTCGTGGCGAGGACGACGCTAGGACGGCGCGAATTTTTCGCGAGGACGAAATTCCCGCCCCGATAGTCTTCGATCACGCGCGCATTCTTAGCGACTATTTCCTATTCAAGAAAACCGGCCGCCGGCCAAAGCCGTGAATCCGGCCGCGCCGCGAACCCGCGCTGTGGAGTCCCACGGGCGAGCCAGTGGCGCGTTCCAGTACGCCCGTGGGGCGGAAGCCTGAGCAAGGGCCCCGGGCCAGGCCGGAGCCCGAGTCGAAGAGCCAAAGAACTGATTTTCTCTGAGGTCACCGTCGCCCGACGGCGGTCGCCAGTCACGCACGTATACCGTCCCGATCCAGGAGCTACAACGCGAGCATGCTCAGCGCCCATGCGTTGTCATTTCCATGGCGATAGGCGTAAAATCCTAAAAATTCAAAGCTCTTGGAGGGTGGTTTCTAATGGCAAGCCATGCTGACTCCCGAAGAACTAGCCAGAGAGAACATTGACGCGCTGCTGGAGCAATGCGGCTGGGCGGTGCGCAATCAGAACGACGCGAACATCTTGGCTCATCTGGGTTTGGCAATCCGAAACTTTTCGTTAAAGTCCAGCCATGGTTTTGTTAACAACGTTCTCGATGTGGATGGAAGAGCTGCGGGCGTCTTTGAAGCGAGGAAAGAAGGCGCTACACCAACCGACGTGGAGGCTGCGTTTCACAATCCGCAAGAAACAAGACCTGATCCTCAAAGATCAAAATTTTGACCGAGGAAGGAACTTATGGCTCGGGTAAGAAAGGTTGAGCAGAGCGAGGGGAACTAACGGGACGCGTGGCAAGTCCCCCGTAACGGCCATGGTCAAATTTAATTTGCCGATAAAATTCAAACGTAACGAATTGACGCCCACTGTTTGTGGGTCCCACTGGTGAGACAGCGACGCTGTGGAGACGAGTTGGCATGACTGTTGAAATTCTCGAGCCTCGCATCGAATTACTTGGCGAGGAGTACGTCCTCGTTCAGGCATGGAAGAAGACTGCGTCACACATCCGTTATCACAACTGGTACTCGGACACACTCGCACTGGATCGCGTAGCGGTCAACCTTCCACATTTCCTCGCCGAACTTGCTGAGCAACTAAAGGCATTCGCTCAATGGAGCAATGACACGCTGCGGATCGTGCCTGCCCCTAAGAGCCAGCGGTGGCGCGTAACGCCAGACACAAATCTCTGGGGGCCCGTGGATAGGGGCAGGACAGCAGGCAAGCTTCGCCCTCTGGCCCATGTGAGCCTTAAGGACCAGGTTGCTGCCACTGCGGTGATGCTCTGCCTCGCCAACCGGCTCGAAACACTCCAAGGCGACCCGCGCGACTCGATCGAATCTGCCGCGACTCGCCGGCACGTCGTCTCATATGGGAATCGCCTGTTTTGTGACGTGGTCGGCGAAGAGCTTCATCATCGCTGGGGCTCGGGGAAACTCTATCGCGCGTACTACCAAGACTACCGAAGTTTTCTCTTGCGGCCGGAAGTGGCAGCAGAAGCAGTCTCAATCACTGATAACGCCCGCGTCGTAGTCGTGCACTCGGACTTGCGTAATTTTTACGACAGGGTACGCCCAGGACTTCTCGCGCAAAAGATAGATGCGCTTTCAATGCCTGGTGACGATCCCAACTTCTTCGTGCTAGCGCGCCGTCTTTTAGATTGGGCATGGAACGAAAAGGATTCCCAAGAGGTAACTGGTTATGCGGCACAGGTAGAACTCTCGGACTTTTCGAGAGTTGCGCTTCCTCAAGGACTGGTGGCGTCCGGCTTCTTGGCCAACCTCGTGCTGCTCGACTTCGACCAAGGTTTGCGTGAGGCTCTGTCTCAGGAGATTGAGCCAGGGGTCCGTCTCGAGGATGCGTGCCGATATGTCGATGACCTACGGATTGTCCTAACCATTGGCCGCAGCAAGAGCCTGTCTGACATTGAACAGATCATCACAAACTGGCTTCAGACACTGCTAGATCGCCATGCGGAGGGCCTGAAACCATCCGACGACAAGACGAGGGCCGCTGCATTCAAGGGCGACGAGCGGCCTTTGGTTCGGCAGAGCCGAAAGATGGCGCGGATCCAGAGCGCAATGTCCGGCGGATCCGACGCCATCGGGGGTGAAGAAATCCTAGATGCTGTTCAGGGACTGATTAGGTCGCAGCAGCGTTACTCGGCAGGGCGCTCCGCGGACCAAGGCTGGCGCTTCTCGCCGATTCCGGATGTGCGCAATGAAACCGTCGCACGTTTCGCGGCGGGGCGGTTCCGAATCACCTACCGATCGCTCAGACCACTTCTGGCAGCCCGAGAGGACGCTCCACGCTTGGACGAGGAGGACGCCGGCGACAACGGTGTAGGCCGTTCGCGGGTAGCCCGCACCCAATCCGAGCTTGATGATGAAGCGAGAGCGTTTGCCTTGGCTCTGATCGCAAACTGGGTCGAAGACCCTTCCAATGTCCGTCTACTGCGCATCGGGCTGGACCTCTGGCCGGCGGAAGATGTAATAAGAGGTGTGCTAGGCCTGCTGCGACCCTTCACCGAAAAGGGCGGTCGCCGCAAGGCACCCCGAAGGGTGGCTTGGTATTGCCTTTCAGAGGTCTTCCGTGCCGGGGCGACAGAGACGGGATTCGTGGAAGATGTTGAGTCCCTGCCGGCGGGGATAGATATCGCGGCTTATCGCGGGGTTCTTAGGGAGGAGGCAGTTCGCCTCGCGTCAATGCCTCCGTCAACTCTACCCTGGTATCTCAAGCAGCAGGTGCTCCTATTCCTTGCGGCCAATGACGCGACGCACGCTCCTGTCATTCGCACAGGACACAGTCCTGAGACAAAACAATACCGCGAGCTGATTCGCTTCCTCAAGGGTGAAGGCGATGGCCTGAGCAGCGCAGAGTTTGCGACGCTGGCGATCTTGGCGCGTCGATCGTTCCTCGGACAGCAGACGGCAGTTCAACTGGCGGGTAGGGGAATCAAATCACGCCGATTGGACCAGATCTGCGAACGCGATCCGTCCTTTGCGCTTGAGATCCTCGCATTCAGGTCAGAGCTCGCCGAAGAGGTTTCTCCCAGACTCCGCGATGATCTTTGCCTAGATCGGAGCGCTGAAATTGATGGATGGGTATCGCTCTCACAGTTCGTTCTTCAGGGTGAGCCGAACGGGCTGCTTCGGAACGAACTCGCAATACTCCACTTCGCATCGAAGTCCCTAGTGGAATTGTCTACGACTCCGAGCACGCTGGCCATTACTCCGTCCGACGTCCATTTGCGGCTTCGAAACCCACATGAAGGGTTTTCGGAATAAGACGAGGTCAAAGTCGTTGCAAGCCGCGTTACGCCCGCGGGGTCTATGTACTCGCCGCCGCCTTGGTGTCCGGCCGACGAGCGCTGGCGTTTTCAGCTCGGTTATCTCCTGCGCTTCATTCTATCCGTTCGGCCGGACTTCACCCCGATCGTGCGCCCTTTTCACTGGAAGGAGGGTACGGCGACATATAGAGCACCAGACAGTCACTGGTATCAACGCCTTTACGGACTGTACAACGGGCAGACAATCGGGTCAAGTCTGGAGTTGAGTAAATCCATGCCGTCCCGACGGTCTACAGGATCAACTGCGGAGACCAAGACCAGTGACAACTATTCAACTTCAGATTTGCCTCCTCGATCGGAATGACCACTAAAAGAGGCTGGGAGTCTCTCGTGAGAAGATCCGGGGTTGCCTAAGAACAAGGGTGTCCAGGGAAAAGGCTTCATCGCGGTTCTGCTTTCTGCCCAGGTCACGTCTGGCAAATCACCGACGGTCGCCATCAGCAGACGTTTTTTCGGAAATTCGCGCGTGTGATGGGCGCGGCTATCCGCGTTGGGTCAGCGACGCGGGTAATTTTACCGTAGGCGATGATGGGCGAAGGTCGGGCAACATTATTTCTTGGGAGAAAAACGCAGAAGATGGTAAAAGATAGCGTGATCCAACCCGTAACCGTACTGCCGGTGCTTTTGGGGTCGCTCCTGCTTACTGTTGTGAGTGCGCTATGACCGTCACTCACGTGGATCAACCAACTCCAACTTACCTTCATATCGCGGCAACGGCTCTCTCTCCTAAGTTGCAACGGCTGGCATTGGTCAATGTTTGTCTGGGACAATTCATGAGCGCGCTGGACTCCCGCTCGGTGATCGTCGCCCTGCCGACGATATCGATTTATTTCAACAGCTCGATGGCGCTCCTGCAATGGATCCCGCTGGCGTATCAACTCACCATTATCGGCTTTGTTCTGAGCATGGCTCGCTTGGGCGACATGCTGGGTCGCAAAAAGATTTACGCTTTCGGATTTCTGCTGCTCATCCTGGGCTCTGCCTGTTCTGGGCTGAGCACTGGCCTGTGGCAACTCATCGCTTTCAGAGTCCTGGCAGGCCTCGGCGGGGCCGTGGTCATGGGCAATGGGCGGGCGATCGTGTCGACGGTATATGCGCAAAAAGGGAGGGCCCAAGCCCTGGGGCTCACTTCCATGGCCTTCCATTTGGGATATATCGTCGGACCCTCTCTGGGGGGATTTCTCATCGACACCGTCGGCTGGCGCTGGATCTTCTTTGTCAACTTGCCGGTCGCTGTCGCGGCGGGTTTCATGGTCTGGAAGGTTCTACCAGAAACGGTCAGTCATCGGGGCAAATATTCCTTGGATTCGCTGGGTATGGTGACGCTGCTGTTAACGGTGGTATCGCTGATTTTGGGTTTGCAGCAGATTGCCAAGTCGGGCGTTACCTGGGTCGCCGTAGCGGCGTTTCCGGCCGCCGCCATTTTTCTTGGTTTGCTGTTACACTTTGAGCGCAACAGTCCGGCGCCACTGCTCGATCTTTCACTCTTCAGGGTACGAATGCTCACCGCGGGGGTCCTGAGCAATCTCTTCATTGTGACCTCCCACAGCGCGACATTTTTCCTGTTGCCGTTTTACTTGCAGGGGATTTTGCATTTTACCCCGACCCAAGTCGGCGTCACGATCATTTTCTTCTCCCTGGTCATTGTGTTTCTAGCGCCGCTCGGGGGATGGCTTGGGGACCGACTCGGTTCACGGTTGCCTTGTACCGCGGGCTCCGTCTTGAGCGTGACCAGTATGCTTGCCTTGTCACGTTTGGGAGCGGACGCCGGCCACGCGGAGGTGATCGTTCCCCTCATGATCCTAGGATTGGGTTGGTCGCTCTTTCAGGCCCCCAATTTGAGCGCCATCTTCAGCGCCGTGGAGGCTCGCCACGTCGGGGCGGTGAGCGGGATCTCCCTAACGTCGGCCAACATCGCCAACGCAATGGGCGTTGCCGTTGGGAGTGTGCTGTTTCTGCGCGGCCTGAATTACTTTGGTCTAGGCGGGTCCGTGGTGCCGGCTTATACGCAATGGGCACAAAGCCCCGAGGTTTTTCTTAAAGCCTTCCAGAGCTCCTGGCTCATCATCGCGGGATTGACAGCGATTGCCATCGTAACTTCAGCGATGCGCGGCGTCGATAAGCGAACCTCACAGTGTGGCTAGGAACGACCTGTGCAAGATTTCGATTCGTGACCGGCCGGAAGCCGCCTATGGCCCAACCGACAGTATTTCCCGCGTCCTCGCTGGCCCGCTTTTAGCTCTAGCCCTATCTCCGGTCGTCTTTTCGTCGTCTCACCGTTCATCTCTATCTCGACGGCCCGGCGGGTAAGACTTTCTGTATCTATCGTGGTCGTTGTGCGGTTCATGGTCTGAATCGATTCGCACCCTGTCGCGATCTCTGAGGACGAACCGCGGCGGCGAAGAGTGATCACCCGAGCTTTGCGACCGCCTCCTGAATTCGCTTGCAGCCTTTCTCGATGTCTTCGAGGGAGGTGGCGTAGGAAAAGCGGATATGCTCTTTGGAGCCGAAGTCTTCGCCGGGAACCGCCGCAACTTTGGCTTCTTCGAGCAGGTAGTCGGCCACGTCGCAGGGGGTTTGGAGCTGCTTGCCCGCGGTGGTCTTGCCGAATAACCCGCTCACGTTTGGGAACACGTAGAATGCGCCCTGGGGTTTCAGGCAGTGTATTCCGCGAATCCCATTCATTCGACTGACGATCACTTCCCGTCGTCTGGCAAACTCGCTCACCATGATCGGTATTTCGTCCTGGGGGCCGCGAATGGCTTCGAGGGCGGCGGCCTGGGCCATGGACGCGGGATTGGAAGTGCTCTGGCTTTGGATTTTGGCCGCGGCCGCGATGACGTCCGCCGGCCCGAGGGCATAACCGATGCGCCAGCCGGTCATCGCATAGCTCTTCGATACGCCGTTGACCAGGATTGTCCGGTCGCGCAACGCGGGGCATAGGGCGACCAGGTTGTGAACGGCGAAGCCGTCGTAGACGATCTTCTCATAGATGTCGTCGGCAAGAATCAGGCATGAATGCTTTTCCAGCACCTGCGCAAGCGCGAGCAACTCGTCGCGGTCGTAGCAGGCGCCCGTGGGATTGCAGGGGCTGTTCAACATGACCACCCGAGTGCGCGGAGTCAGGGCGGCTTCGAGTTCCGCCGGCTTTATGCGAAAGCCGGTAGCTTCGCCGGTGGGAATGAGTTTGGGAACACCGCCGGCGAGCAGGGCCATGTCGGAATAGCTGACCCAGTAGGGGGAGGGAATGACCACCTCGTCGCCGGGGTTAACCACCGCTTGAAGAACGTTGTAGAGGGAGTGTTTGGCGCCGCAGCTTACCAGGACGTCATCCTTACGATAGCTAAGCCCGTACTCGCGCCGGTATTTTTCCGTGATCGCTTCGCGCAGGGGTTCGATGCCTTTGACGTCGGTGTATTTCGTCATGCCTTTGCGCAAGGCTTCGACGGCCGCGGCCTTGATGCGCTCCGGGGTGTCGAAGTCCGGCTCACCGGCGGAGAAATTGGCGACGTCGATTCCTTCAGCGCGCAGTTTGCCGGCTTTGGCGGCGATGGCCAGGGTGACCGACGGTTTGATCAGTTTGGTTCTTTCGGCGAGTTGGGTCATCTTTGCGCTCCTCGACCTTTCGACTTGTGCCCTGGCGTCTCGCCGTGGGCTCGCTCAGAGTTCCGCCCCACGGCCGATGCGGTAGGCGCCATGAGATCTGCCCGTGGGGCTCCACCTTTGAACTTTTGGCTCAACTTCTTGAGCACGTTGGCGGGCACCAGACCGGAAACGTCGCCGCCCAAGCTGACGACTTCCTTGACCAGACGGGAGCTGATGTAGAATTCGGATTCGCCGGTCATCATGAAAAACGTCTCCAGTTTGGGTTTGAGGCGGTGATTCATCATCGCCATCTGAAATTCATACTCGAAATCGGATATCGCGCGCAGGCCGCGGATGATCACCGTGGCGCGTTTGCGCTCGGCGTAATCCACCAGCAGCCCTTCGAAGGAGTCGGCCCGGACCCGCCCTTCGATCCCTTTGAATACCTCACGCATCATTTGCAGCCGTTCCGCCACCGAGAAAAGGGAACCGTCCTTGCCCGGGTTACTGGCGATGGCGACGACGACGTTGTCGAAGACGCGCAGCGTGCGCTTGACCAGATCGACATGTCCATTGGTGATGGGGTCGAATGAACCGGGGTAAATCGCAACGGTGTCTGTTGCCATATGTGGTGGTCCTTGTATGAATTAGATACTTACCTTGGAAATGTCGAACAGAACGACTCTAGGAAAATTTATCGCGCCAAGGCGCCAAGGCGCGAAGTGACACTCGGTGTCATTTCGACCCCGTGGTGTAATGGGCCGCAACTCCACGGGGGAGAAATCTTTCTTAGATCCCTCGCATTCGCTCGGGATGACGGACCTCGGCCCGTCACTTCGCGTCTTTGCGCCTTTGCGGGAGACATGGTTTTTCCGATCTCTTTTTCATTTCCGAATGTCAAATACTTTTGACTTGGTTTACGCACCGATTTTAAAAAAGGAAAGCAGCGTATCGCCGTATCGGCGCTGATCGCGCAGCTCCAGCCTATCGTAACGGGGCGCAATTTCCTCCCGGATGCTGTGCTCGGCGATCAACGTCCCCGTCTGTCTTAGCAAGCCGCCTCGAGCCACCATCTGTAACGTCTTCTCAACCAGGCGCTGGTCGTAGGGTGGGTCGAGAAAGATGATATCGAATGTCTCGTGCCGGCCGCCCAATAGCCGCAGGGCTCGGTTGACCGGCGCGACCCACACCTTGGCGCGATCCGTTAAATCCAGCCTGCGCAGATTTTCCCGAATCGCCTTTGCCGATTCCGCCGAGGTGTCGATCAGGATTGCTTCGGCCGCGCCGCGGCTCAGTGCCTCGACGGTTACGTTGCCCGTGCCGGCGAAGAGGTCCAGAACTTTGACGCCGGTAAGATCATGCGGCAAGATGTTGAACAGCGCTTCCTTGACCCGCGCCGCCGTCGGTCGAAGCGATCTTCCTTTGGGGGCTTTGAGGCGTCGACCGCGCGCGCTGCCACCGATGATGCGCATGTTCTTTTCAACCCTTCGACTCGATCCCCGGCCTTGGCCGGGGACTCTTGCTCAGGATTCCGCCCCACGGGCGTACCGTGAGGCTCCACCACGATTCTTATTAGGATGCGCCGGCCGTCCGTGCAACGCTGTCATCCGTCCATTTCCAGGACGATCTTACCGAACTGTTGGGTTTGACGTTTTTCACCTCGCCGCCGACTGCTGCTACAACCCCGGCCCCATCGGGGCCGAGAATACGCGTCAAGTTCGAAGGCGTTCCGATCGTACCGCACCCGCTCCCGATATCTCTCCGATCAATGGAGGCAGCTTCGAGTTTGATGATCGCGTTATAGACTCCGGCTAGCTCAGGCTCCGGGCAATCCTCAAAACGCAGCCTATCGGCGTCACCCTGTTCGTGAATGCGAACCGCTTTCAAGAGCCAATCCTGGGAAGGTTTCTAATTGGGTTAGCAAGATATGGCAGTGCTGTCAAAGGCGGTGGAACAATTGAAATCTCAGACCGGCCCGCCGCCAGGAGTCGCTTGTGAGCTTAAGCGGAAAAAGAAGTGCCGCAGCCGCAGGTGCCGGTGGCGTTGGGATTGGTGAATTTAAAGCCGCCGCCGTAGATGCCGGCGACGAAATCGATGACCGTGCCTTTGAGAAAGGGCGCGCTCTTGCGATCGACGTAAACTTTAATTCCGTCCCATTCTCGCACGGTGTCTTCCGGTTTTTGCTCTTTGTCGAAGTCGAGCTTGTAAGAAAAACCCGAACAGCCTCCGTCCGTGACCCCCACGCGCAGCCCGTATTCTTCCTTTTTGTCCCGGGCCAGGAGCAGCTTGACCTGCCGGATCGCGCTCTCGGTCAGCGTCAATCCCAGGTCGTCCTGATTATTGAGCGGCTGATACATGTTTCCTCCCAACCCATATAAGCCTAATGACGGAAGCGAGGCATGTCAAGACGGCAAAAGGACATGGTGGGAGTGTCTTACGATGGGAACTTTCCCGAAGGTGGTATAATGCTATGAGAGTGCAGGGACATCGGCGAATGCTTGACACCCTAAGCCCGGTTTGGTAGCGGTCGCGACGGTAGGGGTCGCACGACGATCGCCGTAGAACGTTAGACCTTGACCGCTCCCAACGTCTTGAACGATTGGAACGACTGGAACGATTGGAACCATTCTGAATGACTGAATGACAGAACGACTGGAACGATTTGAACTATCCAAAGGAGTGTTAGTGATGTCCAACGTCGAACCGAAAGGCGCAGTTCACTGGATCGATCATTATGTGGTCGGGACGAATGACTTACCGGCCTGGAGTTACTGGGCGCTGCATGCCACCGGCCTTCCCATCCAGCCGATCAACGGACTGACGACCCATATGAGAAAGAAGAGCACACCGATATTCTGCTTCATGTGGTGGGAGGGCGGCTCCTGCCGCATCGGCGCCTTTCTGCAACCTGAGAACTACCCGCCGGCCAAACCTCTGGGCGAGGATATGCCGCGCTGCGGCTTTTACATCCGGCCGGAAGACATCGACAGGCACTTGCACAGGCTCGATCAACACAAGATCCCGCGCACCGATCCGATTAAGACAGCCGCCGACGGGGAAGAAGGCACGGTCATCTGCTTTGCCGATCCCGACGGCAATCAGTATGAATTTTGGGCGCCGGCGCGTATGCCGGAAGGCGCCATGGAGATCTGCACCGACGAAAAAGTCGGCCGCATCAGTCATGCCGTCTACGGCTCCCGCGATCTGGCGCGGACCGCGGCCTTCTTTGAAAAATATTGCGGCATGGAAGTCGAGCGTAATTCCAAGACCGCCGAGGGAACGCTGGTCTTGCGCATGAGGGCGGGCGCCCGGCTTGTCTATAAGTTGGTCGATCGGGTCGACGAGCGTATCGCGGGACACAGCCCTTGGTGGGACATGCACACCGCGCTGACGGTCCGCGAAGAGGAGTTCTTTCCCAACTACCGGCGCATGTGGGAAGGACTTCCCGAAGAAGCGGGTCCGAAGGAAAACCTAAACGATTCCCGCGAGAAAGAAGACGCGTTTCCGGCGCGCACCGGCTTGCACCGCAGCCCCGTCGGCTACCGGTGGAAGGAGATCTATAACCGCGGCGATGAGTTCTACGACTGGGACGGCCACGCCTTTCACTTCTTCGGCGGCATACCGTTGAAAAACGACGGCTCGCTGGCGCTATACCAAGGGAAGGAACAGGAAGAATACTTGCGCGAGCTGGCCGAATCTTTGAAAAAAGGAGACCGGCCGTAGGGAGTCGAAGAACATGCTATCCATAGAATCAGAATCCAGAATCGGACCTGCCCCCAAGACCTTGATCGCCACGCTCCTTTCCCTTTTCCTCAGCAGCGCACCGGTGTGGAGTCAAACGAGCAAGCCGTCGTCTGCGGCCGATTTAGCTTCCTATGCCGGGGCGGATCGCGAGCGGCTGCTGCTCGACGGCGCCAAGCGCGAAGGCAAAGTCGTCTGGTACACGACGCTGGCCGCCGAGCAGAACAAGCAAGTCGCTGGCGCTTTCGAAACAAAATATCCGGGCGTAAAAGTGGAGACGTTCCGAACCGGCTCCTCGGCGCTGACGCAAAGACTGCTCACCGAGGCCCAGGCGCGCCGTCACATCGCCGACGCCATTGAAACGACGCTTCCTGGTTTGCTGACTTTCCGCGACAACCAGTTGTTGCTTCCCTACACCTCGCCGCACCTCGCGGCGTTTCCCGATGACGGCAAGGAGAAAGGCCCCAGGAATCTCGTTTACTGGACCCATGCCCGCGAGTCCTACATCGGTTTCGCTTACAACAAGAATTTTCTCAACGCCGCCGACCTACCGAAAAACTTCGACGGCCTGATGAGACCGGCGCTGCGCGATAACATGGGTCTGTCGGGAGATGACACGGGCGCTCGAATCATCGGCGCCATGGTAAAGACCAAAGGTGAGGGTTTTGTAAAGCGATTAAGAGAACAAAACATTAGAATGCATATGATGGCGGGCAGCGCAATGACGCAGCTCGTCGCGGCGGGAGAAATCTTCGCCTCCCCAAGCCAGTTCTACAGCGCCACCAATGTTGCCGCCAAGCGCGGCGCGCCGGTGGCCTGGATTCCCATGGACCTGGTGGTCGCCAACGCCGGCGGCGCGGCGGTTTACACTAACACCCAACGGCCGCATTCGGCGCTGCTCTTTGCCGATTTTCTTTTGAGTCCCGAGGGGCAGAAGTTGCTCGAAGATTTATACTTTGGCAGCGCCAAAAAGGACTACGGTTTCAAGCGCTGGTATCCGGAAAAAAGCGGGACGCTCGCTCAATACGAAGAGGCGTTGGAAGGATGGCATAAACTGCTCAAGGAAGTGACTCGGAAGTGAGCGCCTCGGTGTTAAAAGAGTCGTTCAACGATCCGACCGTGTTCCTGCTATCGTGAAAAAGAAGTCGGATATCTCACCGCTGAGGCGCCGAGGACGCCGAGAGAATCGAAGGAGGAAATGTTCTTCAAAAAACCCTCTGTGAACTCTGCACTACTATAGCTGACAATTTGCGCGGCCTGCGCAAATTGTCCGGGCTCCGAAGACCCATCGGGTTCGGATATGCCTCCCGCCAAGCATGTCCTGAGCCTGGTCGAAGGGGCGCCAAGACGCTAAGCGACAGGCCCAAAGCCTGTCATCCCGAGCGAATGCGAGGGATCTAGGAAAGATTTCTCTCTTCGTTCGAAATGACAATGATTTCCCTTTGCGCCTTTGCGTCTTTGCGGGAGATATTCCGAGACCGACCGGTGCGCGAAGCGCACCCTACGAAAACCTTCGTGTCCTTCGTGCCTTCGTGGTGAATCCGACTTTTCTCATTTTGGTTGCGGCGTAGCTGCGCTGGGTCTCTGTGGTGAATATTTTTGGAATCCGGGCGGTATCGCCGGTAACCTTGACGGCCAGCGCGGCAGTCGATATTGTCGCAAGCTGTTGCATCGATGCCGCCATGGACCAAGAGATCATCACGCGATTGAAAAAACGTATCTCGGCCGAGGGCCTGGATGCCATCGTCGCTAGTTCGCCGGAGAACGTCACCTACGTCTCCGGTTTCGTCGTGCCGTCGCAGTCGCTGATGCGCTGGCGCCACGCAGCCTGTGTCGAAACCGCCGATGGACGGGTCTCCATGGTCGCCATCGACATGGAAGCGACGACGGTGAAGGCGCACGCGGAAATAAAGGACTTGCGCATCTACCGCGAGTTTGCCGACGATCCGATGGATCGGCTCGCCGAAGCCGTGAGGGAGCTGAAGCTTGATCACGGCAAGGTCGGCATCGAGATGGAATTCCTGCCGGCGAAGGATTTCGCGACGCTGCAAAAAAAGCTACCGGAGGTTGAATGGCGCGCCGCCGACGCGATCTTCAATAAGGCGCGGCAGATCAAGACAGCGAACGAGCTGGCGCTGCTTCGTTCGCTGAGCAAGCTCACCGACAAGGCGATCGGTGATACGTTGCGATCGGCAAAGGTCGGCATGACCGAGCTCGAACTGGCCGGTCATTTGCTCACCTCGTTGTTCGCCGGAGGGGCAGAGAGCTACAAGCTTATGATTGTCGCCTCGGGCGAGCGCAGCCAATTTCCCAACGTCGGGCCGACGGATAGAAAGCTGCAACGCGGGGATCTGATCCGCATGGAGATATTCGGTCAGAAAACCGGCTATCTCACCGGTGTGTGCCGCACGGCGGTGGTTGGCGAGCCAACGGCCGAGCAGGAAAACATTTGGGCGAATCTGATCGAGTGCAAGTACCTCGTGATGGACTTGATCAAGCCGGGAGCCAGTTGCCCGGAGATCTACCGGAAGTTTCTAGAAACATTCAGCGCGCTAGGTTTTGAGCCGATCGGCTTCGTCGCGCACGGCATCGGCCTGCATTTGCACGAAGAACCTTACATGGGACGTTACGGCGATGAGATTGTCCAGGCGGGGATGGTGGGGGCGTTCGAGCCGCTGGTCTATATTCCGGGCCGCTTCGGCATGCAGAACAAAGACATGTTCGCCGTATCGGAAACAGGGTGCGAGCTGTTGTCTGATTACACGCCGACGGATACGTTGTTGCGGGTCGGGTGACGTAAAGGACTGTAGGCTGCCGTGTGGCTAACCGCTGTGTCTCCGTGATGAAAAACAACTCGGAACTTACACGCGGAGGCGCGGAGGGCGCGGAGAAAAGAGTTTATGATAAAAAATACTCCGAAGTCTGCAAACTCTTGCCCTGTGGAATACCGGGTTGCAATTTCACGGGGGAGTGTCTCTGTGGTGAGTATGTCTTAACAGGAATTGACAAAGCGCTTGGTTTAGAATGAAGATCACAAACATCGAAACCATTCCCATTCGTCTGCCGACAAGGCGGGTGCATCAGTGGGCGAGTCTGACGACGCCCATCGGCGTTTACGTCATCATCAAGCTTCATACCGATGAGGGAATCGTTGGCTTGGGCGAAGCGCCGGTGTTGAAGGATTGGGGCGGCGATTACGGCAAGTACTACGGCGAGACGCCTCAGACGACAGTCCATATCATCAATGATATTCTTGCACCCGCGTTAACCGGCCAAAACCCCAGTCGTTTCGAAGTCATTCATGCCATGATGGACAAGGCGGTGAAGGGCTATCCATACTGCAAAGCCGCCATCGACGCGGCGATGTACGACGTCGTCGGTAAGGCGTTGAACGTGCCCGCCTATCAATTGCTCGGCGGACTTTTCCGCGAGCGTATTCCCATTGCCCATAGCCTCGGTCTGATGGAAATCGACAAGGCGGTCGATGAAGCGCTCCAGGCGAAAGCGGAAGGGGTGAAGACGATCAAGCTCAAGGGCGGCGTCGATCAAAAGCGCGACGTCGAATTGGTCAGCCAGATTCGCGCCGCCATCGGTCCGGACTTGAAGATCTGCGTGGACGCCAATCAAGGCTACCCGACTCCCAAGGCCGCCGTGAAGATCATCAAGGCGATGGAAGAATATGGCCTGCTATACATGGAGCAGCCGGTGGAAAGCATCGACCGCATGGCGGAGGTTGCGCGGCGCGTGGACACGCCGATCATGGCGGATGAGAGCGCCTGGACGCCGCAGGATGTTATGGAGATCGTCCAGAAGAAAGCCGCCGACATCATTTCGATCTATACGACGAAGCCGGGCGGCATGTTCAAAGCGAAGAAGGTCGCTGCGATCGCCGAGGCCGCCGGTCTTCCGTGCAATGTGAACGGTTCCGTCGAGACCGGCGTCGGCAACGCGGCCAACGTTCATCTTGCTGCTTCGACCGGCGTGGTCACCTACGGTTGCGTCGTGCCCGTCTCGACGCCAAAAGGCAAAGGCAACGGCGGCATTGCCGGCATCTACTATCAGGACGACATTATTCAGGAGCCTTTCGCCTATTCCGACGGCGATATCATCGTCTCATCCAAGCCCGGGCTCGGTATCGAGCTGGACGAAGATAAACTGAAACACTACCGCGTTTAGTTTGAAATCGAGGTCGGGACGAACAGAAGCACGAAATACCAGCACGATTACGATCGCGAGCACGATCCGGAGCGCTGCCCTGCAAGCCAGGCTGCGAGGAACTCAATGAGATTGTTCGGCAAGAGCGCTCGTGTCGAAAAAGAAGGCTCTTCCGGGTTTCCTGTGAAGAGATATTCACCACAGAGACGCCGAGTTCACAGAGGATTTGTTGCTATTCTTAAGCCATTTTCTCTGCGCCTCGGCGGTGCAATCTCCGAACCGTTCTTCACACAAAAGCCTGAAGAACCAAAAAGAATCTCAAAGTCGGTCTTCACGAGCCTGGATAATCTGGCGGCTCAGACCGGTGAGCCTGTTAGTGAGCCGTAAGACCCGCTCTTTTGGAATTTTGGCTTGTCGCTTTCCCGAGCGGAATTTTCGGCGTGATTATTCCGGCGCCCCCTCACAAATTGACTTATAAAGCGTCAGGATATACTTTTAGTGATACCCGTTTTCGGAGGCGTCTTATGGCCAAAGCGTTATCCCTTAAGCTTGATGAACCCACTTTTCTCGCGGCGGAAAAAGTCCGCAAACGGCTTAAGTTGCCCCGGAACGCCTACTTCCGCAAAGCAGTGAGCCATTACAATGCACTGTACTCGCGAAAACTCTTAGAGCGAGAATACCGCAAGGCCTCACATCGACTAGGGGCGTCACACCTGGAGTATCTCCAGGAGACCGAGCTTTTAGAAGATCTCCCAGACGAGCCATGATACCTCGGTATGGTCACCTCTATGTGGCCGATTTAAATCCTCGTTTCGGGACGGAACCGGGAAAGATCCGGCCCGTTGTGATCGTGCAGACCGATGCTTTGAACCGTTCTCATCCGTCAACGATCATTTGCCCGCTAACGACGAAGACAGCCGGCTTTGAAAACCTATTGCGCGTGGCTCTACCCAAAGGCGTTTCAGGACTGGGCCGTGCCTCGGATATCTTGGTGGATCAAGTCAAGGCGATTGATAATCGGCGATTGCGTAAGAGACTGGGCGCTCTTCCTGATCCCTATCTGGGCGAGTTGCGCCACAAGCTTCTTCTGATACTGGACTACGTCGAGGAAAGCCTCTCCAGCTAAATAAGGCGCGCCGCTTGCGCTCTGGCTTCTTCTGAATCCTGGAGGTGTTCCAGATAAACCTCAGGCACCGAATGCCTTTCCCCGATCTCCTAACCAACAGATAGCGGTAAATAACTCTTGACAGTCCTTCCGCTACGACGATAAGAGTGGGGCTGTTTTTTCGGGAGGGTTGTATGGAGGACGGTCTCCTCCGAGAGCTGCAAAAGATAAGCTTCGCCTCCTTTGTTTTTCATCTCCGGGCGACGACGGATCTACTGCTGCCACCGTACAAGGGCTCGACCCTGCGGGGCGCTTTCGGAACGGTCTTCAAAGAAACCGTTTGCGTCGTCGAGCACCGCGACTGCGACCGCTGCATCCTCAAGCAAAAGTGCGCATATCCCTACATCTTCGATACCCCGGTCCCCGAAGGCTCAGCGCGCATGCGCCGGTACGAGCGCGCCCCGCATCCCTTCGTCATCGATCCACCGCTGGACACGATCACGAACTACGAGCACGGCAGTTCTCTTTCCTTCGGCCTTACTCTGATCGGCAAAGCAATCGATTATCTGCCCTATTTCATCTACGCGTTCGAGCGGATGGGAAAGGAGCGAGGGATCGGGAAGGGGAGAACATTCGACAAAGGGCGGTTTGCCGTCGAGAGGGTCGATTGGATCGATAGAGACGGGACGGAGCGGCAGATTTACGACGGCGAAAAGAAGGTCCTTGCTAATTCGTTTCGTTCGCTCACAATTCGAGATTTTCCTCATACTGACAACTCGAAACTGATAACTGTTAACTACCTGACCCCCACCCGCATCACCTTCGACCACCAGCTTCACACCTACCCGGAATTTCACGTCGTCATACGCAACCTGCTGCGGCGGCTCTCCAATCTCACCTATTTCCATTGCGGCCAGGAATTGAAGCTCGATTTCAAAGGCCTCATCGAGGGCGCCAAGCAGGTCGAAACGAACGACGGCCAAGTGCAGTGGCGCGATTGGGAGCGGTATTCGGCGAGACAGGATGTGAAGATGAAAATGGGAGGGTTTGTGGGGGAGGTGGAGTATCGGGGCGAAATCGCAGAATTCGCACCGTTGCTAAAGCTCGGCGAAAAGGTCCATGTGGGCAAAGCGACGGGGTTCGGGTTGGGAAGATATGCGCTGGAGAGGTAGAGACTCGGGGAAGAGAGAGATTGACGAGGGAGTCAGATTGGAAATTTGGCTATCAAACTTTTTTGGGCGGGTTAAGCTTTTTTGCCGCCAGAGTATAAATGGCCTCTGCCGCTTTGACAGATTTCTGCGCCTGCTCTTCCGTATAGGATTCGAACGGCACGGCGGGAGGAGCAAGCGCGTCGGGGTAGCGGGTGGGGATGTAATATTGATCCAGGACACGTCCAGAAGCGATGTGCTTTTTGAAACCGGAGTCGAAACCGGCGCACCTCTCAGCCAGTTGCGCCACGGAATGGATCGGAACCGAGCGCTGGCCTTGGGCGATGACAAACGCCTTGAGCGCCTTTTGGCTTGCCTGCTCGGCCATGAAACAGGCGTCGGAGTGATCTCCTTGTTTCTGGTGGTTTCGGGCGATGGTCAGGTCGTGCTCGGCTTGGCGGAGCCAGCGCAGCGCCGCCTCACGGCCGGGCTTCATAGACGACCTTTCCCTCGTGGAGGGCTTGGGTGATAAAGGGGTTATCCTCCTCGATCATCTTTTGCAGCTCCTCCGGGGTATAGACGAGGATGTCGGCGTGGACCCCAGGGGGACAGAGGTTGGCCATGACCTCCAGGCGCTCGACAAAGGGCTCGCGGGTCTCTTTGATCACGAGCAGATCCAGGTCGCTTTCGGCGTCGGCCTCGCCGCGAGCGGCGGAGCCGAAAAGGATGATTTTCTGGGGATGATAAGTTTTGAGCGCGTCGAGCAACGCAGCAAGGGATTTCTGCATGATCGAAACTCCTGTGCCGCTAATATACCTGGAGTTATAAGACCGTCAAGCCGCATGAGTTTAGCCAGGAGTAATTATCACGAGCACGAACACGAGCAACGAGCAGGTACGGAGCGCTACTCGGCAAGGCAGGATACGAAGATGAAGATGGGAGAGTTTGTGGGGGAGGCGGAATATAGGGGGAAGATTTCAGGATTCGTTGCTTTGCTGAAGCTGGGCGAAAAGTTTCACGTCGGTAAGGCGACGGGGTTTGGACTTGGGCAGTATGTGACGTGTTCGAACTCTTGAATCACGAGAGAAAATTATTGCTCGGCGACCTTTTGAGAGAGACGGCTATATGAGCGAGATTCATCTTGTTGTCTTTCACATTGGCCCTGTCCAAGACTTCATCGCCACTGCTCGTCGAAGCCGTGATTTGTGGTTTGGCTCGTGGCTATTGAGCGAGTTGTCAAAAGCCGCGGCGCTAGAAATCGTCAGCCAGAATGGGGGCGAGGTTAAGTGTTTGATCTTTCCAGCCCCAACCGATCTGACAGAGCTGCAATCGGAAGAATTTGGTGTTGCTAACAAAGTTGTCGCGATGGTGAAACAATCGCCAGCGCAGTTGGGTACCGCGGTTCAGCAAGCAGTCCTCGCGAGGCTTCGGGAAATTTGTAATGAAGCATTCCAGAAAATTGATCCGAACTTTGACCGCAAGACTGCTGAAAAGCAGGTAGATGACATGCTTGAGTTTTTCTGGTCAGCGTGTCCGGTCAGCGGCAGTTACAGTCAAGCTCGTGACTTAGCTGAATCTCTGATGGCTGCGCGGAAGGTGACCCGCGACTTTGTGGCTGTCCCTTGGGGAGATAATGACAGCCGCTCCGTTCCGAAATCCTCCCTGGATGGTCAGCGTGAGTCGGTGATCCCTGAGCGCGTTTATGACCAAATGACAGAGGAACAACTCTACCGCAATTACGGCGTGCGGCCGGGCGAGCGATTGTGTGGAGTGGGATTGTTGAAACGCCACGGCAAACGAGGAACGGGCGCGGAACGTTTCTTCAGCACCTCTCATGTGGCGGCGTTGCCTTTACTGGAACGGTTACAAGATCAAAAGGCGACCGAAGAATACATAACTTTTCTTAGAGACTTAAAGATTTCAGAAGACGAATTAGGCAATGTCCCGATGCCACATGATTTTTTTGGTCATTACGACGGTCACCTGCTCTTTGAAGACCGATTGAGCCAGTTCTTCGAAGACGAGAAGAAACTGCAAGAGGCGAAGGAATCGCTACGCAGGTTCCGTAAGAAAGCGCTCGGCGACCAAAGTCCGATCCCCTATTACGCGCTGCTGTTGGCAGATGGCGACCGGATGGGCAAGACAATTAATGAGCAGCAGACGCCAGAACAACATCGGGCATTGTCGCAACAATTGTGTCGCTTTGCTCTCAAGGTTGGAGAAATCCTTAAAGAACACAAAGGATCGCTGGTTTATTCGGGTGGCGATGATGTGCTGGCGTTTGTGCCGCTGCACACGGTGCTTGCGTGCGCGCGCTGTCTGACGGAAACGTTTCATCAGGAGCTAGTATCCTTCAAGCTAATGGAAGCCGGAATTGAAATGTCGCCCACACTTTCCGTCGGCGTTGTGGTTGCTCATCACATGGAACCGCTGTCTGATGTCCTAACGCTGGTACGCGCAGCAGAAAAAGCCGCGAAATCGGTTGACGGCAAGAACGCACTGGCGGTGACGGTCAGTAAACGGAGCGGAGTTGACCGCACGGTGACCGGCACATGGGGAGCACTGGATCAGAGGCTGGATTGGTTTATCACGCTACACCGCACCGATGCCATTCCGGATGGTGCAGCTTACGAGTTTCGTGATCTAGCACAACGGCTGGGTGAGCCACAGCTGCGAGCGGCTATGACGAAGGAAGCAGTTCGTATCCTGAGGAGAAAGGAGCCAAGAAGGGGGCAAGAAAAAATTGCGAACGATGTTCGTGAAAAACTGGAGAAGTACATCACTGCCAAGGGGGCTTCTCTGAAAAAACTTGCGGACGAGATCATCGTCGCGCGCGACTTTGCTGCCGGAATGGATTTGGCTGATATGCCGCTTCTCATGGCGTCGACCGAGGAAGCTGGCAGTTCATGACTATCTGGATCATCGAACCGCGTGACCCGTTGATTGTCCGGGATGGGCGACCCTTCGGGCCGGCGCCAGGCGCGCGAGCGGCATCGCTTCCGTTTCCGTTCCCGTCAACAACGACAGGAGGAGTTAGAACGCTAGATGGCCTCGATGCTGACGGGCGCTTTCAAATAAGCGAGATTCCGCGCATCAAGCAAATTAGGGTGTGTGGGCCGTTGTTGGTTGAACTGGATATCGCGACCGGAGATATCGTTCAGTGGCTGCTCCCCCCGCCCGGCGATGCTCTGTTGTTAGACGCTGATCTGCCTGATCCCAACAGCGCGATCCTCAAGCGTCTTGTCCCGCTTCAACTGCCGCCTCAAGCCAGCACCAACCTGCCAAGCGGATTTTCACTCGTCGGTATGCCGAAACAAGACCGGCGCAAACCATATGGTCGTGCGCCCCGGTATTGGAACTGGCGCCACCAGTTCGAGCAGTGGCTACTCAACCCACAAGATAGAGAAGTGGCCCTCACAGATGTGGGTCACAGTGGACCTGTTTCAGAGGAACGGATGCACGTCAGGATTCAGCGGGAAACCCAAACCGCTGCAGAAGAAGGCGCTTTGTTTCAGACAAGAGGCCTAGAATTTACGCGGACAGAAAACAGGACTCGGCTCGCGCTAGCGGTGTCAACTGACGCCCCCAATCTAAAAGCCGGAATTGCTCCACTAGGTGGCGAGCGACGGTTGGTTAGTTGGCGGCGTAGCAGCGAATCGCTGCCGTCGTGTTCTTCGGCCCTCCGTGACAGTATTGTTAATCACGGCCATTGCCGGCTTGTACTGCTTACCCCAGCATGTTTTTTATCTGGCTTACGACCTTCGTGGCTGATCAACCAGCGGGAAGGCGTCACGCCGTCTTTGCTAGCGGTGGCAAATAGCAGACCACAAGTGGTTTCTGGCTGGGACTTCGAGAGGGCCCCTCAAGGACCCAAACCCACACGCCGACTTGCACCGGCAGGTACGACGCTATTTCTCAAACTGGATGGCGACGAGGCTTCGATTGAAAAATGGATTAGCACGACCTGGATGCATTGCGTAAGCGACGAGGAGCAAGACCGGCGCGACGGGTTTGGTCTTGCCGTGTTAGGAGCATGGGATGGAAGTGTGCAGCCGATCGAGGTGTGACTGTGAGAAAATCGTTAACTGATAAGCCACCGCCGGTCGAACCGCGTTTAAACCAACGACGAGCGGGTAGTGATACTACGCATCTCGTCACTCAGGTTCGTCGATACGAGTTGATCACACCGTTGTTTGGTGGTGGCGTAGAGCCAGGGACAGCCGATTTCATCACGGTTATCCGGGGCTCGGGAATACGCGGACACATGCGCTTTTGGTGGCGCGCGTGCTGTGGTGGACAGTTCAAAGGCGATTTGCGTGCGATGAAAAGAGCCGAAGATCGGCTCTGGGGAGCTGCCAGCATAGCGGGAAATCCGAGCCCTTCGCAGGTACAAATTCAAGTTGAGATAAACGAAAGTGGAAACCTCGTCCATCCGTACGTCGTCGTTGCGGGCAAGCCGGGAAAGGACGGGAAGCCGAGACCCAGACTTCAAGCGAAAGAAACTGTAGCACCAGCATATGCTGCCTTTCCCCTTCAACCGAGTGAGGCTGAGATTAGGACTCGAGGCAACGGAATGGAAACCAAGGGTGTTGTTGAAAAAGTCCGCTTCACGCTCACTATCATTTTTCCGCAGTCCGAACGCGGGGAAGTAGAAGCCGCGCTCTGGGCTTGGGAGACCTTAGGCGGGATCGGTGCACGCACGCGTCGGGGTTTTGGCGCATTGCGGAATTTGGACGCTTCGCTGCCTCCAGCAAACACCGTGCATCAGTTTGTTCAGAATGGATTGCAGCAGTACGTCACCGAGGGAGCGTGGCCAGTGGGTGTGCCACATCTGGTGCGAAGTCCCCGGATGAAAATCACAGCTGTTCATCCCAACGCCAGACTTGTGTGGGAACACTTGATCAAACGTCTTAAAGACTTTCGTCAAAAGCGTCCTGGTCCTCCAAATGATCCGGGTCGAACTGTGTGGCCAGAACCGGATGCCGTTCGCCGCCTGACGGGTCAACACCTGGACAAAGGAGTCAACGGAGAAACCGTCCGTCACCAGCCCGTGCATTCGGCTGGAAATAAATTTCCTCGCGCTGTGTTTGGACTGCCCATTATTTTCCATTTCAAAGACATGAACCGTAGTAATTTAATCGATCCAACTGCCGACCCAAGAGATACGACCTTGAGAGGAAAAGATCATGACCGCTTTTCGAGTCCGCTGATTCTACGCCCTCTGGCGTGCGCTAACGGTCAAGCCGTCGGCGTGGGACTAATTTTGGAGGGCACTGGCATCGAGAACTTGCCTGGTGGGTTAATCTTGAAAGGTGCGCCTGGCGATCCGACAGTGCATGCAGTGCTCGAACCGCACGAGGCCACCGCAATTGCGCCTCTCGGTGGCAACTCGGATGTATTGGAAGCTTTTATGAAGACACTGTGATGAGGAGGTGACTAAAATGAATGCACGCTTACTATTTGTCCACGCTCTTTCACCGCTGCACGCAGGTGTCGGACAAGGAGTCGGAGTAATTGACTTGCCTATTGCGCGTGAGAAGGCGACTGGGCTGCCTTATTTGCCTGGCTCATCCTTCAAAGGCACGTTGCGCGATGCCTGCATGGATGACACGGTGCGCAAGAAGGTGTTCGGTCCCGACACGGATAACGCCTCCGAATACGCGGCTTCCGTTCATTTCTCAGACCAGCGCCTGTTGCTCTTGCCAATCCGAAGTTTAGCGGGAACGTTTGCCTGGATTACGTCGCCGTACTTACTGCGACGCTTGCTCCGCGACGCACAGGATGCCTTTGTAACGGGGTTGCCGTCGAATATTCCGTCTCCGTCTGATGATCAATGCATGGTTTCGGACGCGGGTTGCCAGATTAGCCATGGTAATCAGGTTATTCTGGAGGACTTGGACTTGACGGTTGCCCTACAAAGCGACGCACGTGCGTGGGCCGAGTGGCTTGGAAATCAGCTCTTCACAAGCGATACGGGCTGGCAGCAAATGTTACTGGCTCGCTTTGGCGTGGTACACGACGATGTGTTTGGGTTTCTGTTGGATACCGCAACCGAGATCACGGCGCGCATTAAGTTAGCGGAAGATACTAAGACGGTAAAGAAAGGCGGCCTCTGGTATGAAGAAGCCCTACCGACGGAGACAATCCTGTCCGGATTAGTCGTTACGATGCCGGTGGCGAAGGTCGGCATCAGTGTGAACCAGGTGTTCCAAACACTGGAAGGCTTAATGAACAAACCGCTACAATTTGGTGGCAAGGCAACGGTGGGACGCGGCCTGTGCCGCCTAGGAATGACAGCCGGGAGTTAGCCATGCGCACACGTGATCGGCAGTATGCCGCAGCTATTTTTCAGCAAATCGAGCGCGACATCGAGCCTCAGTCGCGCAGTCATCAGAAGAAATACGGTTCTATGGCGCACAAGTTGCCGGTCCTAATTCGCACGGCAGGTCTGGCACAAGGGTTGGCGTTTGTCGAATCGCGGGGCATCGAAGAGCATAAATTATTGCTGGACCATATAGCTCAAGTCGTCGGTCTGACTGACAGAGCTAAACTGGCCGAATGCTCCCGTACTACGGTCAAACTTGTCGATTATATGCATCTGACGCGCAACGTGTTAAAGGCGCTCACGTGGTATAAACGGTTTGCGCAGTCGGTCCTGAAAGTTGAAAGCAGTGACGAAGATGACGAGGTCGATACGGCCGGAGGAAACCAATGAGCACGCAGCGTCATGTTTTAGCGGACTTGCAGGCGACTAGAACAACCAACGCTGGTCTTTGGCTGGACAAATTTATTCGTGACCAACCGCCGAAAGACAAAGAAGCTCGGCGTGATCTAGTAAAGCAAGTGTCTGAGATACCGGTTCCGGAAGATTACTCGCGTTGGTTTGGGCGATGGAGACAGACGCTGAAAGATTCCGGCGCCGAGACCAGGGAGGCGGAGGTACGGGGGCGCATGGCGATTGGCTTAGGCGAAGAGAGCGTTTTAGAAACCTCCGTGACGCTACATCACACGTACGGCGTTCCGTGCATCCCAGGAAGCGCGCTCAAGGGCTTGGCCGCCAGTTTTGCCCGTCAGCATCTTAGCAATGACTGGCAAGAAGGGACCGTTGCCTATACTACAGTATTCGGTAACACGAAAACCGAAGGTTACATCACGTTTTTCGATGCGCTGCCTTTGCCTAGCACTGACATTTTGTTACACGCTGATGTCATCACGGTTCATCACAAAAAATATTACCAGGATGGTAGCGCACCGCCGGCGGACTGGGATGATCCGAATCCCGTTCCGTTCCTTTCGGCAACGGGCAAATATCTTGTTGCGCTGGCAGGACCTTCCGGGTGGATCAATGCCGCGTACGAGATTTTGAAGCACGCGCTTTCGCACGCTGGAGTTGGCGCAAAGACCTCAAGCGGATACGGACGGCTCACGTTGAGTCCTCCGCTCGTAGATCTGGAGCAGGCGAAGGCAGACACGGTCATTGCCGGCATTGAAGCATTGAAGCCGTTGGAAGTTGCCGGGCGCATCCAGGCCTTCCACGAACTTTGGCGCAAATTGGAAGTCAGCCCAACGCAAAAGCGACGTGTGGCAGAAGCAATAGTGACGAAGGTCAAAGAGGCTAGGCGGGAAAAACAATCGCGGGATAAAGAGTGGTACAAGGAGTTGCTAGCCACTCTCCAGTGACCTCAGGTGATTAGCCAGCTGATCGCGAACACAGGGAGAAAGAATGTCGGCTACGGAAGCTCGTAAGGGTACAATCTTAACGGTCGGACTCAGCCCAGAGCCAGCGGTTTATAGCCTTCAACAGATCAAGCCCGATTTCGCGGCCTTTATCTGTACGAGGGAGTCTGCGACCACCTTAGATAAAGTTTGGGAGGTTATCTCCTTGCCGCAGTCGCATGTATGGCAACGGGAGATTGAGGACGCCCCTGACCAAATCGGCCGATTGGTTCACGAATTCTATAACGCCTTTCTCTGGTTGAGAGATGATTGCAAAGTACAGCCGCAACAAATTCAGATAGACCCGACTTTGGGTCGGAAGTGGATGAGTGCGGGGGTTACGATGATCGCTTCCTATCTGGGCCTCTCCATGTCGTACACGGATGTTCGTTTCAAAGACAACAAGCCAGATCCAACAACGATGCGATTCATTCCATTGGGGAACGCTTACGACCAGACCGGATTCCTCGAAGCGGAAAAGGCCCGGGAGCTTTTCAATCGCTATGAGTTTTCCGCTGCCAGTGAGGTGTTTGAAAGATTGCGCCCCACCCTGTCAACTTCGGCCGACCTTTATGCTGGTTTAGCGCAGTTGGCCCGCACACTGCATCGTTGGGAATTGTTTGAGCATTATGATCGCTCATTACATGAGGACTTTAACCGTGCTTTTAATCACTTAGACCGGTCCGCTTACTCGGGGGCTGTCCCGCATGGATTTGCAGAGTTCTTAGCAGAAACGCGGCGACTGGCAGACGCTGTTGAAGAGGTGACTATTGCGCGCAAGCCGTGTCTTATCGCGACCGTTGATTTGCTGCTTAATGCGGAACGCCGAGTTAACCAAGGCCGTTATGACGACGCAACAGCACGGTCTTACCGCGCCCTTGAGTCGATGTCGCAATTATACCTCGCGACACGTTTCCATCTAGCTACTAGCAACCCAGACTATCGCCAGCTTACGCAGGCTCAACGGGAGGCGATAGTGGCGCAGGGTCTTTCGCAGCCTGCCAAAATTGCGCTCGAAGAAGGGTGGCGCTTGCTATGGGCGTTACGTGATGAGTCCGCGCAAGAGGTTATGGAGCAACGGAAAGACGGCAAGCTTTATAACAAATTTCAGGGTGTACTGGATGATCGAAACAACTCTATTTTAGCGCACGGCTGGAACCCCGTAGGTGGCGAGCGAGCCCGGCGCATGGTCGGTCGCCTTAAGGACGTCCTGGTAAAAGCGGAAGGGGACCCCGCGCGCGGTCTCATGGCACGGCTAGAACCGCCCGCATTGCCGAGTTTTTGGGGCGCCAACTAGCGTTGTTTGGTCTTCCTGCTGCAAGGGTGCGCGCCGTGACTGCGCCGGAGCTTAAAACGGTCGGTGGTTAGACAAGAATTCGGGACTCAAGAACCTCATGCTCTTACGGACTGGCGCAAGCATCTCGATTCGGCACTGGAAGGGGAACCAACAAAGTGACAAGGCTTGAGCGAATTCAAAGACATCCTTGATAAATCTTTCTGCCGCGTTGTCTCACTTGAGGTCGGAGAGGTGCGGGAGGATTTGTCATGTATCGGAGTCCCCGACACTTCAGGCCTATAACGCGGGAGTACAGACATTTGCCGTGTCACCGCGGGGCATAGCAGGTTAAATGGATAAAGTGGTATGACGCGTCGTTGGCGGGAAGTGGTGACTTACGTCTGGGAGCGAGAATGGGAGCCGATTGTTATCATTCTCGGCCTTGCAGCTACTCTTGCCGCGGCTCCGCTATCTTTTTCTTTACTTGTGATCAATGCCAGCATGGTGGGCTTGCTCGGATACAAGATTTATCGAGCAATATCGCAGGCGCATCGTCTGTTGCGTGAAAAGCACGTACCCATTTTGGCGGTAGTCGGCAAGAGTAAAGAAGTGGCCGAGGCTATGTGGCAAGACGTTCGTCGCGTCATGGAACGGTGGGATTTCGACGCTGAGAGGTATCGTCGTGATTTTGACGTCGAACGCGAGGATCTCATGGTCCAGAGCGACGAGCCCCTTTCCGTTGATGGAGGCCCGTGGCTCAAACTGTCCAGAGAGTTCCGCCACAAGATCGAGCGAATCGGGGGAAGGCTTCCAGGTCGGAGGATATTCCATGTTTTTGTGAATGGGCCTATAAGCCTTGCGCTAGGTCTAGGCGCTGGTATCGGCACGATGCACGAGATCGTCGTGCATCAGTGGTTTCCCGGAACGGCTGAGGCTCCTTACCACCCTGTAGTGGACTTCTACGCTCTCAGCTCCAGTAATCAGCGCGGAATGCATTTCCTCGAAGATGCCGCGACCGGAGAGTTTCGGTACGTCACGAGTGAGGGAGAGCCAAAGGATGTCACTGACCTGTACGTTTCAATTTGGCTTGCCAGGGACGATCCACGAGCACACGTAAACCGAGTAGCCGAGTCCGCCAAAGCCAACGGCACTTCCACTGGAGCATTCCATATAGTCCAACGTGAACAGCGGTCTCTCGAGATAACCGATGATTGGATAACGTGCGCCCGCGAGGTTTTAACTCTGCTTTACCAGCAGATCAGTAAAAGCTCGCCGCAACGCATACACCTTTTCCTCAGCACACCAATAGCCCTCTCTTTCACTCTGGGAATGGGCATCGAACACTTTATGAACGTGACAGTGTACAACTGGTGGGGGCACGAACAGAAATACCATCCGGTCCTCCAGCTTAGCCAGCTTGCGAGATCGGCGATGCCGTAGGGAGTGCGAGAACAATGACTCCTGACGCCACCATCGGTCTGATCGGCTATCTGGGAATCATTGCCCTGATTCTCCTCGGGCTGCGGATCATTTTGACGGGGCTGAAGGGTGGGGCGGGAGCGATGGCTCCGCCTATGGGTTTTGGACGGGGGGTGTTTGGTCGGACGGTAACCGCTCTTCTCAGTTTTGCGGTGGCGTTTAAGTTTTTCTTCGAGGGTTATTCAGGGAAGGTTTATGATTACGAGACCATGATGGCGATGGCCCTGTTTGCGCTCCTGGCGATGGCGCTTTTGCCGGTCGTGGAAACGCTGGTAGCGTTGGCGGCGCTCACCGTTTTCTTGATCAACAATACGGCAACCTTCGGCCCATTCGCTCTGGGTTCTTTTTTGGGGCTTTTGCTCCTGTTTAGTTTCTTGCGCTGGATCATAGGGAGGTGACGCATCATGTGGCGAGAACATTTTTTTCCCTGGCGGCTCTGGACTTGGTGGAACGCGAGACTCGATGCCAGGAAGAGTCTGCCTTCACAGGATGTAAAGGCCCTCAGCCGGGTCGAACAGCAGATTCAAAGTGCCACGAACTCCTCTCTCAGCCGGGTGGAGAAAGACTTAGGGCGCAAGGCCGAGCGCCTGGAATCCGAGCTCGGCCGGCTGCGTAACTCCTTGGCGAATATTCATCAACCGGAGTACCAGCGGCTGGTTGCGAAGACGGGTCGTCACGACGTTCAGACTTCTATAAACAGCGTCACAGAAGTCTTCTTACTGGTGTTGCTCGCGGGCGCCGAGTTCGCCTTCAACCTGGTTGCGTTCAACGTCTTTGGCGAACCGGCCATTCACACTGCGATCATGGCGTTCGGCGTGGCGTTGGCGATTCCGTTATGCGCCTGGGGGATCGGAATGTGGGTCCGGCAATGGCCGCCGCCGTGGTGGAAGACCGCGCTCAAGGTGACAATCGTTACAGCCGCCGCCCTCGCTGTCCTGTATGGCATCAACGAAGTCCGGCTCGCCTACCTTGAAGAAAAGGCCCCCGACTTCTTAAAGACTCACCCCTATATGAGCCTCGCGTTCTTTACGGTCAACCTGGTAATCCTGGTCGCTGCCATCCTCGTAACTTATTTTTCCCATGATCCGGAGGTTGGCTTTGAAAAGGCCAAAACGAAATTCGAGCGCTGCCTCTATGGAATAAGCAGGATCGAGGGGCAGCTCGATCAATGGGCGACGGAGTTCGAGTCGGAGATAGAAATGTTTAAACAGGGAGGCTGGAGCTTGATGGCTTATTACCGGAGCATCAACGAGCGGCATCGAAAAGCGCCTGCGCCGAATTATTTTAACGATGGGGCGGATTCTCTTTATCATCCGGAATTTCTCAAAGTGCGGGAAGTCGGCCAATACCACGGCGGGGCGACCAAATTGAGCGCATCCCAGGCCGGGCCGCTGCCTGCGGCCTCAACCCCAAATCCAGGCGGGAGCCGGAGCACTTAAAACGATGATTTCTCAACGTCATGCTTCGCGCTTAAGGTCTGCCCTTTTCGTGCTGCTCGGCGGGTGGGCGCTCTTCTCCTGCCAAACCGACCAAGGCCCACCACCGAAAGTCGTGGTTGTCTTCGTTGACGTATCGGCCAGCGTAAAAGATTTCAACGTTTATCACGACACGTGGAAAAAGATCGTTGATCGGCTGACGGCGGGCGACCGAGTCTTGCTCGGTAGAATCACGGATGAGACATTCACTCAGTTTCGCCCGGTTGTCGACGAGTCGTTACCGACGTTTAGCTGGATTAGCGACAACTCGCGAGACTACGACAAGAAGCTCAAACAAACCAAAGAGCGGCTGTCCAAAGCGATCGATGAATCCTTGAAGGCCCCAAGGTCTCAGAAGACCGATATACTCAACACTTTAGCTGTGGCGGACAAGATTTTTCATGGTGACAAGCGGCGAGCCATCTTGCTCCTATTGTCGGATATGCTGGAAGACAGCGAGGCCTATAATTTTGAGAAGGTAAAGGTGGACGAACCTTTCGCGCGCCGCATCATCGAGCAAAAGCACCGCAAAGGGGAACTGCCTGACTTAAAAGGGGCGAAAATCTACGTCGCCGGGGCGTCGGCTAAGAACGCGAGCAAGGCCCTGGAAGTCCAGCGCTTCTGGCTGGAATACTTCAAGGCCTCCAACGGCAACTTGGCGCCTCAGAATTATGGCCCGGCGCTGATCAATTTCGATGAGTGAAGGTTGTGAAGCAGCCAGCCCTCTCAGTCGCGAAAGCGGAGAATAATCTCTTTCAGGACCTTACCCGGCTCTCCACCCTCTACCGCGCTTGGGACCGGGTTGAGGAGAATCACGGGTGCGCAGGCGTGGACGGCGTGACCGTCGAGAAATATGCGGCCCGGCTGGAGGAAAATATCGGCAAGCTGCAACAGGGCCTCCTTTCAGGGCGATACCGCGCCCTTCCACTTTTAAGATTTCATATCGACAAGCCGGACGGGGGCAAGCGTCCGCTCTCGGTCCCGGCCGTGCGCGACCGCGTGGCGCAGACGGCAGCGGCGCTGATCCTGGAGCCGATCTTCGAGAAGGAGTTCGAAGACTGTAGTTACGCCTATCGACGGGGCCGCTCCTATCTTCAGGCGATCCAGAAAGTAAAGCAGTACTACGATCAGGGATTCCGTTGGGTCGTAGACGCGGACATCGACGCCTTCTTCGACGAGGTGAATCATGCAATTCTGCTTGCCCGCCTTAACGCGCTTGTCAAAGACCCGCAGGTAATCAAGCTGCTCCTGATGTGGATGAAGGCCAAAATCTACGACGGGAAGACCCTGAGCAACGTGGACAAGGGAATCGCCCAGGGCTCGCCTATATCTCCGCTTTTAGCCAATCTTTATTTAGATCTGCTGGATGAGACGCTGCTTGACCAAGGTCAGCGAATCGTAAGATTTGCCGATGACTTCGTGATTCTCTGCAAGGATAAGGAAAAGGCCGAGGAAGCGATGGAGCTGACGAAGGAGGTTCTCGGCCGGCTGGAGCTGAAGCTCGATGATGACACTGAGCTGACAGACTTCAATCACGGCTTTCACTATCTCGGCGCTACCTTTATTCGCAGCCTCATCTTGCAAAAGGAGCCGAAAAGGGGAAAGCGGAAAGCTCCGGTGACAATGCCGCTCCCGCCTCTGACTCTGGCCTCAGCCATTCGGGATTTGCGAAAGAGCGATTCCACCATGGCGCAGGCCCTCAAGAGCGCCTTGGATGACGCAGGAGACGAAACCATGGAAGAGTTTTATCTTATGCCCTCGGCGGCACGGAAGGACAGTCCAGAGGCAGCCGAATCGGATCAAGAACCGTTGCTTCGGACGCTGTTTATCCAGGAGCAAGGAGTTCAACTGGAGAAGGAAGACGAGCGGTTTCTGATAACGAAGAACCGAAAAGTCCTGGTGAAAGTCCCGGCGTTGCACGTGGACCAAATCATCATTTTCGGCAGTTGCGGCGTCACCACGCCGGCAATGAAGTTTTGCTTGCAGCGGAATATCCCGATCACGCTACTTTCCAGCAGGGGGCAATACTACGGGGTCTTGGAGTCGACCTCCGGTTCGACCAACGTGTTGCTTCAAAAGCACCAATTCGCCAAATCGGACGACAAAGAATTTTGCCTGAAGGTGGCCAAGGCCATCGTGATCGCCAAGATCAAAAATAGCCGGACGCTCCTGCGCCGCCATACCGACGACCGGCAGACGCTTGACGAGATGGACCGGCTCCTTGAGAAAGCGAACACTGCCGCTACTCTGGACGAAGTCCGGGGGTTTGAGGGCGCCGCCGCCGCGAAGTTTTTTCCTGCTTTTGCGGCCCTGCTGAAGGACTCCATGGGGTTTACTCACCGGCGCCGCCAGCCGCCGACCGACCCGCTAAACAGCATGCTGAGCTTCGGCTACACGTTGCTCTTTTACAACATCTTCGCCATGGTGAAAACCCAGGGGCTTCATCCTTACGTGGGCTTCTTCCACGAGATTCGGTCGGGCCACCCGGCGCTGGTGTCCGATTTGATCGAAGAATTCCGGGCGCCTATCGTCGAGTCCCTGGTCCTCTATCTGGTCAACGCGAAGGTGTTAACGGCCACGGATTTCGCGCTGCCAAAGGAACCGGGACTGCCTTGTCTGTTGAGCGACGCGGCGAGAAAACTCTTTATCCACCACTTCGAGGAAAAAATGAACTCGCCCATGACCCATCCACACACCAAGTTCAAGGTAGACTATCGCCGCTGCCTCAACCTGCAGGTCGCCGAGATGGCGAGGCATGTTAGAGGAGAGGCGCCGGACTATCGACCGATGGAGGTGAGATGACGTTCGTCGTTGTCACCTACGATATCGCGGATGACAAACGGAGGCTTCAGGTCAGTGGGGAGCTGGAAAACTTCGGCGCTCGGGTTAACTTCAGTGTTTTCGAGTGCCACCTCGACTCCGATATCCTGCTGGAGTTAAAGGGCCGGCTGGCGAAGGTGATCGAACCGGCTGAGGACAACGTTCGCTATTACGTTCTCTGCGAGGCCTGCGTGAAAAAGGTCGAGATTCAAGGGAAAGGAGAGATTACCCGAAACCAGGACTACTTCGTGGTGTAAGTTCGCAGGGGACACCAATTTTCGCGGTGCCCCTGTGGATAAGTTTCATAGGTAGGTGAAATTTCAAAGGAAAGGGTTCTGCGGGGCGAAGCCGACCCCTGCGCGGGAACTTTTACTTGAGAATCGGGCGATTAGGGAGTTAGGTCAAATCGGAAGGGGGTGAAACCTGTTGATACCTCGGGTGCTAAGAAATCGCGCTTGTAAGTTGCCATCCCGCATGGAGATTCCGAGTGGGGCGTTGGATGAACGGACTTCAGGAAGAAAGGATTGAAACGCTTGAGCGGCTAGCGTTGGGTTGTTCAAGTGATAAGTTGGATGAACGGACTTCAGGAAGAAAGGATTGAAACGCATACCAGTTTATCTGGCTGCTCGATGATTTCCCCAGGTTGGATGAACGGACTTCAGGAAGAAAGGATTGAAACGGGCCTCCAGTGCCCTAATCGCCTTGACTTGCCACCACGTTGGATGAACGGACTTCAGGAAGAAAGGATTGAAACTAGTTTACTCTTGGTATGCGTCAGCTCTCCGCTCTTGTGTTGGATGAACGGACTTCAGGAAGAAAGGATTGAAACGCGCAGGGTTCGCTACGAGTACAATAGTAGCCATTTTGTTGGATGAACGGACTTCAGGAAGAAAGGATTGAAACGCTCCTTCTGATTTGCCCCCAGTCTCGCTTGTAAAAGGCGTTGGATGAACGGACTTCAGGAAGAAAGGATTGAAACAAGCCGAACGAGCCGTTGCCGCTCTTGACCGGGTCGGTGTGTTGGATGAACGGACTTCAGGAAGAAAGGATTGAAACTATCTCCGCTCTCAAGGCTCGGCACTCCCCCTGAAGTTGGATGAACGGACTTCAGGAAGAAAGGATTGAAACAATTCCGGGGACAAAGTCGTCATTGTCGCGATCAAGACGTTGGATGAACGGACTTCAGGAAGAAAGGATTGAAACTCTCCCGCACCGTTTACAAATAAATACTCGGCTATTTGTTGGATGAACGGACTTCAGGAAGAAAGGATTGAAACGTACGCAGCTCTCCACGACAATGGTTGGAGTTTACGAGTTGGATGAACGGACTTCAGGAAGAAAGGATTGAAACTTTTCAACTTTAGACCGCACACGACTTAAGATGTGTAGTTGGATGAACGGACTTCAGGAAGAAAGGATTGAAACCCACTTCCGCTTCCGCGGAAATCGCGGTGAATCTGTCGTTGGATGAACGGACTTCAGGAAGAAAGGATTGAAACAATTTGTGTTGCGGATCAAGCTTTATTCCGTGGTGAGTTGGATGAACGGACTTCAGGAAGAAAGGATTGAAACTTTTGCCGCGCGTTATTCTTGCTCGCCTGAATCCGCGTTGGATGAACGGACTTCAGGAAGAAAGGATTGAAACGAAAGAACGAGAGTTCGAAGCTCGTAAGCGCGAGTTTGTTGGATGAACGGACTTCAGGAAGAAAGGATTGAAACGGCGGCCTGCGGCAGTGAGTTAGGGATTAGTGATTTAGTGAGTTAGTCAGAGGGAGACAGGGGGCAAGGCTAAATCACTAGCTCACTTGCGACTAAATCACTGCTTTGGTGGACTTCAGGAAGAAAAGGATTGAAACGGCAGCCTGCGGCAGTGAGTTAGGAATTAGTGATTTAGTGAGTTAGCCGGGCTCAGAGCGGGGAGGACTAGATCACTAGCTCACTGCCTTGATGAAGTTAGGGATTTAGGGGAAGCATGGCGGAAATAAGGACGTTCGAAGATCTGCTTGTGTGGCAGAAGGAGCATGGATTGTTCCTGGAAGCCGCCCGAGACAGGGAACAATCGAGTTCAAGGTTCAACGCGCTCTGCGCAGTTCAAAGTTTCGAGTTCCGGGTTCAACGTTGAACCTTGAACTCCCGTTGAACGTTGAACGGGGGAAGCATTTGAACCCGGAACTTTGAACTGAATTGGGGTGTCGCTCCAAAAGCCACGCTATATGAAATAGGCATGGTAGATACTAACCAGGGAATTGTTAAACAGAATGAGTTTGAGAAAACTTATCGCGCCAAGCACGCTAAGCTCGCAAAGGCCCCGCCCCGCCCATTTCGACCAAGGCGAGAAATCCTTGTTTCGAGCAAAGCGAGAAATCTTCTTCTTAGATCCCTCGCATTCGCTCGGGATGACGGCCCTCCTGCCGTCATCTTGGCGTCCTTTGCGTTTTTTACGCGAGATACCATTTTTTCCTATCTTCTCCTTGTCGGGAAAATTCAAATATGTTTGGCTAATGTTTTAGCATCATGTCTATTCGAAAAATCGCAGTGCTGGGGGCCGGCAACGGCGGCTGTGCGGTGGCGGCGGATCTGACGCTGCGCGGCTACGAAGTGCGGCTGTTCTCGCGCTCCGAGAGCACGATTGCAAGGCTCGCCAAGCGCGGCGAGATTGAGATTATTGAAGACGGCGTTAAAAAGTCCGCCGCGCCGCACTTCATGAGTTCGCATCTACCGCCGGTGGTGCAGGGCGCCGATCTGATTGTCGTGGTGGCACCCGCTGTTGCGCATGAATATCTGGCGAGAAATTTAGCCAACCATTTGACCGATGGGCAGCGCGTTTTGCTCAACCCCGGCCACACCGGCGGCTCGCTTCATTTTGCCAATCTTTTGCGCGCTTTGGGATGCAAATCTGATGTTAGACTTTGCGAGACGGTGACGCTGACTTACATTTGCCGGATGCCGGAGCCGGGCCGCGTGGAAGTGTACCGGCGCACGACTAACCTGCGCTGCGCGGCGTTTCCCGGTAAATTTACCGGCGAGTTGGTGAGCGAAATTCAAGCGGTCTTTCCCAATATTATTGCTGCTGAGAACGTGCTGGAGACCGGCTTCTCCAATATCAATGCGATCATGCACCCGGCGGGCATGCTCGGAAACGCCGGCTGGATCGAAAAAACCGGCGGCGATTTCCTCTATTACCGTGAAGGAATCACTCCAACCATTGCGGCATGGATCGAGGAGGTCGATGAGGAGCGATTGGAGATCGTCAATCGTCTGGGCCTTAAGCCGCTGCGGTTTATCGATATCTTTTATCAAGCCGGGCTCACCTCTATCGACGCCAGGGCGAGCGGGTCAGTTTATCGCGCTATCACTGAGAGCGAGCCGAACCGGACCATAAAGTCGCCGTCTACGCTCGATCATCGCTACATCAAAGAAGATGTCGGTTGCGGGCTGGTGCCGATGGCAGAGATCGGCAGACTGATGGACGTAAAAACACCCGTGATCGACGCGCTGATTACTCTAGCCTCCGTGGCGGCGGGGACCGACTACCGAAGCGAGGGACTGACGCTGGAAAAGATGGGACTCGAAGGCGCGCGACCGGAGAGCTTGGCCAAGATTCTATTCGATGGCTTTTATAGTGACGGTTGCAAATAGGTTTATGAACCCCTTACCCTAACCCTCTCCCGCAAGGGGAGAGGGAACCTAAGATGCCTCCCCTCCCTTGACGGGAGGGGATTAAGGGGAGGGTGATTTAGGTCAACATATTTATTGTTTTCACCAGAGGAACGAAACCATGCGCGTGGGACTTTGCTTTGACGGATTTTATTCGATCCAGGAGATGATCGAGCTGGCTCGGCTTGCCGACGAAGGCGGCATGGAGTCGCTCTGGATGTCCGATCATTTGTGTTTCCGCGATTCGCTCACGACCTCTATGGCGCTGCTCGCATCGACCAAGAGAATTCAAGTCGCTCCCGCGCCGATGAGCCCGTACTCGCGCCACCCGATTATCTCCGCCATGTCGATCGCGACAATGGAAGAATTCGCGCCGGGTCGCGTCATCGCCAGCCCTGGCACCGGCAACGCTGCGGCGTTGAAAGAGGCGGGAATGGAATCGCCCCGGCCGCTAAAGACGATGCGCGAATACGTCGAGATCCTGCGCCGATTCCTACGGGGTGAGACCGTCAACTTCCAGGGCGAGATGTTCAAGATCAACGGCGCCAAAATGGGCTTTGTCCCCTCGACGCCGATCAAAATGTACCTGACGGCGGTGCGCTCACGCATGCTGCAGCTCGGCGGCGAGATCGGCGAAGGCGTGCTGCTGTCGGCGGGTTGCGCGCCTGGCTATATTCGAAAATGCGTCGGCGACATTGAGAATGGCGCCCGACGAGGCGGCAAACAGCTAAGGGACGTTGACGTCGCCGGCTTCGTCACGGCATCGGTTGCCGATGGCGCCCGCGAAGCGATCGAGGCCAACAAAATGTTTCTCGCTTATATCTTTCGCAACATCCACCACGCGGAGAATATTCGCCTGGGTGGGGGACGGGTGGATCAGGAAGGATTGGCTGTGGCCGTCGCCAAGCGCGATTGGGAAGCGGCCAAGAAGTTCATCAGCGACGAGGTGGTTCTCGCGCATTCCGTTGCCGGCACGCCGGCGGAGTGCCGCCGCCAGTTGGAGTCGTTCGTGAACGGCGGACTGAACTTGCCCGTGTTGCTTCCTACGGGCACACAGGAAGCCAGAAAAAAGGTGATTCAAATGGCTCGTGACCTGGCGGGATAAAGTTGTGAAGTGAGTAATTGTCATTTCGACCGAAGGGAGAAATCCTCTTCGGAAGATTCCTCACGTTCGTTCGGAATGACAGCGAGGCGCATAGGGACTTCTACTCAGGAGGTATATTTTATGGTTTTTAGAGCGGCGTCTGGATTGCTAAAATTGGTTTTTGGGCTAGGCATCGCCTTCGCCTTCGGCTCTACGGTGCGAGAGGCTTGTAGCCAAACGGTCAATCTCGACGCAGCCAAGAAAGAGGGCAAAGTCGTAATCTACGGCACCGTCGTGCCCAAAGTGATGACCCTCATCGAGAAGGGTTTCGAGGTTAAGCACGGGATCAAGACCGAGTACTGGCGCGCCGACGCCACCAAGGTAATCGACCGTGTGCTGACCGAGTGGCGCGCCGGCAAGCCGGGATTCGACGTGGTCATCGGCGCCCGCGGTCCGCTGGCTCTGGCAAAGCGAGATAATGTCTACGCGAAGTTCGCGCCGGGCAGCGCGGCGAACTTTCCGGCGAAATTCAAAGACAAGGACGGCCAGCTCATCGCATGGCGCACCACCCCCGTGGGCATTCTTTATAATACCGAGCTGGTAAGGTCCGCCGACGTACCAAAGAGTCTCGACGATCTTCTCGACAGCAAGTGGCAGGGCAAGATCAGCATGCCGGACCCATCGCGTCATGCCAGCACTGCCCAATATCTCTGGAACCTGGAGCAGATAAAGGGCGAGAAGTGGATGGATTTCGTCAAGGGGCTGGCCAAGCAAAAGCCGCTGCTGTTGGAATCCTATTCGACCGTCCCGAACACGATCGTGCGCGGCGAGAGCGCTTTGGGAATTTCATATGTCCAATATCCCGGACAAACCAAGGGGCCCATCAGCTTTGCGCCGATCAATCAATACCTCGCCGATCCGAGCGACGTCGCGCTCAGCGCCAAAGCGGCCAATCCGAACGCGGCAAGGGCCTTCATCGAATATCTATGTTCGGCCGAGGGACAAAAAAAAGTCGCCGAGACCGGTGAATTTGTCATGGCGCCCGGTGTTTATCCGTCGATCAAGGGAGCCGACAAGATCATGTCCGGCTTGCTCCTGATGAATGAGGCCAGCGCGGAGCAGCTCGCCAAGCTCCAGGGGGAATTCCGCCAATGGTTTCTGGTGAAATGAGTCAGAATTCCGCAGTTGAACATGAGCGAGGGGCGAACCTGGAGCGGCGAAGACACCCAGGTGTGCTGTTTCAAAGTCTTTTCTGCCGCTTGGCACAACGCCTTATGACTCTGACAAAATTCGCACAGCAGCGAGATCTGTCCTGAGCTCAGGGGTAGAAAAGCATTGTCTTCGTTGCGCAAGGTTTGCCCCTCGTTCACAGCGTCACTTTTCCGCTGCGGAATCCGGGATGAGTCTGAAATACGAAGATTTGCCGGTCTTGACTTGGAACTTCCAGGTCGATAGGTGTGATACGGCTATTTAACGCGGAAGGGGGATTTTTGTGAACCATCTGATCAATCGTTGGCTAGTCGTTGTTGGATTCGTTGCCATCGCCGTATCGGTCGCGTCGGGTCAGGCGTCGGCGCAGCAGATGAATGTCGAAGCCGCCAAGAAGGAAGGCAAGGTCGTGGTCTATGGTTCCGTCCCGCCTCCGTCGATGAAAGCCTTCCACGGCGCCTTTGAGAGCAAATACGGCGTCAAAGTGGAATACTGGCGCGGCGATTCAACGAAGGTGGCCGACCGCGCGCAAGCTGAATGGCGAGCGGGGAAACCGGGGTTCGACGTTGTGGAAGCCAACCGGGGCGTGCAACTGATCATGAAACAGGAAGGATTGTTTCAAAAGTTTCTTCCCCCTTCCGCGGAAAAGTTCCCGGCAAAATTCAAGGAAAAGGACGGCCTCATCACGCCGTGGCGCGTGCTGCCGATCAGCATCCTCTATAACACCGAGATGGTAAAGCCCAACGACCTGCCCAAAAACTTCGACGATCTTTTGGATCCGAAGTGGAAGGGAAAGATCTGTATTCCGGATCCGACCCGGCATACGACCACCGCGCAGTTTTTGCGGAATCTCGATGAGCTCAAGGGCGATAAGTGGTTGGACTATGTGAAAGCCCTGGCGAAACAAAATCCCATTCTTGTGGCTTCTCTCGCTCCGGTGGCGCCGGCGATCATCAAGGGCGAAGCGGCGGTCGGGATCACTTACATTAAGTACGTCAAGCAATATAAAGGACCGATTCACTACGTCTTACAGGATAAATATTTAGCCGACCCCAACTACATGAGTTTGAGCGCCAAGGCGGCGCAGCCCAACGCCGGCAAACTGTACATCGAATTCGCCACCTCGCCCGACGGACAAAAGATCATCGCCGAGGACGGCGAGTTCGTTTTAGCCCCGGGAATTTATCCGCCGATCAAGGACGCGGAAAAGGTCCCGGCCAATATGATTTTCATGGAAAATCCGTCGGCGGATGAATTTAAGACCCTGATGACCAAAACCTTCCGGGACATCTTTTACGCCAAGTAACGGCCCGAAGTTTTGGCTCGGATTTGCGCGAAAATACCAGGGAGGGCTAGCCTATGGCTGACAGCAGCGGGCTGGCCCTTTTTGTTTGTGCGCCGAGCGAGGCGCACGGAAGAGGATATTGTCAAGTTTTGATAGCCGGGCTAATTGACATATTTCGCCGCAATCCTCAGTTGGCAGTGATCGGCACGGTCGGGGTGATCATCGCCTATCTTAGTTTGTCGCCGACGCTGATGCTGTTCTATGGAAGCTTCCGCAGCGCGCCGATCGGGCTCCCCAGCGAATTCACCCTGGCCAATTATATCAGCGCCTATTCCGACCCGCTCACCTATCAGTTGTTGATCAATTCATTCATCTTCGCGGGGTTTTCCGCGATCGTCGCGACCGCCCTGGCGACCATCCTCGCCTGGATATCGATCAGGACCAACGCTCCCGGGCGAAAATTTTTCGAGCTAACGGCTATTGTCCCCAACGTCTTTCCACCCGTCATGCTCGCGGTAGCGTGGACGATCCTGCTGAGCCCGCGGACGGGGTTGATCAACCGTTTCTTTATGGAGATCTTCGGTCTTGACGCCGCTCCGCTGGATATTTTTTCGATGTGGGGCATGATTTACGTGGAGGCGCTCATCACCACCCCCCTGGCCTTCCTCATGGTGTCCGCCTCCCTGTATTCCATGGATCCATCCCTTGAAGAGTCGGCGCGCGTGGCGGGATCGAGCAATCTGCAAATCGCCTGGCGCATCACCTTGCCGATCGTGCGGCCGGCACTGCTGGCGTCGGCGATGCTGAATTTTGTCCGCGCCATCGAGAGCTTCGATACCCCCGCGATCATCGCGCTGCCGGCCCGCATCGAAGTCTTTACGACAAAAATCTATCGAGAAGCGATCGGCGCGTTTCCCCCGAACCAGAATCTGGCCGCCGCCTACGGCGTCTCACTGCTGCTGATCACGCTGCTCTTCGTGTATTTCTATCGGACCATGACGGCGAAATCGGAACGCTACGTGACGGTAACCGGCCGCGGCTATCGGCCCATGATCATCGACCTGGGAAAATGGCGCGGCTTCGCTTCGGCGCTCGCCGGCCTGATACTGATTCTGATCGTCGTGCTGCCATTTTTGGTCTTGATTTATGTTTCCTTCATCACCTACGTGCACGTGCCCGGCGCCAAGACTTGGACCCTCTTGACCTTGGAACACTACGTCTCCAACCTCACGGACTCGCGCACGTTTGGGGCGCTCAAAAACAGCTTATTTCTCGCGGTCGGGGGCGCGACCCTTTGCATGATTCTGGCGGCGCTGACGGCCTGGGTTACGACCAAGAGCAAGGCCTCGGGCACGGCCATCATCGAAGGGTTAACGTTCATTCCCTGGGCATTCCCGGGCACGGCTCTGGCGATCGGGTTGCTGTGGACCTATGTATACGTGCCTTTGCCGATTTACGGGACGCTGTGGATCTTGCTGATCGGATACATTACCCGATTTCTGCCCTATGGCCTGAGGACGATGACCAGCACGATCGTGCAGATTCACGATGATATGCAGCAGGCTTCGATGGCCTGCGGCGCGGGTTTCATGACCACTTTTTGGCGAGTGCTTCTGCCTCTGTTGCGGCCCGGTTTCGTGGCCGGCTGGATTATTTTGGCGACCATCTATCTGCGCGAATTCAGCACCTCGGTCTTTCTCTACTCACCCGGCGCCGAACCCATCGGGCCGTTACTCTATCACTTTTATGTCGATGGGAACTTGGGCCCGATGTGCTCGCTGGCGCTGATCGTCAGCGTGGTTTGCGTGGCGATGATCTTGATCGCGCGCAAGATCGGCCAAGTCGGCGGCCAGTTGGAGGGGCATTGAGAGGCAATAGGAAGCCGACCGACGTGCCGGTAGAGCAGCCCATTAGATTTGGGCTGGCGGTGAATCTCAAGACGGCGAAGCGGATCGGCGTGACCATCGACCCGAATCTGGTGGCGCGGGCGAATCGGCTGATCAAGTAACGGTACTGAAGGTTTCTTATAATCACGTCTCTCGCGGGGGCAAACCGATTGTACAGTTGACTTTATAATTGTCGGAGGATTATAAAGTTGACTATATGTATAGTCGCTGGGTAGAACCGCTGTGGGAGCGGAAATTCGTCTCGGCTTACGTGCACCTCGTATTCGGTGCGCGCCAGACCGGCAAGTCGACACTGCTGCGAAAATTGCTTCCTGACCCGGCGGTTTGGCTGGATTTGTCCCGGCCTGCCGAGCGCGTCGAGCATCTGCGTAATCCCGATCTATTGATTCAGCGTTGCCGAGCGTTGCCAAGCGGCCGTCGCGCCGCGACGGTGGTGGTGGATGAGGCGCAGAACGTTCCGGCGATCTTCGATGCCGTGCAGCATCTCTATGACGCCGACAAGCGACGCTGGCGCTTTGTGTTGTGCGGCAGTTCGGCGCGCAAGTTGCGTGTAACCGGTACCAACCTACTGCCGGGACGAAGCCTCTTGCACAATTTGTATCCGCTCCTGTTGGCCGAGCGGCCGCCGGCCCACGATAGCGAGCGACGCGATCAACCGCCGTCGCCGTTACCGATGCCGACACGAGGATCTGCCGCGGCTTCGCCCTTTCCCGCCGTGGACTTGCTCGAACGGCTCACGTTCGGGGAGTTGCCCGGGGTTGCCATCGCTGCGCGCGACAAACGTGCCGATCTGTTGCGGACCTACGCGCTGGTCTATCTCGAAGAAGAACTGCGGCGCGAGGCGTTAGTGAAAAATTGGCCGGCTTTTGCTCGATTTCTTCAATTGGCTGCCGTCGAGGCCGGTCAGATGATCAACTATGCTGGCATCGCCCGCGAGGCCGGGGTCAGCCTGCCGACGGTAAAAACCTATTATCAATTGTTGGAAGATATGTTCATCGGATTCCGTGTGACGGCTTTTTCTGGCAGCCGGCGAAAGAGCTTGCTTTCCACGGAGCGCTTTTATTTTTTTGATGTTGGAGTGCGCCACGCGGCGGCGGAGATTCCCATCGAGGCGGCCGCGGTGCGCGCCAATCCCGGTCCGATATTTGAGCAGTGGGTGGGGATAGAGTTGTGGAAACGCTTGCAGTATCTGAGCGGGGGTCGGCTTCAATACCTGCGTACCAGAGCCGGCGCGGAGGTCGATTTCATCATCGTTCACGGCGGTCGCTTGGTTCCGATCGAAGTCAAATGGACCGAACATCCTTCGCGCGCCGACGCGCGGCATTTGCTGACGTTTTTAGATGAACATCCAAAACAGGCCAAGCGGGGTTATATCGTCTGCCGCTGCCCTCATCCCCTGGCGCTTACCGACCGGGTCACTGCGCTGCCTTGGCATTGCCTATGATCGCCGATGCACTGCTCCGGAGAGTCGCAAGTGACTTCGTTCGTGACTATTACCTAACCAAAGTATTTTGGGGATGAAGAAGAGATCGTGGATCGTGAGAAGCGAAGAGTGAACAGTTATGGAGGAAAAATGAACCGAAGAACCGCCATCCGGCGACTGGCAACTTTCTTTTTGACGACTGCCTCTCTTGCCGAGGCGCAGCAGGCGGCGAGAATTCCCCGGATAGGAATTCTGCTCGGGGCCTCCGCGCCCTTCTTTTCGGCCCGGGTCGAAGCATTTCGCCAACGGCTGCGCGAACTTGGCTATGTCGAAGGAAAAAACATTGTCATTGAGTACCGATATGCCGAAGGGAAACTCGAACGGCTACCTGACCTTGCCGCCGAACTGGTCCGTCTCAAAGTTGATATCATCGTCACCACCGGCTCGAATACTTTAGTTGCTAAGAAGGCGAGCCCGACAATTCCCATCGTATTCGCCCTTGCTGCCGATCCAGTAGGAGATGGGCTTGTCTCTAGCCTGGCGCGCCCAGGCGGGAATATCACCGGACTGAGCCTCATGGCGCCAGATCTAGATGGCAAACGGTTGGAACTGCTCAAGGAAGCCTTCCCTAAGGTTGCCGGGGTCGCCTTCCTTTGGGAACCGGGTAGTGATACGAGGGGAAACCGGGCCCTCATAGAGATGGAGGCTGCGGCCAAGGCGTTGAGACTCAAACTTCAATCGCTTCCGGCGCGAAGCCTTGGCGATTTTGACAGCGCATTCGCACGAGCGAAAAAAGAACACGCCCAGGCGCTCATTACGACACCAGGTCCACTTGTCAATAGTGCGCAACGTCAAGTGTTGGACTTCGCGGCAAAGAACCGGTTGCCGGCGATCTACGCATTCAGTGAGTTTGTTGAGGCCGGCGGCTTGATGAGCTACTCGCCGAACCTTGCGGACTTATGGCGGCGCGCCGCTGACTTTGTGGACAAAATACTAAAAGGCACCAAGCCCGGCGACATTCCAGTCGAGCAGCCGACGAAGTTCGAGTTCATCGTCAATCTGAAAGCGGCGAACCAGATCGGCGTGACGATTGACCCGAACGTGCTGGTGCGGGCGAATAAAGTGATTAGGTAGGCAAGAGGCAACAGGCAGTAGGCGATAGGCCCTGCCGGAGCGTGATCAGCTTTCTCGGATTGAGGTGAGGGCGACTTCGGTTATTGTGCACTGCGCGTGCCCTCACCCTGACCGTCCAAAAGGAGACTGTGTCGCAATGTCCAGAACATCAGGCTGTCATCCCGAACGAACGTGAGGGATCTTAGATTTCTCACTGCGTTCGAAATGACATAAGAACGGTACATACGGGGTGTTCTGTATTGCGACGCAGTCTCAAGGGCGAGGGTAAACGAATGAAGCGCGTAAGTGTGAATCGAGAACGCTGAGCGATGAGCAGAAGTGTTCTTTGGAATGTGTTATAAAGTCACTATATGAACCATCCGGCCGGAGGCAAGAAGATCACGAGCCGCATCATCCGACCCGGAGACCCCGTTCCCGATGAGCAATATTGGGACAACGCTACGCCCGAAGAGCGGATGAACGCTGTTTGGAAATTGACCCTGCTCTGCCTAGCTTGGCAACCGAACCAAGCCGATGAACCAAGACTTCAGAGATCTATTAGCAGAATTCAACGTCCGACAAGTTGAATTTCTCATGGTCGGCGCTCACGCCTTGGCTGCGCACGGCCATGTCCGCGCAACCCAAGACCTCGACGTATGGGTGCGTCCTTCCCCGGAAAACGCGAAGCGAGTCATCGAAGCCCTCCGCGCCTTCGGCGCCCCGTTGCATGACCTGACGGAGAAAGACCTTTCGACGCCCGGCCTCATTTTCCAGATCGGGGTGGAACCCATACGCATCGATGTCTTGACCGTGATCGACGGTGTCGAGTTCGACGAAGCTTGGGCGGACCGGATGATTTCGAAATTCACCGATCAACCGGTCGCCGTGCTCTCCAGAGAACACTTGATTAAGAACAAACTCGCGGCCGCGAGGACGCAAGACCTGGCAGACGTCGAAGCGTTGAAAAGCAAAGGCCGAGAACAAACTAAATCCTAGCCAAAAGTATTTGAAATTCGGAAACCAAGACGAGATCGGAAAAACCATGTCTCCCGCAAAGGCGCCAAGAAGAAAAAATTTGAAGCACGAAGCACGAAATTCGAAACAATTTCAAATGACCAAAAAAAGAGAAAATTTGAAACGAGCTTCATTCGGATTCGGTGTTTTGGATTTTCCGAATTTGGGATTCATTTTGGCCTCGGTTTGTTTCGAATTTCGATATTCGGCTTTCGGATTTGTTTCCCTGGTTGCCTGGCGGGATAAATTTTCTTGCAGTGGTTTTGTTTAACATTTTACAGGCAAGAATCTAGCTAAAAAAAAGGCGCCTGTCCCGATTTTTAGCAAGTAATTATGGAAGCTCAGATAGCGAAGAAGTTGATCGAGAAAGGTCTCCAATACGAGGAGGTCAAGCGGCTCGCCGTCAAGCTCGTGCAGCATGCGAGCCCGCAGACGGAGTTGCTTGAGGCCGAGCCGCAGGTGCTGGCGCTGATTCGCGACGTCATTAAATCGGAATTGGAACAGTCGGGGTTGCACCCGGCGATCGACAAGACGGGCAATCTCATCTTGCATCTGAAGGGCCGGGAAAAAACCGGCCGGCTCACGCTGGTCGGATACGCGATGTGCGCGGCGCCGAGCACCATGCAAAATCCCTACTCCGGTGCGATCGTCGACGGCGCGCCTTATAAGCTCGACGGCGAATGCGTCTGGGGACGCGGAGCGTGCGAGCAAAAAGGGAGTCTGGCGGCGATGATGGCGGCGATCAAGTTTATCGGCGCCAGCAAAGCCGAGCTGCCGAGCGATCTTTATTTCGTCGTCAGCACCGCGGGCGAAACCGGACGGCATGATTCGCTGGCCTACGTATTGGATCACGGTAACGTGGAAGCGGACTGGTGCATCATCGACGGGCCGCCTGAAATTCAGTTGGGAAACAAAGGTCGGGTTGACGTTCTCGTGACAGTCAAGGGCAAGCAGGCGCACAGCAGCCGGCCGTGGGAGGGAATCAACGCAATCGATGGCGCCATGAAAGTGCTGCAAAAGCTCGCGCCGCTGATGCCTTATCCTGAAAACAGGGTGCATGCCGAACTCGGCAAGGTGAGCTTAACGCCCAATGCCATCGAAAGTTTTCCCAAGGCGACGCATACGATCCAGAGCGAGTGCCGCATCATGTTCGACCGCCGCCTGCTTCCCCGTGACGATCCCAAAAAGGCCATCCAACAGATGCGCAACACCATCGGCAACATAGAACCGTTCGAGATCGAGATCCAGCCGCGCGATTTCATGTATCCGAGCGAAGTCGGGAAGGATGCGGAAGTGGTGCAGGCCTTGGAGCAGGGGATTCGGACCATGCTTGGCCGGCAGCCCACGTTCAGTTTCTCGACCGCTGCCAACGATACCGGGCTATTTAATTTTCGCGGCATTCAGGCGATCAACTACGGCGCGCGGGATATCCGCTTCCAGCACACCGACCACGACCTCGTGTCCATGAACAGCGTTTTCAACGCCGCCAAGGTTTTCGCCTTTATGGCGATCCATCGCTAGCCGAGCGGAGCCGGCCGTTCAATGTTCAAGGTTCAAAGTTCAACGCTTTCGGACCAGTCGCGATTTAACCTTGAACGTTGAACATGGAACCTTGAACGATTGTCTCTTCGCGTCCCGTAATGGACCACGCCGCCACGAACGAAGTTCACGCCGTGCGAAAATCACCGACGTAAGCGTGGCATAATGTTCTTTACGGCTGGCTGTTTCGAATCAGTTGCAGGTAAAACCGCACGCAGCGCTCGTAGTCCTGAAGTGAAATCCGCTCATTGATGCCATGATACCTCCTGGCATCGTCGGGGCGGAGTGTGATCGGCAGGAAGCGATAGACGTTTTTGGTTAACGGGGCGTAATGGCGGGAGTCCGTACCAGCCACCAGCAACGCAGGCGCCACCAGCGCTTCGGGAATCGCCTGCCGGATCGTGCGGTGGATCAGTTGAAAACTCGCCGCTTCGATGTCCGAAACCGCTGACGGCTCCACGCGAATGGGCAGGGCAGCGATTTTCACTCGCGGATCGTCGATGGCTTGCCGCACATGCTCAGTTATGCCCGCAATCGTATCGCCGGGCAGGATGCGCAGATTGACCACAGCGCTTGCTTTGGACGGCAAGCTGAATTCATTCATTCCAGCGTTGAACAGCGTCGGCGCCAGGGTCGTGCGGATGGCGGCATTGGTGAGCGGCGATGCCGCCAATTGCTTTCTGACCCAAGGTTCGAATAGCCAGAGATTCGCCAACGCTAATCGCTGTGGCCAAACCATTTCCGGCCCGAGGAATTCGAGCATCCGGCGTGTCGGGCCGCCGAGGCGGGCAGGGAAGGGCGCCGCTTCGAGTCTTTGTAGCGCGCGGCTGATGATGCCGATGGCCGTGTCGATGGGCGGGATTGAGCTATGCCCTCCAGCGGTTTCCACCGACAGATCAAGGCTCAAATAGCCCTTCTCGGCGATGCCGATCAGCGCCGCCGGCGCGGCGATTCCCGGAGTGATGCCGTCGACAACGTTCATTCCCTCGTCAAGGACGTACTCCAGCTCGACGCCGCGCGAGCGCAACAGATCGGCTATTTTGGCGGCCCCGTTATGACCGCCGATCTCTTCGTCGTGCCCGAAGGCGAGGTAAATCGTCCGCTGCGGTTGGAAACCTGCGCTCAGGAGATACTCGACCGCTTCGACAATCCCCAGGACGCTGACTTTATCGTCCATCGTGCCGCGTCCCCAGATGTAACCGTCGGCGATTTCCCCTGCGAAGGGCGGATGGGTCCATTGCCGCTCGGTTGGCGCATCCACCGGCACCACATCCATATGCCCCATCAGCAGCATCGGTTTCAGATGCGCGTCATTGCCGTTCCAGGTGAACAGAAGACTGTGACCGTCGACGGTTTCTTTCGTCAGTTGTTGGTGAACCCTTGGAAACGACTTGGCGAGAAAATCGTGGAGTCTGGCAAATTCGTGGGCGGAAGCCTCCGTCGACTCTTGAAAGGAGATCGTTTTGAATTGAATCGCTTCGGAAAGTCGTTTCACTGCCCCGTCCCGGTCGATGGCAATTGCCTGGGCCGGCCCGACTTGGAGTTGGCGGGAGGTGAAGCTCGCCGTACGAATCGCTAGAACGCCGCTGACGACGAGAAGGATTCCCAAGAATGTAAACGAGACTTTTTTCATGATTGCCGTCGCCCAACCGACTCGTCCGAGAGGTAGCAAGTTCTCTGGCGCCACGCAAATGAACTACCCCGCAGCAAGCTGCGGGGTATCACAGCAAACGGACGTCGAGCGAAATTGTAGGGTGGGTGGAGGCGCAAAGCGCCGATACCCACCGTCGAGAATGATGGGTATCGCTAACGCTCAACCCATCCTACGCGTGAATCGCGGCGCAGCAAGCTGCGAGGAATCGAACCCAGAGTGATTGAACATCCGCCACAGAACTGCAAGAGCATGGAATTTGACAAGCAAGGAAGTGTCCGATAATTTTTGAGGTTGCCAACGATTCGAAAACAAATTAGGAGGAACGATGGGCGATTTCTACAGTGCGTGGTTAGAACGGTCCAAGGCCAATGAGGCGAAAGTGGCGGACTCGCCGCGGGTTGCGCGAAGCAAAGATCTCAAATGGGTGCGCACGCCGCAGGATTACAAGGCGGCGTTGATGATCGCGCCGGAGCTTGGTTTTCCGACCGGCGGCAGTTGCCTCATGAGAGCCGAGATTCCAATGGGCTGGCATACGGGCAAGCACCTTCACGGCGAGGAAGCGATCTACGTCGAGAGCGGCGAAGGATTCATGGTTCTCGACGGCGAGCGCTACGATTTTGTTGCCGGAACGATTTTTCACGTCCCATACCGCTCGACGCATCAGTTGTTCAATACGGGTAAGGTGCCGGTTGGCTATCTTTCCGGGCTCGCATGGCACCTGGAAGCCGATGTTTACATGGGCAAGATGGAACAACTTGAAGAGTGCGGCGAGAACGATCCGAAAGTATTGGCCGGGTTCCCAAAGGAAGAATCGCAAAACTGGCCGGAAGACGGCCGGCGCATCTCGATGCACCAGAGGCAGTTCGAAAAGTCGGATGAATCGAAGCATGGGGCGACGTATTTTCTAATGGGCCGCAGCGGCAAGCAGAACGGCTTCAAAGCGACCGGCGTGGCGATCAGCTCGATCTTCGTCGATCTGGCGCACACCAAGAGCCACAGCCACGCGCATCCGGAGGCGTATCTCTACGCGCTCGAGGGCGACGGTTACTCGGAGATCGGCGGCAAGCGTTACGACTGGAACCAGGGCGACGCCGTCCACGTTCCGCCGGGCATGATGCATCATCAGCATTTCAATCCGTACGACCGGGATATGAAAGAACTCCGCTTCGAGTTCGGCATCCGTTACTGGTTGGTCGACCAATGGAAAGGCTATACGACGGTCGATAAGCACCTGAAGGCGACCACGCATATGATTGACTAAGGATTCGTTGACGTTGATCGGTCGCAAGGCGAGCCGACCCACTGGCCAGCTCGCCTTTCTTTTAATCTGGATCTCCAGGTTTCTGTGTGGCGAACCTGGCCAACGCTATTGCTGTGCAAGGACTTGGAGATTGCACCGCGGAGACGCTGAGACCGCGGAGAAAAGAGTTTTTGGACTAAGAAATACTCCGAACTCTGCATACTCCGTGTCTCTGCGGTGAATACTGTTTCACAGTAATCCCGGAAGAGCCTTTAATCTAAAGAACCTCGATAAAAGAAATCTTCGGCCCTCCCCCGGAGGTCCTCGAATGGGCAACCCCATAGGTTGCCCCTGCAAATTTTGGCGAAACTGAACCACTACCCATGGGTCGGTTTTATTGACAAACCCGCCGCATCCGTCTAGTTTAGGAAAACATCCTTGTTTTCATTTCGGGGGAGGAGCATGGACGCGTATAACAGCAAGCTTGCCAGCCGCATCGTCGGCGTGAGCCTGCGCCAGATCCAATATTGGGACGAGCGCGGATTTATTCGTCCCTCGGTCAAACTCGCCGGCGGGCGGGGGACGAAGCGGCTCTACTCCTTCCATGATCTAGTCTGTTTGAGGGTCGTGAAGGATCTGACCGATCGCGGTTTCAGCCTGCAAAAGATCGAGCGCGGCCTGAGGGCTCTTCGCGCTCACGGCGCGGTGACCATTGAGGATTCAAAGTCGCTTAAATATTTAACCGACGGCGAACAGCTTTTCCTGATCACGAGCGACCGCGAGAAAATTCTCGGCGCCATGGAGCGCCATTTCGTGCTCTCTTTGGGCATCGGCAGTTTGGTGCGGGAGCTAACTGGCGCGGTCGAACAGGTCGCGGGGGATCGGCCGGGGCGACGCTCCGGCGCTTTGCGCCGTCTTGCGGAAAAAAGGACCGGCTCCGCATAAATACTAAGCGAAAGTCTTTGAAATTCGGAATCGATGAAGACATCGGAAAAAACATATCTCTCGCAAAGACGCAAAGACGCTAAGTTCAGAGAATTCAGAAGATATTCTTAACTTGGCGCCTTTGCGCCTTGGCGAGATAAATTTTCCTGGAGTCGTTCTGTTTAACATTTTCAAGGTAAGCGCCTAATGGAACCGACCAAAATCACCCCGATGATGCAGCAGTACCTTCAGATCAAGGAAAGGTACCGCGACGCGATTCTGTTTTTTCGGCTCGGCGATTTCTATGAGATGTTTTTCGAGGACGCGCAGACGGCGGCGAAAATTTTGGACATCGCGCTCACCTCGCGCAACAAAAGCGATGATCAGTCGGTGCCGCTATGCGGCGTGCCCTATCACTCCGCCGAGCCGTATATTCAAAAACTGCTCGACGCGGGGCATAAGGTCGCGGTTTGCGAGCAGGTGGAAGATCCGAAAACGGCCAAGGGCGTGGTGCAACGGGAAGTCATCCGGGTCATCACGCCGGGAACGGTCACTGCGGCGGAGGCGCTGGATGCGCGGGGTAATAATTATCTGGCCGCGGTTTGCAGCGGACGGGGCGGCTTTGGCCTGGCGGTTACGGATATCACCACCGGGGAATTTCGCTGCACCGATCTCGTTGACGAGCAAACCCTCAGCGACGAGATCGCCCGAATCCATCCGAGCGAACTCTTGTTGATGGAGGGGGATAGCGGGTTGCGACGCCGTGCGCAAAGAGAATTTCCGTCGCTTCATCTGACGCCGGTGGCGGCGAACCTGTTTTCGAACGTCGCCGAGCGCCGGCTCGGTACGGCGCGTGCAACCGGCGTTGAAGCTTGGGAGAACGGGGTTCGCGCGGCGTCGGCGATCATCGCCTATCTTGAGGCCAATGCTCCCGATTCGCTGAAAGTCCTACGCGACTTAGAGCCCTACATGGCGTCGGCTTATCTCGTGCTGGATGAAACGACCCGGACGAACCTCGAGCTGATCGCCAACTACCAGGGCGAGCGCAAGGGCTCGTTGCTCGCCATCATCGACCGGACCGTTACGCCGATGGGTGCCCGTCGCCTGCGCCAGTGGCTGCTCTATCCCTTGCGCGAAGCGCAGGCGATTCGCGAGCGGCAGGACGCGATTCTGGAACTGGTCGAAAATTTCGCCTTGCGCCAGGAGCTGAAGCACGGGTTTGAGCCGGTGCAGGACCTTGAACGGCTTTCCGGCCGAACCGTGTCCGGCGCGGCTCAACCGAAGGATCTGGTCGCCATCAAAGAAACCCTGGGCGCGGTAGCCGAGGTGAGGGAGCGTTTGCGCGCGGTTCAGACGGAGCTGTTGGTTCACTTGCGTGGGCAGATTTCGGACCTCTCCGAGGTCAGCGCGCTGATCGAAAGGGCGATCGTCGACGATCCGCCTTTTTCCCTCAAAGAAGGCGGCGCCATCCGCGCCGGCTACGACGCCGAGCTGGACGAAATCCGCGGCGCGCGCGCCCACGCCAAGGACTGGATCGCCAACTTCGAAGCGTCGGAACGGCGGCGCGCCGGAATCCCATCGCTCAAAGTTCGCTACAATCGCGTGTTCGGTTACTACATCGAAGTCACGAAGGCCAATCTCAAAGCGGTGCCCCAAGACTACATCCGCAGACAGACGCTGGCGAACGGTGAGCGCTACATCACGCCCGAGCTCAAGGAATACGAGACCAAGGTGCTCAATTCCCAGGAGCTGATGGAGAAGCTGGAGAGCGCGCTGGTCGCCCGCGTGCGCGAGCAGGTCGGCGCCTATTATCCCTCCCTCAAGGCTACCAGCGCGGCGCTCGCGGCGTTGGATGTTTTGGCAGGGCTTGCCGAAGTCGCCGAATCGCAACGTTTCGTTCGTCCCACCGTCGATGCCGGGTTCGATATCTCGATCCGAGAGGGACGCCATCCGGTCGTCGAAGCGTCGGTGGGGCGCGGCGCTTTCGTGCCCAACGATTGCGCGATCGATCCCTCTGGTAATCAGATCATCCTGCTCACCGGACCGAACATGGCCGGGAAATCCACCTATATGCGCCAGGTGGCGCTGATCGTGTTGCTCGCCCAAATGGGCAGTTTCGTGCCCGCTACCGAAGCGCGTATCGGTATCGTCGATCGAGTTTTTACCCGCATCGGCGCCGCGGACTCGCTGGCGCGGGGTGAATCGACCTTCATGGTCGAGATGAAGGAGACCGCGAACATCCTGCGCCACGCCACCGATCGCAGCCTGATTTTACTCGACGAGGTCGGACGCGGCACGAGCACCTTCGACGGCATATCGATTGCCTGGGCCGTGGCGGAGTCACTGCACGACTCGGCGCAGCGGCCACGCACGCTTTTCGCCACTCACTATCACGAGCTTACCGATTTGGCGCTCACCAAAGGACGCATCAAGAATTACAATTTTGCGGTCAAGGAATGGCAAGGAGAAATCATTTTTCTGCGCAATCTCGTGCCCGGCGCGGCAAGCCATAGTTACGGCATCCACGTCGCCCGGCTCGCCGGCCTGCCGGCTGCGGTCATCGAGAGAGCGAAGGAAATTCTTGCCAAGCTCGAAGGCGACCAGAGCGACCGTGAGAACCTGCGCAAGGAAACGGCGGCGAGCGTTGCCGCCGAACCGGTGCAAATGGCGCTCTTTGGCTCGGCGGACCGCAAGCTACGCGAGGAACTGAAACGAGTGGACGTCTCTCGGCTCACGCCCATGGAAGCGATCAATTTGCTCGACAAATTATCGGAAGAGGCAAAAAAATAGCGAACGAAGGGGACTCTCTTATGAAAAGCACAAGGATCCTGACTCTGTTGGCGCTCGCGACCCTCTCTGCCAGCGCGGCGCCGCGGCTGGTTTGGGGCGAGGGGCAAAGCCTTCGATTGGCGCAGGTCCGAAGCAACGAGGCCGCCAAGGAACCCGACCGGGCACGGTCAAGCGGCAGGTCCGCGGAAGAAGAGAAATCCCAGGAAGGCAAGACGGTCGGCGCCGCCTCGGACAAAACGCGCCTGACCGCCGTGCGTTTCCTGTCGTCGAAGAGCTACACGCGGGTGATGATGGATCTGACCCAGGAGGCGCGCTTTGAAACGCACCGTCTGAAGGAGGATCCGGCGAAAGGCTTGCCACCGCGGATATACATCAACATCATCGGCGCGCGCCTGGCGATGGATTCCAAAGAAGCGATACCGGTTCAGGATGGGCTGTTGCGCCAGGTGCGCGTGGGGCAGTTTAGCGCTGACGTTGTCCGGGTCGTGCTCGATATGACGAGCCTGCGCAGCCATAATACGTTCTTGTTGCCTGATCCTTATCGGCTGGTGATCGACATCCAGGGACAGGAAACCGCCGAGCGGTCGGCTGCTGTCGAGAAATACAAAACGCCCACGCCGCCTGTCAAAGGTCCCATACCTGCGGCCTTGGGGATTCGCAAAATCGTGCTGGATCCGGGGCATGGAGGCAAGGACCCGGGGGCCATCGGGGTCGGCGGCATTGCGGAAAAGGACATCGTTCTCGCCGTCGCTCAAAAGCTCGCGAAGAAACTGACCAAGGAGATGGGAATTGAGGTCGTGCTCACGCGCAAAAACGATTCCTTCGTTCGCCTGGAGGACCGAACGGCGATTGCCAACGCCGAAGACGCCGACCTGTTTCTATCGCTGCACATGAATGCCAGCACGAGCGGCGACGCCAAGGGGTTGGAAACCTATTATTTGGATAACACCAGCGACGAGGCATCGCTTCGTCTGGCGGCGCGGGAGAACGGCACGTCGCGCAAAAACGTCTCGGATCTGCAATTCATCCTGAGCGACATGACCCAGAACATGAAACTTGAAGATTCCATCAGCCTGGCCCACCGGCTGCACGGCTCGCTGGTCGACAGCATGTCCAAGAAGCTGCGCGCGGTGAAGGACCTGGGAGTCAAGAAGGCGCTGTTCTATGTTCTGGTGGGGGCGCGCATGCCGAGCGTGCTGGTGGAGATGTTTTTCATTACCAATAAAATCGAGGGCCGGGCGATGAGCCGGGAAAGTTATCAAAACGCCATCGTCGAGGCGCTCTACGACGGCATTCAAAAATACGGCGAAAGCGCGCTGGCAGCGAAGACGCTCTAGAAAAAGGGGAAACGCGATCGCGAAACGGGGTGTTGGAAGGAAGTCGAGTTTTACTTTGCGCTTTTGGCGTCGGGGCGCGATGACTTGTAGTCGTTCAAATCGTTCCAAACGTTCAAGCCGTTCAAACCCCTTGAACGGAGCGGAGCGGAAAAACCATGTCTCCCGCAAAGGCGCAAAGACGCCAAGTGACGTGCCTTCGGCCCGTCATCCCGAGCGAATGCGAGGGATCTAAAAAAGATTTCTCCCTTCGGTCGAAATGACGCGGAGCGTCACTTTGCGCCTTGGCGTCTTGGCGAGAGACAACTTCTTGAACTGGTTCTGTCAAACATTTTGAAAGTTAGAATCTAATCATCATGGATGCCGTAGCCCTCTCCCGTGCGTTGCTTGAAGAAACGAAGGATAACGCCGATTTGATCCGGCTGTCGCGCAGCTACATTCAGAAGGCACGGGAGCTATTGCTGGAAAAACATAGAAGCGGCAGTGGCGGGATGGAGATCGTCGCGGCTTACACGACGATCATGGACCATCTGGTGCGCCACATTTATGCGACTGCAAGCGATGATTTCAGCCGCCGCTTTCCCGGCCCGACGCCTCGCTGCGCGGTGGTCGCCCAGGGCGGTTTCGGGCGCGGCGAGCTCAACCCCCAGTCGGACATCGATCTGTTGTTTCTCTATTCGTGGAAGGTGTCTCCCTTCCTCGAATCGGTCGCGGAACGAATCCTTTATACACTCTGGGACGCGGGACTGCAGGTCGGCAGCGCCGTTAGGACCATCGCCGAGTCGATCCGTTTGGCCGATGCCGACTTGAAGGTCAAGACGGCGATCTTGGATACGCGTTTTTTGTGCGGGGATTTTTCGCTTTACGGTGACTTTGAAAAGACATTGGAAAAAAAACTGATCAAGAGACGGGTGGCTCGATTTATTCAAGACAAGCAACAAGAGAGCCATTTGCGTCATGAGAGCTACGGCGGGTCGGTGTATCTGCTCGAACCCGAGGTGAAAGAGGGCGAAGGAGGCCTGCGGGACATCCACACGGCCCGCTGGATCGCCCGGGTCAAGATCAATGCCAAGGACTTTGACACGCTGGCCTTGGGCGGCATTGTGAGTTCCAGTGACGTCGCCAAGCTCAAGGAGTCGCAGGATTTTCTTTTTCGCGTGCGCAACGAGCTGCATTTTTCCAGCGGCAAACACCACGACCAGCTGACTTTCGCCGACCAAGAAAAAGTAGGCGCCGCTCTCGGGTTCCAGGGCGAAGGCACATTGCGCGGCGTGGAAGTCTTTATGCGCAGCTACTATCTGCACGCCGCCCAGGTCAGCCGCTTGACGTCGCTAATCATCCATCGCGTTATCGAGCACGAGCGGCCCTTGTTTGGCGCAAATTACTCATTCGGCCGTACCTTGCGCGAGGGTATCCGGCTGTCGCGCAAGCATCTCTCGGTCACCAAGGCCGCGGTTGTGCGGTCCGATCCGGCGAACCTGATCCGCATATTCGAGGATATACAGAAATACGGCTGCGAGCTGGCCCACGAGACCCGCGAGCTCGTGCGCGAGCACCTGGATCTCATCGACGACACCTTTCGCCGCTCCGCCGCCGCTAATCTGCCGTTCTTTGCCATCCTCAAGTGGAAAAACTGCGTTTACGAAACCCTCTCCGAGATGCATCGGTGCGGCGTGTTGGGCGCCTTTATTCCGGAGTTCGGGCGGCTCCTGTGCATGGTCCTTCATGACGCCTATCACCTCTATACGGTCGACCAACATTCGCTCAGGCTGATTCGGGAAATCGAACTGTTGAAAGCGGGAGAATATCAAGAGGCGCTGCCGCTGTTGACTCAGTTGGCCCGGGAGGCGGAAAAAATCGAACTCTTATATCTCGGCCTCATGTTTCACGACATCGGCAAAGGTTTCGGCGGCGGTCATTCGGAAATCGGCGCCAGGATGGTGCGGGCGATCGCCCGGCGCATGCGTCTTAACGCCGATGACGGGGCGCTGGTGGAATTCTTGGTGCGCCACCATTTGCTGATGACCCACACCGCCTTTCGCCGCGACCTGGAAGATGAGAAAACGATCTTCAATTTCGCCAGGACGATAGGAAGCGTGGAAAACCTCAAGATGCTCTACCTCTTGACTTTCGCCGACGTTAAAGGCGTCGGCCCCGACGTGTGGAATCCGTGGAAGGCGTCGTTGTTAGGCGAGCTCTACATCAAGGCGCTGAATCTCCTCGAGGAAGTGGAAAAGGGCGAATTCGAACGCGAGGATGTCAGGGCGGTCCTGCGGCGGATCCAGGCGCGGGCGCGCCGCCAACTGGCAAAAGATTACGATCAGGAGAGCGTCGATCGGTTCGTCGAGGTTATGCCGGAAAGATATTTTCTTTCCACCCCCGAGAGCGACATGCCGGACCATTTCGAGTTGATGGAGGCGTTTTCCGGCAAGGGCGCGGTGACCTCAGTGCGTCATTTCCCGGAACGGGATTGTACGTCCTTGGTCGTCTGCACCGGGGACCGCCCGGGGCTGTTCGCGTCGATCACCGGGGTGTTGACCGCGCTCAACCTGGACATTCTCAACGCAAGAATTTTTACCGCCAGCGACGGGCGCATCCTCGATGTTTTCCGGATTTCTCATCACGGTCGTCCGGAGCTCGTCATGGCGGAGCAAAAATGGGCCAAGTTCCGCTCCAGCCTGGACGGCGTGCTGGAGGGGCGGATCGACGTGGCGCATTTGGTGGAAGGTTCCCAGCGTTCACCTTTTTTGCATAAGCGGGCGCCGAACGTCAACACCGTGATTCAGATCGACAACGAAGCATCGGATGGGTTCACCATCATCGAGGTATTCACTGAAGACCGCATCGGGGTTCTGTTCACGATCACCTACGGGCTTCACCGCCTCGGCCTTTCCATCCACGTGGCCAAGATATCGACCAACGTGGACCAGGTCGCGGACGTGTTCTATGTGACCGATGAAAACGGCGGTAAAGTGACCGAACCGGCCCGCGTGGAAGAGATTCGTCAATCGCTGGTTCGTAGTCTGGTTCCCGAACAGAATGAAAGAGTCGCTTAGCTCGTCGATTGACTGTTTTCTCTCGATGGTCGCCGTGGAGCAGGGGCTCGCCCGCAACACGGTGGAGGCCTACAGCCGCGATCTTTCGCAGTTGGCGGACTTTCTCCTTTCCAAGCGCGTTTGCGCATGGCGCGAGGTCGAGCCGGTCCATATCAGAGGCTATCTGTCTCACTTGCGCAGCCAGGGCTTGAGCCCGCGAACGGTGGCCCGCCGTGTCGTCACGCTGCGCCGCCTCTACCGGTTTCTCGAGACGGAAGGGCAGGGGAGCGCAAGCCCGTTGCCCTCGCTGCATTTGACGCCGGGACCACGCAAGCTGCCGCATGCGTTGTCCGGCGATGACTTGCGCAGGCTGCTCGCTCAGCCGGATGCCACGACGCCATTGGGCAGCCGCGACCAGGCGATGCTGGAGCTCATGTATGCCGCGGGGCTGCGGGTTTCCGAGCTGGTGTCGCTGCAAACCCAACAAATCGATTTCCAGGGGAATTATCTGACCGTCAAAGGGAAGGGCTCTAAAGTCCGGGCCGTGCCCTTCGGCAAATGGGCGCGCGAAAAGCTGTTTGACTACACGAGCCAGGCGCGCCGGCGGTTGCTCAAGGGCCGCGCGAGCCCGTTTCTGTTTGCCGGCCGCTCAGGGAAGCCGCTCACCCGCCAGGCGTTTTGGAAACTTATCCGCCGCTACGCGCTGGCCGCGGGCATCGAAAAAAGAGTTACGCCCCATACCTTACGCCATTCCTTTGCCACCCACCTTCTCGAAGGCGGCGCCGATCTCCGTTCCGTGCAATCGATGCTCGGCCATGCCGATATCTCTACCACACAAATTTATACTCACGTAACTGGAGCGAGGCTTAAGGAAGTTCATCGCCAGTTTCATCCGAGGGAACGCGGAAAGAAGTAGGAGCAACCCTATGGGGTTGCCCGTTCGGAGAGCAGGCACCCATTCGATAAACTCAGGGCTCAGGTCTGCCCCACCATCGATGCGGCGTTGAATCCGGATGCCGCCGCCGGAAAGTGACACCATGAGCGAGGGGCAAACCTGGCGCAGCGAAGACAATGCTTTTCTACCTCTTATTAGCTCGGGACAAAACTCTCTATTGTGCGAATTTTGTCCGAATAATAGGGCGTTGTGCCGTGCGGCGAACAAAGACTCTGAAACAGCACGCCTGAGTGTCTTCGCCGCTCCAGGTTCACCCCTCGCTCATGTTCGACTGAGGAGTCCGGGTTGAAATCAACCTGAACCGTTTCTCGTCCCGCCTTGTGTTTCCGTGCGCCTTGCCGTATTCATGAATACATAGGATCTTGCCGGAACAATTTTGCAGGACACGATTCAACAAATCGCGATCTGGGCGCTGCCCATCTTGATCGCAATCATTTTTCATGAAATCGCCCATGGGTGGGTGGCCAATCTCCTCGGCGATCCCACCGCGGCCAGGATGGGCCGTCTGACCCTCAACCCGCTCGCCCATATCGATATTTTTGGAACGATTCTGATCCCGTTCGCGTTGATTATTGCCAATGCCCCGTTTCTTTTCGGCTACGCCAAGCCGGTGCCGGTGAATTTCTCCAATTTGGGCAGTCCCAAGCGCGACATGATCTGGGTCGCGTTGGCCGGACCGGTGATGAATCTTCTGTTGGCGCTGGCATCGATCCTGTTTTTGAAGCTCACGATTCCCTTGTTCACCGGGGCCGCCACCGATTCGACTCTGGCCGGGCTGGTCGGCTTTTTCGCGCCCATCGCGCTGATGGCCAAAAACAGCGTGCTGATCAATGTCGTGCTCGCGGTTTTCAACGCCTTTCCCCTGCCGCCCCTCGACGGCGGTAGAGTCCTGGTGGGTCTTCTGCCCGAGCCGCATTCCTCTCTTGTGGCGCGGGTGGAGCCGTTTGGATTTCTGATCATCTTCGCGTTGCTGATGACCCGGACCCTCGACCGGGTGATCGGGCCGCCGATGGATTTATTGCTTAACTTCTACTTCGGACTTCTGTAAATTAGCTGGCTATGGATACCATTCTTAGCGGGATGAGGCCGACTGGGCGGCTCCATTTGGGTCACCTCCATGGCGCGTTGAAGAACTGGGTGCGGCTGCAGAACGAGTACCATTGTTTCTTCTTTGTCGCTGATTGGCATGCGCTCACGACCGACTACGCCGCGCCGCAAGAGATCAACCATTACAGTCGGGAGATTTTGATCGATTGGCTGAGCGTCGGGTTGGATCCCTCTCGCTCGGTGATCTTTCGGCAGTCGCGCGTGAAAGAGCACGCGGAGCTGCACGTGCTCTTTTCCATGATCACGCCGGTTCCGTGGTTGGAACGCAACCCGACGTACAAGGATCAGATCAAGGAATTGACGGGAAAAGATCTGTCGACCTACGGCTTTCTCGGCTACCCGGTATTGCAAGCGGCGGACATCACCATTTACAAGGCCAACAAGGTTCCGGTCGGCGTCGATCAAGCGCCGCACGTCGAGCTGACGCGGGAGATCGTGCGCCGCTTCAACCAGACTTACGGGCCGATTTTCCCCGAGCCGGAAGTTCTTTTGACCGAAACACAGAAATTGCCGGGCGTGGACGGCCGGAAAATGAGCAAAAGCTATAACAATGCGGTGTTTCTTTCGGACTCGCCGAAGGAGATCGAGCAGAAATTGAGCCGCATGATGACCGATCCGGCGCGGGTGCGGCGCATCGACCCTGGCGAACCCGAGAAATGCCCGGCATTCGAGTTTCACAAAGTCTACTCGTTGCCGGAGGAAATCGAAACGGTGACCAAAGGCTGCCGCAGCGCCGGCATCGGTTGTTTGGATTGCAAAAAGATTTTCATCAAACATGTGATCGACGATCTTGCGCCGGCCCACGAAAGGCGCCGCCAATACGAAAACAAACCGGAGGAATTGGAAGAGATCTTGGCTCGGGGAAATCAAGTCGCGCAGAACAAAGCCGCTGAAACCATGGTGGAAGTGCGCGCAGCCGTGGGATTGTGAGCACCAACGTACAATTGGGGATCTTCGAGGGCCCGCTGGACCTGCTGCTTCATTTGATCAAAAAAAATGAAGTCAGCATCAGCGATATCCCCATCGCGACGATCACGGAGCAGTACCTCGCCACGCTGGAATTGATGCAGAACCTCAATCTCGACGTGGCGGGGGAATTTCTGGTGATGGCCGCCACGCTGATTCACATCAAGTCGCGCATGCTGCTCCCCGCCGAAGGCGGCGAGCCCGACGAAGATGAGGGCGTCGATCCACGGGAGGACTTGGTGCGCCGGCTGCTGGAGTACCAGCGCTTCAAAGACGCCGCCGCCGAGCTGGAGCAGCGCGAGTTGTTGACGCGCGACGTGTTTGTTCGTTCCACATCGTCGACCGAGGAAGCCGCGGCTCCGGGCTTTCGCGAAGTTTCGCTCTTCGAACTGCTCACCGCGCTCCGGCGGGTGATCGAGCGTCTGCCGAAGGACGACGCCCACGAGGTGATCCTGGAAAAGATCACCGTGCGCGAGAAAATGACGCTCATCCTCGACCTCTTGCGGGCACGGGGGAACTTGCTCTTCGAGGCCCTGTTCAGCGAGGTCAAGTCGCGGATGGAGATCGTCGTGACCTTTCTCGCCATGTTGGAACTTGTCAAAATGCGCGCGATACGGATTTTTCAAGAAGCGTTGAACGGACCGATTCATATCCAGGCCGCCGTCGGGATCGAGCAGGCGGCTGAGATCGTGGCGATGCAGGAGACCGAGGAAGGAAAGAATGGAACGAGCGGATCTTAAATCGATTGTCGAGAGTTTGCTGTTTGTCGCCGACGGACCGTTGACCTTGCAGCGTTTGGCAGAGGTTCTGGAGGGAAGTGCGCGGGACGATATACGCTCAGTCTTGGAGGAGTTGCAAGCGGAGCTCGAGAATGAGCGGCGCGGCGTTCGTCTGGTGGAGATCGCCGGCGGGTACCAGTTGCGCACGCCTAAGGTCAATGCGGATTGGGTCAAGAAATTGCTCGGCGGCCGGCCGCCGAGAATGAGCCGGGCGACGCTCGAAACCCTGGCCATCATCGCCTACCGCCAGCCGGTTACCCGAGCGGAGATCGAAGCGATCCGCGGCGTCGACGTCGACGGCGTCGTGAGCACGCTGCTAGAGCGGAGCTTGATCCGCGCGGTGGCGCGCAAAGATGTTCCCGGGCGGCCGTTTCTTTATGGCACCACGCCGGAATTTTTGCAGCTTTTCAATTTGAAAGATCTAAGCCATCTGCCGACCTTGAAGGAGATGGAAGAGATCACGCTGCCGGAAATCCAAGGCGATTCACTCCCTTTGGAGAGTACCGAAGAGTCCTGATGGGTTCATCTCATGGAGCGCTTGCAGAAGATACTCGCCCGGGCCGGTCTGGCGTCGCGGCGGGAGGCCGAACGCTGGATCGCCGAAGGCAGGGTAACGGTCAACGGCGCTATCGTCCGGCGGCTGGGTTCGCAGGCCGATGCGGCGCGGGACAGCATCAAAGTCGACGGAAAAAGGATCAAGCCGCGAACCTCACCTCGATATTTCGCCTTTCATAAACCGCCGGGAATCGTTACGACGCTGAACGATCCCCAGCGCCGACCGGACTTGACCCGATTCCTCGCGCATATGGGAGACAAGCAGAGAGTGTTTCCTGTGGGGCGGCTGGATTATAACTCCTCCGGTCTGCTGCTTTTGACCAACGACGGCGAGCTCGCCCAACGTTTGTCCCACCCGCGCTTCGGCGTCATAAAAATCTACCGCGTCAAACTGAGCGCCTGTCCGACGGAAGAAGAGCTGGCCCGATTGCGCAAGGGCATTTACCTCGACGATGGCCGCGCCGCTCCGGCGCGGGCGCGCGTGTTGGAGAGACTAAGAAAGAACGCCTGGGTCGAGATTGAGCTGCACGAAGGACGCAAACGCGAGGTGCGCCGGATGTTCGAAACGCTCGGCTATTTCGTTGAAAAACTGGTCCGCGTGCGCGTCGGCACCGTCGCCCTCGGCCATCTGGCTCCCGGCGAGCTCAGGCCCCTCTCGGAAATAGAGGTCAGGTCTTTGAAGAGTGCCGTAGGACTCTAAAACGTGCTCGTTTCTCGTGATCGTGCTCGTATTACGATCACGAGCCACGAACACGAATCACGATCAGTGCGCGAGTTCTCACTCATGCGCAGCAGCCAAGGCGCGATCCTCTCCGGTCGCTGTTGCGGCTTGGGAATAGATTGCACACTTCACCCGAAAACTTTTGCGCGGAATATTTTACGCGGAGATTAAGATATAACGTTGTTGACTACATGGACTAAGTTCGCTCAACTTCAGAGGGTCGATTGTACGGACAGGGTTTGTCCCGCTAGTCAACAACGTTGTTCACAACGTCCCCATGGGTCGCACACAGCCGTATCCTTTCGCCTTCGCTCAGAAACGCTCGCTGGCCGCGGTCAGGCTGGAGGTGGAGGTTAGGCTGCCTTCGCCATTGCCTTCCAATATGCCTTCAACACCTCATTCATGCGCGTCTGCCAGCCACTCCCCTGTGCGCGGAACCAGGCCAACACCTCCGCATCCACTCGCAGCGCGATTTGCTCCTTCCGGACCGGCAGCGGCAATCCACGATGGGCCACCGCATTAGCCCAATCTTCCGGCGAGGTACGGGGCGCATCCTTGGTAAACCGGATCGCCGCGTCAGGCATGGCCTTGAGCTTTGCCCAGTCCGTTTTCCCTTTAGCGCTTCGAGTAGCGCGCGAGCCACGCTTTGTATTCATGATTTTCCGCCTTTCGTGCTGAGATCAAATGGGTCATATTCCCTTCATCGTTGTGAGGCGTCCACACTACGAACAGAGGTACGCCATTGAACACCCCGACGCTTTGGTAACGTTCTTCACCGTAGGCCTCACGCGTGTCCTCTAGGGTGAGCAGGTCACCGTCGAAGAATCCCTCTAGATCAGCAAAGTCAATGCCATGATCCTTCAGATTCGTCCGACGCTTGCGCTCGTCCCAGGTGTTCACCCAAGAGAGTATATATGCATGACGTATATACGGCAAGGGGCGAATGGCCTAACCAGCAATTTACCGACGGAATCGTTTCCCTTTAAAAAACGTAGAGGCCGCCTCCACGAAAGAAACCGTTGCCGACGGTGCCGTGCTACGTCTCCTCAAGTTGCGGCCGGCGAGCCTGGCGTTCGAAGCGGACCGAGAACCTGGGGGACGGACTTGGGGACGTTGGGGACGTTGGGGACTACGTGGACTAAGTTCGCTCAACTTCAGGGGGGGGTAATTATACGGGTGGGGTTTGTCCAGCTAGTCAACAACGTCCATGTCGCGTGGCGTTCGTTAGGCTCTGCGAGATTCAAAGTCACGTATTTGGCACATCACGAAATTCGCGGCGATGCGCCACGGCAAATGCTCTGGCCTTCTGCATCGTGTCGGCCAAAAGGTCGTAAAACTCGTCGTCCAACGCTCTAAGCTGGTCGCGGTCGAAGGAAGCGAGAGCATCGACGCGGGCCTGACGAGCGCGCCAATTCAAGAGCGGGACATCGGTTCCGATAACTCGCCAAGCCCTCTCAAGAATCTCGGCGACCCTGTATGCGCCAATCTGTTTCAGCCCGTCTAATACCTGAGGAGCGGCCTCGCCTACGGCATTGAAGAAGAACTGAGCCAAGCCACCGTTGCAAACCTCGACTTTAAGACTCCAAATGCTAAAGATCACCTGCTCGGCGGAAGACAGCCCGGTCCAGTCATCCTCAACGCGGTGCCACAGGGGATCGGCGAGCGCGTCAACACTGTCTTCCGGATCAGGTAACGCCAGAGCTCGTTCGAGTGACATAGTGCTTCGACTGTCGGTTGCAGCCTAAATCCAGTAATATCCAGACCGGCTTTTGTCGATATTAATATCTGCAAAGGCCGCCCGCAAGAAAACAACCATTGCTGACGGTGCGGTGCCATCTGTCCTTCGATCTCGGGCAACGAACCTGTGGTTCGAGGCGGACCGTAAGCTTGTGTGACGCAGCGTAGCGCGAGTAAAAACGCGAGCCAATTACGTTGAAGCGTGCGCGTTTTTCGGACTTGGGGACGTTGTTGACTACGTGGACTAAGTTCGCTCAACTTCAGGGGGTCGATTATACGGGCAGGGTTTGTCCAGCTAGTCAACAACGTCCCCGCCGGTCCCCAACGTCCCCGCCGGTCCCCATCGTCCCGGCGTCGTCCCACGCGCTCAGTTACCCAAAGGTTCTCCACCAGGGACTTCTAAGAAACGATGGCTTTGGATCATCAGGTTGTATGCACTTGGTACAAACATACTCGTATCTTTTTGACTCGCTATCTCCGGCTTTGGCTCTCAAGACCTTTAGATGTCTAAAGCAGGCGGGCCGCCTACAACGAAAACAGATACCTCCGTCGGGCGTAGCAAACTCGCGCGAACAGACAGAGCAACGCCAGGGAATGGAATTAGAAACAGCCACGTTTGATTCAGACCTCATTGGTGAATCTACAACCAAATCCCAGCTAACTATACGGACCGGCTTGTATCGATATTAATCTCTGCAAAGGCCGCCTGCAAGAAAAAAACCATTGCTGACTGTGCGGTGCTAACTGTCCTTGGATCGCGGGCAACGGGCCTGCGGTTCGAAGCGGACCGTAGGCTTGTGTAACGCAACGTAGCGCGAGGAAAAACGCGAGCTAATTACTCGGCGCGAGATAAGGCGGCGGGATCCCTGGTTCCTGTGCCCGCTCCCCACGAGGCTCACGCCTTGGTTGACAGTGTTTCGCCGTTTGTGAACAGCGGGCTGCTGAATCGTGCTCGTGATCCTTTACGGACACGAGCCACGGGCACGAGGCACGATCTACGAGTCACGATCAATGCGCGCCGCGCAGGCTGCAAAACTCTTCGTAGTCGATCAGTGCTTTGATCGTCGGATGATCGCCGCACATCGGGCAGTTGGCGTCGCGACGCAGCTTTAGCGTGTTGATCTCCATCGTCAGCGTGTTGAAGCAGAGCAGCCGGCCGATGAGACTATCGCCCTTGCCTAAGATGAGCTTGATCGCTTCCAGCGCTTCGATGACGCCGATGAGTCCCGGCAAAACGCCCAGTACGCCGGCCTCGGCGCAGCTCGGCGCCATCTCCGCTGGCGGCGGTTCCGGATACAAGCAGCGATAGCAGGGGCCCTTGCCCGGATAAAAGACCGTGGCCTGGCCTTCGAACTGAAAAATGCTGCCGTGGACGTTGGGCTTTCCGCTCAACACGCAAGCGTCGTTGACGAGATAGCGCGTCGGGAAATTATCGCAGCCGTCGACCACCAGGTCATAATCCTTGAGGATCTCCATGATGTTTTCAGACGTGAGTTTCGCCTGATAAGGAATGACCTTGATGTCGGGGTTAAGCGATTCCAACGTTTTCTTCGCCGACTCGACCTTCGGCATTCCGACGCGGTCGTTGGTGTGGAGAATCTGGCGCTGCAAGTTGGAGATATCGACGACGTCATTGTCAATGATCCCAAGCGTGCCGACGCCCGCCGCGGCGAGATAGTAGGCCGAAGGGCAGCCGAGCCCACCGGCGCCGACCATCAGCACCTTGGCTTGAAGCAATTTTGCCTGTCCGTCTTCGCCGACCTCGGGCAGGAGAAAATGGCGGCTGTAGCGCACCAACTGTTCCGGCGTATATTGAAAGTCCTGCACCCACTTGAAGCCGGCATTCTTCCAGGCGCCGTAACCGCCGGCCATCGAAGTGACGTTCTGATAGCCCAACTCTTTGAGGGCCTTGCCGGCGATCAAAGAGCGGACGCCGCCGGCGCAGTAGGCGATGATCGGCGTGTTTTTGTCCGGTACCGTGCTCTCAACTTTGATCTCAAGGAAACCGCGCGGTAGCGAGACCGCTCCTTCGAGATGTCCCTGGCGCCATTCGTCGCTCTCACGAACGTCTAAGATTACCGACGACTTGCCGTTGTTTCTTAAGAGATCGTTGACTTGTTGCGCGCTCACTTCCGGCACTTCCTTGCGCGCCTCGGCCATCAATTCCTGAAAAGTTTTGGCCATGACTCCTCCAAGTAATTCGTCGAATTGCGAGACCTTATGGGTCCAAATTAAGTCGCGCCGAGGCCTAAGTCAAGTTGACCGCTGGAGCGAGGTAATTTTGCAGATCGATGAAAGGGTTTTGCACAACGAAGCACCCAGCGCGGCCACGCCGCAACCAAAATGAGAAAAGTCGGATTCACCACGAAGGCCCAGCGCGGCAAAGCCGCAACCAAAGAGCGAAGAGGGGATTGCACCACGAAGGACACGAAGATCACGAAGTTTAAGAGTATAAATATCCGAACCCTTCGTGCGCTTCGTGAGCTTCGTGGTGAGACCGTATTTTGTTGTCAATTCGACCATTTGGTATCGGCACAGGAGAAAATTTGCGCAAGCTGCACAAATTCTCAACTATAGTAGTACGAAGGACACGAAGGGTTTCGTAGGGTGCGCTTCGCGCACCGGTCGGTCTCGGAATATCTCCCGCAAAGAACGCAAAGGGCGCAAAGAAGAGAAATTGATTTCCGAACTTGGCGTCCTTGGTGTCTTGGCGCGAGCAATATCCGAATCCGAGAAAAGAAGGGGGACAGTCCCCCTTCCGGAAAGGGGACTGTCCCCTTTTGGTTGCGGCTTTGCTTCGCTGTGCTAGGTTAGTTGAAATATGTTCCGCGAATAACCATGTCTGCCGCCGAAGCAGAAAAAACTCCCCAACCGTCACCGAGCGTCGCGCGCCAAGCCGGCGTGGTTGGCCTCGCGGTCATGGCAAGCCGCGTGCTCGGTTTGGTGCGCGACCAGGTGTTCGCCGCTTTTTTCGGCGCCGGGCTTCAATATGACGCCTTTCTAACGGCCTTTCGCATTCCGAATCTTTTGCGCGATCTCTTCGCTGAAGGCGCGCTGTCGGCGGCCTTCGTCACGACATTTTCGCAGGTACTGGAGGCCAAGGGAAAAGATGAAGCGGCGCGGCTGGGGAACCGCGTCGCCACGGCTATGGTTCTCATCATCGCGGTCATTTCGATCGTGGCGTGGTTCTTGGCTCCGTCGATCGTTTATTGGCTTGCGCCCGGCTTCTTCGACGTGCCGGGCAAAGGAGATCTCACAATCCATCTCACCCGGGTGATGATCCCGTTTCTGCTCCTGGTCGCCTTGGCGGCCCAGGCGATGGGCGTGCTCAACGCGAACAACCGTTTCGGCATTCCATCTCTCGCTTCGGCGTTCTTCAATATCGGTTCCATCGCCGGCGGATTGCTTTTGGGATTCTTGCTGGCCCAACCCCTCGGCATCACGGCCATCGAGGGCATGGCCTACGGCACGTTGATCGGCGGCTTCCTTCAGTTCGCAGTCCAGTGGCCGAGTCTGCGCCGTCTGGGATACCGCTACCGCCCTATGCTCAATTTCGCCGACCCCGGGTTGCGCCGAATCGCCGCCCTGATGGGGCCAGCGATTATCGGGGTTGCTGCGGTTCAGATCAACGTTTTCGTGAACACGAACTTCGCTTCGGCGATCGTCGATCCGACCACCGCCAAAGTCCTCAACGGACCCGTCTCCTGGCTCAACTACGCGTTTCGCTTCATGCAGTTTCCCATCGGCGTGTTCGGTGTCGCCATCGCAACGGCCACACTCCCGGCGATCTCGCGCAGCGCCGCGCGCGAGAATTTCGTCGAGTTTCGCCAAATGCTGGCGCATTCCTTAGTCCTGACTTTCCTTTTATGCATTCCCTCCGCCTGCGGACTCATTGTGTTGGGGCGCCCCATCGTCGCGTTGATCTTCGAGCATGGGAAATTTACCGGTTACGATACCATCCAAACCGCCGATGCTTTGGCTGCCTATTCCATCGGCTTGGCGGGCTACGCTGCGGTCAAGGTGCTCTCTCCCGCCTTCTACGCGTTGAAAGACGCGCGCACGCCGATGCTCGTCAGCCTCGGCTCCATCGTTGTCAACTATTTTATGAATTCGCTGCTCGTGCATCGTTACGGTCACGTCGGCTTGGCTTTTTCCACGTCAACCGTAGCTTCAGTCAACTTCGCGCTGCTGATGATTTTAATGCGCCGCAAGTTGGGACGGATCGGAGGCCGCCATCTGAGCCGGACCTTTGGCAAGATTTGCCTCGCCTCTTTTGTCATGGCCATTGCCGTTTGGCTGGTGAACTGGCAAGCCGGCGTCCAACTACCGCTGAAGGGAACTCTGCTTCGTCTAGTTCAAGTACCCTCGTCCATCGCCGCCGGGGCCCTCAGTTTTTATTTCCTTTGCCGAATGCTCCGGGTGCACGAGCTCGACGAGGCCATAGGCTCCCTCGGCGGCAGATTCATGAATCGCATGAAGAATCGCTAGCCCGAACCCGCGTTACCCGCCGCGCCTTTGCGCGACCATGTCGGAAGTTCCAGACGTTCAAGCTGTTCAAAACGTTCAAGCCCCCTCCGTTATCCTCCCCCGCGAGGCGGGGGAGGAAAGAGGTGGGGGAGGTTGAACAACTGAACGGCGCATCATCCATTTTATCTACCCTTGGGATCGAGCCAATCGCGTAGCCCGTTGCCGAGAAAATTAAAGGCGAGAATGGTCAGAAAGATCGCCGTTGCCGGGAAGAAAAGGACATGCGGATAGGTACGCATGGCGCGCCAGCCGTCTTGCGCCAGGGTTCCCCAACTGGTGCCCCACGAACTGTACGGATCGTTGATGCCGATGCCGATGAAGCTCAACGTCGACTCGGCGAGAATAGCGGATGGGATGCTGAAGGTCAGCGTGACGATGATCGGTCCGGTAATATTGGGCAGGATATGGCGCAGAACCAGTCGCCGGCGGGAAGCGCCCATGGCGCGGGCCCCTTCCACGAACAGAAATTCCTTCGCTTGCAGCACCTGCCCGCGTGTAATGCGCGCAAAGCGCACCCATGAGACCAATCCTAAGGCGATTAACAGTCCTCCGAGATTTCGGCCGAAGACCAGCGAGAGCAGAATGAAGATCAGCATGTCCGGCAGGCCGTAAAAAATATCAACGAAGCGCATCATGAGCTGATCGACGGCGCCGCCTTTAAAGCCCGAAATGAGACCATAGATCGTGCCGATGACTAGCGCGATGAGCCCCGTACCTACTCCTACGGTCATCGATACCCGCGCGCCGTAGAGCACGCGCGTCAAAAGATCCCGGCCCAAACCGTCGGTGCCCATCCAGTGGGCGAAACTGGGCGCTTCCAAGATGCGCTTTTCTTCCAGACCTCCGGCGCTGTACGGCGACAGCCACGGCGCCAACGCGGCGCTCAACGTTACGATAAGAACGAACCCTATGCTCAGCGCGAACCAGGCGTCGCATTGGGCCGCATCTCGGTTGTCGAGTCGAGTTGACATACAGGTTCAACGTTCAAGGTTCAAAGTTCAAGGTGTGGAGCGGGGACGTTGAACCTTGAACATTGAACTTTGAACCCATCAGATCATTCCGTCCTGATGCGCGGATCGACCAAACCGTAAAGCAGATCGACGAAAAAATTCGCTCCGACCAGGAGCGTGGTGTAAACCAGCGTGACTCCCATGATCAGCGGGTAGTCACGGTCGGTGACCGCGGTGATGAAAAAACGCCCCATACCGGGAATCGCGAAGACATACTCGACGACGAAGGAACCGGTGAGCAACGCCGCGGTGAGGGGGCCCATCACGGTCAGCACCGGTATCAGCGAATGGCGCAACGCGTGCCGGAGCACCACGGCGCTTTCTTTGACGCCTTTGGCGCGGGCGGTGCGAATGAAATCTTCGCCGAAAGTTTCGATCAGCGTCGAACGGAGAAGGGCCGCAAGATAGGCTGCGGGGGCCGCGCCCAGGGTGGCCATCGGCAACACCGCGCTGCTCCAATCATCCCAGCGCCCGGCTTGCAACCAGCCGAGCTGCAACGCGACTCCCCAAATCAGCAAGGCGCCCAAAATAAAATGCGGCACGGAAATACCAAGGGTCGAAATGAAGACGCAGAGACGGTCGATCCAGGAGTCGCGGAAATAAGCTGCGAGCAAGCCCAGGGGAAGCGCCAACGCGAGAGCGAAGCCGAGCGCGAGCAGGCCGAGCAGCGCGGAAGTCGGCAGGGTATCGGCGATGATCTCGTTGACACCCCGGTCGAGATACTTGTAGGACGGACCGAAGTCGCCGCGCAGGATTCCGGAAAGATAGCGGAGATACTGCGCCAGGGGCGGTTCGTCGAGATGATACTTCGCTTCCAAATTGGCGATCACCTCGGGCGGCAGCTTGCGCTCGCGGTCAAACGGCCCGCCGGGCGCCAGACGCAAGAGGATAAAGGTCAGGCTGGCGACCACCCAGAGAACCAGAAGGCCGTGGAGAAGACTTCTTAAGAGAAATGAAATCATCTTGCCGCGAGAGTGTAGCGTAGACGCCTTGGAATGTCATGCTGAGTCCTTCGGGGCACAAGCATTGGGTGAATAGCAAAATCGTAAGTTGACAGGAGAGCAGCGTTTCCGCTACGCTCCGGTCCAAACACAACTTCAGGGGTGAAACCTATGCGATTGTGCAGACTCGTTGCGTCATTTGTTGTCGCGGTTTCTGTTGTCGGCTCGGCGGCGGCACAAACTATCGGGATCGGCTCGAGCGGACCGGGCTCGATCACGTACTCCATCAGCTCGGCCATAGCCAAAATCATCACGGAACAGGTCGGCGCTCAGGCCCGCGTCCAACCGCGCGGCGGGAATAGCGTGGTTCTCCCTGCGGTGAACGCCGGCGAGGTGGACTTCGGGGTTGGCAACACCAATGAAGTCGCCGAAGCCCTGTCGGGCACCGGAGGGTACGAGGGCCAAAAGCTCTCCGACCTGCGGGTGGTGACCGTCCTGATGCCGACGCCGGTCGCCGTCTTCGTCAAAAAAGATTCACCGATAAAGTCTCTCAAAGATTTGAGAGGGAAAAGAGTCCCTGGCACGTTTACCACGATGAAAGTGGTGCAAAATCTAATGGCAGGGGAACTCGCCAATGCAGGTCTGACCTGGAATGATGTAAAAATGGTGCCGGTCCCCAACGTGATTCGAAATGCCGACGATTTCATTCAAGGCCGCCTCGACGCCTTTTTCTTTGCCTTGGGCACGGGCAAGGTCCTGGAAGCTGACAGTGCCGTGGGCGGGATTCGAGCGCTGCCCATTGACCCGTCGCCGGCGGCGATGGCGCGTTTTCGGGAGCATGTTCCGCAGATCTATGCCTACACCGTTCAGCCTTCGGCGGACTATCCCGGCGTTATTGAGCCAACCACTGTCGCTACCTTCGACCTCCTGTTCTTTACCAGCAGCAAAGTTTCCGAGGATCTCATTTACAAAGTGACCAGGGCGTTACACGACGGTAAGGCCACGATGCTTTCGTCTTTTAAAACGCTGGGCTCTGCGTTTGCGCAGGAAAAAATGGCCAAAAAGCTGCCTGCCGGAGAGTACCACCCGGGTTCGATAAAGTTCTATCGCGAGAAAGGGCTTTGGCCGCCGAAATGAGTAATGAGTACTGAGTAAATGAGTGCTGAGCAGTGCTGAGGCGTTATGAAAATGAGCCCATCACTCAGTACTCAGCACTCGTTACTCGTCACGCCGTTGGCAAGCGGGTTGATCACTGCTCTGGCAGTCATGCTGCCTGTGAGCGCTATCGCTTGGGTCCTTGATTGGTTTCGCCTCGCCGGATTGGTTTTTTCCACCGAGCAATTCCTGAGCGGAATGCTGGCTGTTGCCTTCCCGTTGGTTTTCCTTAGCGTTCCCGCGGGAGCTGGCCGCGCAAGAACCGACCGAATACCCTGGTATGACATTGTTGCCGCCGTAACCAGCTTTGCGGCTGCAGCGTACACGGCTATTCGAGTGTCTGGCCTTTCCGAGCTGATCACCGCTCGTCCCACCGATGGCATGGTGGTTGGAACTCTCATGCTGCTCTTCATTATTGAAGGATTGCGCCGCACCGCAGGTAATGCGCTGACGATGGTCGTGATCTTGTTCATCGCTTACGCCTTGCTCGGGCGCTGGATTCCGGGAATGTTTCAAAGCCGTCCGGTGACGCCGGGGCAGCTATTTTATTATCTGGCGTGGGATTCGACCGCCATGCTGGGGTTGCCACTGAATATCGTGGCGACCGTTGTCGTCGCGTTTATTCTCTTCGGTCAGATTCTGCAAAAATCCGGTGGCTCGGATTTCTTTGGCGACATCGCGATTGCTTTGATGGGCCGGTATCGGGGGGGAACCGCAAAAGTTTCCTTGGTCTCCTCGGCGCTCTTCGGCACGGTATCGGGCAGCGCTGTGGCTAACGTCATGGTGGACGGCGCCATCACGATTCCGATGATGAAGCGGAGCGGCTACCCGCCTCACACGGCTGCGGCGATCGAGGCAATTGCCTCCACCGGCGGCCAAATCGTTCCACCGGTCATGGGAGCGGCGGCGTTTCTGATGGCGCAGTTCCTTCAAATCCCATACACAAAAGTCTGTATTGTCGCGATCGTCCCTTCCGTTCTTTATTATATTGCTCTATTCGCCGAGGCTGACCTCGAGGCGGCGCGCCGGGGAATCAGCCGCGTCGAGGAGTCGCTGATTCCGCGTCTGTGGGCAGTCCTCGGAGCCGGTTGGTTTTTCTTACTGACCTGGGCGGTGCTCATCGCCAGCATGTTCTGGCTGAACTTTTTGCCGGAGAGCTCGGCGCTTATCGCGGCTTTTGTTATTGCCATCGTGAGTGTCGTTTTTGGCTTTAAGGGCAAGCGGCTTCGACTTTCCGATCTTCTGGAGACACTGCGAGCGAGCGGACTTGGGTCGCTGGACATCATCCTGATCGGAGCGGCTACAGGCATCGTGATAGGCGCGCTGAACATCTCCGGTCTCGCGTTCGGCCTTAGCCTTGCGTTGACTCAGCTCGCGAGCGGAAACCTGTTCGTGCTTCTATTGATGGCCGCGGTTCTGGCCACTATTCTGGGCATGGGCATGCCAACGGCCGGCGTCTACATACTGATGGCTACGCTGGTCGCGCCGGCCCTTGTCAACTCCGGTGTAAATCCGATCGCCGCCCACATGTTTATTTTCTATTACGGCATGTTGTCGATGATCACTCCGCCGGTGGCCTTGGCGGCCTTTGCCGCGGCAAGCCTCGGGGAAGCAGACCCGATGCGAACCGGATACGCGGCGATGCGCTTCGGCTGGGCGGCCTTTGTCGTTCCATTTCTTTTCGTGTACTCGCCCACCCTCCTGATGATCGGAAATCCCTTCAACGTTACAATCGCGGTGATTACCGCGATACTGGGAGTTTGGCTCGTCGCGATCGGCGTCGTCGGATACTTTGTGCGGCCGCTCGGACTTCTTCAACGGTTTGGATTCGCTGCTTTTGGATTGCTCGCGTTGATTCCCGCCGACACTTTTCCAGGCGCCGTCTGGACCGACGTCGCTGGAGTCCTTGGGGGCGTCGGGCTGGTATGGTGCGAGGTCGCCTGGCGTCGCCGTTTACGGCTTGATACCCCTGTGAGGGTATCGTCTTTTGACTAGACCTGGTATGGGGCCTTTATTGAGCCCTCTACCAAGCGCCGACCATGATTTCGACAACTCGGCTTACGATCCCCGGACCGTGCAGTTTCCCGGCTTCGAGTTCCTGCTTGCAGATGTGATTGCAGAAGGCCAGCGCGGCTTGCCAGACGATCATCGCTTTGCCGTTGCACGTCCGATGGCCGGTCAATCGGCCTTGGCGGAGAAAGACTGTTTCCTCGGGATGGTAGACCAAATCGTAAAAGCCGCACTCCTTGGGAATAGAGCTGGCGATCGCCATTGAAGAATCGTTGTTGGCATCGATGTCGGCGCGGCAGGCCGCCCGGAACGCCGAGCTAAAATCCGCTCGCCGCGCTTGAGCCGGAGTGAATGATGTCGGCCGGGCGGCGGCCAGAGCGGAGTAGGGTTCCAGCGTCGTCACGTTGCCGTCCGCGCCGTGGCGAAGCCCTCCCTGGCCCTTGACCGTGCAGTTGACGATCAGATTCATCCTGGAAGACTGCGCGGCGATATCATTTTCCCCAATGGCGCGAGCATGTGGCGTGATGGCGCAGATTTCCTTGGCCAGCGCGGCGCCGGCTTCCATCGTGCGATTACACAGAACGATCTCGCCGATTTCAGAGACTTCGGCCAGCGCGAAGGCGACGGCACGGGCTGACCCGCCCGCGCCGAGTATCATGACGCGCAAGCCTTTGAAGGATTCGACAAAGGGCTTTTCTTGTTCGGGCTGCACCGAGCGAAGGCTTTCGATAAATCCGCCCCCGTCGGTGTTGTAACCGACGAGGCGGCCACCAGCGGTGCGGGCGATGGTGTTCACCGCCTGGATGCGCGCGGCCTGGGAATCGAGCTCGTCGAGACAGTCGATGATCTTTTGCTTGTGCGGCACTGTGACGTTGCATCCCAGAACATCCGCCGAATCTCGCAGCGCCGTCGTTAAGTCCTTGAGACGGCCCGCCGCAACGTCGAACGGGAGATACACCGCGTGGATGCCGAACCGGTCAAAGGCCGCGTTCCACAAGGCCGGGCTCTTGGAATAGCGAGAAGGGGAGTCGCCGATGACGCCGGCGATCCGCCGCGTGCCAACCTCGTCCGGATCGAGTCCGTTGGTGAGGCAAGCTTGAATCGCCGAAAAATTTGTCGCCATCGCCGCAGCGCTGCTCCGATAAAATTGAAACTTACACGGTGCAAAGAATTGCGCAAGAACGAGCGTGGCCGGAGGACACTTATCCGGTATTACTCATCGTAGATAGAGACCCAGGGGTAAAGCCTTCCGGGAGAAGGCCTGCCCTGAGCGAAGTCGAACGGGCAATGGAACTCTGCCTTGATGTGGATTGCCAACCCCTCAGCCGGAGCAACCAGCAGTGGGAAAGAGTGACAGCGTGACGAAGCGCGGTACACGTCAATGTAACTGCACGTCCGGGTGCCTTCTCCCTCCAAGCTTCACCCCCGGGTCTGCGCTCTGTCGCCGCTTTACCCGGGAACATGAATAATCCCGGTTAGGGTTCTAATTTCATGGCCATTTTGTTGTCGGCAAAGCAAAGCAATGTCGTCTTACCGTTGACGATGGTCTCAAGGGCCACTTCCCGTCCCCATAATTGTTGCAGGTATTGGAGCGTCTTCTCGGCGTATTCGAGTTGGAGGTCGCGGCCATCGTGGGAATGTTTAAGGAACAGGGTCCGGTTATTATTGTAGTCCGCGTCCTCGACCTTGATCACCGGAGTCGTGCCCGTGCCGACGTTTTGAATCAAGGTGGTCTTAATCGCCTGCCAGCTCTCCTCGTCGGCAACGCGGGTGATGACCTGGTCGTTGCCGCGAGTTTGGTACTCGAATAAGTTAAGTTCGCGGACCAGCTGCTCGGTGAGATAGCGGCGCAAAAAGGAGCTGTCCCGCTCGACTTCCCTGACCTCGAAAAGTTTTTCGGTCGCAGTTTTGTTCTTGGGGCCGAATTCTTTTTCTTCTTCGGGGTCGGGGTGGCTCCACCGCCGCTCGATGTCTTCCCAGATTTTCATGCCGACATGATAGGGGTTGAGCCCGCCGGGACTCGGACAGAGCACCTGGGTGTGGCGCACGATGAACTCCATACGCAGATCCTGGGGCAGCTCCAGCGCTTCGAGGATCCGTTTGTGCCAGAAGCTCGCCCAGCCCTCGTTCATGATCTTGGTTTCGATCTGCGGAATGAAGTACTGCGCTTGCTGGTGCACGATCGTCAACAGATCTTTTTCCCATTCGGTAAGCTGCGGATTGTGGTCCCGAATAAAAATCAGAATATCCTCTTCAGGGTAAGGCGGTATTTTGGCGAGATCCGGAGCAACCCATTCCTTGCGGCGATGGATGGACTGAAAAGGGTCGTGGGTCGGTTTGGACTCCTCGAGTTTGGCCTCTACCTGTTCCTCTTCCGACTGCTTGCGAACGAAGAGATTGCGCCGGCATTGGAGCGAAAGCGCATGGGCCGCATCAAGGATGCGTTCGACCTTGTCCAGTCCGATGCTGGGGTCTTCGACGTAATGCCGCACGCGGTTGGCGTGGGCCTTGAAAGTTTCGATGGTGTATTCCGCCTGGGTGGTTTTGAAAGTAACATTGTTCCTGAAAAAGTCGCTGTGCCCGTACACGTGGGCGATGGTGAGGACTTGCAGGGCCAGGCTGTTGTCGCGCATGAGATAGGCGATGGAGGGATTGGAATTGATTACCATCTCGTAGGGCAGGCCGCTGAGGCCGTAGTCATAAAGGGTTTTCAGTTTCTCGAACCCCTTGCCGTAGGACCAGTGGGGATAGTGGGAGGGCATGCCGGAATAGACCATGTAAGAGAGCATCTCGTCGTGGTCGCACACCTCGAATTCCTGGGGATAAGGATCGAGTCCGTACCGTTTCACCAGCTCGACGATACGCTGGTTCCACTCTTGAAGGTCTTCGATGGTATATTGCGCCGCCATGCCGGGTCCGGCTACGCCGCGTCGTCGCGCACGCGGTCTTTGGCGAGAAAGGTCTTGAAGGAAGCCCAGATATCCTCTTTGCGCTGGATCTGCACCGTGAGGAAATTGGGCTCCTGAATCTGCGAGAAATACTGAATCATACTGCTGCCATAATAGCCCGCGCCCAGGGGCTTGATTTCGCCGTAACCGAATAAGTTGGAAACCTGCGCCAGCTCCCGCGCCGCCTTCAGCGTCGCGGCGTTGTCGGATTCAAAATTGTCGCCGTCGGAACAGTGAAAGGCGTAAACGTTCCACAGGGCGGGATGGTATCTCTCGTTGACGATCTCCAGTGCCTTGTTGTATCCCGACGAAATAAAGGTTCCACCGGATTCGCCCTTGTGGAAAAACTCCTCTTCGGTCACTTCGCGAGCTTCGGTATGATGGGCGATGAAGACGATCTCGACGTTTTGATAGCGCGTGCACAGGAAGCGGTAGAGCAGGAAAAAGAAACTGCGCGCCAGGTATTTTTTCATCGTGTCCATGGAGCCGGAGGTGTCCATAATGCACAGCACCACGGCGTTGGACTCGCGCCGAATTTCGGTCACGGTGTGATGGTAGTGCAGATCATCCTCGTGGAAAGGAAAACGCCCCGCCTGCAGAACGCCGCGCGCCCGTTGGGTGGCCTTTTTGCGTTTGACGCGCGACCGCGCGGTGCGTTTTTTATCCAGACGCACCCGGATGCCTTTCTTTCTATAGCCCTTCTGGCGGAATTGCCGTTCGACTTCCATCTGGCGTAACTGCTTGCGGTCGAGATCCGGCAGCTCGAGGTCCTCGAACATCAGTTCGATCAGCTCATCGAGGCTGACTTCGGTCTCGTAGTAGTCGACGCCGGGCCGGTCGCCGGCTTGCTGGCCTTGAGCGCCCTTTTTCCCCTGGCCGACGGTCTGTCCAGGCTGCACGTCCCCGTCTCCGCCCTGTCCCACCCCGGGCGCATTTTCACCGTAAACAAAGCGGTATTCTTTAACGCCTCGAATCGGCACTTTAACCACCCGATTGCTGTCCTTGCCGATGATCGATTCTTCGGCGATGATGTCCGCAATGTTGTTGCGCATCGCTTCACGGACTTTTTGCCGGTGGCGCAGTCGGTCGCCGGCGCTGCGGTCGCTACGCTGGCCGGAAGAGGGATGGTAAGGTCGAAAGATCGATTCCATTTCTCGAAAACAGTGAGGAGTGAGGAGTTAGGAGTTGGGGGACACGGGGTCTCCTTACTCCTTACCCTTCACTCCTCATTCGTGCTCAGTCCTTCCATAGATTGTTGGCCGCGTATTTGAGAATCACGTCTACGCAGCTGGGACAGTACCCGTGCTCGAGAAGATTCTTGACCATCGTGCCGTATTTTTCCGATTGTTCCTCGTCGCGCATGCGCGACTTGGTGATCACCCGGCTCAAATCGCGTACCGAAGTGATCAGCTTTTTCTCGATGGCCTCCTTGAGCGGCTCGTAGCTCCGGAAGTCGATTTTCTCGCCCCGGCGGTTGGCCGCCCAGAGATAGGAGATCACTTCCTGGCGGAAGCCGTCGGCGGCCGAGCCGATGATGGCGATTTGCTCTTCGATGGATTTCATGAAGCCTTCGTCGGGCGCCAGTTCTTCCTTGGTGTTACGGTCTTTTACCTTGCTTTTGTTGACGTAGGCCTCGGCGTGATCGAGGTAATTCTGGAACAGCGCCTCGGCTTGCTCCTGGTAGGAATAGACGAACGCCCGGGTGATCTCCTTTTCGAGGACCTCGAGGTACTCCTTGTGCAGGGTGTCCTGGAGAAACTCCAGGTACTGCTTGCGCGTGTCGTCCGACAGATCAGATTCCTTCACCATGTTGATCAGCGCTTCGCGGACGTTGATCGGGTTGATGCAATTGCCGGCGGTGTTGTCCGAGAGCGCGTTGTCCAGAGCCTTCATGATGAAGCGCGTGGAAATACCGTTCATGCCTTCGCGTTTGGTGGCTTCACGCAATTCCTGGACGTCAACCTTCTTGGTGCGCCCCTTCTCTATGACCTCTTCGCCGTTGTAGAGTTTCAACTTGGTCATGAGGTCGCACTTGTTGGTGGGCTCGAGGCGCGACAGGATCGCGAACATCGAAGCGACTTCAAGTGTGTGCGGCGCCACGTGCGCGCGGAAGTCGGAGTGGCGGATGATTTTCTGATAAATCTTCACTTCTTCGGAAAGGCGCAGGTTGTAGGGCACGCGAATCACCACGATGCGATCCAAAATCGCTTCGTTGGTGTGGTCTCCCTTGAATTTTTGCCACTCAGCCTCGTTGGAGTGGGCGACGATGACGGTGTCCACGTAGACCAAGCCATGCCGGCCCGGCGCGGGCACGACCTTTTCTTGGGTCGCTGTGATCATGCAATGGAGGTACTCGATCTCGTTCTTGAAAACCTCGATGAATTCCACGACGCCGCGGTTGCCGATGTTCAGCGCGCCATTCAGTTCGAGAACCCGCGGGTCGCCTTCGGAATAGAGGTCGAGTTTCGAGATGTCTTCACTCCCGATCAGCACGGAGGTGTCCTGGTTGTTGGGATCCACCGGCGGCACCACGCCGATGCCGATCCGCGCGCGTTTGGAAAATTCCACGGTGCAGATCGGGAACTCTTCGTACTTGCCGCCGAATTCCTCCTTTAGCCGGTAGCGGCAGACTGGGCAGAGGTCGCCTTCAATGTGAACCCCCAACATTTTCTCGAATTCTTTTCTGAGATGGCGCGGTATCAAGTGCAGCGGTTCTTCGAACATCGGGCAGCCTTCGATGGTGAAGATGGGATCGCTTTCTTCCAGGCCGCGGTGCAGCTTTTCAGCCAGCGAGCTTTTGCCGGAGCCGACGGGCCCCATCAGGTAGAGTACCTGACGGCTTTCTTCGCCCTTGAGCGATGCGGCGTGAAAGTAGCGCACGATCTGCGCGACCGTTTTCTCGATGCCGAAGAATTCATGGGTGAAAAAGTCGAAGATCTTGATCGATTCATCTTTGTAGAGGCGCTTGACGTGGGGGTCGGTACTTTCCTGGATGTCGCGGACGCCCGCTTTGACGATGACGTCATAATGACGCGCGTGGGCCAGCTTGGCGATGGAGGGATCTTCCTTGATCTTGTCGAGGTAGCCGAGCAGTTTACCCTGCCACGACCGTGATTGGTTATTATCCCGGTCTTTTTTTATGATGTTCTCGAACTCAGTATTATTGTCCATTCCAACGGCCTCCCTTAATGGAATCGGTTGGGTCCCTGACGGGAACGAAACGATTCATATTACTTAGACGCAATCCGTTCGACGATCGCGATTCAGCGAGGTGTGGGGCTAATATAAAGGGTAAATGATGCTGGGTCCCGGCATCATTCCGGGCGGGCAACCGGCGGGGCAGGGGAGAGAAAATGCCTCCTCCGGATTCGCTAAAAAAACTGGCGCAAGTCACGGCTTCCATTCGACCTCGTTTGCCGGTTGTCGGTCGGGCAGCCACGGAATCCATTCACCGTTTGAAGACAAGTGGGAACGTTTCCGGCATTCTGTGGATATCCTACTATATCGCCGCCGCAAGATAAAGCGTTTTTAGATTTTCGCGAGCGCGACGACTTGTCCGTTTCCGTGAAGCGTCGTCGTAGCAACGCTCGCTACCTGATCAAGCGCGTAAAACGCAGCGCGGCGTAACCGCAGCCAAAGCAGCAACGACAATTCTCACCACGAAGGACCCAGCGCGGCTACGCCGCGCCGAAAAACCGATCTCCCGCAAAGCATGTCCTGACCAGCGTCGAAGGGACGCCAAGGCGCAAAGGGAAGACGTTATGTCATTTCGACCGAAGGGAGAAATCTCTCTCAGAGCCCTGGCAGTCGCTTGGGATGACGGACCGTGGCCTGTCACTTTCCGAACTTGGCGTCCTTGCGTCTTGGCGCGAGGACAAGGGATGAATGACCGCAGACCGAATGGCGCTCCGCGCGCATTGCGATTTGGCGGCTCACGGGTTGAAGCGCGAGCCTCCTTTTGCTTTGCTTGACAGAGTTTTCCGGGCTTTGCTAAATGGGCAGGCGTCAACACTGATCCCGAAACGTTTTTCCCGATGGAGGATCCTATGGGGCAGCACTCTTGGCAACGATGGTTGTTATTGGCGGTTATCGGACTCATTGCTGGTCTCCTGGTCGCTGGCAATCTGGCGTTATCTCTTCATTGGATTCATAAACCCTTCCCCGGGTTTTTCGTCTATGAAAATTTGACCGTCGGTCCCTATGCTTTGCCGCAATGGACTGCGAGCGGCACGGGGCTGCGATCTCTGGACCGGATTGTCGCCGTCGACGGGCTGCCGCTGGGTCAACGCAGCGAACTCTATGAGATTGTTAGGAGCCGCCTGCCCGGTTCGAACTTTCGTTATCTGGTTGCCCGTGGCCACGAAAAGTTCGAGGTGACCGTTCCCTCCATGACTCTGTCTCTTCAGGACTGGCTTCTGAGCTTCGGGATTTATGTCATTATGGGCCTTGCGTTTCTCATCATCGGCGCGGCGCCTTATTATTTTCGCGCCGCCTCGCCGGCCAGCTTGCCGCTTTGTTTTATGGTGCTGGCGGTTTTCGTCTGGTTCGAAACGACTTTTGATTTCATGACCAGCGGATTTTTACCGAAAGAATTAAGAATCTTCGGTCTGACGCTTACGCCTAGCACCGGGATGCACCTCGTATTGTTGTTGAAGACCGGCACGCCGCTATGGCGCTCCCATCCTCTCGGTCTGATCACTATCTATGGATTGTCTATCGTTCTTGGCGGGGCGATCAGCGCGGCCTTTGCCGGGCCGGTGGAGATTTGGATTCTTGCTTTTCGCGCCGGCTACGTTTACGCCTGCGTGAGCGCCCTGGCCTTTCTCGTGATCGTTTTGCTGGCTCTGCGTGGGAACTTGCCGGATTTAGAGAGATCTCGATTGCGCGTCATGTTTTTCGGCGCGGCGATCGGCTTCTTCCTGCCTTCACTCGCCACCGTGTTGAACAGTTCCTTTCAGTGGGACATTCCCTACAACCTGGCATTGATCCCGTCGGTGTTTTTTCCGCTTTCGGTGGCCTATGCGCTCCTGAAATATAGCCTGTTCGATCTCGGCAACGCGCTAAAACGAAGCCTGAGCCATATCGCATTGGCGGCCTTGCTGTTGACCCTGTACGTTGCGCTGTTCTCCCTATTGGGACCATCCTCCGGGGCGGACGACGCCGAGCCGCTCCTGCCGATATTTTTCTCTGTCCTCGTGGTGGTCGTTTTCAATCCCTTGCTCCGTTGGATCGAAAAGATCGTGGACCGGTATATTTACCGTCAGGAATACGACCCGGAGCAGGTACAAGCGGAAGCCAGCTTGTTTCTGCGTTCGCTCACGGGCGCGCCGGATCTGGCTCAGGGATTTCTCCAACGGGTGGCCGAGCGAATCGGCATCGAAACGGCGCTGCTGGCCTACCGGCCCAAGGACACCCATGAATACCTGACCGCCGCCACAGGCCCCAACGAGCCTAAGCCTTCGGCCATCGCCGGTTGCTGCGATCTGCTGGCGGAAGCGGCGCTGCCGGCCGATTACCACGGGGTGTCCCGAGGCGAAGTGACGACCGATCCACGATTCCAATCTAAGCGCTCCGCCTGGCTCCGCGCATTCGATGCATTACGCTCGGAGTTGCTTCTCCCGCTGGTTTTCGACCGGGAGGTCCGGGGTTTTGTATCTTTCGGCGCGAAGCGCTCGCGCCGGGAGTACAGCGCCGATGATTTACGCTTATTGGGCACACTGACCGATCAACTGGCGTTGTCGCTGGAGAATGGCCGCCTTTACGAAGCGTCCGTGGACGCTCTTGGCAGGGTCGAGGCGACCAACAAGAAACTGCTCGAGATGGATAAAGTCAAAAAACAATTCGTCGCCAACGTCTGTCACGAGTTAAGGACACCGGTGAGCACGATCATAGGATATGGTGAAGTGCTGCTCGATAATTCCTTTGGCGGCGACCGCCGCGCGATGCTCGAACGGTTGGTCAACAACGGCCAGGAGCTGACCCAACTGATGGACAATCTGCTTAACTTTTCGAGAATGGAGGCTGACACAGTGTTTACCCAGTTTGAGGTCGTCAAGCTGAAGGAGATCTTGCAGGCGCTGCAGATGATGACGCAGCGGCTCATCCGGGAGCGTCCCATTGAATTTAAACTGAACATGGAACCGGCCGTCGAAACCATCGAAAGCGACGGGCAGAAGCTGCAACAGATTCTTGCCGAATTATTGACCAACGCGGTGAAGTTCACCGAGAGGGGCAAGATCGAAGTCAGCGTCCGGACAATTGCCCAAGATGAGAAATCGTCCGTAGAGATCGCCATCGCCGATACCGGGATCGGTATCGACGAACACCACCGGGAAATTATCTTTGATGACTTTCGCCAGTTGGACGGCTCTTCGACCCGGAAATACGGCGGCACGGGTTTGGGGCTGAGCCTTTGCCGCAAACTGGCGGGCGCCTTGGGCGGACAGATTCGGGTAACCAGCGAAGTCGGCATGGGCAGCGTCTTCAGCCTTTTGTTGCCGCTGGTGCCGCAATGATTGAATGGCTAAGGGAACGCATAAGGAAACTTCCGTAAGGTATCGTAACTCTTTTAGAATCTCTGCTGCAGTGATAGGATCGTTCAAGCTTAAAACGAAGGAGGCCAACGACATGCGCCGGCGCGCGGAAAAGGCCGGCGTACACGAAGGCGCAAAGCGGCCCGATCGCATTCCGTTCGCCGAATACCGCGTACACGACCCCGAGGGAAACGGCTTCGATATCTCGGAAAAGGGCTGGCAGGTGTAGATGGGTCGATGATGGAGGATCGACGATGGAAGATTGCAGTGCTCCACCCATTTTGCGGGACTGTCCCTCGTGGGCGACACGGGCAAGGGTGAGCCATGACCTATCGCGGTAGCTGCCACTGTGGAGCGGTTCGCTTCGAGGTCGAGGCGCCGGAGCGCCCCGTGTGCACGGATTGCAATTGTTCGATCTGCTCAAAATCTGGTTATTTGCATCTGATCGTTCCGAAGTCGAAGTTCGCGCTCTTGAGCGGCGCGGAAAGTCTCACGACCTACACGTTCAACACCGGAGTCGCGCAGCATAAGTTCTGCAGGAGCTGTGGGATCAAATCATTTTACATCCCGCGCTCCAATCCCGATGGCTATGATGTCAACATGCGCTGCCTGGAGCCGCAGCCGAAAGACCTCATCGTCAAACCTTTCGACGGAAAGCACTGGGAGCAGCATGCCCATAAATTGGCGCACTTGAGCAAGGAAAGGTGATCTGCCGTGGGGCGGACCAAGCCCGTGGCGCGATGCCCGAGACGTATAGGAACGATTGACGAGGTGATGGCGTGACAGAGATTCAATATCGTTATGGCAATGACTTGAACCTCGACCAGGTCATTGAACTCTATCGAGCCTCAACCCTCGGCGAGCGCAGGCCCATCGACGACCGCGGCACCATGTCGGACATGCTCGCCCATGCAAATTTGGTGGTGACTGCTTGGGACGGTGCGCTGCTCGTCGGCATCGCACGCACGCTCCGGATTTTAGCTACGTCGGCTATCTCTCTGACCTCGCGGTGCGGCAATCCTACTGGTCCCAAGGCATCGGCAAGGAACTGATCCGCAAAACCCGGCAACGGATGCGACCGCGATCGATGCTGGTGCTCTTGGCGGCGCCGAAAGCCGTGGACTACTATGCGAAGATTGGCTTCACCAGGCACAACAGCGCGTGGACGTTACGCGCCGATGAGCCATTTGCGGTTTCCGTGGCGTCCGGCCGATAACTGCCCCTGGATTCTACCCAAGATCCATCGTCCGGCAGTGTCGATACCGTTGCAGGGCAGTTTCGGACGCCGAGCCTGTGGATTGCTCTTGCCAAGCCTCCCCAATTCGCGTTAAGTCAGCGGCAGCCGTAGTGACGGGTAAGGAGTGATTCAGCGGGCGGCGGATCAAAGTTCGGTAGAAAGGATACCATATGGATGGATCTCACGGAAAATGGCGCAATGACGGCGTGCGTATCGTGCGCGGCGACCAGCTTGACTTGAACACGCCGCAAACTCTCGGCATGACGCGCGCGGCGGCGATCAACCGCGCCATGGCGGGCGCGAACAAGCTCTGGGCCGGCACGGTGGACATTCATCCCAACGCCAAGACCGCGCCCCATCATCATGGAGAACTGGAGAGCGTTATTTATATCATCAGCGGCAATGCCCGGATGCGCTGGGGCGAGCGGTTGGAGTATTGCGCGGACGCCGGCCCGGGGGATTTTATCTTCGTCCCGCCGTTCGTTCCGCACCAGGAGATCAATGCGCGGTTCGACCAAGCGCTCATGTGCGTGGTCGTGCGCAGCGATCAGGAGCCGGTGGTCGTGAATCTCGATATCCCGACTGTGGAGCCGCCGGAAGAAATCCGCTGGATTGATCCGGCGCATCCGAAACTTTGAGATACCTAGCCAAAAGTATTGGAAATTGGGAAACGAAGACGAGATCGGAAGAACCCTGTCTCCCGTAAAGGCGCAAAGAATAAAAACTTCGAAGCACGAAAGAGGCCCCGCGGACCGAAATTCGAAACAATTTCAAATGACCAAAATTTCTAAAATTCCAAACAAGCTTCCTTGGAATTCGGTGTTTTGGATTCTCCCGATTTGAGAGTTATTTGTCTCTTAGTTTGTTTCGGTCCGCGGGGCCTCTTTCGATATTCGGATTTCGGATTTTGTTTCGTTGGGGGGCTTGGCGCGATAAATTTCTTTAAGTTGTTTTGTGAAGCGATTCTCTGGTTAGTACCTAACGCTGCGTCAATGCCGGAGTCAATTACGGATCTGAGAGTTGGGGGTTCGAAACCCTCCGGGCGCGCCAGAGCCAACCGGCTTGCGCGTTCACGCTAATAATGACAAAGAGTGATGCTGGAGAAAATCGCCGGGCCAAGGCGCGAGGCAAGAGACCGCATACGAGGAGGGATAAATGAAGCTGTTGTTTCTCGACGACTTCAAACTGGGCGTGCTTAAGGGCGATACCGTGGTGGACGTGTCGCAGGTGGTGCGTGAGATTCCGCACACCGGGCCGCACAATTTGATCAGCGGTCTGATCGAGCGCTTCGGGGACTACCGCGGCGCGCTTGGTGAAGTGGCCGCTAGCGGCACAGGCGTGCCGCTCAATAAAGTGCGGATCCGGCCGCCGCTGCCGCGTCCGGTCAATATCGACTGCATGGCAGTGAACTACATGGAAGACGGCACGCGCAAGGAGCCGGCGCCGATCAACGCGTTTCACAAGTCGCCGGGCTGCGTCATCGGCGACAACGACACCATGGTGCTGCCCGACGTGCCCGCCACCATCTTCGAGGGCGAAGCCGAAGTGGCGCTGGTGATCGGCAAGCGCGCCGCCAACGTGCCCGCTGCCATGGCGATGGAATATATTTTCGGTTACGTTAACTTCATCGACGGCTCGGCGCGCGGCCTGCTGCCCGCCGGTAACACTTTCTATCAGATGAAATCGCGCGACACCTTCGGCCCGATGGGTCCCTATATCGTAACTGCCGACGAGGTGAAGGACCCGAACAACCTCCAGGTCCGTTTGTGGGTGAACGGCACGCTGATGCAGAACTACAATACCAGCGACATGGCGCATAAGATCCCGCGCTGCATCGAATGGGTCAGCTCGATCCATCCACTCGAAGCGGGCGATGTCCTGGCGTTGGGAACCAATCACCGCGGCTTGAATCCCTTTCAGGACGGCGACCTCGTCGAGCTCGAAACCGAGCCGCTGGGGCGGCTGCATGTGAAAATCCGCGACGATCTCAAGCGCACCTGGGCAAGGGAGACGCGGTTGCAACGGCAAGAGAAGGGACTGGAAGGGCAGACCCCGCAGCTGACCGGCAAGTACGCTAAAATCTAGAAATGGTTCCAGTCGTTCCAAACGTTCCAACTGTTCCAATCGTTCCGCCCCCCCCCTTCGAAAGGACGAAGGATGGGAATTGGAACGAAGCGAGCAGAGCGAGCGATGGAACGTAGCGGCCGAAGGCCGCGTTGGAACGAGTGGAACGAAGGTAGAAGTGAAGCAAGCGACGATGAGTAGTTCAACGCGGACGTTCTTTCCAACCGCCAGCCGAGATTAACCAGACCGCCATGCTCCGCGTAGCAGTCGATATCGGCGGGACCTTCACCGATTTGGTCGCTCAAGACGAACTGGGGTGTCTGTCCGTCGCGAAAGTTCTGACCACTCCTCTCGATCATTCCGAGGGCGTCATGAGCGCCATCGCCAAAGGCGGAGCTGATCTTCGCGACACCGCCCTGTTTCTTCATGGCTCCACCATCGCCATCAACACCGTCATCGAGCGCAAGGGCGTCAAGACGGCGTTGATCACCACACGGGGATTTCGCGACGTTTACGAAATCGGCCGCAGCAATCGGCCCGATGCGTACAATCTATTTTTCGAGCGTCCGGTGCCTCTGATTCCGCGCAGCTTACGCCGCGAGGTTACCGAGCGCATGACGGCGCGCGGAGAAATCCATACGCCATTGAACCGCGCAGAGGCGGCGGCCGTTGTGGCGGAGCTGAAGAACTCAGGAGTTCAATCGATCGCGGTTTGCTTGCTGCACAGTTACGCGAATCCGGTTCACGAGGAGGCGCTCGGCGAGATCATCGCCTCGGTCTATCCGGACGCGTACGTGACCTTGTCGCATCGCATTCTGCGCGAATACCGGGAGTACGAGCGCACTTCGACCACGGCGGTCAACGCCTACGTCGGACCCGTGGTGGCGCGCTATCTCGGTTCGCTTCGGGAGCATTTGCGCCGGCAGGGTTTCAGCGGAGAAGTGCTCGTGATGCAGTCCGGTGGCGGCGTCATGTCGCTGCCGACGGCTGTCCAGATGCCCGTGCGTATGATGGAGTCGGGTCCAGTCGCCGGTGTGATCGGCGCGGCGAAAATAGCTTCCGCTCTCAGCCACCCACAAGCGATCTCTTTCGACATGGGCGGAACCACGGCTAAGGTGAGTCTCACGCGCAACGGCAACGCGGAAATTTCCAACCACTACTACATCGGCGGTTACAATACCGGACATCCCGTCATGCTGCCGGTCGTGGACATTGTCGAAGTCGGCTCGGGTGGAGGAAGCATCGCGTGGCTCGACGGCGCAGGAGGTCTGAAGGTAGGTCCGGTAAGTTCCGGGGCGCTGCCCGGTCCGGCCTGTTACGGTCTTGGTGGAACTAAACCGACCGTCACCGACGCGAATCTGATCCTCGGCCGCCTCGCCGAAGAATCTTTTCTCGGCGGTGAAATGCGGCTCGACCGGGCCGCGGCGATGGCCGCCGTGCAAAAGCATGTCGCCGGGTCGCTGGAAATGGACGTCAACCAGGCGGCGGTGGCGATCGTCAGAATCGCCAACGCGCATATGGCGCTGGCGTTGCGCGCGGTGTCGGTGGAGCGGGGACAAGACCCGCGGGACTTCTGTCTTGTCGCATCCGGCGGCGCAGGCCCATTGCACGGTTGCACGCTCGCGCGCGAATTAAAAATTCCCGTGGTGATCATCCCGCGCCTGCCGGGACAATTTTCCGCCTGGGGCATGCTCGTCTGCGATCTGCGACAGGATTATGTTCAAACCTTGGTTCGCGATTACGCCACCGTCACGCCTGAGGAGATTCAGGCGGCTCTGACAAAATTGTTGAATGCCGGGCTCGCCGCGCTCGGCGACCCTTCGACTCGGCCCGCCGCCTCCGGCCGAAATGTTAATGTCACCGCGTCTGCAATCGAATGCCGCCTCGATCTGCGCTACCGTGGCCAGGAGTACACGGTGGCGGTGCCGCTCGCCGGCACGAGCTTTACCGTAGCAGATCGGGAGCCCACTGCGGCGCGCTTTAATGAACTGCACCGGCTGCTATACGGTCATGCGGCTCCGGAAGAAGCCTTGGAACTTGTCGGCCTGAGGGTTACGGTGCATCGAGACATTGAGAAGGCCAGATCTTTCGCGGCCGAGGCAAACTTTCGGTTTGACGTTCCACAAACCGGGGCGACTCCGTCGCAGCGAAAAGTCTACATGGGCGAACGGCATGGTTTTCTCATGACGCCCGTCTACCGCCGAGCGGATCTTCCGCCCGGCGCCAAGCTCGATGGCCCTGCCATCATCGAAGAACCCGCTTCGACGACGGTGGTGCTGCCCAATGATCATGTCGAGGTGGCTCGGACCGGCGAATTGGTGATCGAGATGGCTCAGGAGGAGGAATAACTTGCGACCCAAGATCGATCCCGCCACGTTGGAGATCGTCCGCGGCGCGCTGATCGCGGCCTCCAACGAGATGGGGACCGTTCTCAGTAGGACGGCGTACAACCCGATGGTCTTCGAGGTGCAGGATTTCTGCGTCGGCATCATCGATCCCAGGGGGCAACTGGTCGCGCAGAATGCCGGCGGGCTGCCGATCTTTCTCGCCGATATGGGCGTCGCGGTGCTCGACGGCATTCATAAATTCAGCCTTGCGGGGTTTGAGCCCGGCGATGCGATTATCATGAATGCACCGTATGTTTGCGGGCAGCATTTGAACAATATCGTCATCTACACGCCTTGCTTCGTCGATAACGAACTGGTGGCTTTTCCCGCGGTGCGGGCCCACTGGCTCGATGTCGGCGGACGGCGGGTCGGCTTCGGCTCGGTAGAGACCACGGAGATCTACGAAGAAGGGCTACAGCTGCGCTCGATCAAGGTTTACCGCGCGGGAAAACTCGACCAAAACATCTGGCAGATCATCTCCGATAATGTGCGCTTCCCGGAATCCTGCCTGGGAGATTTGCGCGCGCAACTGGCGGCCTGCCGTCTCGGCGAACGCAGATTGACGGAGCTTTTCCAGCGCTACGGCAGCGACACGATCCGAGCCTGCATCGAGGGAATGTGGAATCAGTCGGAGCGGCTCGCCCGCGCGGCGGTCGCGGCGATTCCCGACGGCGAATACCGGGCGGAATCTTTTCTCGACAACGACGGCCAAGAGCTGGCCAAGCCGGTGCCGGTGCGCGTTGTGGTTCGAGTTCGTGGCGAGGAGATGACCGTGGATTTCTCCGACGTGGCGGACCAGGTCAAAGGACCGATAAACTGCGGACCCTCGGGTGGAATCGCCGCTGCCCGCGTCGCTTTCAAGGCTTTGACTTTGCCTTCGCATCCGGTCGATGAAGGCTGCTTTCGACCGCTGCAGGTGATCTTGCCGCCGGGAAAATTCTTGAGCGCGCAACCGCCGGCAGCTCTCGGCCTCTGGTCCATTCCGCTCCCGACCGTGATCGACACCGTGCTCGCCGCCTTCGCCGCCGCGGTGCCGGAAAAAATTCCCGCGGCGCACAAGGGCGAGATGGGCGGCTTTGCCGTCTACGGCAACGATGAGACGAGCGGGCGGCGCTTCGTGTGCCTCAATATGATGGGCGGAGGTTGGGGCGGCAGGCCGACGGGCGATGGCCCGAGCGCAGCGGTTTCTATTTGCCAGGGCGACGTGCGCAACACGCCGATCGAGCTTTTGGAATCTCGCTACCCGCTTTTCTTCGAATATTTTTCCCTCCGCGATGACAGCGGCGGCGCGGGGCGCTTTCGCGGCGGCCTCGGCGTCGAGCTCGCCGTGCGGCCAGATTATCCGGCGCTGGTAAACTTCAACCTGGAGCGGACCCAGTGCGCGCCTTGGGGACTTCTGGGCGGCCAATCGGGAACCATCTGTGAAGCTCGGGTTGAAAAAGAGGCCGAGTCAAATTTTGTTTCCGTGAAGAAGCAGACCCGATATCCAATCTCGAACCAAGACCGCGTCGTTTTTCTCACCGCCGGCGGCGGCGGTTGGGGCGATCCTCTGGAGCGCAAGCCGGAGTTCGTCGCCTACGACGTGCGCGAAGGCTACATCTCGCCGGAAAGGGCAGCGGATTATGGCGTGGTTTTGAATCCCGCTGACTGCGAAGCCGATTTGAATTCAACCGAGGCGCTCCGCGCCCGTCTGCGCGCCGAGAGACGCAATACACCGAAGTGACTTCGATATTTAGACAGGGGGTGATGAAATGATGGGTCGTTCGAGAGCGATGAAACTCTTTGTTTTTCTTGCGGCTGGTCTGTTCGCCCTTGTGGCTCCGTTCACGGCAGCCTGGGCACAGATGAAGGTCAGGCTCAACTGGTCTGCGACGGCGGGAACACAGAGTGGTTTTTGGGTGGCCCAGGAGGAGGGAATATTCAAAAGGAACGGCCTCGAAGTCGAACTCATCCATATCCCGTCGAGTTCCAGAGCGATTCAAACGATGTTGGCCGGTGAGATTGCTATTTCTTATGGAGACGCCCGCAACACAGTTCAAGCCGTTCTCACGGGCGCCAATGTCACGCTGATCGCCGGCGTCAGCAATCGCCTGGTCTTTTCCTTCATGGCGCGGCCGGAGTTTAAAAAAGTAAGCGATCTGAAGGGCAAAAAGATCGGCATCACCCGAATCGGCTCCTCCACCCATACGGCGGCGCTCTTCGCTCTCAATCAAGGGGGTCTCAAGCCGGGCGATTATCAGATTCTTCCTTTGATGGAGGTTCCTAACATCCTTGTCGCGCTATCGACGGGGCAGGTTGATGCCGGCCCCCTTTCGCCGCCAACCAATGTCCGAGCCCGGCGAGCGGGGCTTTCCGAGCTGGTGAATCTGGGTCGCGACGGGCCGGAATATGCGTCCATCACCCTAGTCTCGACTCGTTCTTACATCCGCAACAACGAGGAAATCATTCGCCGCGTGGTTCGCTCTTACGCGGAGGCTATTCATCTCTTCAAGACGAAAAAATCGGTTGCTTTCAGGACAATCCAAAAATACGCTCGCATCAAAGACCCGGAAACCCTGGAAGCCACCTATACCGAGTCTAGCGACTACCTGGAAAGTGTCCCTTATGTGAGTAAGAAAGGGCTTGAAATCATTCTTGCCGAACTGGCCGAACAGGACCCCAAGGCAAGACAGGCGAAGCCGGAGGATTTTCTCGACATGCGTTTTGTTGCGGAACTCGACAAAGGCGGTTTCTTCAAAAGGTTGCAGTGATAAGGAAGCCGGAAACGGAGTCTGCAAATAATTTTCTAGACCTTTGGACTCGAGCCTCGGACTGGGCCCCTTCTGCAGGCTGCTCAAAAAGATCTCAGAGGCGAGATCGCTCAGGACAGACTCATCTCGTCCCCTGTCCCTGAACTCGCAGTTGTAGGATGGGTGGAGCGAAGCGATACCCATCGTTACATTGTAGCGATTCGATTAACCGCAACGAAGCATATGATTTTTTTCAGTAGCCTGCTGGAGACAAGATAATGAACCAGAAGATCTCTTCCGTCAAAGTCGCAGTCATCCAGGCGGCGCCCGTTCTTTTCGATCGTGAGGCGACGGTGGAAAGGGCCTGCCGGTTGATTCGCGAGGCGGCGGCGCAAAAAGCGCAACTCGTTCTTTTCCCCGAAGCTTTTATTCCCGCCTATCCACGCGGCTTGAGCTTCGGCATGGTCGTGGGCAGTCGCACTCTCGAAGGGCGGCGCACCTGGCAAATGGTTTGGGAGAGCGCCGTCGAAATTCCCAGCTCCACGACTGAGGCGTTGGGCAACGTCGTTCGTGAAACCGGCGTCCATCTGGCGATGGGCGTCATTGAGCGGGATGGGCAGTTCGGCGGTGGGACGCTCTACTGTACGCTGCTTTACTTCAGTCCGGATGGCCAGATCGCCGGCAAACATCGCAAGCTCAAGCCGACCGGCGCGGAGCGATTGATCTGGGGCGAGGGCGACGGCAGCACGCTGACGGTGCTCGACACGGAGCTGGGCAAGATCGGCGGGCTGATCTGCTGGGAAAACTACATGCCGCTAGCTCGCATGGCCATTTACGGCAAAGGGGTTGAGATTTATTTGGCGCCCACGGCGGACGCGCGGGAGCCGTGGCAGGCAACGTTACGGCACATCGCCTGCGAAGGACGATGCTTTGTGCTCGGCTGCAATCAGTTCGTCACACGAGAGATGTATCCTGCCAGCCTGCGGGAAGTGATCGAGTCGAGCGGGCAAGCCGACCTGTCATGTCGCGGCGGCAGCGCCATCGTCTCGCCCCTCGGCGAAGTGATCGCCGGCCCGCTTTACGATAGAGAAGGAATCCTGTTCGCCGACCTCGATCTCGGAGAGATCGTCCGGGGCAAAGTGGATTTCGACGTCGTGGGTCATTACGCTCGACCGGACGTGTTCCAGTTGATCGTCAACGAGCTGAGCGCGATGCCAGTGCGGAGCAAATAGGAAATATCGCTCAATTTTGTGCCGGCACCCTTAAGATGAGGCGCCTGCATCGCCATTCACACCTTACTGCTGAAATATTCCCAAGCCCTTCCGTAGACATCGTATTCGGGCATGTCCCAATAGGTTTCATTTCTCTGATTGATCTCAGCTGCGGACAAGTAAACAGGCGTGCCGATCAGGGATGCCTTGTATTGAATTCTGGCCGACTCCTCAAAAAACATGGCGCGCACGCACGCATCGATGATATTAGCGCCGAACGTCGCCGCTCCGTTGCCACGAAAGATGATTCCCCAGCTTTCGGCAATGAGTCTACCCATCGCGTCGGTTACTTCCGCTGTATGACGGATATGAGAGGAATCAAGAACTTTGACTTCGGGGCCGAGGACATAACCCAGAGCATGAACGACCTTTACGCTGCGGTTTAGCGCGCCAAAGACGGAAGCCATTTCCGAATGAAAACGGCAGATCGCGCCGACATCAGGCCGCTTGCGGTAGATTCCCAGATGCATGTTTATCTCACCGAGGGGCGTTGCGCTCCCCGAAACTCTCTCACCCTCCATGTCAAGAATCACCAGCTCTTCTTCCTTTGCCAGCCCCGGAGCTTGTTTGGGCGTGACCAAAATATTACTGGTACCGGGAATGCGCGAGGTGACGTGTCCAAACCCCTGGATCAACCCGAAATGGTCCATGATCCTGCAAGCCGTCAACATGGCTTGTTTAATCTCCTCCAGCGTCTTCAAATCTTTTCTAACGGGCACTATCGGCCTTTTCATCCGTTCAGGTTCAATCATGCTGCATTCTCCTTCTGTCCTTTGGTGATATCGACGTTTCGGAGGAGTTTACTGAAGTGTTTCATTTTGCCTTGACACATGACGGTTCCCTTCCTAAGCTCCCCAAAACAAAAACAGGTTCTCTATAACACATTTTGCTTTTGGCTTCCCATAAAAATAAACGGAGTTCTTGCAAAGGAGAGAACAGGATGATTATCGACTGGGAACACCATTGCCTGCCCGAAGAGTTGGTGCTGAAGAAAGGGGGAAAAATAGGAGAGAAATCGACTCTTTATGAATACGGCAAACCTCGCGGCGATCCCATGAACATAAAGACTTTCATCGAGAACATTAGAAAGCTCGACATCGATGAAGAGAGAAAGTAGGCGATGCTGGGAGAGAATGCGAGGGAGATCTTGGGGCTGTAAAGTCGTTCGTTATCATTGATCGGCGGGAAAGGTACAAGGAAAACACACAGGCGAGCGAAACAAGACGTGTGCGAGTTGTCCCACAGAAGTTAATAATGCTCAATTGCACACTGGTGTGGTGCGGGAAACGCACGTTCGCTCGGAATGACAAACCATAGGCCGTCACTTTGCGTGCTTGGCGTCTTGACGCGATAATTAGGGCGCAGGGGGCAAATCTGGAGTTGAATAGTCAAAGACTCAGGGGGCAGGCTCAGGTCACATTTATTGATTCATGATTTCAGGAGCACCTGAGCATTGCGCCTCAAAACTGACCTCTTCGAGTCTGCCGTATTCAGTACGCTTTTACTAGATTTTTAACTTTTGGATCTTCCGAGTTTGTTGTGAAGAAAAATTCACCACGGACACACCGAGTTCGCAGAGTATCGAAGCATTCTCCATAACACAGCTCTCTTAGCTTTGAGGTGCGCGGGTTTTGGCCTGCTCCATCGCGATCTTGTCAATATGGCTTAAGGCCTGGGCTCCGGATGCTCCTTCGATCGCCTTAATCGCGATGTCCTGAACCTGACGTTTGGCGTCTTCGACCTGTGCACGCTGTTTCTCGATTTCAGCTGATTGCCGCGCTAGCTGGTCCTGCAGCGCTCGAATCTGCAATTCGGCGAGGCGCCTTTCCGATTCGCTCTCCTTTTTCAGCAGAATTCTTTCTTGCTCAAACCTCTGCTCCGCTGATTTAACCGCGTTGCTAACGGCCCCATCAACTTCCATCTTAAGCCGGGCAGGGAATTCGTCGACTTCCTTGCGGAGGCGGGTCCCTTCTTCCTCCTTTTCTCTGAGAGCTGTTTCGCGCTGCTTCCAGCTCTTCTCGATTTCTTCTTGCTTCTCCTTGTTTTTCTTCTCGATCACGCGCGTTTCTTCTTCGTATTTATCTTGGGCCTTCTTGCGCTCTAAGGCCTTTTTGTACTCGTAATCCTCTACCTCCCGCTGGCGCTGCTTTTTAAGATTCTCCTCGTATTCCTTCTGCTCGCGAGCCCGCTGCAGTTCTTCTGCCGACCATGCCTCGCGTTGCGTAGATATTTCCACCTCTAAGCTGTGCTTCTGTGATTGGTAATCCAGGACGAGATGGTCGATGGCAGTGGCCGCAATATCGATCTTGTGCAGCCGCTCCAACTCTTTCGTTTGCAGGGCGACAGCCTCGCGGATCGAGGTCAACCGTTCCACCTCGAAAACAAGTTTTCCTGAGATTTCGGCAAGAGCCTTGGAAATCTCCAGGCCCAGGTTCGACAGGTTTTGGACAACTCCCTCTACGGAAATCCCCTCGACTGCCTGCTGTATCTCTGCCTGGCGCAGCCTGGCAAGTTCCTGTGTCTTCGAGTCCGTGTATTCTTTTTGCTCTGCGGCTTCGTCCACGACTTTAATGAATTCCTTTTCTACTTCTGGTTTCGATCGCCGGGCTCGGCTTATCACCGCTTTGGGCATAGGTTAAACCTCCGGAATGCAACTCTGGCCAATAGGCAGTTAAAACCTACTCCTCACACGCTAGACTTGCAACCGTTTTGAGCGGCAGCTTTACCGATCTCGGTGACGCGCAACGAAGCCTCCATGCCGCTGGAAAAACAAGCGACTCTGATGAGAAACAGAGGAGGGGGAGAGGGGTCAATCTTGGAGAGAGAGGTCAAATCTTTGAGAGAGGGGTCCTGAACCCACCCTACAGTCTTTATTTAGGAGCTGTGTATTAGTCGATCTGATGGGGTATGCCCAGAGCCAAAAGCGGACCCGTTTTGGATTATACCGGCGCCGGCGCTTGCGCCGATCAAGGCGACCCGTACCGGGCGCGCCAGAGCGCTGCCTTGACTGCGCACGCCGCGCCGCAAAAATGGCCTCCATTGGCACCAGGCACTAAAAACGCCCAGCAGGGCAGGGGAGTGCTGCTTCCGCCGCGCGTGTTAATGCGGCGAGCGGGCAGAGCCTCCGCGAACGCTCAAAAAAGCATTTGACGGGTGTTGTCATATCTGCCAACGTACCCTTGGATGACCAGAGACACCCGGGCGATATCATGGATCACCGCCGCCCGCAAAGACTTTGAGGAATTTCCCGCAGGCGCGCAGCTCGAATTCGGGCGTGCTCTCACGATCGTGGCCGAAGGCAGGCATCCGGACATTGCCAAACCCATGAAAGGCTTTGGCTCCGGCATTTTCGAGCTGGTCCTGCGTTTTCGTGCCGATGCCTACCGCGTCATTTACGGTGTGCAGATAGGACATGACGTCTGGGTAGTCCATGCCTTTCAGAAGAAATCAAAGACCGGGATTAAAACTCCGAAGCATGAAATAGACCTTATCCACGCAAGACTGAAACGATTGAAGGAGATGTTACGATGAAGGACGTAATCAAAATCACACGTGGCAGCGGAAATGTCTTCCGCGATCTTGGTCGCGGCGACGCCGATCTCGAACAACTGCGTGCGATCCTCGCGGCAAAAATTATCGGCGTGCTCGACGACCGCAAGCTGTCAGTGCGCAGGGCAGGGCAGATCACCGGCATTGCCGCCGCCGATTTCTCCCGCATCCGTCGCGCCAATCTGGATCGCTTCACCGTCGACCGGCTGATGACGATCCTTGCCCGCCTCGAACAGCATGTTGACGTAACTGTCACGGTTACAGCGCGCCGCACAAAACACCATCCGGCAGCCGCGCGCCCTTCGCGTTGACCCATTAACCATGGCGACGAAACCGCCACTTCCACTACAGGCGAGAGGGCAAGGAGCACTTCGGCATCTTACTTTCCGACCAAACAACCCTGAGAGATCTGCTTCAAAGAACTTTGTGTTTTCTGGGACGCCGCACCGTAGAGAATATCAGGAACAACATTTTTGGTTGAGTGAGGAACAGTAAAAGTAAAGACCTGACGCTGATTGTGCTGCAACGTTTCGGGATCGGGTGGGCAGCATCCGACAAACTTGTCAACAAAAGATTTGACCCCTATGTCCCCTATGGGACCCCTATGGCTATGACCCCTATGGCTATGCTAGATCCACCACGCTGTTCTTGCGAATCAGAGGATAAATCCGTCGCTGACAGAGAGACCGCAATGTCAGGAAATTTGTCCGAGGTATGGGATTTACATCAAGAGGATGGAAATACATACCGATGATATCCCTGATGAAAACCACTGCATATGTCCCCAGTGAACAAATCATAAATGCCTACGTCAAATGTAAATACAAAGCATTCCTTTATGCTGGTGAACGAACCGGGCTTAAATCAGATTATGAGTTGTTACAGGAAGAATTGGATTCACATTTTATCAAAACATTCAAGGAAACATATAGCGAGGACGGGCAAGATTTTCGCGCAGTTACGGTCAATGATAATGGATTAATCGTTCCAATTTCAGGCTTCTACACGAAGAAGAAGGAATTCTTTATCTTCACACCAGTAGTATTCAGCCGTTCAACACAGATCGCGAAGGATGTAAGACTCCAACTCGCATTAAAAAGCGTTCTTGCCTCCAATAGCGAATCGGTGGACTTGTCCGAACATGGACTCATTGTGCATGGATCGGAATTCAAACGTACCAAGGTAACAATGTCAGATCTAAAGAAGAGCGCCGCAAAAAAGTTTGATGATCTAAAGGTTGTTATCCTTGAGAAAACTGAGCCGAAGCTTGCGCTAAACAAACACTGCAAGGTCTGTGAATTTCAGAACTTCTGTCGAGAAGAGGCGATCAAAAAAGATGACTTGAGCCTGCTGTCTCTGGGAGAAAAGGAAGTCGCTGGCCTAAATAAGCGTGGATTGTTCACTATTACGCAACTTTCACATACATTTCGTCCAAAGCGGAGATTTAAACACGTTGAACCGAAAAAGCGACCAAGGCAACCGGCGCTGCATGCATTGGCAATCAGAGAAAAAAAGATTCACGTTTATTCACCTAAAGAAATGCCTTTGGCATCCACTCAGATTTTTTTGGATGTAGAGAGTAATGCTGAAAAGGACTTCTATTACTTAATTGGCATGGTGATCAGAAACGATCAGGGTTCTAAAAAGTATTCATTTTGGGCCGATGAAAAGACAGATGCTGTTAACATTTTTAAAGAGTTTCTATCTGTCTGTGAATCCATCAAAGAATTTTCGCTGATTCATTATGGCAGCTTCGAAACAAAATTCCTAAAGGCCATGGCGAACAAGGTCGAGATGGAAGATTCTCCTATTGTCCAAAAGCTCTTGACCAACTCAATCAACCTTTTAGAAACCATTTATACGTCGATCTATTTCCCAACCTATTCTAACGATCTTAAGACCATTGCAAATTCTCTTGGATTCAAATGGAGCGATGGCGATGCCTCTGGCCTTCAAAGTATCGTTTGGAGAACTAGCTGGGAAAATACTGGTGATCCTACACTGAAAGAAAAGTTACTCACATACAATATTGAAGACTGTCTGGCCCTGGAGATGCTGGTTAGCGTGGTACGCAACGTCTTAAACTACAAAACGGTTGCACTAAGTGCTGGCGAAGTCGCGGTGGTCAGAGCGGAGGATATTCAAGAGACTTACCCTAAAGGCTACAATTGGGGCGGCCAAGAGCTTGTATTGCCGGAGATGGAGTTTATTAATAAGTGTGCCTATTTTGATTATCAGCGCGATACGGTGTTCATTCGAACAAACAAAAAACAGTATCAGGTGGTTCCCAAACAAAAATCAAGATTGGCAAAATTAAATCAAATTAACAAGAAGGTTGAAATATCAATCGATGAATGTCCACGCTGCGGACCAGAAGGAGCAGTACGGCGAAAAGGGAGGGCGCAAAGAACTCAATTCGACCTAAAATTCTTTGGTGGCGGCATTAAGAAATGGATCGTAAAATACACAACAAGTGTTTGTTTTTGCAAAACCTGCCAGCGCATCTTTTATCCTAAAGAATATCCAGGTGAACAGTCCAGATATGGATCGAAGTTTGGCCACAACTTTATGAGTTGGGTTTTATATCAGCACATTGTCAATGGTTCCAGCATGTCCAAAATTCAGGACGATCTAAGGGAACTGTTCAGAATCGAAGTTGGACTTGACACATTGCAGAAATTCAAGGTAATTGGAAGAAAATATTACGAGTTAACTTACCAGCAGATTTTATCCAAAATTGTCTCAGGCAATGTAATTGTTGCAGACGAGGCTCAGGTAACACTGCGCATGCACAGCGCCTACATTTGGGTTTTCGCAACATCACAGGAAGTAATTTTTTACTATCGCGACACAAGAGAATCGAGCTTCCTCGACGATTTTCTACAAGATTTTAAAGGCGTTTTGGTAACTGACTTTTTTTCTGGGTACGATTCGTTACCGTGCCCTCAGCAAAAATGTTTGATTCACCTTATGCGCGACCTGAACGAGGATCTTACCGCAAATCCCTTTGATGAGGAATTCAAGCAGATGACCCGTACCTTTACTCAGCTGCTGAGGACAATTGTTGGAACAGTGGATAAAAAAGGGTTAAAAAAGAGATTCCTTGCCAAACATAAAAAGGACGTTAATCAATTTTTTAGAAATGTGGTCGAGCAAGATTATAAATCCTTGCCCGCACAGAAATATCAGAAGCGCTTTACAAAAAACAAAGATAAGCTCTTCACCTTTTTAGATTACGATGGCGTCCCATGGAACAGCAACGCTGCTGAATATGCGATCAAACATTTGGCGAATCTCAGGCAGACAGGATTAGCTAAGTTTCGAAAAGACAGAATTAACGATTACCTTCAGATCCTCAGTATTTATCAGACGTGTCGTTATCGCAAAATTAGTTTTCTTGAGTTCTTGCTTTCCAAGGAAAAGGACTTGGCATGATTCGAGATAATCTTCTCGACGACTCAATTTGGTCAGCACCTTTAAAATATCGGTTCTTCTGGGTTTACTGTGAAATAGTATTCACCACAGAGACGCAGAGTTCGAAGAGGGTTTGTTCACGATGGCGGAGGCAAAGGGGTGACAGTCTTGTCGGACACACGGAAGGATTAAAATGCGCCTGGAGAAATGGGGTCGGAGAATTATTTTGTGCACGGCATTAATTCCGGGGACATAATACTAATTTGGCGGAAAGACGGGCTCAGAGTGGCCCCAATTTTCGCGCATTCAAGCGTTGAATTTTCATTTCGCGGCAAGTTGTTTCAACGCCTCCTTTAGATAGCTCTGATCCACATACTTTGCCGGCGTGAGCGGCGGGCCCTTGCTTTGGGTTTGTTCTGAATAGATTTGAATGTTGTATTTCAGTCCCTCCAGGGTCACGTCCCCGTCCGGATGCCAGATGCGATTTTCCGTATAGTACTCCCAGCCTTTTCTTGCGTGAGCGGGTGTTAGTTTCATTTCCTTGATCAAAAAATCCACGGCCGGTTCTTTGTTCGCATAGAGCCAACGATGCGCTTGAATCATGGCTTTCATGAAGCGGACTACAAGAGGCCTGTTCTTTTCCGCCCAGGAGCGTTTTGTCGCCAGTGCGGTTTGTTCGTAGTTGGGAATGACTTCTGCAAGTCTGCCGATCAAGTTGAATCCGGCTTCCTCCGCGACAAAGTTCAGTGGGACGGCGACCGTTGTGGCCGCGATCTGCCCCGAGGCCATTGCCGCCAGATTCGCCGAAGATCCCCCTGCTATGACAAGGATGTTATAGTCGCGAGGGTATTCGAGCCCTTTGGCCTTAAGCACTTGCTTCATAGCGGTAACGGTTCCCCCCGTCAGCGAAGACCCGCCGAGAGTTGCGCCGCGCAGACTCTCGTAGCTCTTGTAGTTCTTGTAGTTCTTCCCGCCGATGATGAAATGGGAAAGACCGTTGATGACCCCGCCAATAAAAACGGTTTCCACGCCGCGCTCCGACACTTCGACGAATGATTCCGGGCCGCCAGAGGCAACATAGAGGGACCCAGCGATGAGTGCCTGACCAGCTTGCGGCGTGCCGCGCAGCAGAATGACCTGCGCATCCAACCCCTGCTGTGATAAGAATCCTTGCTTCGAGGCGACCCAAAGAGGGCTGTACCCCAGTGTCTTGGAAGACGCGCCGACCGGAAATAGTACTTTCTCTTGGGCCGATGCGGCAGAAGTCGTGGCAACCAGTAACGAAAAGACGATCGCCTGAACGTTCTTCATGATCTCTCCTCCTGGTTGTTTGGTTAGTTAGTTCAGATATTTACCTTGGAAATGTTAAACAAAACGCCTCCAGGGAAATTCATCCCGCGAAGGCGCCACCGAAACAAAATCCGAAATCCGAATATCGAAATTCGAAACAACCAAAACACTCAAATACGAAATCCAAAACTCGAGATCCGGAACGAACTTGTTTAAAATTTTGTGCTTTTTGATCATTTGGATTTGTTTCGGATTTCGAGTTTCGAATTTGTAATTTTATTTGGCCTTGCGCCTTTGCGGGAGTCATCTCTTCTCCGATTTTCTCTATCGTTCAGTGACGCGATAACTTGCCAGTGCGCACAAACGAGAGCATGACCGCGTCGTGCCACATCCCATGCAGCAACAAGCGCTTCTTGAGAACACCCTCGCTCAGGGCACCCGATTTCTCGGCGACTCGAAGACTAGCGGCGTTCTCTGTTGACACAACCACTTCCAAGCGAACGAGAGTCGTATTGTTGAATGCCCAATGGACCAATTGCCGGACAGCCGTCGTGGCAACGCCATGGCCAGTGGCCGAAGAGCGCACCCAGTATGCTAAGTTCGCTCGATGATTCATCTCGTCAATCTGAGTGAGACCGCAACTTCCGAGAAATCGGCCGTCCGGCGCCAAGATAACGAATTCGAAAGCTTCGCTGGCTTCGAAGGCCGACACCTGAGCCTCGATCCAGCGACGGGCCGCGTCCACCGTCAGATCGGGACGGCACCATGGCATGAATGGCCGGACCTCCGACACGGATTCGATTGCCGCCTCGTGGAGCGCTGCCGCATCGTCGAGGCGATACGGCCGAATGGAGATGTCTGTCTCTACTGGCATGACAAAGTATCGGGGTTTTCTGGGTTTCCTGTGAAGAGATATTCACCACAGAGACACAGCGCGGCAGAGCCGCAACCAAATTCGGATTAGTCTCCCGCAAAGACGCAAAGTCGCAAAGGAAGAGCATTGTCATTTCGAACGAAGAGAGAAATCTTTCCTAGATCCCTCGTATTCGCTCGGGATGACAGGCCTTGGGCCTGTCACTTGGCGTCTTGGCGCCTTGGCGGGAGCAATATCCGAATCCCAGAGTTTTCGACTCCCAGAAAATTTGCGCAAGCTGCGCAAGTCTTCAACTATAGTAGTACAGAGTTCACTGAGGGTTTGTTCGAGTTGCTATATTTTGGCGATTTTTTCTGCGCCCTCTGCGCCTCGGCGGTGCAATCTCCGAGCCCGGCTTCACACGGAAACCTCAAGACCTGACATCTTTATGCGAGCTTGCCCCGGCTGGCTTCCGCTACCATATGATCGCAGACGCGAAAGGCGTTGGCCTGGATCGTCAGCGCCGGATTCAAACCGCCCGAGGTGACGAACACGCTCGCGTCGATGATGAACAGGTTGGGCACATCGTGCGCGCGGCACCATTTATCCACGACCGAGGATTTCGGATCGTTACCCATGCGGCAGGTTCCCATCTGGTGGTTGTGCAGCTTGCGCACCCGCGACTCCGGTGTGATAACGCGGCTGGCGCCCGCCGCCTCGAATATCTCCCGCGAACGTGCCCCCAGAAAACTCGCCAGCCGGACATCGTTATCGTGGCTCGTGTGGGTGATGCGCGCCACCGGCAGACCTAAACGATCGCGCACCTCCGGGTCTAAATCCACCTGGTTACTCGTCACCGGCAAACTCTCCCCGGTCGAGTGGCTGTGCAGGTAGTAACGGTAGGTCGAGCGCATGGACTCTTTGTGTTCAAGCCCCCAGCGTGCGCCGTGAACGTCGCGCACGGCGTAGTCGATGGGATCGCCGCCATGGGCGCGCGGATGCATGAAGCCGCCACGGATAAAGCCTCGGCGGCTGTCGGTCTCGTAAAAATCCTGCAACACCCGAGTGCTCGGCGCGCCCTGATGGCCCTCGAGGGGCTCGGGGAAGACGGCGATGGTAATCGCACCGGGGGCGTGAAGCATCAGATGCTTGCCGACGAGGCCGCTGGAATTCGCCAGCCCGTGCGGGAACTGCGATGACTGCGAGAGTAGTAGCAGGCGCGGCGTCTCCACGCCGCCGGCAGCCACGACGACCAGACGAGCAGGCTGAAACTGCTCGCTGCCCTTTTCGTCAAAGTAGACCACGCCGGTGGCGCGCCCCGCTTTGTCAGTGGATATCTCCCGGCTCAAACAGTGCGGACGGATTTCGCATCGCCCGGTGGCGAGAGCCTTCGGCAACAGCGCTTCCATCGTGCTCGATTTGGCGCCCGCGGTGCAACCATAGCCCGAGCAGAATCCTTTGTTGACGCACGCCGGCCTGCCGTCATAGGCGCGCGAAAGGATGGCCATCGGAGTCGGGAACGGATGCAGCCCCAAAGCCTTGCCTCCCTTTTCCAGAATCGCGCCCGCGCTGTTGCGCGGCAGCGGCGGGGTGGGGAAATCGCGCTTGCGCGGTGGATCGAACGGGTTGGTCCACCCTTTCCCTGAGACACCGATGGTCCACTCGGCCTTCTCATAATACGGTTCCATCTCATCGTAACTTACCGGCCAGTCTTCGATGGCAGCCCCGGCAACCGGACCGTCGGCGGATTTTACGCGAAAGTCGCTTTCATGAAAGCGCCACGATAGGCCGCTGTAATGAATCGTGCCGGCGCCGACGCACATAGCGTTGGAAAAAAGCTGCACTTCGTGGGACAGCCGCTCGGCCGGTGTCTGGTCATTGGGGCGCCAGGTCCGCGGCTCCTGCTTGACCGTGGGCCATAGAAAATGGCGGTGCTTAAACAGGATCTCGTCTTCGAGGAAATCGGTCCGCTTGTACCAGGGGCCGCGCTCGAGAACCACCACCGACATGCCCGCCTCGCTCAACTCCTTGGCGGCCACCAACCCGGAGGCTCCTGCGCCGACGATGCACATATCTACCAGCTCGTTTCGCGCCATGCTTATTTGCCTCGTTTCTTCTCCGGTTCGAACTCGTCCGGAATGTTCTCATCGTACCAGCCGAACGGCGGTCGGTATCCTTCGGGATGGGAAGGGCCGGGAAAGCCGATCATCTTCCAGCTCACGCGGTCGCGGTTGCCGCCGTGGCGCGGGTCGCCATAAAAGCCCTGCATCGTATGCTCGACGAGTAGAGAAAAGAATGGGCTCCTTTGTTTCTCCAGAAGAGTCAGAATCTGGTCCTGCTGTTCAGGTCGCAGGAAAACGAACGCCGCTGAGCCAAATTGTTCGCTTGCGAGCCTGTCCAACTCCTGAATACCATCGATGTACAATGGTGTGTGCTCCGCTTCGTAGCCGGCCAGCGTATTTTCGATGTAATCGAACACGCCGGCCTCCAGCGCTCCAGGGTCGCGATCCGCCGGGATAATACGATCGGTAGCCGCTTCGAGAGTCGATCTTTGGTGGGGGTTAAAGATAGCAGCCATGGTTTGTCCTCTATAATCCGAATCGCCTGTCAGCTTCAACCCTTCGACTCAAGCTCCGGGCTGGGCCCTAACCTTTGCCCATAATAAACGAAGCCACTTCGCGGGCTGGGTTTTAACCCCGCCCTTGACCAAAGGGGATGCTCGCCCCCTTTGGGAACCCCACAATATTGGTCCCGCCTCAAAAGGCGGGGTTACCTAATAAATCTAGGTTGCTGGACACGGGGGGGAAGGCCGCATGAATTTCCAAGTCACTGCAATGTCATCAAGGCATTGGATTCCGCGCCACAGAGATTTGGTGCGCGGTTCCCCATCGCTCTTGCGCCCCAGAAAACCGCCAAGGCTGGTGGTGTCCTGAGCTACCAAAACCACCGTCTCTTGATTGATCCGGTTAACCGTGGCTTCATAATGTGATCGCGGGAACGAACGGGTCACGGGATCACCTCCTCGCAGCAAGGCGCGGGGAATTAGACCCGTAAAGATCAAAGGAGACTTAGCGATGAACCAAACTATCGGCAAGCAGCTTCCCGACTTCGAGTTGCCGGATCAAGACGGTCAACCGGCCAAGCTCTCGGAGCTAGTGGGCAAGTTTCCTTTTATCCTGACTTTCTACCGCGGCTACTGGTGACCGAAATGCCAGGTGCAGTTGCGCCATTATGTTGAACTTCAGGAAGAGCTGGCCGTCAACTATTGCAAGCTCGCGGTGGTGAGCGTTGATGCGCCGGCCGTGAACGATGCCTTTCGTGCCGGCCTGGGCGCCAAGTTTCCGTTCTTGAGTGACCAGGAGCGCAAGGTCGTCAAGCTTCTCGATATGACCGAGACCTCCAAGAGCCGCGGCGTCACCGCGATGCCTTATACCTTTTCGCTGCTGCCGGATTTGACGATTCACAATCTCTATTGCGGTTACTGGTATGTCGGACGGCCGATGCTCGACGAGCTGAGGCAAGACCTGCGCGAGATGATGCGCAAAGTGCGCCGGGATTTCGAAGGGCCGGTCGATTAGACTACCCGGTTCAAGGTTCCATGTTCAAGGTTCAAAGATTTCGGATTTAAACCTGGAACCTTGAACAGCCCGTGGGCAGTTGCAACCGATGGCCTGACTCGGTAAGATTCAACCATGATTACACCAGAAGAAATCAAGCAAACGTTATCCAAGGCTCTTCCCGTGTCGTTGGTCGAAGCCCAGGACCTGACCGGCGGAGGGGATCACTGGCAGTTGATCATCGTGTCGGCGGCGTTCGAAGGCAAGGGGCTGGTCGACCAGCACCGGATGGTTAACGAGGCTCTGAAGGAGCCGATGGGAGATCAAAGGATTCACGCGCTGGCGCTCAAGACCTATAGCCCGGCGCAATGGGAAAAATTGGGCGCTTAACTGAAATTCGGAAGGAGTATTTATATGGCCGAAGACGTATTGGCGAAAATCGATGAGAAAGTAAAAAATAACAAGGTGGTGCTGTACATGAAAGGGACACCGGATTTCCCGCAGTGCGGCTTTTCCGCGCACACGGTCGAGATTCTAAAATCCTACGGTTTTCCCTTCGCCACCGAGGACGTGCTGGCGGACGCCGCGGTTCGGGACGGGATCAAACGCTACGCGAACTGGCCGACGATTCCGCAGATTTACATCGATGGCAAGTTCGTCGGCGGCTGCGATATCCTGCACGAGCTTCACGAACGGGGCGAGCTGGAGCCGATGCTGAAGGCTGCCTTCGGCAAGTAGTTCTCCGTCTCGGGCCGCCTGTAACGATTTTCCCGTTCTTTCGTCTAACCGTTGATCGGGGAGGTCAAAAGACCATGGCGCTTAAAAAAGCATCGATTTTCCTCGCCCTCGCTTTAATGTCTGCCAGTGCGTGCGCCACCCTAGGCCATTTTCGGGGGGAAGATAGTTTCGAAAGGGGCCTGGCGCTTTTCAATCAGGGACGATTCGCGGCGTCGATTCCCCATTTTGAGGCGGCGACCCGTGAGGATCCGGAGTTCGCCCAGGCTTATTTTTATCTCGGCCGCGCCTACGTGAGCGAGAGCCGCTGGCGGTCGGCGATCCAGCCGTTGCGCACCGCCTTTAGACTGGCCCCGGAAGCCGCGAAGCAAGAAATCATGAATCTCTTGGTCGACGCAACCTTCGCGGCGGCGCTCAACGATTTTCACCTGGGGGATAGGATAGCGCCTCCCGGGCGCTTCAACGATACGTTGTAGGTTATCCGCTTCGAATCCGCTAAAGCAGCAAGCATTATTTCACCGCAGAGACACTGAGTTCGGAGAGTTGTTTGTTGAGAACGCTTTGCTCGGCGCTCCCTGCGCCTCTGCGATGAGTTCTTATTTTTGATCGATACAATCGATATAGTTACCGGAACATTTGCGCAGACAGCGAAAACTTTCGGTTATCGTAATAATGGGAGATTGCAACGATGAAACTATTGGCAACGATTTTGTTTTTAGCGCTGGCAGCAAGTCCTGCGTCGGCGCAATTTGATAAAGTGTTAAAGGGATTGGGCAGCGCGGTCGGCGGTGGCGGCGGATTGAGTGATGCAAAGATCGGCTCGGGATTGCAGGAAGCGCTGAAAGTGGGGACGGAGAATGCCGTTTTTCAGACCAGCGCCATCGACGGATTCTTCCTCAATAAGGCGATCAAGATTCTCATGCCCAAGCAGATTCAGAGCATCGAACAGCCGCTTCGCTTAGTCGGTTTCGGGCCGCAGATCGACGATTTTATTCTCAACATGAACCGCGCCGCCGAAAAGGCGGTGCCTTTCGCCAAAGAAATATTTTGGGACGCCATCGGCCAGATGACCTTCGACGACGCCCGTAAGATTTTGAACGGCAACGACACCGCCGCCACCGACTATTTCAAGGCGAAAACATCGAAGAAGCTCCACACCGCGTTTCGCCCGCCGGTCGAGAACGTGATGAATCAAGTCGGCGTCACCCGCCAGTATAGCGATCTGATGGGCCGCTATCAGAGCGTGCCGTTCGCCAAGAGCATCACCTTCGACATCCACCAGTATGTGACCGAAAAGGCCACCGACGGAATCTTCTACGTCGTCGCCCAAGAAGAGAAAAAAATCCGCACCAACCCCGCGGCGCGTGCGACTGATCTCCTCAAGGAAGTATTCGGCAGCCGGAAGTAGCTAAGACATTTCTGTGCGAGTGCCAGCACAGAACCACGCTTGCGGTTCCATTCCTTTCCTTAGCTGCCAGCTTACCAGGTCGGTAAGGCTTCATCGTTTCCTCTTCTGGTCAACTATACTGTGATTTCGCAGACCTGTGTATGAAGACATGAGCGGTTCTCAGAACGGGTTGACAAGGGCTTGGAAACCGGGGAAGATTCGTTGGCTCTATGAACGTGATAACGGCCATACGTTGACCTGTATACTCACCAGTTAGCGTTCACCGATGACAACGCGACAGTTTGAGATCTACGCGCCACTTCAAGACTTCTCCTGGAACGGGGTTGCTTTCGAACTCACGCCGGGGCTTCGGATAAGGCACTTCAACCAAAAGCCCGATCTTCAAGGTCTGGACGCAACGCTCGCTCAGGATGAACAGACGGACGCTTTTTTCTATGCCCAGCACTGGCTGACGTTTCACTGGAACGAGGGAACTGAACCATCCCCCGCTGAGACCGTGAATTTGGCTTTGGTTGCGCTGTGGCTTGTGAAACCGACGAGAAGCCACGTCGCCTTTCGGTTCCAGCTCGGCCAAGAGGCGGCCGCGGGTGTGAAAAGCCGATGCCGTCTGTTTGATCGCTTCGCTTAGGTCCCAAGTGCAACTCACAAGGAGTTTGATGACTCCGACCTACAATCCGCCTCATCGTATTACCCCGTTCTCCGCGACATCTCCCGTGCGAGGAGCCGGCTCAATGACGCTTTGGTTCTGACCCTGACGGGTTGCTGGTCGCACCAATGGCAAGCCGCGCTGATCTGCCATGCTGCAGCTGCTGAGGCGCTGCTTACCTACTTAAATCCGGCGTGAAAATGACGATTTTCAAACAAGTGGCTCCAACGTTCTGATTCTGTTCTCAATGAATTCAAAGGTTTCCTCATGGAAGTAACTTTTCTGGAACTTCAGAGTAGGGACGTT
>Ga0214472_10000087_pt1 | contig 120650 bp, 108 predicted proteins | sample RVTome_6_FD_207662 | JGI IMG/M metagenome (GOLD analysis project Ga0214472, IMG submission 207662) | Soil microbial communities from uranium-contaminated site in the Upper Colorado River Basin, Wyoming, United States - RVT140D175 | ecosystem: Environmental > Terrestrial > Soil > Contaminated... | reverse complement strand
TCCCCCCCCGGCTCCCCCGGGGGGGGGGGGGGCCCGGCCGGGGCCGGCCCCCACCACCGTTGTAGTTACTTCAGATCGTCCGCCCGGTGGAGGAATGCCGCCATCTGACCACGGGTCACGAAATCATCGGGGCAGAACTGGTTGTTGGCAGGCGGGTTACAACCCTTTGTGACCCCAGCCGTCGCCAGCTTCTCGATGTCCGCCTCGAAGATATTGCCGTTGTCATCGACAAACTCAACCGACGGATCGCTATCGGTGAGACCCAGGGCTCTCACCAGGAACGCCGCCATCTGACCACGAGTGACATTGTCGTTCGGGCAGTACTGGTTGTTGGTCGGTGGGTTACAACCCTTTGTGATCCCGGCCGTCGCCAGCTTCTCGATGTCCGCCTCGAAGATATTGCCGTCGTCATCGACAAACTCAATCGACGGATCGCTATCGGTGAGACCGAGGAACCGCACCAGGAATGCCGCCATCTGACCACGGGTCACGATGTCATTCGGGCAGTACTCGTCGTTGGTCGGTGGGTTACAACCCTTCGTGACGCCCTCGTTGGCGAGCCAGACGATGTCGGCGGCAAAGATGCTGCCACCGATATCGGTGAGGACGGTGAAGTCGTGGCTGCCGGTGCCGGTACCGGAGTCATCGGTAACCGCGAGCTCGACCGTGTGCGTACCCGACTGGGTAGGTGTGAAGTCGAGGGTCGTGGTGTTACCCGTCGCCACCTCGGTGCCGTTCAACATCACTGACCAGTCGTAGACCTTGGGGCCGGAACCGGCCGTCACCGTCGAGGTGAAGCTGGCTTCCATTCCCACGCCGCCAAAGCCGGGCCCGTCGACGGTCACCGCCGGCGGATCGGGATTGAGCGGCCCAACGTTGATCGTCACCGTGGCCGGTGCCGAGTTGTTGGTGCCGTCGTTGGCCGTGTACGTGAACGAGTCGACGACCGCGTTCTCCGACGCACCATCATTGGTGTATGTGAACGAACCGTTGGCGTTCAAAGTCAGCGTGCCGTGTGTCGGGTCCGATGCCTTGACGGCGCTGAGACCCGATCCCTCCGGATCAGTGTCGTTGATGAGCACACCGTTGGCGGAGGTGACCGTCAACGTGGCGCCATGGCTGGCGTCATACTCGTCGTCCGCAGCCGCCGGTGCGTTGTTGACCGGGTTGATGGTCACCGTGACCTCGGCGGTCGCCGTCAACGCGCCCTGGGTCAGCGTGTACTCAAACGTGTCGGTTGTCGCCGATGCGCCGACCTCCGGGCCGGTGTGGGTGTAGGTGAACGAACCGTCACCCTGCCGCACCGCAGTGCCCTTAGTTGGGGCGGTCGCCAATGTCGCCGATGTTGCGACGGCGCCGACGTCATCGACAAGCGGAAGGTCGTTGGCGAGAACGTCGATATTGACTGCGCTGCCCTCGTCAACGGAAGCCGTGTCGTCGACCCCCGCCAGCGTCGGCTGCCAATCGGGCTTGTTGTGCGACCCTGCAGGTGTGCCGACGCTTGTGACCTCGGTGCCGGTACCTCCACTCGACGCAACCATGTAGATGGCGGTGGTGTCGGCGTTGCGATAAGCGATGAGCGCACCGTCGGGTGACCATGCCGGCTCGGTTTCATCCGTGGCTGCACTGGTGACCTGGTCCGGATCGGTACCGGTGGATGTGATAGTCCAGATGTTGAGGTCGACCGTGTTTGGTTCGGCGACCTGGAAGGCAATGCGCGATCCGTCCGGCGACCACGACGGGTAGCTGGCCACATTGTCGAACGTCCCGGTGTCGGGGGTCAGGTTCGTCCGTGAAGAGCCGTCGGTCGCACTCATCGTAAGGATGTCGGAGTTGCCGGCGAACTGTGTCGAAGTGAACGCGATCGTGCCGTCGACGGGTGACCACACCGGCTCCTGGTCCGTGTAGAGCAGTTCCGAACCCACAGGACTGAGCAGAGTGCCTGCCTGATTCGACCCGTCGGTGGGTGCCGTGAAGATCTGGCGATTAGACCGGGAGATGGAATACGAGTCGCCGATCGCCCACTCGTTGTCGGTGCCTCCCGTGAGAGCCGCCGCCAACGTCACCGTGGTGGCGGTACGGGCAGCAACTATGCCGGTCGACGAGTCGGTGGCGTTGGCCACCTGGTCACCGACCTCTACACCGTCGGTGATGAAGTCGGCGGTCGAGTCGGTGAGCGTGACACCGGTGGCATCATCGGCATCGGCAGTCCCGGTAGACAATACGGTCACGATCCGGCGCTGGAAGGCAACCTGGCTGCCGTCGGGAGACCATGTGGGCTCACCGTCGATACCTCCACTGGTAACCCGAACCCAGTCGCCTTCTGCATCCATCGAAGGCCCGGTCGAATCGAAACCTGCAACGTAGATGCTCGACTGACCCTCGTGGTTGCTGGCAAAGGCAATCATCGTCCCATCGGGAGAGAACGCCGGGTCGGCCTGGAAGAAGAGCGAATTGCTGATGTTGGTGGGGGTCCCCCCGCCAACCGGCACAACGTGCAGGTTGCTGGGAGAGCCGTTCGTGAACACAATCCAATCGTTGCCACCGGGATAGGCGGCTTCCGCACTCTGAGATGCAATCACTGTGGTTGCTCCAAACAAGAGCACCACAGACAAGAGCAACTGGAGAGTTCGGCGCAAATTTACGCCAACAAGAGTCATGATTGATCCCTCTCTCGACAATGAGGTTTACTAGGTGGATCAAGCTTAGGAGTGTCTCGCTGCAATCACCCGGCCCACCGCTCACAGCATATCATCGACCACGGTGCGTATTCCTGGGGCTAGTCCACTCCCGTCTGACCTGATCCGTTTTGGGTAACCCCGGTTATCCCGATAGCCCATCCGCCCGGTGGAGGAATGCCGCCATCTGGCCCCGGGTCACGAAGTCATGTGGGCAGAACCTATCGTTGGCGGGCGGGTTACACCCCTTGGTCACCCCGGCCGTCGCCAGCTTCTCGATATTGTCCTCGAAGACGATCCCGTCGTCGTCGATGAAGTCGATAGACGGGTCGTCATCGGTCAGATCCAGGGCCCGCACCAGGAACGCCGCCATCTGGCCACGTGTCACAAAATCGTTTGGACAGAACATGTTGTTGACAGGCGGGTTGCAGCCCTTGGTGATGCCGGCAGTCGCCAGCGCCAAGATGTTGTCCTCGAACACAGATCCCCCGATGTCCGAGAAGACGATGGCGGCGTCGATGTCCTCGAGATCGAGGAACCTGACAAGGAAAGCCGCCATCTGCCCCCGGGTGACCCGGTCGTTCGGACAGAACAGGTCGTTGGCGGGCGGGTTGCAGCCTTTGGTGATACCGGACTCGGCGAGCCAAATGATGTCCTCGGTGAACGGCAACCCGGCGATGTCGCCGATCAGCTTGAGCGCATGCGTATCGGACGCGGAGCCCGACGCAGCGGTCACGGTCAACTTGATCGAGTAATCGCCACCGGTCGTAGACGAGAAGGTGAAGCTGGTGCCGCTGCCGGTCTGTACCGTCGAGCCGTCGCGACTAGCGACCCAGGCGTAGGTCTTCGTGCTGCCACCGCCTAGAACCGACGACGTAAACGTGTAACTGGTACCAGTGGCCCCGGTCGTCGGACCGCTCACGGACACTTCCAATGCTGGGTGCCAATCGGGCTTGTTGTGCGACCCCGAAGGTGTGCCTGCGGTGGTGACCGCGGTGCCGGTACCCCCACTCGACGCAACCTTGTAGATGGCGCCTGTGTCGGCGTTGCGATACGCGATGAGCGCACCGTCGGGTGACCATGCCGGCTCGACATCATCGGTGGATGCGCTGGTGACCTGGTCCGGGTCGGTACCGGTGGACGTGACGGTCCAGATGTTGAGGTCGACCGTGTTTGGCTCGGCGATATTGAAGGCGATACGCGCTCCGTCCGGCGACCACGATGGCGAGCTGGCCACGTTGTCGAACGTCCCGGTGTCGGGGGTCAGGTTCGTCCGTGAAGCGCCGTTAGTAGCGCTCATCGTGAGGATGTCGGAGTTGCCGGCGAACTGGGTCGACGTGAACGCGATCCTCGAGCCGTCGGGTGACCACACCGGCTCCTGGTCCGTATAGAGCAGTTGCGAACCTGCAGGACTGAGCAGAGTGCCTGCCTGCTTCGACCCGTCGGTCGGCGCCGTAAAGATCTGGCGATTAGACCGTGAGATGGAATACGCGTCGCCGATCGCCCACTGGTTGTCCGTGCCTCCCGTGAGAGCCGCCGCCAACGTCACAGTGGTCGCGGTGCGGGAAACAACTATGCCGGTCGAGTCGTCGGTGGTGTTGGTCACCTGGTCACCGGCCTGGACGCCGTCGCCGACGAAGTTCGCCGTCGCATCCGTGAGCGTGACACCGGTCGCATCAGCAGCATCGGCAGTCCCGGTAGACAATACGGTCACTATCCGGCGCTGGAAGGCAACCTTGCTCCCGTCGGGCGACCATGTGGGCTCACCGTCGATTCCACCACTGGTAACCCGAACCCAGTCGCCCTGCGCATCCATCGACGGGCCAGTGGAATCGAAACCAGCAACGTAGATACTCGACTGACCCTCGTGGTTGCTGGCAAAGGAAATCATCGCTCCATCGGGAGAGAACGCCGGATCGGACTGGAAGTAGGCCGAGTTCGAGATCTTGGTCGGGGCGCCCCCGCCAACCGGCACGACATAGAGATCGCTGTCCTCGCTGCTGTTTTGGAACACTATCCAGCCGTTGCCACCGGGATAGGTGGCCTCCGCACTCTGAGATGCAATCATCGTGGTTGCTCCAAACAAGAGCACCACAGACAAGAGCAACTGGAGAGTTCGACGCACATTTACGCCGACAAGAGTCATGATTGATCCCTCTCTCGACTACGAGGTTCACTACGGTGGATCAAGCTTAGGAGCGTCTCGGTGCAATCACCCGGCCCACCGCTCACAGCATATCATCGACTACGGAGCGTATTCCTCGGTAGTCGGCGCCAAATGGGCGAATGTGTGGCTCGGTCAGCCTGGTTGGGGTTGGTGTTGCCGTAGAGACCACAGCACCACACGACGACGCCGGCTTAGCGCTGAGGCTAACCCGATAGCCCAGCCGCCCGGTGGAGGAATGCCGCCATCTGGCCACGAGTGACAAAGTCGTTGGGACAGAACCGGTCGTTCGCAGGCGGGTTACAGCCCTTGGTCACCCCGGCCGTCGCCAGCTTCTCGATGTTGTCCTCGAAGATCGTCCCATCGTCGTCTATGAAGTCGATTGACGGGTCGTCGGCGGTGAGCCCCAGGGCCCGTACCAGGAACGCCGCCATCTGGCCACGGGTCACAAAGTCGTTGGGACAGAACCTGTCGTTCGCTGGTGGGTTGCAGCCCTTGGTGATCCCGGCGGTGGCCATCTTCAAGATGTCCGCCTCAAACACCGATCCGCTCACATCACTAAAGTCGATGGCCCCGTCGATGTCGTCGAGACCGAGGAACCTGACAAGGAACGCCGCCATCTGCCCCCGGGTGACCCGATCGTTCGGGCAGTAGAGATCGTTGGCGGGTGGGTTGCAGCCCTGGGTGATCCCCGAGTCGGCAAGCCACACGATGTCGTCGGTGAACGCCAGCCCGGCAATGTCACCCATCAGCTTGAGCGCATGAGTATCAGACACCGATCCCGACGAATCCGTCACGGTCAGCTCGATCGTGTAATCGCCGCTGGTCGTCGACGAGAAGGTGAAGCCGGTGCCGCTACCGGTCTGAAGCACCGAGCCGTTTCGCTTGGCAGCCCACGAGTAGGACTTCGTGCCATCGCCTCCGGACACCAACGACGTGAAGGTGTAGCTAGTACCCGTGGACCCGGTCGTCGGGCCGCTCACGGACATTTCCAGCGGGACTGATCCGGTCGGCCCTTCGTCGATCGTCAGCGACACCGTGGCGACGTTCGACTCGAGCTCACCGTCGTTTGCCTTGTAGGAGAACGAGTCACTGGTCGTCGCCGACCCGTCGTGGGTGTAAGTGAACGACCCGTTACTGTTGAGCGTCAGCGACCCGTGGCTGGGGTTCGAGACCTTGATCGCGGAGAGGGTGTCACCGTCGGGGTCGGTGTCGTTTCCGAGCACACCGGCTGCCGGTGCCGACAGGGTCGCGCCGTTGTCGAGCGTGTAACTGTCGCCGATGGCGGAGGGACCACCGTCGTTCACAGGGCTGACCGTGATGGTCACCGTCGTCGCGAGTCCGATGACACTCCCCTGTGTCGGCCGGTAGGTGAACGAGTCGGAGATCGTTTCGCTGCCGTCATGTGTGTAGCTGAACGACCCGTCCGAGCTCAGATTGAACGATGAGGCGTGCGCCGGACCGGATACCAGCTCAGCCGACATCGGACCGAGCGGGTTGTGGTTGAGTGTTGACTGCGATGCGGGAGCCCCGACTCCCCGAACATCGTTGACTAATACCCCGGACGCTGAGATCGCCAGTGATCCGCCCTCGTTCACCTGGTAGCTGTCCCCGGCACCCTCTGGCTCATCGAGCCGCTCCACCCAGAAGACCTCATCGCTGTGGATGAATCGACGGATGAAGCCAAAGTCCGCGCTTGCCTGGCTGACGTGCGCCTCTATCGCCTGCGACTTGAGGTTGTTCGACAGGTTCGTGACCTGCATGGCTGGCGGGACCTCAAAGCTCTCGCGCTGATCCCAGACCAGTTCGTCATCGGTGTCACTGCTAAGCGAGGGGTACTCGTCAACCGGGCTCGACGGATCGGCCAAGGCGGGCCACACGCCTTGGTAGGACGCGTCTTCGACATGGACAATCGTCGTGTGGATGAGGGGCTGGTACGTCGGATCAGAGTCTTGAATGTTGCCGATCGCTTCCACGATCTCCAGGTAGGTCGCGAAATGGTCGTTGTGCCGATCCCATGGTGAGTGAGTGAAGATGTGATCCGGACGATACGTGTCGATCACGCTCTGCACATCGGCGAGCATATCGGCCCGGTTGTACTGGCCATGCTGGCCTGCACAGCCGGTGCGGTAGTTGTGCCAATCCCTACCTCCGGAACAGCTACTCAGTCCCCGCAACGCATAGGTCTCGGTGTGGACCAGCTCGGTGTCAGTGGGTGCGTCAAAAGCGCGAATATCGGAGACGAAGCCGTTGGGATAGCCCAAGAAAATCAGATCGCTCTCGCTCGTTCCGAGAAGCGACTGAGCGTCAACAGCCTCACCCTGCCGGACCGTCGACGGGAGCGGCGGGCCGGAGGTGATGTTGTTCACGTAGCAGTAACTGCCCGGGACGTCGTCGTCCGGGTCCTCCGGATCTCCGGGGTCGGGAGGGTAGTACTGGGACGGCGAATCGCACCGGTCACCATTCGTCATATAGACAATCTTGACGTCGTCGCCGGCGTCGTTTGCGTCCTTGACGATCCCCGCCGCGGTGATGATGTCGTCGTCCGGATGTGCGACAAAGATCATGATGTCGTCACCCGAGCCGACCTCGACCGCCTGCGACGCCGTCGGACCTATTGCCAGAACCGCGGCAACGAGGGTGAACCCGGTTGCCCAGGCCCACCCTCGTGCTCGGTATGCCTTCCCATTCCCCATCCGTTCACCCATTCCCCATCTGTTCAACCCCTCCTCGCGCCGGTGCCCAAACCGGCGAGCGGGAATTGAGGACCGAAAGCGTCTCTACCCGCCGAGGATCTCTGCGGTCAGCTCCGGACGATCGACGTAGTACTGGATCGCCTCGCGGAAGATGGTGTCGAGATCACGCTTTGGCTTCCAACCGAGTGCCATCAGCTTGTCGACGTTCGGGGGAACCCGATCCATGTCCTCATAGCCCTTGCCGTAGAAGTCCTCCCCGTCGATGACAACGAACTCGTTCTCCGACTTGACACCGGTCAGGTCCTGATAGATGTCCTGCATCATGCGCGCAAGATCCTCCATCGTTATGTTGGTGTCCGGGTTACCGATGTTGAAGATCTCGTTGTGGCCACCGGGATTCTCCAGAATCGCGGTAAACGCCTCGGAAGCATCCTTGATGTGGGTAAAGCAACGATGCTGCCCGCCACCGTCAACAAGGTGAATCGGCCCACCGGTCAACAGCGCCGACAGGAAGTGTGAGAACACCCGCGGCCCACCCTTCGAGCCGGCCGGGACCAGGTAGTCGAACCGGGGGCCTACGAAGTTGAACGGGCGGATGATCGAGTAGTCGAGATCACCCTTGATGCCGTGTGCGTAGATGATGCGCTCGAGCAGCTGCTTGGAAGAGGCGTAGATCCACCGCTGCTTCTGAACGGGGCCCATCACCAGGTCCGAAAAGTCGTCGTGGTATTCCTCATCGCGGGTGCGCTTGCCGTAGACCTCCGAGGTCGAATACTGGACCAGCCGCTTTTGGTGTGCCAGGCAATACTCGAGGATCTTCATGTTCTCGAAGAAGTTCAGGTTCACCACCTCGAGAGGTGATTCGACATAGATGCTGGGGTTGGCGTAGGCGATGAGATCCACCACGACATCGGTCTCGGCTACCAGCTTGTCAACCAGAACGGCGTCGCTGATGTTGCCTTCGATGAACCTGAAGTTCGGGCCCTCGATCCCGGCCAACTTGGCATCGGTGACATCGAGGCCAACGACCTCATGCTCACCTTGCTCTATCAGATGCTCGACCAGGTTCGAACCAATGAACCCGCCGGCACCAAAAAGAAGAATCTTCACCTTGTCCTACCTCTCTGCTGAAGACGGGTCCTACCCCCGCCCCCTGAATGGGCACGTCTGACCCGTGGATCTCATGACCCCACGGCAACGCCGATCCTACGCCACTACAACTCCGCCCGGAACCACGCACAATCAAGCGCGCCCCAGCCTTGGTCATGCGTTGGCTAATCGACCGAGCCGATCCAGAGCTGCTTCGGTAAACGGTCACGCCGTATCGTCCACGAGGGCTTAGCCAGATTCACGTTACCCCCATCGAATGAACCCCGCCTTGTAGTACGCTCGCCCGACCGCCAATCCGAGAGACCACATGGAAACCGTCAACCTGAATCTGGAGCCGACGCTGCTCGGAGCCGCCTGGCGATACCGGTGGCTCGTGCTGGCAACCACGGTCACCTTCACGGCGCTCGCCTGGTGGTACGCCGACACCACCCAGGCTTGGACTGCCACCACGACGCTCGCCGTCCAGGACCCGCGGGGCTCGATTGTCTTCGAGGTCGACAACCAGTTGAACCCCGAGCGCTACGTCGCCGACCAGATCGAGATCGCCGCGTCCCGGGCTGTCGCCAACCGTGCCCTGGAGCAACTCGCCGCCTACGAGCCGCCGATCATCATCGACGTCGAGGAGTTTCTCGACAATTCCAGCGTCAGTGCGGCCGAGGCAACCGACTTGCTGACGATCTCATATTCGGACCCCGCCGAGGACATCGCGGTCATAGTCGCCAACGAACTGGCCTTTGCATATCGGACGATCAGCACCGAGGGTGCTCAGGGGACCTTCGAGGATGCACTCAACGAGCTCGATCGGTCGATCACACAGGTGGACACCGAGCTGGACCAGATCGCGGATGTGCTGGATGATCTGCGGCAAGGGGACCCCGCGCGGGACCAGATCGAAGCCGACCTGCAGGCCGCGATCGAGGCCGTGCTCGATTTCGAGCGACCCGCGGCGACCGCCACCCCTGAAGTCATCGCCGCGGCCAACGCCCGGCTCGATGAGCTGCGCACCCGGGTTGACGTTCTAGGGATCGCACTTGGCACGTTCGAAGACCCGGACGAGATCGAGGTGCTGCAACGCGAACAGGACGAGGTGCGCAACCGGCTGAGCGCACTCCAGCTACGCCGTGATCAGCTCGCCGTCGACGCCGAACTGGCCGGCAACATCATCGTCTTCTCGTCACCGGCGGAGGCAGCCGAGCCATCTAGCCCTGTGATCATGATCGCGCTCGGTCTGCTCGGCGGCGCCATCCTGGGGGCGATTGTCGCTCAGTCTCTTGCCAGAAGACAGCACCGCTTCCACACACGGGGCGAGCCCCAGGCGGTACTGCAAACGGGGCTCATCGCCGACATCCCTGTCTTCGGCGAGGAACGACTTACTACGACGCTGCCTACCACCGAAGCGCCGCAGTCGGCGGCAGCCGAGGCATTCCGGTTCGTGGCGACCGGCATCGAGCTGCGCCAGCACAGCGCAGGCGGCGACCCGTTCAAATCGGTCGTCATGGCATCTGCCACTCTCGCCGACGGCAAGACGACCGTCACCGCCAACACAGCCTTTGCCGCCGCCAGAGCGGGGCGAAGAGTCGCACTCGTCGATGCAGACTTCGTCAACCCGGCCCTCACCAGGATGCTCGCCCCCGAGACCGGGGATGGACCCGGTCTCACCGATGTCATTGCGGGGGAAGCGAGTCTCGACGACATCGGAGACCAGATAGAAGGCACCCAAAGCGGTTCGATCACGCTCTTCAAGCGTGGCAGCCATGGAACCAGGATCCCCGAGTTCTTCGCCTCGACCCAGGCGGCCCGCCTGATCGATGAGATCGAGAATCGGTTCGACCTGGTGCTCATCGACGCACCGCCGGTACTACGGCTTGCCCACAGCGGAACGGTGGTTCGTCTCGCAGACCGGGTCGTCATCGTTGTTGCCCATCGCAGCGACATCTCAATGGCCGAGGAACTGCAGCGCTATCTCAGCGTGGTCGGCGTGCCCGTGCTCGGTTACGTCTACAACTTCGCACCGCTACGTCGCGAGATGTTGGGTAGGGGCGGCTCGAACGGCCGTGACGAGTCGGCCGCATAGGTGCCTGGGGTGAATCACCGGTTCCGGCTCGCCGGCGCCGCCGGAAGCACCGGATTCATCGGCGGGGCGAGTCGCCACGGCTGCTTTTCCCACCAGCGAACCAGCCCCGTTATGGGTGTGGCGAGGGGGACAGGTGACGTAGCTGCTGGTTACAGTTTCTTTGTCGAGGGTAGCGAACGGTGGAGTCGGTAGATGCGAGCCGCGTCGAGGGATGAACGTCACGGTATGAGCACTTACGGGAATGAGCATGGTTCAGGTAGGTTTTATGCCGATCATCGCTGAGGTCAGCAGCACATCGTTGCTGGTCGTCGCGATCACCGTCATTGCGTTTGCAGGTGCAGTGGTGGTCGCTCTGCGCCCCGCCAGTTCTCCGCACTTTGCAACGCTCCGGTCGGCCCCGCCGGTCTTGGCCGACGACCGGTACCTCCGTCCCGAGCCACCACAGATGCGCTGGCTCGAGAACGGAGTGCTGTTCATAGTTGCCGGGTACATCCTCTTCGACCGGCCGTTTGCGTGGATTCACGTTCCTGGGACCCCGTTGTTCATCGGCGAAACGATCATCGCTCTCGGGATCTGGGTCCTGTTGAGCACCCGCAGCGGAGTCGCCAGCCTGATCCGCAGCAGCTCCTCACTCAAGGCGCTGCGCAACTTCATGTTGTGGGGACTCGTGCTACTCGCCATCGGCATCCTGCCGTGGGGGCTCGATGCGATCCGCGACTCGGCCATCTGGTACTACGGCGTTATCGCCATATTTGCGGCGATGCTTCTGGTCTCGGACCCGAGCCGGGTCAGCATCTGGTTGGTGAGGTTTGCGAGGCTGCTACCGATCTACCTCATCTGGTTCCCGTTTGCGACCGTGCTTGTCCGGGTTGCGCCGCCGAACCTCTACGTGCCCGACTCAAACATCCCGGTGTTTTTCCATCGAAGTGGCAACATGGCCGTGATGTCGGCGATCGGCATTGCGTTCCTCTGGATGGCAGATGGCGACAGCAAGTTCTTCTCACCTCGGCAGCGGGCAGCTCTAACGACACTGGCGACGGTGGTCATCGTCTTTACCGGTCTCCAGAACCGGGGGGGCATGGTGGCGAGTGTCGTTCTGATCGCGGCTCTCATGTTCATGCTGTCGAAGCGGCGTGTCGAGATGGTGATGATGATGATCGCCGTGCTTGTCTTCGCAGGCGCTATCGGCATCATCTTCAACGTCAAGATCGAACTGTTCGACGATCGTGACGTCTCTATCGAGCAGTTCGCCAACAACATCACCAGCATCTTCAACCAGGACGAAGGCGGCCAACGGCAGACCGAGACAACCGAGTGGCGTCTCAAGATCTGGACTCAGGTCCTCGACGACGTTAGCAACGAGTCACCGGTCATGGGGTTTGGCATGGGCCCCGACCTGGGAGCGAGATACGGGATCAGCACCGAGGAAGAGACTCCGCTGCGCAATCCCCACAACTCCCACGTCGGTGTTCTCGCCCGCACGGGTTGGCTGGGTGCGATCCTGTGGGTGATCCTGTGGATCACGTGGATGGCAGAGATGCAGACGCTCCGCAGACGGCTCCGTTACAGGAATCGCCCGCGTGAATCAGCCGTGGTCAGCTGGATCATGCTGGCTCCGATTCCGATTCTCGTGAACTGCATATTCGACCCGACTCTCGAGGGTGCCCAGGTGGCGATGGTGCTATGGGCGTTCTACGGCGTCGGCGCCGCCCTGATCATCCTCGCCCAACACAACCGGTTCCCATCGCTCGCCACCACGACATGGGACAACACGGCACAGCGTCGGGTCACGGCCCGCCGATCATGAGCCGGGACCTGATCGACGGCGAGGTCACAGCCTCGCTACGGAGCCGCATCGTCAAGAACCTGGGCATCGGCGCCGGGGTGGTCGACGCCGCCATGTCGTCGCTGGCGACGTTTCTCGGGGGGCTCGTCGCCGCCAACATTCTGGGCGAAGCCGAACTCGGCGTGTATGCGGTGTTCTTCACCGCGTTCAATTTCGGCCAGGTCATTGCCAACAACCTCATCTACATACCGGCGGAGGTAGCCGCGGTGGCGTGGCCCGCAGAGAACCGGACCAGGGTGCTCACCCAGAGCATCCCCTACGGCGTGCTTCCGTCGTTGATCGGGGCGGCGGCGATAGGGATCGCCAGTCTGGTAGCGGCGCAGATCTCGACGGCAGAAGTGGTGGTGCCGCTGACAATAACGGCTGCTATCACTACGTTTCTGTGGCCGACCCAGGATCACATAAGACGTATGCTCCACATCGCGGATCGCTCGTGGGCCGCGGCTGTGGTCTCCGCGGCGCAATTTGCGATCGCAGCGGCAGCGATTGGTGTCCTGATCGCTATGGATGTGGCCGCGGCGTGGATCCCGTTTGGTGCCCTAGCCGTAGCCAACCTCATCTCGTTGCTTCTGGGATTCGTGCTTGCCCGCCCGGCGACCTCAGAGTCGGCTCCCGAACGGCTGGATCCGCGTGGCCTCACCCGCTCCGGGATATGGTTGATGACCGGGGTCGGGATACCGCCGATCACCGCCTTTGCGGCTGCTTCAATCATCACGTTTGCCGCCGGCCCCGAGGTTCTCGGGTTTGCAGAAGCGGCCCGGGTTGCCGCACACCCCGTGCTCGTGCTTGGTACGGGGCTGGGTTACGTGATGGGCCCACGGATCATGCGCGGGGCAATTGCCCGAGACATCGAGGTGTCACGCCACAACCACAGGAGGTTCAACAGGTTCCTGATCGTTGCGGCGAGCGTCTATGCGCTGGTCATCGGCTTCGACTGGATCGGCAACCCGATGGCTCTGCTGGTCCCGAAGGCCTATACGATCGAGTGGCTCGTCGTTGCCTCGGTCCTCGCCAACATCCTCATGGGGGCGATGGTGCTCGTTCTCCAAGAGCTCACCGCTGCGAGACGGTCTCGAACGATCGCATTCGTGAGCATGATCTCCGCGCCGTTCCAGCTGCTCGCCGCGGGGACAGCCGGAGTGACCGAGGCCTTCGCCCGCCCGATCAGCCTCGTCGTCGGCAACGGCGCCCGGCTGTTTGGCAACACCAGGGCAATCGGGAGTATCTACGACGGCGCTGCCGGATCAGATACGGGAGAGGCATTTGTTGGACACTCAAGATAATGGCCCTTCCAGCCGAAGAAGCATGATGCAGTCTGCGCTACCCTCAGGCACACCGGGTGCGCATGTAACTAGTGTGCGCAGCCCGAACAGGTGATTAGTTGACTCAAGCCAGATCACACGTCGTCTTCCCCCGCTATCCGGTGGTGATAGCAACACTGTTGTTGCTGGTCGCCGCCGTGGTGTTGGTCGCGCACAGCCCCAGTGCGGAGGCTGCCGTCACTGAATGTCCGGGGAGCGCAACCGTCGACCAGGGTGGCAGCGTGTCCCGTACGGTGAGCTTCAACTCCGAAGGAGCTGCCGTTGCTGCCATCTCGTCATCGGGAGTCTCGGCCGGCGCAGTCGGAGGCGGCTCGGTCGGCGACGAGGGAGGTCCCTGGTCGGTAGTTGTCTCGATAAGCGCCGGGGCGAATGCCACCGGTTCCGGCTCGGTCACGGTTCAGGAGGTCACCGCAGGAAGTGGCGGGTCCTGCACCATCGCGGTGACGATCAACACAACGACAACGACAACCACCACGACAACGACAACGACGACCACCACGACAACGACAACAACGACACGCCCACCGACGACTACCACCAGCCCTCCGACGACGACCACGACGACCACCACCACCGAGCCGCCGACGACCACAACGTCTTCCACCACGACGTCAACGACGACGACCACAGCGGCGCCGGAGACGACCACCACTGCGGCACCCGAGACAACCACAACGACGACCGAGGCTCCGGTGGTCGAGACCACCACGACCACGCTCGCTGCGATTGGTCCGGGCGGCCCCGGCAGCGAGTCGTTCCTCGGCAACAACTGGTGGTGGCTGACCATCATGGGTCTGACACTGATTGCGCTGATCGCCACCATCGCCATCCTCCAGCCGCAGAGGCAGGTCGGCACGAGCCGGGTGGCCGGTGCTGCGGCAGGGCCCGCCGGACGACACGTCCGCCGCCGCACCTACGGACCACGGGAGAACCGGGTGGCGGCCCCAACCGTCGGGCAAAGAGTCAAGCGCACCAAGGTCGCTCAATCGATGGTGTCCCGCACCACCCAGAGCAAGCCGCCGAAGCCAAACCTCTTCCGCCGGATGAGCAACTGGTTCCGCGACACCGAAGTGGCCGATTCGATGCGGGCACGCAGCGACGCCCGCCGGGTGCAACAGCGCACCACAAAGGGTAAGCCTCCAAAGATCAAGCGCCGCCGCTGACCAAACCCCTTCTGGCTTCAGGGGGTGGGGCGGACCGTGTGCACCTCGCCGGAGCGGAGCGTCACCCTGCCCGATTCAGTGTTGACCACCAGGCCACCGCGGTCGTCGATCGTCACCGCCGTGCCCCGGCCGTCGGGCCGCCACGTCACTTCAGCGCCGATCGTCGAGCACGCCTCGAGATACCCCGCGTGATCCCATCCTCCCTCGGTCTCTAGGACACGTCCGGCCCAGACGTGGCTGAGGACGACACCCCGATCCGGCCCGGGGTCGGTGTCGAGCAGACCGCCAGCCGGACCCGGGGCCTCCGGCCAGTAGAGATTGAGACCACATCCAACCACGACATGGTGATCGGTGCGTTCGACCAGGATGCCGCCCACTTTGCGACCGTCGACCTCCAGGTCGTTGGGCCATTTCAGTTGAACGCCGACGGCGAGGACCTCGGCAACGGCGGCACGCACCGCCAGCCCGACCGATAGCGGAAACGACTCGTTCGTGTCGAATCGCTCAGTTCTAAAGGCGAGGGAAGCGGCAATGCCCCGAGTTGCTTGCCACCACTCATTGTCGCTCCGTCCCCTGCCGGTCGTCTGCTCATGGGCGACAACCAGTACCGGGACCACCGATCTGGCCAGCTCCGACACCGCCAGATCCTGTGTGGAACCGACCACATTGCGAACAATCGTCACGTAGGGTGTAGCCATAACGCGCTTGTGTGAGTCATAGAGGGACAAGAGGACACTAACGGGGACCGGGTCGTGACAACTGACGAATTGATCGAACAGCTACGACGGCTGCGCGCCGCAGCGCAGGAACCCGCCAGCCGACGTGCCGAGGACCGTCAGCACGATCTCGGCAAGCTCACTGCCCGTGAACGTGTCGAGACATTGCTCGACAAGGGCTCCTTCAACGAGATGGACATGCTGGTCCAGCATCAGGCATCCGGATTCGGCATTGAGGACAAGCGGCCGCTCGGTGATGCCGTGATCACCGGATGGGGTACGGTCGACGGCAGGACGGTGTTCGTCTTCGCCGAGGACTTCACGGCATTCGGCGGCAGTCTCGGCGAGGTTGTGGCCGACAAGATCTGCAAGGTAATGGACCTGGCGATGGACACCGGCGCTCCACTGATCGGGCTGAAGGATTCCGGTGGTGCCCGCATCCAGGAGGGGGTGACTGCACTTGACGGTTACGGGCGGATCTTCGAGAAGAACGTTCGCGCCTCCGGGGTCATCCCGCAGATCTCCGTGGTGATGGGGCCGTGTGCAGGTGGTGCCGTCTACTCCCCCGCGATCACCGATTTTGTCTACCAGGTGGAAGGGCTCTCCCACTTGTTCATCACCGGCCCCGACGTCATCCGGGCTGTCACCGGTGAGGATGTGACCTTTGAGGACCTCGGTGGCGCCCACGCCCACGGCTCGAAGTCGGGCGTTACCCACTTCGTCGCCCGCGACGACCGGGCGGCACTCGAGGAGGTCAGATATCTGCTGTCGTTCCTGCCCCGGAACAACATGGAGGTGCCGCCGTTCTTCACCCCGACGGATGCCCCCGACCGGATGGAAGAGGACCTCACGACCATCATCCCCAACAACGCCAATCTGCCCTACGACATGGTCGAGCTCATCGGGATGCTGGTCGACGACGAGGAGTTCTATCAGGTGCATGAGCACTACGCGGGCAATATCATTGTGGGCTTTGCCCGCCTCGACGGCTATGCGGTTGGGATCATCGGCAACCAGCCCTCGGTACTGGCGGGCACCCTGGACATCGCCTCGTCGGCCAAGGCCGCCCGGTTCATCCGCTTCTGTGACGCGTTCAACATACCCATCGTGACGTTTGTCGATGTGCCCGGGTTCCTGCCCGGCATCGAGCAGGAACACGGCGGCATCATCCGACACGGAGCGAAGCTGCTCTACGCCTACTCGGAGGCGACGGTCCCCAAGATCACCGTCATAACACGGAAGGCCTACGGCGGTGCTTACGTGGTCATGAACTCCCGAGCCCTGCGCGCCGATGTGGTGTATGCGTGGCCGACCGCCGAGATCGCGGTAATGGGCGCCCAGGGGGCGGTCAACGTCATCCACCGGCGCGAGATCGGCTCCGCCGACGACCCCACGAGAAGACGTCAGGAGCTGATCGACGAGTACGAGGCCCAATTCAACAACCCCTATGTGGCTGCCGAACGCGGCTTTGTCGACGAGGTGATCGAGCCGAGGGAGACCCGGCCCCGGCTGATCAGGGCGTTGGAGATGTTGCGTACAAAGCGTGAAGCGATGCCACCGCGCAAGCACGGCAACATCCCCCTGTAGTGCACAAGCCTTTTGCAGTACCCAGCCTTTTTGCAGTACCCAGCCCTTTTGCAATACCCAGCCCTTTTGCAATACCCGACCTTTTCTCCAATACCCAAGCTTTTCTCCAATACCCAAGCTTTAGGATGACTCCGTGGAATCTGTACTAGTTGCCAACCGCGGCGAGATTGCCGTGCGCGTCATCCGGGCGGCAAGGGAGCTCGGTCTGCGCACCATCGCCGTATATTCGGAGCTCGACCGCAACGCCAAGCATGTCAAGCTGGCCGACGAGGCGTGGAACGTCGGGCCGGCACCTGCCGCAGAGTCGTACCTGAATGTCGAGCGGCTGCTCGAAGTCGCCGCCGACGCCAACGCGGCGGCCATTCACCCAGGGTACGGCTTCCTCGCCGAAAACGCCCGCTTCGCCCAAGCGGTGATCGATGCCGGGATCATCTGGATAGGACCGTCCCCCGACGCCATCGCCACAATGGGCGACAAGATCGCCTCCCGGGTGGCAGTCGGCAAAGCGGGGGTGGCTGCGGTACCGGGCACGCTAGAGCCACTCGAGTCCTTCGAGCAGGTCAGGGACTTTGGGACAGAGCACGGCTATCCGCTCGCCATCAAGGCCGCCCACGGTGGTGGGGGCAAAGGGCTGCGAGTAGTGCACGAACCCGACCAGGTCGAGTCCGCGTTCGACGCGGCCCGGCGGGAGGCAGACGCCTACTTCTCGCGACCCGAGGTGTACGTCGAGCGTTACCTGGAGCTGCCACGCCACATCGAAGCTCAGATCATCTGTGACACCCATGGCAACGCAGTCTTTGTCGGCGAGCGTGATTGCTCGGCACAGCGTCGTCACCAAAAGCTGATCGAGGAGACCCCGGCACCACTGCTCACCGAGGATCAGCGGACCCGAATCGGCGAGGCGGCCCTGGCGGTAGCCAAGGCAACGGGCTACGTCTCCGCAGGCACGGTGGAGTTCCTGCTGTCCAGAGACGGCGAGATCTACTTCCTCGAGATGAATACCAGGATCCAGGTAGAACACACGATCACCGAAGCGGTCACCGGCATCGACCTGGTCAAGGAACAACTCCGCATAGCCTCCGGGGAGCCGCTCTCGTTCACCGAGGCCGAGCCACGCGGCCACGCCATCGAATTCCGGATCAATGCCGAGGATCCGGCCAAGGGGTTCATGCCCAACCCGGGCGTAATCGTGGAGTACCAGGAGCCGGGTGGACCGGGCGTCCGAGTGGACAGCGGGGTTGGCCCGAAGTCCCTGATCAGCCAGTACTACGACAACCTGATAGCGAAGCTGATTGTCTGGGGCCGGGACCGCAACGAGGCGATCGATCGAGGCCGCCACGCACTTGCGTCGTTTGAGATCTCAGGTCTGGCAACCACCATCCCGGCCCATCTCGCGATCCTGGCCACAGAGCAGTTCCGAGCCGGCGACTACTCAACCCGCTTTGTCGAAGACAACCTCGACTTCACCGATATCCACCAGGACATCACATCGACGCCGCATCTACCTGCCGACGAGGAGCTCGAAGAACGCAACATCACCGTCGAGGTCAACGGACGCCGTTTCCCGGTCCGCTACTGGGCACCGATCATGGCACAGCCCGCCGCGGGTGGTCAGAAGGCCGCACCCCGGCGCCGGCCACCAAAGCTGCAACGCCGCTCCGCACCTTCCGACGACACCGGCATCATCACCGCACCGATGCAAGGCACCATCGTCAAGCTCCACAAGACAGCCGGGGAATCCGTCAAAGAGGGCGACCCGGTATGCGTCCTGGAGGCAATGAAGATGGAGAACGAGATCAAATCCCCCAAGGATGGCGAGATCGTCGATCTCCGTGTCCAGACCGGCGACACCGTCGCCAACGGCGCCGTACTGATGGTGATCAAGTAAGCCTGAATCCACGGTTGCTGGGCACACACATTCCTCTCCCTTTGGGAGAGGACAGCCGAGGCGTATCGGAAGCCGATACGTTGGCGAGGCAGGTGAGCCAAGACATTCCTCTCCCTTCGGGAGAGGACAGGCGAGGCGTATCGGAAGCCGATACGGCAGCGAGGCAGGTGAGGGGTTCTTCAATGCAAACCCTGAATTCACAAGGCCCTCATCCCCCTTCGCTTCGCATCGTCACCGGAGGTGACGCCACTTCATCCCGAAGGGGAAGAATGGGTGGCTCTGGGCGCCGGGCGATCCCCCCGAAATGGGGGGATAGCTACTCGGACAACTGGCGTCACCGCCCGTCGCCACCGCGTGCATTACCCATCCGGCGTCGTTGCACGACGCACAGCCGCGTACAGGACGCTCACCGCCCGTAGCGCCCGAAGGCCTTCTCCAGCGTTGCCGACACTTCGCCGATGGTGGCCAGGGCCCGTAGCGCGTCCTTCATCGGATACAGCACGTTGGTGTTGCCCCTGGCGGCTTCCTCGACTCGTGCCAGCGCTGCGTCGACCGCGGCCTGGTCCCGGTCGGCCCGGATATCGGCGAGGGCCGCCGCTTGCGCCTGCTCGAGCTCGGGGTCGATGCTCATTACGTCCCAGTCGACCTCCTCGGCGACCGTGAAGCGGTTGACACCGACGATGGTGGCGGCTCCACCGTCTACCGCCCTGGCATAGCGATAGGCAGCCTTTTCGATCTCCTCGGCCTGGAAACCTGCTTCGATCGCAGCGACCGCACCACCCAGGTCGTCGATCTCGCCGATCAAGCTCACGGCGGCGGCCTCGACGTCGTCGGTGAGTGATTCGACGAAGTAGGAGCCGGCCAGTGGATCAACCGTATCGGCTATTCCGGTCTCGAAGCCGAGCACCTGCTGGGTGCGAAGCGCCAGCAGCGCCGATTCGTCGGTCGGCAGCCCAAGCGCCTCGTCGAACGAGTTTGTGTGCAGCGACTGGGTTCCCCCGAGCGCTGCCGCCAGCGCCTGATATGCGGTACGCACCACGTTCACCCGCGGCTGCTGGGCGGTCAGGGTCGAACCGGCGGTCTGGGTGTGGAACCGCATCCGCCACGACGCCGGATCCGAGGCCCCTACCCGGTCTCTCATCAGGCGAGCCCAGATCCTGCGAGCCGCCCGGTACTTGGCGACTTCCTCGAACAGATGGTTGTGGGCGTTCCAGAAGAACGACAGCCGCGGTGCAAAGTCATCGACATCGAGACCGGCCGCCCGGGCGGCATCGACATATGCCAGTCCGTTGCTGATGGTGAACGCAATCTCCTGAGCCGCGGTGGAGCCCGCCTCCCGGATGTGGTAGCCGCTGATCGAGATCGTATTCCACTTCGGAACTTCGGCAGCGCAGTAGGCAAAGAGATCGGTCACCAGACGCATCGACGGCTTCACCGGGTAGATGTAGGTGCCCCGCGCGATGTACTCCTTCAAGATGTCGTTCTGAACGGTGCCTCGCAGCCCGCTGCCGGCAACGCCCTGCTCCTCGGCTACGAGCTGGTAGAGCAGCAACAGAGTCGCGGCGGTGGCGTTGATGGTCATCGAAGTCGAGACCTCGCCGAGGGGAATCTGGGCAAACAGGAGCCGCATGTCCTCGATCGTGTCGATGGCGACGCCTACCTTGCCCACCTCGCCTTTGGCGAGCGGAGCATCAGAATCGAGACCCATCTGGGTTGGCAGGTCGAAGGCGACAGACAGACCCGTCTGACCGGCTTCGAGCAGTGCCCGGAAGCGTCGATTGGTCTGAGCGGCGGTGCCAAACCCGGCGTACTGACGCATGGTCCACGTCCGACCCCGGTACATGTCCGGGTATGGGCCACGTGTGAACGGGAACTGACCCGGCTCGCCAAGCTGCTCCTCGGCACGCCACCCGTCGCGCTGACCCGGCCCGTACACCGGCTCGATCTCGAAGCCGCTCGTAGCCCAATGACCCTCGTTGTCCCTTGACATACCTATCATCCAATCGAGCCAACCAACCGGTTCAACCAACCGGTTCAACCAAACCCACTCGACCAACCCACTCGACCAACCGACTCAACAGAGATGCTACCTCCGGGAACCATCTCGACGCCGGGAACGTCTCTACCCGTAACCCTATGGATCCAAGCATTCACCTAATCGAGCGTCGTGAACGGCGTGGCAAGCGTGTCTCCAGCGTGGCGATGCTCGCCGTCATCACCGTGTTGGGGGCGTCGCTGTTCGGCATGTTTGCGTTCCTCGAGTCGAACGCCGCGTTTGGCACGGTCGACGACGTCACCAGCGGGCTGTTTTGTGACCCGGACGAGTTCGACCTGAGCTTCCCCGAGCTGGGCAGCCTGTCCGAGGTGGTCACCAGCGACGGAGTGCTGCTGGGCAAGATCACCGAGCGCAATAGCCAGCCGGTGTCCATCGAGGAGATCCCCGACTTCGTCAAGCATGCAATCGTGTCTGCCGAGGATGGCGACTTCTACGACCATGCCGGCATCGACTTCTCGTCGATCCTCAGCGCCGCCATCGACAACGCACGCTACGAGGGCACGCGGGGTGGCTCGACGATCACCCAGCAGATCATCAAGAAGAACGTGCTCACCGACGAGATAACCCTCGACCGCAAGATCTGCGAAGCAATCATTGCCGCCGAGCTGGAGCGGACGTATACCAAGGACGAGATCCTCGAGTTCTACATCAACTCGCAGTTCTTCGGCTACAACGCCTACGGCGTCACCGCCGCCGCCCAGGAGTACTTCGGCAAGTCGCTCGATGAGCTCACCATCGCAGAGGCTGCTGCGATCGCGGTTCCGATCCGCAACCCGACGCTCTACGACATGAGGGACGAGGAGAAGATCGACGGCGTCCACGACCGGCGCAACTCGGTGATCAAACAGATGGCCGCGAACGAGTTCATCACAGAGGACCAGTCGCTGGCGGCACAGGCGGAACCTCTCGAACCTATCGCGCACCAGGGATTCGAGGAGGTCGATCCGCGCATCCTCATCGAGGCCAAGGAACGTCTTCTCTCCGATCCGTCGTTCGGTCTGGGTGAAACCTATACCCAACGCAAGCAGGCAATCTTCGGCTGTCCGGCGAGCGATACAGAGTGCGAGGGCGGTGGAGGTCTCACCATCACCGTGACCGTCAACTACGAGCAGCAACAAGAAGCTAACCGCATGCTCCGCTCCTGGTTCCGGGATCCCGTCGGGCCTACCGGCGCCATCGCCATGGTCGAGAACGAGACCGGTGCGATCCGGGTCATCTCCTCAGGTCTCGACTTTGGCGAGGACTTCGAGGCGGGAGAGCGGACTTATGACCTGGCGGTCGAAGGGCGGCGTCAGGCGGGATCCTCTTTCAAACCGTTCGCCTTGATCGCGGCGCTCGAGAACGGGAGCCAGTTTGGATGGCCGATCACGCTCGGCAGCTACTGGGATCAGACCAGCCCGCAGAAGATCCAGTGCGGGTTCCCATGCAGCCCTCAGGGAGACGTCTGGACGGTGAGCAACGCCGGCGGCGGCGGCTCGGGCATCATCACCCTTGAACAGGCTACCTACACATCGAAGAACACGGTCTTCGCCCAGGTCTCGTATGCGGTCGGACCCGAGCGGATTGTCGACACAGCACACAAGATGGGAATCGAGTCACCGCTTCAATCGGTACTGTCGATCGCTCTCGGCACCCAAGCGGTAACACCACTCGAGATGGCATCGGCGTATTCGACGATCGCCAACTACGGTGAGAAGGTCGACAGCTACCTGATCGAGAGCATCGTCGACGCCGATGGCAACGTCGTCTACGAGCATGAACCGAACGGGACCCGGGTTCTGGATGAGGCCCTAACGGCCGCGGTTGTACAGACACTGCGCAAGGTCCCGCGCGACGGCGGTACCGCACGACTCGCCAATATCGGCCGGGACCAGTTTGGCAAGACCGGCACGGCGCAGAACTTCCAGGACGTCTGGTTCGTCGGTGCAATCCCCCAGTACACGACAGCCGTGTGGGTCGGCTACGCCGATGCCCAGATCGAGATGGTCAACTTTGCGGTATACGACGAGCGAACCGACAGCGTGCAATCGATCGGGCGGGCCTACGGAGGCACCGTCGCCGGCCCCGTGTGGAACCACTTCATGACCTACGTAATAGATAACGAAGCCCTGCCTGCCCTTGAGTTCCCGCCTGCCCCGGAGGGCACCGGGGCATTCTTCGTCGTCCCCAAGACTGAGGTTCCCGATGTGAGCGGCATGACCGAATCGGAGGCTCGGACCGCCATCCAGCAGGCCGGACTTCGGGCCAATATCGAGCAGGTCGCTTCGGTCGAACCCGAGGGCACGTTCCTCGAGCAGAGCCCCGGAGCTGGGGCAGAGATAACCCAGGGCAACCAGGTCACCGTCAAGTACTCGTCAGGAGTGCCGCCACAACTGATCGACCTCACCGGTTTGTCGCTCACCGACGTCGAGATGGTCATCACCGCCTTCAACGAAGAGTCAGGGCTCGCTCTCGAGTTCACAATTGAGAACGTACCCACCGATCAGCCGGAGGCGGTGGGCAGAGTGCTCAATACCAACCCGCCCCCGGGAGCCCTGGTTGAGCCGGGCCAGCTGATCACGATCTTCGTCGGCGTCCCCGACTTGGGTGGCGGTGACGGCTAGCCCGCCCTCAGCCATCCATGACACGACGCAGGTCCTCGACCTTGGCGACCAGGTCCGCCTCGAGCGCTGCAAGACGCTCAACGGGGTCGTCGATCTCGAGGAGACGTTGCCGGTCGAATGGCCCAATCGGCGAGTTGTCGCATAGCGCCCAGGCCGCCCGTTCGAGATCATCGGGAAGTGCGACGTCCAGTTGCCGACGGTCAGCACCCATCTCGACCGCAACACCGACCAGTTGTCTTCGGACGTCGGCCGCAGAGTGGACTGCATCCCGGAGACCCTCCGACATGCCGATCTGAGGACGCTCTTCGATGACTGCCACGGGGTATGGGTCGTCGTCGAGCCAGCGGTTGACCCGGATCCGGTCCCGGCCCTCTGCGCTCAGCAGATACAAGCCTTCACCGACCTCGTCGACACCCACCACCTCTGCGATAGTGCCAATGTCGTAGCGCTCGTCGCCGCCGCCGACTTCGTGTCCCCGACGGATGAGCACCACCCCGAAACGGTTGTCGTGTGCCGGTAGATCCTCGATCAGCCGCACGTATCGCGGCTCGAAGATCCTGAGCGCCAGCACACCTCCGGGAAACAGCACCGACCCGAGGGGGAACATAGGGAAACTCACGCGACCGAGTATGCCACGGTGCTCCGGTCCACCCGACCGGCAGGGCGCTCCCCTACTCTGTCGTCCTGATGCAACGCCGGCCACCACTTCGCCGCCTATGGGAATACGCCGAATCACACCGCGGCCATGTGATCACGGCCGCGCTCTGGTCTGTGCTCAACAAGGCAATGGACATCGCCCCTCCCGTGCTCATCGGCATGGCAGTCGACATCGTGGTCAACAAGGAAGGGGCATTTCTCGCCGGCTTCGGGTTCGCGACGGCGCGGTCACAACTGGTCGTACTCACCGTCTTGACCATGCTCGTGTTCAGTCTCGAGTCGCTCTTTGAGTACCTGCTCGGAGTAGCTTGGCGCAACCTGGCCCAGACGATACAGCACGAGTTGCGGCTCGACGCATACGCCCACATTCAACAGCTCGAAATGGCGTACTTCGAGGATCAGTTGAGCGGCAACCTGATGGCAATCCTCAACGACGACGTCAATCAACTGGAACGCTTCCTCGACACAGGCGCAAACGAGGTGCTCCAGGTGCTGACGACCGTGGTGTTGATCGGTGGCACGTTCTTTGTGATCGCCCCGTCGATAGCCTGGTTTGCGTTCCTCCCCATCCCGGTCATCGTGTGGGGCTCGTTCCGTTTCCAGAGACGTATGGAGCCGCGCTACACCGAGGTTCGCGACACCGCAGGGGCAATCAGCGGGCTGCTCGCCAACAACCTCGGTGGCATCGCCACGATCAAGGCCTTCACGGCTGAGGATCGGGAGATCGACCGGGTGGCCGATGAGAGCGAACGCTACCGCCAGGCAAACCGGCGAGCGATCACGCTGAGTGCCGCCTTCTCCCCGCTCATCCGTATCGTGATCCTGGCCGGCTTCACCGTCACCCTGCTGCTCGGCGGCTTCCTGACGCTCGACGGAAGCCTGGCCGTCGGCTCATACAGCGTTCTGGTGTTCCTCACCCAACGGCTGCTGTGGCCGCTCACCCGTCTGGGACAGACGTTCGACCTCTACCAGCGGGCGATGGCGTCGACCAACCGCATCCTCGATGTGCTCGACACTCCCGCCGAGATCGTCTCCGGCACCGTGGGCCTGGAGCGTGCCGAGGTGCGAGGCCACATCGAGTTCGACCACGTCGGATTCTCGTACCAGCAGGGGTTCCCCGTGCTTTGGGATATCGACCTCAGCCTCAAACCGGGAGCAACGACGGCCTTTGTGGGAGCTACCGGTTCAGGCAAGACCACGCTGGTCAAGCTGCTGCTGCGACTCTACGACGTGACCGGCGGCGTCATCCGCATCGACGGGCGAGACATCCGCTCGCTCGAGCTGCACCACCTCCGGCAGGCGATGGCGGTCGTCGGCCAGGATGTCTTCCTGTTCCACGGAACAGTGAGAGACAACATCGCATACGGCAAGCCCGACGCCAGCGATGCCGAGGTTGCGCGAGCCGCCGATATCGCAGAAGCTCATGATTTCATAGCCGAGCTCCCCGCCGGGTACGACACGATCGTCGGTGAGCGAGGCCAGAAGTTGTCGGGTGGACAGCGCCAGCGCGTATCGATCGCCAGGGCGGTGCTCGTTGACCCACCCATCCTGATCCTCGACGAGGCCACGTCGTCGGTCGACAACGAGACCGAGGCGGCAATCCAGCGGTCGCTGGCCCGGCTGGTAGTCGACCGTTCGACCATCATCATCGCGCATCGTCTCTCGACAATCCGACACGCCGACGTCATCCACGTCGTCGACCGCGGCCGCATCGTCGAGTCGGGCACCCACGAAGAGCTGGTCGACATCGACGGGCTGTACAACAGCCTATGGCGGGTTCAGACCGGCGAAGCGGTCGAGTAGGCCGATCCCAGAAGACACGTCGGTGGCGCCGTCACACCCCAAACCAATGGCTCAGGAGACTTCCATGCTCAGCCTGCACCCATTTCAACAAACGGAGCGGCCAGTTCATGTGCGGCTGCGGCAGCGATCCCCGCTCCGGGTAAGGCTGGATTCCAAGACGAGAGCGAGAACGCAACCACCCGACCGGTGGATGCCAGATCCGACAGAACTGAATGCACCATGCTCAGCGACGGCCCTCCCGGCGCCGGATAGTTCATAGCAGGCATGTCGCCTGGATCGACGACATCGAGATCAAGGTGGACATAGAGCGGTCCGACCGAAGGTATCGCGGTAACCACGTCTTCGCACGACACCTGCGTCACCTGCGAGCGTGCCAACAGCTCCTCCTCTTTCGGATCGATATCGCGAGCGCCCACAAGTAGAACGCGGTCATCAGGTGGCGGCGTCAGCCCGGTGCCGGTGACAATGGTCTGCTCCCCGCGGCCCGTGAGCATGGCAAGTGGCATGCCTCCGACGAAACCCGAAGGGGTGGTCTCCCACGTGTTGAAATCGCCGTGGGCATCGAAGAACACCAATGCCGCATCGACACCTCTGCGCTGTAGACCGGAGAGCACGCCGATGACGACGACGCAGTCGCCTGCGTATACAACCGGGTGCTCGGTCGCAGCCACCCATTCAGCCAGGTGGTTGTAGAGGACGCTCATCCGGTGCTGTGGTTCGGCGATCGGCAGATCGGGTCGGAGCACGACGTGTGGATCCGGGATCGAAAGACCCGTCATCGGTTCACCCATGAAATACGGCACGGCAGCGATGCTCATCACGTCAATGTAGTCGGGGGTTGGTTGCCGCGTCTTGGTAGGTGTATTTTTCGCGCTCTTGACACAACCTTATTGACGTTGTTTAGCGATCTTTGGTACTACTTTGACATGGATCAGAACACGACAGCACCCGGGGATACCACGACAACGCCGTCCTCCGTTGTGGAACCAGCGCCTCCCCCGGGTGCTGTCGCTGGTCCTCTCCGGCCTACCGCCAGACAGCGGGCCATCATCCGCCCGATCCCGTGGGACTGGGACACCACAGACGAGGTCTCCTATCCAACCACCCACCCCTACGTCAGGCTCTACTGGACCGCAACAATCGGCCCGGGGGCGGTCGCAGACCTGCTCCGACTCGCCACCGCCGCAATCCGCGGCCGCTCCCTACGCCGACCCACCCATCTCCACGTTCTGGTGAGGGTGGGTCTGGCCCACACCCACAGCGGACATGTCTTCGTTCGTACCAGGGTGCCACAGCTCAACCCGATCCAGGTGCGGCTGCTACCCCCCGACCTTCGCCGCCAACACCCGGAACCATGAACTCAGCGCCGATCAACCCGTCAGCGTCGCAAGAACCCTTCGGCGAACAACATCTTTGTCACAGTGGCACCGTGACGGAGCGGGATGATCTCCCGGTAGCCGGGGTCGGCATACCAGGCCCGGGCGTCATCCATCGAAGGGAACTCGAGAATCACTATCCGCTCCGCAGGCCAGGTGCCTTCCACCACTTCGTCGCAATCAGAGACGACGAGCGGCACCGCACCGTAGCGCGTCTCGATCTCGGTGGCTTGCTGTGCGTACCGGCGATAGGCAGCCTCGTCGATCACATCGAGCAGCACGATCACATAGCCCTTCCTCATTCCTTCTCCGATCGACAAATGGCTCGCTTGACCGTGAACGGGGGTTAAGCTGCCGCTCGCCCGGCGGCGATCCGCCGGTTCTTCTTTTGGGCAAGCGTGTGCCCGAACCCCCCAAAACCCGACCAAACGCGTGTGCTATGAAAAAGACAATCATCACCCTACTGACGATGGCAATCGTCACAATCGGAGCTGCGGCGCCCGCCGTTGCTATTGAGACCATCGAGATGCGTCAAGCGCATGATGCGTACTACCAAGCCCAGGTCGAAGAGGCACGGGAAGCGCTGCTTAGCGACCTGAGCACGATCAACGGCCCCTACAACGACCAATCGAGCGAGTTCACCTGGGAGGTCGAACGCTGGCGACCGATCGTCGAGATGTACTTCCCGGACGACCGGGTTGATTGGGCACTTCGCATCATCGAGTGCGAGTCGCTCGGCGACCCCGAGGCCAAGAACCCCAGCAGCAGCGCAAGCGGGCTCTTCCAGCACCTCGCCAGCCTGTGGCCGGAGCGTGCCGCTGTGGCGGGGTTCGCCGGTACCGACGTCTTCGACCCATTTGCCAACATTGGCGTCGCCGCCTGGCTACTCGACAACGGCGGGACCGGACACTGGGTATGCAAGGCGCGGATGTGATTTCCAGGAGCCGGCGCGCCGGACCTGGGAGAGAACCTCGAACCCACCAGCGGTGGGGGTATTGGATCCCTCGTGCTTTGGCGGGGAGCTTGCTCCCTGATACCGTACGTGTCTATGAGTCAGGATCTCTTTCGGAGCCAGGATCTTGCTTATGCTGCTCGTCTCCTGCTCGACGCCAAGAGGATCCTTGTCTTCACCGGCGCCGGGATCTCAACGGAGTCGGGTCTTCCGGACTTTCGCGGAACCGACGGTGTATGGACGAAGATCTCCCCTGAGGACTTCCAGCTCGACCGGTACATCAACGACCAGAAGACGCGTATCCGCGCATGGCAGAAGCGTTTCCCCAAGATGTTTGGTAACGCCAAGCCCAACCAGGCGCACTTTGCCGTGACCGACCTGTGGAAGGCGGGAAGGCTGGTCGGCTGTGTCACCCAAAACATCGACGGGCTCCACCAGGCGGCCGGCCTGCCGCAGGAGGTCATTGCCGAGCTGCACGGCAACAGCGACGGCATCGCTTGTCTCCAATGCGGTGCGCCGCATGACCCCGCTGCCATCGAAGAGCGCTGGTCGAACGGCGACCTCGACCCCCGGTGTGATATCTGCGGCGGCATCCTGAAGTCGACCATCGTGTTCTTCGGCGAAGTGCTTCCACAACGAGAGTTGGAGCTGGCAAGCGAATGGGCGGACCAAGCTGATGCCGTCATCGCGGTCGGCTCGAGCTTGTCCGTCTATCCGGCCGCCTATATCCCACTCGAGATCGCATCGCGTGGCGAGACCTTTGTCATCATCAACAACGCCCCGACCGACCTGGACAGCCTCGCCTCGCTCCGGCTCGAGGGTATGGCGGGAACCGTACTGCCCCGACTCGTCGGCGCGATCATCGGATAACGGTCACCCAACGCCCCGTCCCGACGCTACGGTGATGGAACCATGGATGACTACCGGACCCGTCTCATCGCTGCCAAGGCAAGGGTGAAGGAGGTCGAGGCCGAGGATCTCGACACCGATGCCGTGACCCTGATCGATGTGCGCGAGCCGTATGAGCTGGCGATCGGTCGCTTGCCCGGAGCGCTGTCGTTGCCCATGTCACAGTTTGGCGCGCGCATCCGCGAGGTAGCGCCAGGTCCAGACACTCCCATCGTCTTGTACTGTGCCGTCGGAGAACGGTCCGCCGTCGCAGCCGCCGCCCTCGAGGATGCCGGCTACACGAACGTCGCCTCGCTCGCCGGTGGCATCAAGCGGTGGATGGGTCTTGGCATGATGACCGAATCCGATAACCGTCTCACCGGCCCCGATCGTCACCGCTACGCCCGTCACATCGCACTCCCCCAGGTCGGCGTCGAGGGCCAGCGACGTCTCCTCGACGCCAAGGTGCTAATCGTGGGCGCCGGCGGGCTCGGGTCGCCGGCCGCGCTGTATCTTGGAGCGGCCGGCATCGGAACAATCGGCTTGGTGGACGACGACGTTGTCGAACTGTCCAACCTACAGAGACAGATCCTCCACGGTACGACCGATGAAGGCACACCCAAGGCGGCCTCGGGTGCGCACCGCATCCTCGAAATCAACCCCCATATCGAGGTCAACCCCCACGAGGCACGGCTTTCGGCCGAGAACGCACTTGCGATCCTGTCGGGCTACGACATCATTGTCGACGGCACCGACAACTTCGCCACCCGGTACCTGATCAACGACGCCTCCCTACATGTCGGTGTTCCGGTCGTTCATGGGTCGGTGTTCCGGTTCGAAGGACAGGTGGCGGTGTTCCATCCCAACGAGACAGCTTGTTACCGGTGCGTATTCCCGGCGCCACCACCACCGAACCTGGCCCCTAGCTGTGCCGAGGCGGGAGTGTTCGGTGTGCTCCCAGGGGTCATCGGAACGATGCAGGCGACAGAAGTGCTGAAGCTCATCCTGGGCATCGGTGAGCCTCTGCTCGGAAAGCTGCTCACCTACGACGCGCTCTCCCAAACCACGCACACGGTTCGCCTGGAGCGCAACGCGGACTGTGCGTCGTGTGGTCTCGGAACCCCACCCCCGTTACGCGAGGAAGCCCAGTACTGCTGAGGTGTACCGGACCGATGCTCCCTGAGGAGATGATGTCGCTTCCCGACCCGTGCCGCAGGAACGATGGCGAGACCCGCAGGGTAAGCTGAATCCACGGTTGCTGGGCACATTCATTCCTCTTGGGAGAGAACAGGCGAGGCGTATCGGAAGCCGATACGATGGCGAGGCGGGTGAGCCACGACATTCCTCTCCCTTTGGGAGAGGACAGCCGAGCGTCAGCGAGGCAGGTGAGGGGCTTCTTTCAATCCAGCTTGAGTTCATAAGGCCCTCATCCCCCTTCGCTTCGCTCGGGTACTTCTCCCAGAGGGAGAAGAATGTCCTGGCTCATCCCCCTTCGCTGCGCATCATCATCGGAGGTGTGCCACGACACATTCCTCTCCCTTTGGGAGAGGACAGGCGAGGCGTATCGGAAGCCGATACGTTAGCGAGGCGGTGAGGGCTTCTTTCAATCCAGCTTGAGTTCATAAGGCCCTCATCCCCCTTCGCTTCGCTCGGGTACTTCTCCTAGAGGGAGAAGAATGCCGTGGCTCCCAGAGGGAGAAGAATGTGTGGCTCTTTGGGGCACTCTTGTCTTGTGTGCTCCTGGGTGGTCGGCCTGCTTGCCCTCGCTTCACAGAGAAGGTGCAGCCGCTATGAGTCACAAACGCTGAGGAATCAGCCTCCCACCCGCCGCGGGCAACGGATTCCGCGGATCCAGGGGTAAGGGGGGGATCTGAGGTGCGGTAGTCTTGGTGGATGGCCACCCCGGATTCCGCGGCTGAACCGCGTCCCGTTGATGTCGCGCTGCTCGGCAAGGGGCGGACACTCATCGCCCGCCAATTGCGCCGCGCCCCACGCCAGTTCATCGTGGGTGGGCTCGGCACAGTGCTTTTCGCCGTCATGACGGTCGTGTCGTCGTACGTCATCGGGTGGGTCACCGATTCGGTGCTGATTCCCGCGGTCGATCAGGGCGAGGTTGCTACCGCGACGCTGGTTGGTGCCGCGCTCGCCGTCATCGGGGTAGCACTGGCACGTGGCATCGGGATCACCTTGCGGAGGCTCGGCGCATACCACGCACAGTTCCACCTGCAGGCACGGGATCGCATCGAAGTGACCGATCGATACCTGGAGCTGCCCATCGAGTGGCACCGGCGCCACCCAACCGGCCAGCTTCTCGCCAACGTCAACGAGGACGTCGAATCGGCATCCTGGGTGGCAGCACCGTTGCCGATGGCGTTCGGCGTCGTCGTCATGCTGATCATCACCGGGGTGCTGCTGATCATCACTGATCCCTTCCTGGCCCTCATCGGGTTCTCGGTTGGCCCGGCGATCCTGATCTCCAACTTCTTCTACCAGCGCAAGATGCGGGCCGTTGCCGCAACCGCTCAACGTCTCCGTGCCGAGGTCGCCGAGATAGCTCACGAGTCCTTCGATGCCGCACTCGTCGTCAAGACTCTCGGCCGGGAGGACGCCGAAGTGGGTAGGTTCGGAGCTAGCTCGGATGCGTTGCGTGACCGGATGGTCGAGGTAGGCACGCTACGCGCGATGTTCGACCCGGTGATCGAGGCGCTGCCCAACATCGGTATCCTCGCCGTTCTCGGGATCGGAGCCTGGCGGGTGGACCAGGGTGTATTGACCCCCGGAACCCTCATCACGTTCGCCTATCTGTTCAGACTTGTTGCCCTCCCGATGCGCGTCTTCGGTTGGCTACTAGGCGAGCTCCCGCGCGCCGTAGTGGGGATGGATCGTGTGGACGGTGTACTCAATGAGAGCGAGAGCGTCAGCTACGGAGCTGAAGCACCAGACACTTCCGGTGGCGCTGCCGCCTCGGCGAGCCGGGTTGGCTACCTCTATCCCGAGAGCGAGTACGCGGATCTCTCCACCGCACTACAGACGGCCGACCCGGAGGCCTCCACAGATGAGCGGCGCGGCATCGACTCGGTGACCCTGGATGTGCCCCCCGGCAAGACCGTGGCACTGGTGGGTCCGACCGGTTCGGGCAAGTCGACCGTGGCTCACTTGCTGGTGCGCCTCTTCGACCCCGATCGTGGCGAGATCTGCCTCGACGGTAACGGGTTGCTCGAACTCGACCGGCCGACGCTGGCGCGGTCGGTGGCGATCGTTTTCCAGGAGACGTTCCTCTTCAACGACACCGTATACAACAACATAAGCCTCGGCGAGCCCATGACAGAGACCGAAGTGCGCAGTGCAGCCCGTCTAGCCCAAGCCGACGAGTTCATCTCGAATCTCCCCAACGGGTACGAGACTTTGGTCGGCGAACGGGGTGCATCACTCTCAGGCGGGCAAAGGCAGCGGATCGCGCTTGCGCGTGCCATCGCCCGCCACCCGCGGCTTCTCGTGCTCGACGACGCGACTTCCGCCGTAGATCCATCCGTAGAGGGGGCGATCCTGGCCGGTCTAAGAGAGCTCGACACGACAGTGGTGATCGTGGCATACCGGCGATCGTCGATTGTGCTCGCAGACGAGGTGATCTACATCGACGACGGGCGCGCCATTGACCGCGGCTCCCACTCCGAGCTGTACACACGTCTCGAGGCGTACCGCGATCTGATCGATGCCTACGAGCAGCAGGAGGACTCGTGACTCACGCCGGGGAGCACCTAGACGCGACCGGGACAGGTGCCGCGGCCACCGTGCGGCGTGGGCTCAGCCTCTCCCCGGAGCTGAGGCGCGGTCTGCCGGGGACCATCGTCATCGCGCTCGTAGCTACGGCGGGAAGGGTCATCGTCCCGGTCGCCGTGCAGCAGATCGTCGACCGTGGGTTCACCAGCGGCACGGTCGATATGGGGTTTGTCGCCCGCATGATCGGGCTGGCGATGGGCGCGGTCGTGGTCACTGCGATAGCGACGGGCTGGATGCACATCCGTCTCGCCCGGGTTTCGGAGACGGCGCTTTCCGGCCTTCGTATCCGCGCGTTCCGTCACATCCACGACCTGTCGATGCTGCATCAGGCGTCCGAGCAACGTGGTGTGCTCGTGGCGCGCGTAACGTCCGATGTGGACCAGATCAGCCGGTTCATGCAGTGGGCAGGGCTGATGCTCATCGTAAACGGCCTCCAGGCGCTGCTCGCCATGATCGTGATGCTGGTGATGTCTGTGCCACTGGGACTCGTCGTGATCGCGCTCGTGCCGTTGATCGTGGCCACCATCCACTGGTTCCAATCCAGACTCGAGCGAGCATTCCTTGCGGTGCGGGAGAGGGTCGGCCGCCTGCTGGCTCTTCTTGCGGAGACCGTCGTTGGTGCCCCGGTGATCCGGGCATACGGCATCGAGGATCGCACCAGGGAGCGGCTCGGCGACGCAATCGAGGACCACCGTCTCTCGGCAGTTCGCGCCGGCTCGCTGTCTGCGACGTTCTCAGGTGTCGGCGAGGTGCTTTCCGCTCTGGTCGTGGCCGCAGTGCTCATTGTGGGGATCGTCCTGGCGGTCGACGGCGTCACCACGGTGGGAACGGTCGTTGCCTTCATGTTCCTCGTTCAGCTCTTTGTCCAGCCGGTGCAGATGCTGGGTGAGGCCGTCAACGAGGCACAGACCGCGGTGGCCGGGTGGCGACGGGTGCTTGACATACTCGACATCGCCCCCGACGTCGCCGACCCGGGGCCGTCCGGGGTTGAGCTACCACGTCAGCCGGTTGGGGCGAGGTTCGTCGACGTTGCGTTTCGCTACCCCCACGCCGGACAAACTGCCGCCGACGCTACCGGGGCAGCGGCGCTCGACGACCTCTCTGTGGAGATCGCCCCGCAAGCCCGGGTGGCAGTGGTTGGTGAGACGGGCTCCGGCAAGACCACCTTTGCCAAGCTGCTCACCAGACTCATGGACCCGAGCGAAGGTCGGGTTGAGATCGGTGACACCGATCTGCGCACTGTGCGCTTCGAGTCTCTGCGCGACCGAGTGGTCATGGTGCCCCAGGAAGGCATGCTGTTTCACGGCACCATCGGCGACAATGTCCGCATGGGCAAACCCGAGGCCACCAGCAGCGAGATGGTATCGCAGTTCGGCCGGCTCGGCTTGGGCGATTGGCTCGATGAGTTGGCCGACGGCCTCGACACACCCGTTGGCGAAAGGGGCGGGGCGCTGTCGGTGGGTGAGCGGCAGTTGGTGACCCTGGTGCGGGCGGCAATCGCCGACCCGGATCTGCTGGTCCTCGATGAGGCAACATCAGCCGTGGATCCCGCTACGGAAGTGAGGATCAACCGCGCTCTCGGTGAGCTGACGTCGGGACGAACTGTTGTCACGATCGCCCACCGAATGTCCACTGCGGAGGCCGCAGACCGGGTGCTCGTGTTCGACAAGGGGAAGCTGGTCGAGGACGGCTCCCACGACGATCTGGTCGCAGCAGGCGGCATCTACCGTCGCCTCTACGAATCGTGGCAGCGCGGCACCGCAACTGAATCCGAGAATCTAACCCAACAGACCGCACCGGCCGACTGACACCGGCCGACTAGACGACGATAGGCCCGTGCGACCGGCCCACCCCGACGACCGGGACGACGGGCTCAGGTGCTGCGGGTGCCGGTGGTGCCGTTGTGGTCTTGGGAGCGGGATCCGTCGTCGGGTTTGCCTGTGGCTCACCAGTCATGGCAGGCGGCTGCTCCTCGGCGTACGGCTCCGGGTCGTCGTCGCCGGCTGCGGGTGCACCGAGCGACTTCATGAACACGAACGTGATCCACAGTTTCGAAGCAGTCTCCTCGACGACCGCGATCCCGACGTAGTTGTAGTCGCCGAGGATGTTGCCACGATGACTCGAAGAGTCCATGAAGGCCTGGTGGAGCGACTCGACGCTGGTGCCCACCCCTACGTTCTCACCCAGCTTGTCCCAGTCTGCTGCTACGGCCGACAGATTCGGATTGTGCGACAGCGTCTGGGTGCCCTGCATGTGCTGGGACCAAGCGAGCGCATCATCGGTGAGGTCGCTGCTCATGGCAACCGGGGCGAGACCGGCACCGGCGCGAGCCTCGTTCAGCAGCGCCAGAGCCTCGCTCTCGTACGATGCTGCCGAGGCAGCAGGACCAACAAAGCTCACAACGAGGACTGTGGTGAGCAACACGGTTATGAATCGTCTGGCCAGCGCAGCCATTGGCGTTCCTCGGGTAGCAGCATTTTTCGAACACGCTGCGTATCGGCCCGAATCGGGACGTGCTTGAGGAATCGAATACTGAAAGTAGCCGGTCCAAAGCCCACAATGGGTCGGGACCATCGGCACTAGTGGCTCAATGCCGGTGCGCTAGACCGGCATTATCCAACACATACGGCCAATTGTCCCTCTTTACTCGGCAAACGGCCCTAAACGTACATGCAGACAGACGCAACCACACAACGCATTCCTATAACTAGCAGTAGAGAACCCGAGATGACTAGTCCCCTCAATACGCACAGTAGGAGACCTGTCGGCTGGTTGTGGTGTCAGCGAGTTGCCATGTCCTCGGCAACTGCAACGAGCGTTGCGACGGCAAAGCCCGTTCCCCCTTTGGAGATATACCCGCCGTCTGCGTCGGACCTCGCCGGGCCGGCGATATCGAGGTGCGCCCACGGAAGATCCGATGTGAACTCCTTCAGGAACAGCGCAGCCGTGATCGCACCTCCGAAGCGATCACCGGTGTTCTTCAGGTCGGCGATTGGTGAATCGAGCTTGGCGCGGTACTCCCCCTCCAGCGGCAACCTCCACATACTCTCCCCGGCTCGTCTGGCAGCGGCAAGCACGGTTTCGGCCGTCTCATCGTCGGATGCGAACAGCCCGCCGATCTTCACACCGAGAGCTACCTTGCAAGCACCGGTCAGGGTGGCGATGTCGATCATCAGCTCCGGCTCCGACTCCGCAGCAAGTGACAGTCCATCGGCGAGCACAAGCCTGCCTTCCGCGTCGGTGTTGAGCACCTCGACCGTCTTGCCGTTTCGAGCGGTGAAGATGTCTCCGGGACGCTGAGCCGCTCCGCCTGTCATGTTCTCGGTGAGCGGCGTGATCCCGAGCACATTCACCCTTGTGCCGAGTGTTGCTATCGCCCGCATCGCCCCAAAGACCACAGCCGCACCCGACATGTCGGTCTTCATCGCCTCCATCCCCGCCGCCGGCTTGATCGACAGACCACCGCTGTCAAAGACGATTCCCTTGCCGATCAGCGCCAACGTTCTGGTCGCACCCTCCGGCTGGTACCTCATCACCACCATCCGGGGTGGGTTCGTGGCCCCCAACGAGACCGCCAGCAAGCCACCAAATCCCTCCGTCTCGATCTGGCCGCGGTCGAAAACCGTTATGTCGATGCCGAGATCCGCCGCCATCTCGGATGCGATCCCGGCGAGTACCTCCGGTTTCTTCGCGCCTGCGGGCTCGTTGATCAAATCACGTGCCATAGCCACACCCGTGGCAACCGCCTCGGCGTGGGCCCGCTGGTCGCCTGAGTCGTCCCCAACGAGTACGAGACTCACCGTTTGTGACGGGCTCGGGTCCGAAAGATACCGGGCAAACTGGTACTGGCCGAGCAGGAACCCATAGGCGACCGCCTCGACGGCTCCCTCGATGTCTACAGCGCTCAGCGTCGTGGCGACCCGTCCGTGGCGCTGCGCAGCGCGTCCGGCGATGCCACCTGCATGACGCAGGGTGTCGGCGTCGACCTCCTCACCCAGCCCGACAAACAGCACACTGGTGAACCCGTTCCAGCCCGGCACCGAGGCCGTCTGGCCGACCTTGCCGCTGAAATCGAGCCCATCCAAATAGGAGTCGAGCCAACCACCGAGAGCTGACACCACTTCCTCGGCTCCCGGGCCCCAACTTCGATCCTGAAATACCGGGACGACCAGCAGGTCGGCTGTGACGTCGGTCAGATCTGGCCGGACGGTGATCTCCATTACTCATCGGTCTCCTTGCTCGGTGTCCACACTTCTTCTGCTGCTCGCGCCAGCATGTACAGGTAGTCGGTGAGCCGGTTGATGTACGCCGGCACGTGGCTATCGCCGATCTCGGCCGTTCTCATATGCGTAACGATGCTCCGCTCGGCACGGCGAGCCGTGGTGCGGGCAACGTCGAGTGCCGCACCGAGGCGTGTGTTCCCGGGGACGATGAACACATCCGGCGTTCCTCGCTCATCTGTGATCTCGTCGATGGCTCGCTCGAGGTCGGCGACCATCTCTTGTGTCACCAGGGTTTCCCCCGCTACGAGCTTCCCCCGGTTCTCGGGGGCCGTGGCCAGCTCGGCAGCCACGATAAACAGGGTGCGCTGAAGACGAAGGAGCTCCTCGTTCAACTCCGAGCCCGGCTCGGTCTCGGCGCGGGCCATTCCGAGACACGCACCGGTTTCGTCGATGTCGCCAAACGACGACGGCCCGGTCGCATCCTTGGCTACCCGTCCCCCGTAGAAGAGACCCGTGGTCCCGTCATCACCTTTGCGTGTGTAGATCTTCACCCGGCGATCCTACCGGCCCGCAACGAGCAACCTCCCAACGACAACCACCCCAAACGCAGTCAGCACCCCGAGATAGGACAACCCGGTGGCCGCCATCACCCCGGAATACGCCTGCTCCTTCAACGCGAACCACACTGCCGTCACGAGCAGCGCCGCCAGGGCGCCGAGTGCGACGAAGGCACCAACCAGCACCAAGTCCCCTGCACCAAACGCCCCCAACACGGCGATGACGGATACATCGAGGACGAGCCCGCAGCCTGCAGCAAGCGAGAGACGCCTGAGCGCCGATCGAGGCAGCCGGGGATCTACGAGAAACCAGTGCCCGAGAGCCATCTCTCCCGTCATCCCACCCAAGAACAGCGAGCCGGTGATGGCTTGGATGACACCACCCTCACCGGCGGCGGCAACCAGGTAGCCGACGGCGGCGAGGCCGAACAGCGATGCGGCAAGCCTGTGACGACGAGCAAAGACTCCCGCCCCAAGCGCCGCGATCGTTGCCGCCGCACCGGCGGATGCGTCACCCGCCCACGCGGTAGCGGCGCCGACGACCACCACGATGCCCGACAGCAGCCAGTTGAACCCCCGCCCGACAATCGCCCAATACGACACCACGGCGGCACTCCCGGCCATACCGGCTGCCCACATCGCCAGAATCAGCGCCGGAGTGACCTCCATCCGGCGCGTCTACCCGAGGAGTGTGCTGAAGAATGCGAGTTGCGGCTCGTCGGCGTATTCGACACCATCGGCTTTTCCGGGCAATTGCCGAGCGAATCTGCACTTGTGCAGGCTTCCAGCGGGTCTCATCAGAACCCTCCAAGCCAGTCGGCGATCTTTGCGGCAACCTGATCGGCGGTGAGACCGAACTTCTCCGCCAGCACCGCGCCCGGCGCCGATGCGCCAAACCGGTCGATACCGATGGTCAGCCCGCCGTCACCGACGATGTCTCCCCAGCCAAACGTCGTACCGGCCTCGACCGACGCGATCGGAAGATCGGTGCCGAGGATGCTGGTCCGGTAGGCCTCGTCCTGGCCGTCGAACGCTTCCCGGCACGGCATCGATACCACACGCACCGATTTGCCCTGGCCGTCGAGGATCTCGGCCGCGCCGAGCGCCGGCTCCAGCTCCGATCCGGTGGCGACCAGCACACAGTCGGAGCCATCGCGGACGACGTAGGCGCCTTTGCCGACCGGAACCGGGTCGCTTCCGCCAACGGGTAATCCCTGCCGGGAGAGGCTGAGCGCCGTCGGGCCATTGGTCCGGTTGAGCGCCAGCTCCCACGCACCTGCTACCTCCGCAGCGTTTGCCGGCCGGATCACCCACAAATTCGGGATTGCCCGGAGCGCTGTGACGTGCTCGATCGACTGGTGTGTCGGCCCGTCCTCCCCGAGGAAGATCGAGTCGTGGGTGAACACCCAGATGCTTGGCGCTTCCATCACCGCCCCCAGCCTGATCGCACCCCGCATGTAGTCGGAGAAGGTCAGAAACGTGCCACCGAAAGCGCGCATGCCGCCGTGGACATTGATACCGTTTACAATGGCGCCCATTGCGTGCTCACGAACTCCAAAGCGGATGTTGCGTCCGCTCCGGTCATCTGCCGCATAGTCACCTGATGACTCGATCAGGGTGTTGTTGGACGATGCCAGGTCGGCCGAACCACCGATGAGGTCTGGTCGCTCATCGGCAATCGTATTGATCACGGTGCCCGAAATCGCCCGCGTCGCCACCTTGGATCCGTCTTCATACTCCGGAACGGGTATCGAGATGGGGCCTGGGCTGAAGTGCTTCTTCCACTCGGCCGCCAGCTCTCGGTCACCCGCCAGCTGCATCTCCAGAGTGCGCTCCCACTCGCTCGCCTCTTGGCGGCGATCGTCGAGGGCATCGGTGAAGAATGTGTAGACCTCCGCGGGGACATGGAACGGCTCGTACTCCCAGCCAAGGGTCTTCTTGGCGAGCGCCACCTCGTCCTCGCCGAGCGGGGAGCCATGTGCGGAAGCCGAGTCCTGTTTGTTGGGGCTGCCGAACCCGATGTGAGTCTTACACGAGACGAGCGATGGCCGCTCCTCGTCGTCGACTGCCGCTTGAATGGCCTCTGCAACTGCTACCTGATCGTGGCCGTCGACATCGATCGTCTGCCATCCGTAAGCGTCAAACCGCTTACTGGTATCTTCGCTGTAGCTCCACGATTTAGGTCCTACGAGTGTGATTTCGTTGTCGTCGTAGAGGTAGATGACCTTGCCAAGACCCAGATGCCCTGCGAGCGAAGCAGCTTCGGAAGAGACGCCCTCCATGATGTCTCCGTCGGATACGAATCCGAATGTGCGATGGTTGATCAGATCCGAGCCGAAACGGTGATTGAGCTTGGTCTCGGCGATGGCCATGCCGACCCCGGTGGCAAAACCCTGGCCGAGCGGCCCGGTCGTCGTCTCGATCCCAAGCGCCACGTCACGCTCGGGATGCCCGGCCGTCGGGTAACCCCACTGGCGGAAGTTCTCGATGTCCCCGAGCGTGATCGGGAACCCGGTCAGATGGAGAATCGAGTACAGCAGCATCGACGAGTGCCCGTTGGAGAGGACGAAGCGGTCACGGTTGACCCAGCCCGGATTCCTGGGATCCACCCTGAGGAACTTGCTCCACAACACCACAGCCATGTCCGCGGTGCCCATCGGCGCTCCGGGGTGACCCGAGTTCGCCTTCTGCACGGCATCCATGGACAGGGCTCGGATTGTGTTAGCCGCCAGCTGTTCGATTTCCACGATTCCTCCAAGGGCAATCTCCGTCCGGTCTGGGTGTACCCGGACCAGGTTTCGGCTGTCAGTCGACAATCACCACTTCCCGCGGCGAGTTGTTGAGACGTTCTGCTCCGTCGCCCGTGCATACAACTATGTCCTCGATGCGAACGCCAAACTCACCGGGCAAATAGATCCCCGGCTCGATCGAGAACACCATTCCCGGCTCGAGAAGCTGCGTGTTACCTGCGACGATGTACGGGTCCTCGTGTGTGTCCATGCCGATGCCGTGGCCGGTTCGATGTACGAAGTAGTCACCGTATCCGGCTTCGCTGATGACACGACGAGCGGCTGCATCGACCGACTCGGCGGACACTCCGGGGCGAACCGCGTCGACCGCGGCTTGCTGTGCATCCAGCACCACCGCATGAACCTCCAGGTAACGCCGCGACGGCTTGCCAACGTGGAACATCCTGGTTGTGTCCGAGCTGTAGCCATGGTATCTGCCACCAAAGTCGATGACTATGGGGTCACCGCTGTCGATCCGCCGATCGCCCGGATCGTGGTGCGGGGAAGCACCGTTTGGACCGGAACCGACGATGGCGAAGTCGGCACTCTCGTTCCCTCCGGCCTTGACCATCTCTCCAACCATCTGCGACACCTGTAGCTCGGTCTCGCCGGTGAACCGATGAGTGGCAAGCCGGGCGGCAACGCCGTCGGCAATCACACCCGCACGCCGGAGAAGGTCGATCTCAGCGGGGTCCTTGACCACTCGGAGCGCCGCGGATAGCTCCCGCGCCGACCTGAAGCGGGTGTCGGGGAGCTTCTCTTGGAGCCGGAGCAGGAACACCGCCCACGTCTGATCGCCGATGAGCACCATTCGGGAGGTGCCAATCCGGGAGACCACTATCTCGATCGGGTCTTCGGTCTCGGCCCAGGCTCTGATGGCAAAGACGCCCGATCTGACCCGGACCCGGGGGGCCTCCAACTCCGGGACAATCAACAACGGCTCCCCCTCGCGAGGAACGACGGCCATTGTCAATCGCTCGAGCGGCATTGCCCGGTATCCGGTGAGGTATGGGAGGTCAGAGCCGAGCGAAACAACAAGTACGTCGGCGTCGAGCCGCTCCAGCTCTTTGCGGGCCCGGTCGAGGCGGGCTCCGTAGTCGACGTCCGTCATGTGAGTGCCGTCTCGAGCGACTCCCTGGCATGATACGACGACCGCACCAGAGGCCCTGCTTCGACATGAGCTATCCCGAGACGGCGTCCTTCGTTGGCATAGCGGGCGAACTCGTCCGGATGTACGTACCGGTGCACCCGCCGGTGATGGAACGTGGGCCGCAAATACTGGCCGATAGTGACCAGATCGACACCAACAGCTCGCATGTCGGCGAGGGTAGCCATGATCTCGTGCTCGGTCTCGCCCATCCCGACGATCAGCCCCGATTTGACGGTACCAGAAGGGTTGATCCACTTGGCCCTGGCCAGCAGGGCGAGCGACCGACCATAGTTGGCGGCGGTACGGACATCTCGTTGCAGACGGAGCACGGTTTCCGTGTTGTGGTTGAGCACCGCCGGCTTGGCAAACATGACAGTCTCCAACGCCGCGAGGTCCCCCTTGAAGTCAGGGATCAGGACCTCGACGTCGCAATCGGGTAGGAGCTCGCGGATCCGTCCAATGGTTTCGGCAAATATGGCCGCACCGCCGTCATCGAGGTCGTCGCGGTTGACGCTGGTCAGCACCGCGTGACGCAGACCCATGGCGGCGACCGCCTCAGCGGCTCGTCGTGGCTCGTCGAGATCGACATCCCCCGGTTTACCGGTCTGCACGTCACAGAACGCACACGCCCTCGTGCATTTGTCACCGAGCAGCATCAGCGTTCCGGTGCCCGACGCCCAGCACTCATAGATGTTGGGACAGCCTGCCTCCTCACACACCGTGTTGAGCTCCTTGCCGCGCATCAGACGGCGTAGCTCACGATATCCCTCCGAGGAGATGTCGGCCTTGATCCGCATCCACTCGGGTCGTGGCGGCTCACCGGGGAGAAGCCCGTTGATCGCAATCGGCACCTCGGTCGGATCTCTCCCCGAGAAGACCCCGGCCTCCACCATCGCATCGACCGCGAACGGCTCACGACCGGACCCTCTCGCAAATGCGCCCAGCTGGACCTCGGCCGAACCGTGCCCAAAGACCTCGGTGAAATGAGGGATGAGAGCATCGACCAGGTCCTCGATCGCCACCTTCTCTCTGCTCATCTCCTTGACAGATGTAACGGCCCGGTCGGCGATTCCGCACGGAACGATTCTCCCGAAGTAGGCGAGGTCCGGATCGACATTGATCGCAAAGCCGTGCATCGACACACCACGGGACACCCGCACGCCGATGGCCGCGATCTTGCCACCGGCGGTCCAGACCCCGGTCAGGCCTGTCTCCGCCCAGGCGTTTATACCGAGGTCACCCAGCGCCGCAATGATCGCCCGCTCGATCCGGCGCACATGGCCCACCATATCGAAGCCGTTTGGGAGACGGGGAACACCGAATATCGGGTAGCCGACGAGCTGGCCGGGCCCGTGGTACGTGATGTCGCCACCCCGGTCGACATGATGCATGACTGCCCCGATGCTTTCGAGGTCGGACTCGGAGATGAGCAGATTCGACCCGTCACCGTTGCGACCAACGGTGTAGGTGTGAGGATGTTCGAGCAGCAGCAGGTAGTCGTCGGTGCTGCGGCCACCCACCCGGCCCTCCCAGAATGCTTTCTGGAGGTCCCACGCCTCGGCGTAGGGCAGCCTTCCCAGCCAGCGCACACGCAGCTGCGTCGCGGTCACGCCAGTTCCTGGTCCCAGTCCCAGGTCTCCAGGTTCTCTTTGATCCGACCCAGGAAAAGCACGGCGGTCGAGCCGTCAAACACGCGGTGATCCCAGGTGAGGCCGAGATACCCGATATGTCTTATGGCAATGGCATCGGACCCGTCGGGCTGGGTGATCACCGCCGGTCGCTTGGCGACCGTGTCGGTAGACAGGATGGCCGCGTTGGGGAGGTTGATGATCGGTGCCGACATGAACGAGCCGAACGGGCCGGGGTTCGTGATCGTGAACGTTGTCCCCGACAGGTCCTCCAACTCGAGCTTGCCTGCCCGTGCCTTGTCGGCTACGTGACGGATGCCGCGGGCAAGGCCGGTGAGCCCGAGACCGTCTGCTCCCGGCATGTTCATGACAACCAGTCCGGTCTCGTTGAGATCGACGGCGATACCTAGGTTCACGGCGCTGTGGAATGTCTGGGTGCCGTTCTCGAGGTCGAACGAGCTGTTGACCACCGGGTAGGCGTTGAGGGCGTCGATGGTTGCCCGGGCGATGAACGGCATGTAGGTGAGGGAGTATCCCTCCCGGTTCTTCCAATCTGCCTTGTGTGTCCGGCGAACGCGTTCGACCCTCTCATAGTCGACCTCGACACAGGTCCACACATGGGCGGCCGTGCGCTTCGAGTTGACCATGTTCTCGGCAATCACCTTGCGCAAACGAGGCATTGCCTCGGTGCGAGCACCGGCGCTGGACGCTGCCGGCGCAGGCGCCTGGGTGGGCTCGGCCACTTGCGGCGCCGAAGCCCCCGGGGCCGGTGCCGGTGGAGCCGGTGCCGGTGGAGCCGGTGCCGGTGGAGCCGGTGCCGGTGGAGCCGGCTCACGGGCTGGTGCGGGCGCCGCCGGCGGGGGCGGTGCCGGGGCGGGTGCCGGTGGTGCGCTCGGGGTCGGCTCAAAGCTGACTTCAGCCGTCGGCACGGCGGGTGGCGGCGGTGGCGACCCCGCTCGTCGGGCCTCCATGTACTTGCTCACGTCCTTTCGGGTGATTCGCCCACCCTCGCCGGTGCCGGCTATAAGGCTCAGGTCGACGTCGTTTTCGGCAGCGAGCTTCCGAACCACTGGTGACAACACGGAGCGTTTCGGGGCATCCTCCGACGCCACAGGTGTCACCGGCGCAGTCGGCGCCGGCTCTTCGGGGGACTCGTCTGGTGGTGTCTGCGTCGCGACGGCGGCGGGCGCCGTGGCGGGGGCTAGCTGCTGCGGCTCCGGTGCCGGCTCGGCGAGTGTCTCCGCTTGTGATGTCGCGGGCTCGGCGGGCGCGGCAGTGTCGATCTGCTCGCCTGTCTCGCCGATCACAACCAGAGGGGTCCCGACGCTCACGGTCTCTCCTTCGGGGACGAGTATCTCGAGCACGGTCCCGGCGACCGGCGATGGGATCTCGGTGTCGACCTTATCGGTCGAGATCTCCAGGAGCACCTCGTCTGCGGCGATGGTGTCTCCAGGCTGTTTGGCCCAGCTGAGGATGGTGCCTTCGGTTACGGTCTCGCCCAGTTGGGGCATCTCAACGGTGGTCGCCATTCGATCTCCTTCTCGTCCTCAGTGCAGACTGCGACCCGCTGCCGAGAGCAGCGTTTCACCGATTGCTTCTGACATGGTGGGGTGGGCGTGGATAAAGGCAGCGGCTTCCGCCGGCAAGGCCTCCCACGCAACGGCATACATCAGCTCATGTATCAACTCACCAGCTTCCGGGGCGACGACGGTCGCACCGAGGATCGGGCCATCCTTCTCGCTGACCAGTTTGACCAACCCGCCGACCTCTCCATGAATCAGCGCTCTCCCCAGGCCACGCATCCCGTGGTCGTGAACCTCCACCTCATAGCCGGCTTCCCTGGCCATCGCCTCGGTGAGGCCGACGGTCGCCACCTCAGGGTCTGTGTATACCACCAGTGGGATCGCTCGGTAGTCGACGGGTGCAGTGTCACCGGTTGCGATGTGGGTAATGGCTGCGATCCCCTCGGCGAACCCGGCGTGGGCGAGCTGTGGGGTCCCGGCGACGATGTCGCCGACTGCATAGATGCCGGGCTCGGCGGTCATCATCGTGTCCGGATCCACCTGCACAAACCCACGGTCCAGTTCAACGCGTGTGGTCTCCAAGCCGACATCCTCGGTAACCGGCGCCCTACCGACGGCCACCAGCACCTTATCGACGTCGACGTAGTCGCCCTCGAACGGCACGACCACTCGATCGTCGTTGATCTCGGCTGGTCCGACTCCCACACCGGTGCGGACCTTTATGCCTCTCTTCTTCATCTCCCGAGCCAACACCTTACCGGCCTCGGGCTCCGTGCCCGGGACCACCTGGTCGAGCATCTCGAAAAGATGTACCTCTGAGCCCGTTGAGCCGAGGATCAGTGCGAATTCCGAGCCGATGGCGCCGGCGCCGATGATGGCGACACGTTTGGGCCGCTCGTCCCAATCCAGAGCTTCCCTGCTTGATACGATCTTGTCCCCGTCGAACTCGTAACCGGGAATGGACCTTGGCTTGGAGCCAGTGGCGAGGATGACGTTGCGAGTCTCGAGCATGCGGGTTTCACCATCGTCGGAGGTCACTTCGACACCACCGTCGGCGAGCCGTCCGTACCCACTTATCACCTCGGCGTTGCGTGCCTCGAGCAGACCGCTCAGACCACGCACCAATCCGTCGACGATGTTGTTCTTGCGCTCTAGTGCCGCCTTCCAGTCGAGGCTGGGCTCGCCGACGTTCACACCAAACTCAGCCGCCTTCTTGACGTGGGCGTACACCTCTGCTGTCTTCAGCCACGCCTTGGCCGGGATACAGCCACGAAGAAGACAGGTGCCACCTACCTTCTCCTTTTCGATCAGCGCAACGTTCAGACCGAAGTTGTGGGCGTATAGCGCTGATGCATATCCACCCGGTCCGCCACCGATGATTACGACGTCGTACACCATGCCTCCGCACGAGATTCGGGGTTCCCCAATGAGCCTAGTGCGCTGTTGGGAGGTTGCTATCCGGCGCTCATCCCGGGCTCGGCGAATGGCATCGGCCGCGACGAGAATCTCAGCCGGTAACCTCGCCCGTATGCAGACCCGGTACCTGCTCGTCGCATCCCTCATCACAGGCCTGGTGATACTCACCGCCGCCGCCGTGTGGATCGCAACCCGGCTGTGAGCACGATCCGGGTCTCGCCGTCCGTTGATCTCGAATCCCGCTGGGATCTTCCCGAGTCGCCGGAACGCGGGGTTGTGCTCTGTCACCCCCATCCGCTCCACCGGGGAACCATGCACGTTCCGCTACTCGAGGAAATCACGAAGGATCTTCTCCAGCGATCGGTTGCTGTGCTGCGATTCAACTTCCGCGGTGTCGGCCGGTCCACCGGTGTCCACGACGACGGGATTGGCGAGATCGATGATGTGGCAGCCGCCATCGACCACGCCGGCACCAAGTTCCCCGAACTCCAGTTTGGTGTCGCCGGATGGTCCTTCGGAGCTGCGGTTGCCTTGCGGTGGCACGCCCGCGATCGCGCCGAGGTCAATTACGTCGGGATCGCCCCCGGGATCGGGCAGAACGGGAGTCGGCGTCTCCCGGAACCGGAGGCACTACACCCAGCGCCCCGCACGTTCATCATCGGCGACCGGGACCAACTCGTCGCTCCGCAACTGGTAATCGACTACGCCGACCGCGCCCACGCAACCATCCATGTGCTGAAAGGCAGTGACCACTTCTTCTACTTCCGTGAACAGAAGGTGGCGTGCCTGGTAGAGGCAGGTCTCGGCCTCCCGGTTCCCGAAGCCGAAATCGAGGCCGCCTGCGGGTAACTCTCCCCGTTCTGGCGCCCGCTATTCGAGCAGGGCCGTGATGTTGTCGACCAGCACCGCCCGGTTGAGGTCGTCCGGTAGCCCCAGCGACTCCCATGCGGTCAGCCACTCATCCGGATTGCCGAAGGGAAAATCGCTCCCGAAGTGGACCCGCTGTCGGAGCGGTCCACGAATCAGGTCCAGGAGATCGGGGTTCATCACCTTTGGCGACACACCAGAAAGACAGAGGTGGACATTGCTCTTGTGTATCGAGACCGCGATCGCCTCATCGAGCCAGAGAGACCCCGTATGGGCAAGGATGATCTTCAGGTTGGGGAAAGCTGCTGCGAGCCGGTCGACGTTGATCGGTCGCGCCGGCTCCAGAGCCAGTTCGCCGCCCCCGGCCATGCCCGCCCCCAACCGGGTGAAACCGGTGTGGATGAGCACGATGAGCCCATGCTCGAGTGCCGTTTCCCAGAGATGGCGGTTCTCCCGCGGCGACGGCGCTAGTCGATCTGCCGCCGGGTGGAAGGAGAGCCCGGACAAACCCATCCGCGCAGCCTCGTGAACACCTGTGACCGCTCCCGCTCCGCCCGACGGGTCCACCGCGCCAAACCCGTAGAACACGTCCGGGGCGAGGTCGACCAGAGCCTTGATGTGTGCGTTTCCCAGGGATCGATGTCCGCTCCCCAACCGGCTGTTCCATCCCAGCAACAGGGCCTTGGCGTCCCGATCGCGGTAGAACGCCGCGACCTCCTCACCGGTCTTCGCCACGATCGGACTGCCGACAAACGCCTCGAGTCCCTCCAGGAACGGAACCATCGGACCTTCGAGGAACTCCGCGACCGGAGGGTGGACGTGGGCGTCGACAAAACGGGTCACAGGGAGCGGAACCCCCGGTTGTTCGCTTCTGCCTCCGTGTCGGGCGCAAACGACTGCAACAGGTTCCTCCGCAAAAGTCTTTCGTCGGCCACACGGACACGGAGAGCACTCAGCGTCTCTTCGTCGTCACAGTCGTAGAGCACCATGTCGTCCCGCGTCCCGATGAAGCGATGATCATCAAATCGACTGAGCCGAGCCACGGCGCCTCCCGGTGAGCTTTGCGAGGCAGTCTATAGGAGCCCGCCGGGTTTAAACCTGGATCCACGGATTAGGAAGGAGGAACGCCCGGCCGTCCCCAATTGCGGGGGGATCGAGGGCGACGGGCGACGGGGGAAGAGCCACACATTCTTCTCCCTCCGGGAGAAGTACCCGAGCGAAGCGAAGGGGGATGAGCCAAACATTCTTCTCCCTCCGGGAGAAGTACCCGAGCGAAGCGAAGGGGGATGAGCCACGCTTTCTTCTCCCTCTGGGAGAAGTACCCGAGCGTAGCGAAGGGGGATGAGCCACGCTTTCTTCTCCCTCTGGGAGAAGTACCCGAGCGTAGCGAAGGGGGATGAGGGCCTTGTTTAGAGCTGAGAGACCACAGCCACCCCCTCCGTCGCTGCGCTCCTCGTCCCCCTGGAAGGGGACAATGCGGACTGGCGCTACGGGACGTTGTAGCGGATGACGGCCTGGCTGATGCCAACCGCAGGAGTGCTGACGTCGATCGTGCCTCTGGCGTCGCCCTGGCTGAACTCGATGAGCCACGCATTCCCATTTGCTTCGGACAAATCGATCGAGAAGCCCGCCTCGTCGAGAGACTGGTTGAAGAACTCGGCCATGACACCCTGCTCCGAACCCGCCCGGATTATGACCTCGGTAAAGCCGGTCTTGGTTATCACCATTGTCGTCCCGACGACGGCCCCAGCCGGGAGAGGGAACTCGGCAGGGATGGTTGCCGGCAGCTCGCCTTCGCCAAACACCACGTCTTCAGACGAGGAGACCGGCACCGTTGTCGTAGTGCTGGTCGTAGTGCTGGTCGTCGTGTTGGTTGTGCCGTTGCAGCCGGCAGCAATGACGGTGAGCACGGCTGTGGCCGCGACCACAGACCTCCATTTGGACACGAGTTGCCTCCTACACGGTGAATCGGACGAGGAGTCTACCGGCCGCGAGGACTACGGACGCGGTGTGAAGGGCAACGCCGGCTCACCGATAGGCAAAACCGCCACCGTCCTGGCCCCCGGATCGGAGCGCCAGTCGGGAACGTTCGATGGGGCCATAGCGAAGAACAGCGCCAGAAAAAGCTCGCCGGCAAGACGGCGCGCTACGTCCCGTAAATGGTGTGGCGACACCAGCGACCTCGAAGGCTCAAACACGCGCCTGCTCCTGGTAGCCGCCAAACACATCCTTCATCGCGGTAACGATCTCGCCGAGCGTTGCTCGCGCTCTGGCGGCTTCAACGATCAACTCCATCAGATTGGATTCGCCGGCGGCGCCATTGCGTAGGTCGTCGAGCACGCCGGCGACCTCCTCACGGTCGCGCTTACCCCTCAACCGAGCCAGTTTGTCGCGATGCCCTTGCTCGATTTCGGCCCCGATCCTCAGAATCTCGAGGGGCCGCTCGTCATCCTTGACGTACTTGTTGACACCAACGATCGTGCGATCGCCGGTGTTCAATGCCTTCTCGAATTGGTAAGCGGAGTCGGCGATGGCCGACTGGAACCAGCCTTCGTTTATGCCGTGCAGCACACCGTCGAGCATCGAGCCATTCCCCATACGGTCGATGGAAGCGAAGAACTCCTCCGCCTTCGCCTCGATTCGATCGGTTATCTCCTCAACAAACCACGACCCACCCAGCGGATCGATCGTCGAAGCCACCCCTGTCTCATCGGCGATGATCTGCTGGGTGCGCAGCGCGATCTCGGCGTTCCTGGCAGTGGGGAGCGCATACACCTCATCCATCGCGTTGGTGTGGAGACTCTGGGTCCCACCGAGGACGGCGGCCAGCGCCTCGATCGCGGTGCGGACGATGTTGTTCTCTGGTTGCTGCGCGGTCAAGGAAACACCGGCAGTCTGGGTGTGGAAACGCAGCTTCAATGACTGCTCCGACGTGGCTCCATACCGATCCCGCATCCACCGAGCCCAGATCCGGCGAGCGGCCCGAAACTTGCCGATCTCTTCGAAGAAGTCGATATGGGAATCGAAGAAGAACGACAGGCGGGGCACGAACACGTCGATCTCGAGACCCCGCCGCAAGCATGCTTCGACGTAGGCAAACCCGTCGGCGAGGGTGAACGCCAGTTCCTCGGCCGCGGTGGCACCAGCCTCCCGGATGTGATACCCGGAGATCGAGATCGTGTTCCACAGGGGTACTTCCCTGGCGCAGAAGTCGATCATGTCGACTATGAGACGCAGATGTGGCTCCGGTGGGAAGATCCACTCCTTCTGGGCCATGTACTCCTTCAGGATGTCGTTCTGGAGTGTTCCCCGAAGCCGGGACCAATCGACACCCTGCTCCTCGGCTGCGACGAGCAAGAAGCCAAACAGCACCTCGGCAGGACCGTTGATCGTCATCGAGACGGACACGTCGTTGAGCGGGATCCGGTCGAATAGATCAACCATGTCCTCGGCCGACGAGACGGCGACTCCGCAATGGCCCACCTCCCCGAGCGCCATCGGATCGTCACCGTCGAGGCCCATCAAAGTGGGCATGTCGAAGGCGACCGAGAGGCCGCCCTGACCGGCGTCGAGCAGGTGGCGAAACCGCTCATTCGTCTCGCCAACGGAGGCAAAACCGGCGAACTGACGCATCGTCCACATCCGGCCTCGATAGCCTGTGGCATGCACCCCGCGCGTGTAGGGGAACTGCCCTGGGTAGCCAATCTTCTCGGGAACGTCGCCAACCGGGGTTCCCAGCGCCGGCACTTGCTCGAAGGACAGCGTCTCGAACGTGTCTTGACGTTTGTCTCCGTCGTCGTAGCTCCGCTGCCAGACAGCCCTGTGATCATCCATCGTCCAACCGCAGCACTTTCATCTCGTCCTCACCGACCGGACGGTCGACCGCCCCAATGGACACCAGGTATTCGGCCTGGAGTTGCATCACCTCGGCGACGATCGCAGGCTCGTAGTCATATCCATTGCGTGCCGTTTGCTCGATGACGTAGGCCGCGACTCCCTCTCCACCGAGCACCACCGGCGCTGTCTGGTCAGCGTCGAGCCGTTCTTGGAGGTACTTCATCTCCCACTCGAGGATTCGCCTGACGCTTTTGACCCCGATGACCTCTCTGGCGCTATCCGACAGGCGAGGAGTTATGTACTTGATCGACTCCTCGACACCGTACGATATGGGCCCTCCCGGCATCCGGATCGTCCCCTGCCACATGAAGGCGACGCCGACGACACCAAGAAGCACTAGTAGACCGAGTGCAAACAGGACGGCTTCCATCTCCAGCTATGGTACCGGCGCCGTACGCTTGTGGTCACCGGGTGGCCGGTAATCCTGCTGGGCGCATATAGTGCCCCGACGAGTTTGAGGAGGCCAATGTTCGACCTGCAGACAATGAAGCTCTTCTTCGCCATCCTCGCACTTGCGGCCAATGTCGTCGTGGTCGGGTACGTGTTGATCGCAGTCGTCGCCGTGTTCTCCAACGCCGCTGCAGAGACGCGGGAACAGATCCACGGACTGATCCACGGCTACGAGCTCTTTCTTGGTGCGATCGTTGCCGGGGTCGCCACCCTGGGTAGCCTCTACCTGAGCGAGATCGCCCACCTCATACCCTGCACCCTCTGCTGGTACCAGCGGATCGCGATGTACCCCATCGCAGTCATCCTCGGAATCGCCGCCTACCGACGCGACACCATGGTGCGGGTGTACGTCGCGCCACTCGCGGTCGTCGGCGGGGTGATCGCCGGTTACCACTACCTCATCCAGTGGTTCCCCAGCCTCGAAGGTACGAGTTGTACCACAGCAGTTCCCTGTACCACGGCGTGGTTCCGGGTGTTCGGCTTCATCTCGATCCCGTACATGGCGCTGAGTGCATTTACGCTGGTGCTGGTCCTGTTGTGGATCGTCCGCTCGAGCGAGAGCCCTGCATAGGTGAGACGTGGAGATGAGACAACACACAGCAATTCCTTGCCAGTTGATGTCAGACCGTCGTCGTAACGCGAGAAAGAAGCCATGATGCAGACCCATCGACAGATGTACCACCGACCACGTGGCGGGAAGGGCTCCACATGACGACCGGGACCAGAGGCAGAAAACCGTCGACGAGGTCCGGCACCGGCGGGAGCCAATCAAGCCGGACCACCCCGATTCTCTTGATTGCGTTTGGCTTGATAGCGGTCGCCTTGGTCGCCGCGATCGTCTTGAGCGACGAGGAGCCCATCGGCAGCGGCAACGAATATGGTGAACCGACGGTCAGCGGTGAGAGCCTACCTGCATTCGGCGACGCACCCTCGCTGGCGGCCGACCCTGCGGTCGGCGCTACCGCACCTGTTGTGACCGGGCAGGACTTCGACGGCAGCACCGTTTCCATCGGCGGTGAGGGGACACCGACTGCGATCATTTTCCTCGCTCATTGGTGCAGCCACTGCCAGGCAGAGGTCCCGCTCGTCCAGTCGTGGCTCGACTCCGGCGGCGGTGTCGAAGGGGTCGATTTCGTCTCGGTGACGACCTCTTCGAGTTCAGGGGCTCAAAACTGGCCCCCTTCCGAGTGGCTGGAACGGGAAGGCTGGTCGGCTCCGAACATCCGTGACGACCAGACAAACAGCGTGCTCAACGCGTACGGCGGCAGCTCTTTTCCGTATTGGGTCTTCCTCGACGGTGACGGGAATGTGGCGCTCCGGCTCGCCGGTGAGATCGACATCGCAACCTTGGAGCTTGCGATGAACAACCTCGCAGATGCGGGATAGTTGACCGGGTCGCTACCCTGATCGTGTGTGAGAGGTAGCCGTGGCGTCAGAGTCGCAATTCACAAGCAAGTCGCAGTTCGAGAATGAATCGGTCGTGATCCGGAAGGCAGAGGTCGGCACGTTCGAGAACAACACATACGTGGTTGCATGCCGTGCCACCGGTGCATCGTTGATCGTCGACGCAGCGGCCGATGCCGACGCCGTCATCGCTTTGGCGGAGGGCACACAACCGACTGCGATCGTCACCACCCACGGACACGCCGACCATGTTGGAGCGGCACGAGAGGTGGCAACGCGACTTTCGATACCGGTTTGCCTGCACCCGGCTGATTGGGGACTGTGTCCCATCACACCCGATGAGGAAACGGTCCCGGGAATCATCGGCTTCGGCCGGGCCGAGGTGAGGCTCGTCCACACACCGGGGCACACTCCGGGTTCGATCGGGTTGGTTACAGACGGCGCGGTGATCACCGGCGATTCGCTCTTCCCGGGAGGCCCCGGCGCCACACGCTTTACCTACTCCGACTTCGACCAGCTTATGGATGGGATCGAGCGCGAATACTTCTCCCTACCGGATGAGACGGTCGTCATGCCCGGCCACGGCCGCGATACGACGATTGGGAAGGAACGGCCTGCGGTCCCAGAATGGAAAGCGCGCCGGTGGTGACCATCAGAGGAAGGGAACAACGATGGAATTCGGCTTGATGGTTGAGCCGCAGTTGGGCGGCAGCTATGAGGAGCTTCGAGCGCTTGCGCTGGCTGCGGAGAAATCCGGGTTCAGCTCCTTTGCGCGCTCCGACCACTACCTGAACGGAGATGAGAGCGTCCCGGCAACCGACGCCCTCACCAGCCTGGCCGGCCTGGCTCGTGAGACAGAGACGATCATGCTGACGGTGCTGGTCACACCGCTGACTTTCCGTCACCCGGCGGTCATCGCCAAGACGGCAATCACTCTCGACGAGATGTCCGGAGGTCGCTTCGAGCTGGGTATCGGCACCGGCTGGATGGAGGGCGAGCATCGGGTCTTTGGCATCCAGCTGCCTGAGATCCGCAAGCGGTTCAGCCTCCTGTTCGAGACCCTCGCCTACATCCACGCAGCCATGGGCCGGACCGAAGGCGGCTACACCGGACGCCACCACCGGCTCGAGGACATCGAGGTGCTGCCAAGGCCGATCTCGAAGCTGCCCATCATCATTGGCGGGTCCGGGAAGAAGCGCACCCCCTCGATAGCGGGCCGGTTTGCCGACGAATACAACGTGTTCGCCACGAGCCGCGACGACTTGACCGCACGTCTCGCGGTGATGCAAAAGACGGCTGCTGACCAGGGTCGCGATCCGAACGAGATCAAGGTCTCGGTCATGTCGACGGCCATCATCGGTGAAGATGAAGCGGAATACCGCGAGGCTCTAGGTGCCGCGGCATCGCAACGGGGCATCGACCCCGAGCAGTTGGAGTCGCAACTGGCGGCACGCCGGGTCCTACACGGCACATATGAGCAAGCAGCCGGGATCGTCGACGACTACGCCGCAGACGGCGTCGGACGCATCTACATACAGCAGTTCCTGCCGCTGGGCGAGATCGACAGTGCCGGGTTGGAACGGCATCTGAGAGGCATCCGTTCCTGAACAATATCCACTACCCGCGTAGGGATTAGAGACCAAACAGAGAAGCTATCCTTCGCCACATGACGACACCCCTACTCGTAATCGAAGACCTTCACGCCTCGGCCGGCGACGTCGAGATCATCAAGGGCATGAACCTGACAATCGAACCCGGCGAGGTACATGCGCTGATGGGCCCAAACGGGTCCGGTAAGTCGACACTCGCTTACGTCCTGCTCGGTCATCCCGGTTACACAGTGACGAAGGGACGGATCTACTACAAGGGCGAGGACATCACCGCGGCTACTGCCGATGCGCGTGGCAGGGCCGGCATCTTTCTCGGCTTCCAATACCCCGAGGAGATCCCCGGCGTATCGGTGCTGAATTTCCTACGCACCGCCCTGTCCAACCGCACGGGCACCGACTACACGGTTCTCGAGCTCAGGCTCAAGGTTGCAGAAGCCATGAAGGATCTCGGCATGGATCAGTCGTTCGGCGACCGGTACCTCAACGAGGGATTCTCCGGCGGTGAGCGCAAGCGAAACGAGGTACTTCAGATGACGGTGCTCGACCCCGACCTCGCCATACTCGACGAGACCGATTCGGGGCTCGACATCGACGCGCTGCGCACGGTTGCCGAAGGGGTCGAGCGTCTCCGCAACGAAGAGCGAGGGTTCCTGATTATCACCCACTACCAGCGGATGCTCGACTACATCACTCCCGATGTCGTTCATGTGTTCGTCGACGGCACGATCGTCGACACCGGTGACCCCGAACTTGCCAAAGCCATCGAGGAATCGGGCTACGACGACTATCGGGTGGGAGCCGGCTGATGCTCGACCACCTGCGGGCCGACTTCCCGATACTGGCGCGGACGGTCAACGGGAAACGGCTCGCATACCTCGATTCTGCGGCAACGACACAAAAGCCAATCCAGGTGATCGATGCGATCTCCGACTACTACCGCGGCTACAACTCCAATGTGCACCGGGGTGCCCACACGCTTGCCGACGAGGCGACTACGGCGTTCGAGGGCGCTCGCGCCAAGATTGCCAGGTTCATTGGTGCAGGCTCCCCGAGCGAGATCGTCTACACCCGAGGCGCTACATCGGCAATCAACCTGGTTGCTTACGGGTGGGGTCTCAACCGGCTCCATGAAGGCGATCGGGTGGTGCTCACAGTCATGGAGCACCACGCCAACATCGTGCCTTGGCAGTTGATCGCCAAACACACTGGTGCAGAGCTGGTCTATCTGGAGCTCACCGACGACTACCGGGTCGACCTGTCGCGGCTCGATGAGATCATGGACTCCCGGGTGAAGATCGTCAGCGTGTCGGGGATGTCGAACGTGACCGGCACCATCGGCCCGGTACCCGAGCTGGTGGCGGCTGCACATGCGGTCGGGGCGGTGATTGTCGTCGACGCCGCACAGTCCGTGCCACATCTACCGACCAACGTATCGGAGATCGGGGCCGACTTCCTTGCGTTCTCCGCTCACAAGATGCTCGGGCCAACCGGTGTTGGGACCTTGTGGGGGCGCCGGGAGATCCTCGAGGAAATGGAACCGGCCGAAGGTGGCGGCGAGATGATCAGCGACGTGGGGCTGTATGAGTCCCGGTGGGCTCCGATCCCCCACAAGTTCGAAGCGGGCACTCCACCGATCGCCCAGGCGATCGGCTTCGGTGCGGCGGTCGACTATCTGGAGAAGGTCGGGATGCCGGCCGTGCGTCAGCACGAGGCCGACATCACCACATATGCGCTGGAGCGTCTCGCCACCGTTCCCGATCTCGAGATCGTCGGACCAACCGATGTCTCGATGAGAGGCGGGGCGGTCAGCTTCGTGCTGGGCGACATTCATCCGCACGACGTCGCAACAATCCTCGACCAGGACGGCATCGCGGTGCGGGCCGGCCATCACTGTGCCAAGCCGCTGATGCGGTACCTGGATGTGCAATCGACCACGCGGGCGTCGTTTTACATCTACACGGTGAAAGAGGACATCGACCAACTGGTCACGGGGCTCCACAGGGCTCGGGACATCTTCGGGCTGGCTCAATCCTGAATCCACGGTTGCCGGGCACACAACATTCCTCTCCCTTCGGGAGAGGACAGGCGAGGCGTATCGGAAGCCGATACGTTGGCGAGGCAGGTGAGCCACGCTAATTCCTCTCCCTTTGCTTTGGGAGAGGACAGGCGAGGCGTATCGGAAGCCGATACGTTGGCGAGGCAGGTGAGGGGGTCTTCTAATCCAAACCTCGAATTCACAAGGCCCTCATCCCCCTTCGCTTCGCTCGGGTACTTCTCCCAAAGGGAGAAGAATGTGTGGCCCATCCCCCTTCGCTTCGCTCGGGTACTTCTCCCGGAGGGAGAAGAATGCGTGGCTCTCCCCCCTCGCCCGTCGCCCGAAAGGGGCGCCGTTCCATCCCCCCGAAATCGGGGGATGGCCAAGCGAGGGCTGGCTGCGTTTCCGAACCCGCGACGTGACCGGTATCGTGGTGGATCGAACTACCGAACATTGGCGAAATGGCACTCGAAGAGCTGTATAGGGAAGTAATCCTCGATCACTACCGCAATCCGCGCCGTCGCGGGAAGCTGACGGACGCACACTGCCACGCCGAGGGATTGAACCCGTCGTGTGGTGACGAGTTCTCACTCGACCTGCTGATCGTCGATGGGGTCATAACCGATGTCGCCACTCAGGGCCAGGGCTGCTCCATCTCGCAGGCGTCGGGATCGATGATGGCCGACGCGATCGTCGGCATGACCGTCGACGAGGTGCAGGAGCTGACGACCAGCTTCAAGCGGATGATGTCGATCGAGGAGGGTGACAGCCCCGTCGATCCGGCTCGGCCCGGCTCGGTGCTCGGCGACCTCGAAGCACTCCAGGGCGTGCGAAAGTTCCCGGTCCGCATCAAGTGTGCGGACCTGCCTTGGACGACCCTCACCGACGCCCTGCGACACGCCAGCTGACCTTCCCCCGTTTGTGGGCAGCTCATTTCGGGATACCAGGCGAGTTCAGCTACGCCAGAAGCACATGACGGCTAACCACCCTTGGCTTTGGCGATCAGATCGAGCTGGAGCTGCTTCATCTTCTCCGTAAGCGACACGTGGTAAATATGTGGGTTGACTAGACGGCGGACGCCGACATCGAGACTCTCCAGGTCGGCAACACGGCGAGCCCGCATCTCTTCGAGATCCGGAGCGAGCCCGATCTGCTTCCCGTTGCGGAAGACATCAACCAACAGATCCTCGATCCTCGTGATGTTGCCCGCCGCGATCGTCCGGCTAACGCCCTCACGGTAAGGGTGATGTAGTTTGATCTCCCCATCCGGGAGCACCTCGTCGGCGACACCTACAACATCGGCCGTTGCCCGACCACGCCGGTCGTACAGACGCCAGATCTGTTTCTCCCCAGGGATCGGCACCTTCTCCGGTGTGTCGGAGATCTTGATCGCCGGAACCCAGTCGTCGCGCTCACGGATCGCCACGAGCTTGTAGACGCCGTCGAGTGCCTCATGACCCTGCGATGCGATGAGCCGCGTGCCAACACCGTAGACCAGACGGTCCATGAGGCGGGAAGGATCCCTCCCCGCCCGCGCATACTCGTCGAGGATCTGCGCTCTGATCTGCCAGATCTCCAGCTCGTCGAGGTTGCCTGAAAGGACGATCTGCACGTTCTCGAACCCGGCAGTGTCAAGCATCTCGGCCGCCTCGATGCTGAGGTAAGCGAGGTCACCCGAATCAAGGCGGATCCCGACCGGCTCGTGCCCTGCCCCCCGAAGCTCCTCGAAGACCCTGATGGCGTTGGGGATCCCCGATTTCAGAGTGTCGATGGTGTCGACAAGCAGGATGCAGTCATCCGGATACACATCGGCATAGGCCCGGAAGGCCTCCAACTCGCCTTTGCCGAGGGCCATATACACCTGAACCATGGAATGGGCGTGTGTGCCCTTCGGGTCGACACCGAGCTCATGAGAGATGCCGACGTTGGAAGTGAAATCCGCTCCCCCGATGAGCGCGGCACGGCCACCGGGATTGGCCCCGGATGCCGGACCACGGCGCATCCCGAACTCGAGAGCCGGCCGGCCTCCGGCGGCATGATGAATCCGTGACGCCTTGGTCGCGATCAACGTCGGGTAGTTGAGATGGTTGAGCAACGACGTCTCGAGGATTTGGACAATCGCCAGCGGCCCCTGGGCGATCGCGATCGGAGCATTCGCATGTACGACCCGTCCCTCCGGCACCGCCCGGACCAGGACCTCTTCGAAGCTTCCGTTCTCCCGGAGCCAGTCGAGGAAGTCGTCGTCAAAACGTCGGTGCCCGGTCGCGTTGGTCTGGCTTCTGAGAAGTGCCAGATCGGTTTCGGTGAAATGCGTTTCCTCCATCCACCGAAGCAGCGGGGCGAGCCCGGCGAAGACTGCATAGCCCGCCTGGTGTCGGCCGTAGTCCGGGTATCGACGGAAGTAGTAGTCGAACTGAGCCTGCCGCTCATGCAGGCCCTTGCGGAAGTAGAGCTGCGCCATGGTGAGCTGGTACTGATCAGTGAAGAGAACACCTTTGCGGACCCGGTCAAAGTCAATCGTCATCACTCACCTTCGTTGGGTTCCCCCGAGTTTGGCACGGATCGGCGCTCTCCCACAGTGAGCGGGGTGCCGCCGCCGGCGAACACGCCGAGGGCAATCACATTGAGCGCTGCCGCAACAAGCGCAGCCGCGGCGACACCGGACCCTGTATACAGACGAGGTCCCAGAGCGGAGCCAACCGTCCTGCCCACAGCCAGGCCGACGACGAGCCACGCGAGGAACCGTGCCCGGGCATGGGGGTGGATCTCCGAGGCGTACGGGATACTCGAGACGATCGCCAATTCGAAGCCAAAGTAGGCGACCATCGTGGCCGCGACCCCCGCAACGAGCGATTCTCGCACCAAGGCAATGGCTGCGAATCCAAGCCCGGTAACGATGATCCCCGCCATGACGGAACGTCGTTTGCCGAAATTGTCGACAAACACCGTTGTCGTTCCCTCACCGAGGAGTTCGGCGACACCGATGAAGACGGCGACGCCACCCGCCGCGATGAGGGAGAGGCCGAAGGAGTCCTCCAACCATGCTCCGAGCACCACAAACATGAGTTCAGCGGCTGCCGAGTAGAGACCGGCCGCGATCAACAGCGCCATCGACGGACCATCGATGCGAAGACGGCCGTCGACCCCGTGCACGTCCCCCGTGTCCCGATCCACAAAACGCGGAAGCATGACCAGGCCGATACCAAGCACGACGGCGACCAACCAGAATGGTGAAACCCAGCCCGCTCTGCGGATCATCCACCCAGCGAGCGGTGCTCCCACAAGAAGACCACCCGCCCATGTGAGCTCATAGATCCCCAGGTAGCGGCCGCGCTTTGCATACGGCACACGGTCGGCAACGTAAGCCTGCGATGAGACATCGAATACCGGCTTGGCAACGCCCATCGCGACGAACCCGACAACGGCTCCCGTGTACACCGACGTCACCGCAGTTACCCCGGCGCCCAGGGCAAACAACCCGAGCGCCAACCCGATGAGATTGCGCCGTGGCCTGCCACGGCTGAGGGCAGACATCACGAGCGGTGTCGGCAGGCCCGCCGCCCAGCGCAGCGAGATGAGGTCACCGGCGCGCTCGAGCGGGACCCCCAGGCCGCGGGCAATGGCGGGGAGGAAGAAGGCGACAAAGCGGGTAGCGGTGTTCACTACCAGCCGCAAAAAGGCGAGGAAACCGAGGCTGATTCCGACACCGACCGGTCTTTCCAACATCGACCGGAGGCTACCCGACCTACCTCGACGCTTCGGGCGTCGAGGTAGGCGCGATCACGCTAGATCCCACAAGGCGAGTCGGCACAGCTGGATTCCGAGGCGGGAGTTTGGCGCAGCCAAACTCCAACCTGATCGCCCGCAGGGCGATCAGGCGATGACACCGCCTTCGGTCATACGTTTGATGTCCAGCAGTTCGGTGACCTGCTCCTCGGTGAGCCAGCCCTTCTCGACGACGATATCGGCGACGTTGCGTCCGGTGGCGAACGCCTCTTTGGCAGCCACCGCGCCCTTGTCGTAGCCGATGTGCGGGTTGAGCGCCGTGACGACGATGATGTTCCGCTCCGCCAGTTCGCGGGCCCGGTCGACGTTGGCAACGATGCCGACCACACACCTGTCGCTGAAGTTGTCCGCGGCGTTTGCGAGCAGGCTTATCGATTCCAGCAAGTTGTGGGCGATCAGAGGCATCATCACGTTCAGCTCGAAGTTGCCGTTGGCGCCACCCCAGGTTATCGCTGCATCGTTGCCGATCACCTGAGCGGCCACCTGCATCACCATCTCCGACATGACGGGGTTGACTTTGCCGGGCATTATCGAAGACCCGGGCTGGAGGGACGGGAGCTGGATTTCGGCGATACCGGTCCTGGGACCGCTCGACAGCCAGCGCAGATCGTTGGCGATCTTGAACATCGATGTCGCAACGGTCTTGAGCGCACCCGATGCGTTGACCGCTGCGTCCTTGGCGGCCTGCGCTTCGAAGTGATCTGAGGCCTCACGGAACGGGTAGCCGGTGATCGAGGCCATGTCGGCGATCACCGCGGCCGCAAACCCGTCGGGCGCATTGAGGCCGCTCCCGACTGCCGTGCCACCGAGCGCCAGCTCCTCGAGCTCGGGGAGCACCCTCTCGACCCGCTCCCTACCCTTCCTGACCTGCGTTGCGTAACCACCGAACTCCTGGCCGAGGGTCACCGGGGTGGCATCCATCAGGTGGGTTCGACCCGACTTGACAACATCGGCGAAATCGGCCGCCTTTCCGGCGAGCGCTCCACTCAGCTTGTCGAGCGCCGGCAGCAGCTCTTGACGGATCGCGGCCACCGCCGCCACGTGGATTGCCGCCGGAATAACGTCGTTGGAGGACTGACCGAAATTGACGTGATCGTTGGGATGAATCTCCTTGGACAGGAAGTCGCCACTGATCAGCTCCGAAGCACGATGGGCGATGACCTCGTTAGCGTTCGTGTTCGTCGAGGTACCCGAACCGGTCTGGAAGATATCCAGAACGAACTGTGCATCGAGCCCGCCGTCCCGCACCTCATCTGCAGCCGCCGCGATCGCCTGTGCCTTGCCGGCATCGACGTATCCTGCCGGACCGGCGACTCGCGCAGCCGATCCCTTCAGCAGCCCGAGCGCCCAGATGAAGCCACGGCTGAACCTCAGATCCGAGATCGGGAAATTCTCAACAGCCCGCTGGGTCGACGCACCGTAGTAAGCATCGTCCGGTACCTGGACCTCACCCATCGAGTCACGTTCGGTACGCATGCGCGTTCTCCTTCTAGCCTCCTACTACTGAGCCTAATCAACCTCTCGGCCGGTGCCGCTGAGTGCAGCCTCGATGGCCGGCGGGACTACGTCAACTACGTCTGCCTCGATCCGCAATGTCACGACGGACCGGTGGTCGTGGTCGGTGGCCCCGCGGTTGACGATCACATACGGCGTTCCTCGCTGGGTCGCAAAAAGCGGGATCATCGCCGCCGGATTCACCGCAAGCGTCGACCCCAGCGCGAGCACCAGATCGCACTTGTCGGCAGCGTCGTAGGCCCGGGCCAGATCATCGGTTCGGAGATCTTGGCCGAAGCTGATCGTCGCCGGTTTGAGCAGACCGCCACAGTGACACACCGGGGGCTCGCCGGTCTGCTTGAACGACGCGAAGTGGGGCTCCGGCTCGGACCGCTCACGACACGTCTGGCACTCGATTTCCCGGTTGGTGCCGTGGATCTCGATGAGGCGGTCCCGACTTGTACCGGCTGCAGAGTGCAGGCCGTCGACGTTTTGTGTGACCACCATCTCGATCTTCCCAGCCCGCTCCAGATCGACAATGGCGCGATGGACCTCGTTGGGCCCGGCCAGCCCCCATGCCTGTGCATCCTCCATCTTCTGTTGCCAGTACCTGCGGCGGTGCTCCGGCGACGTCATGAAGTCCTGGTAGTACACCGGCGTGCGGGTCTTCCACACACCCTGGGGGCCGCGATAGTCGGGTATCCCGCTGGCAGTCGAGATCCCGGCGCCGGTGAAGACAAGGATCCGGTTTGCGACTCCCAGCTGCTCAACGAGACGATCTGGCATATCAGCCAACCTACCGGTCGACGGGTATGCCGGCCAGCGGAACCTCAACATCGGTGGTGACAAGCTCGATAACGTCAACCGCGTATTCGAGCCGGACGGTCACCGCCCCTTCCTGGTCGTCCGGAAAATCTCGCTGCCAGTTTAGGTCAAGTACGCCTTCGTGAGACGGTTCCCGAACCTGGCGGAAAGCAGCATATGAACCCACCTCCTCGTCGTCTCCATCGAGCAGAACCGGGATCACGTTCACGGTTCCGCCGAACGCGGCTCCACTGATCTGCCACTCGGCAGCTCCGCTGAAACGGCCCAGCCGGAGCGCTGGGAGCAGAAGAGTGATGTCCTGGCTAACCGCGATCGAGATCAGCTCAGGCGACTCGAAAGGCTCGCCAACAAAGGGCATCGAAGTCGCTCCGGTGAATTGCTCTGTGTCCCACCGCTCGAGTAGCCGGGCCTCATCGAATTCCGTCGGGCCGATGTTGGCCGCGGGGAACTGCACCGTGAACACTCCCGGGCCGTGGGCTCCGAAGACCACCCGGGAGGATTGGAGCGTGACCCCCGACGATGTATCGAGCAACCAGGAACCGCCACGTGGCCACGAGGTCGCCGCAGCGTCGGCCCCGCGTGCGACCACGCTCGTAAAGACAACGGTGACCAGGTTGTCGTCGACGATGATCTCCTCAGGTCGTGCCGCAACGCCCGGTGCCAGCTCGACGTACCCTTCCGGGTAGTCGGGCGCCACCGCAACGACGCCAACTGTCGACGAGGTCGCGGTTGGCCCGGTTGACGTTGCCGGAGTGGACTCGTCCCCACCGATTGCCGTCATCAGCACGACACCGGCGACGATACCGGCGACGATACCGGCCACCGCCGGCCACCATGAGGGCGTCGAGTCCCTGCCGGTCTCGTCCATTGGGGACCGGAGCAGCTCTTCGTAGTCGAACTCGCTCATCGCGAAACCGCCGCTTCATAGACGACGACAGATCCTGAGACCGGGCGTAGCTCGTATCCGACGTCCTCGATGACGATTGAGTCGGGAGCGTCGGCGCCCTCCCAGGTGAGTTGCAGCCCGCCTGAGCGACCGGCCGGCCGCCACCGAGGATCCCGTGAGCGAAGCGCGACCTCGGGCGGCCAGAGGACATCGGAGTGGTCGAGATCGATCGAGACCACCGTTGAGATCGACTGCTCCAGTACCGAGGAGACAGTCACTGTTCCCCCACGCAGCCTGCCCGATGCTCCCGATTCGACCGGGAGGTTCACCGAATCACCAAACGGTACCGGTATCCGCCACCCGACCAAACTGATCGTTGCCACGTCGGCGTCACCGGACGGCAACTCGAACCGGACCGATGATGCCTGTGGGCCGGTCGTAGCGGGAACGATATCACCGGCAACGGTCGTCAGCTCCCACATCTCGGGAAGCTCGAGAGGATCTCCAACCGGTACCGACGTGTCGGCGTCGTCGTCACCGCCAAACAGCGTCGGGGCAAGCCCGGCCAGCTCGTAATCGAAGAAAGCAACACCGTCTTCGACTTCCAAGCCGACCGGCAGAATGACCGTAGCCCCGATAAGTGCTTCGCCCGGCAGGAACCACGGCTCGACACTCGGTTCCGGGACCGTCGTTGATGGCATCGTCGAAGTGGTGGCATCCGGTCCATCGCCGCCAAAGACACCCGAGAGAGCAACCGCCAGCACTACCCCCGTCAGGAAGCCGCCACCGAACCTTCCGGCGTTCATATCCCTGGATTGGCGATGACGTAGACGAGCCCGAGAACTGTCAGCGCCACGATTACGTGTCGCACCAGCACCCATCGTTCGGAGAAGCCGACGGTTCTCAGCGCAATCCTCAACGGCTCGGTGCCATAAGCGAGATCGCGTATGGCACGATCGCGTGTCGTCCCACCGCGAAGAACCGTGTCGACCTTGCCACCCTCTACCTTGTTGTCAGGGACAAGGCGCTCCGCCCGGCGCTGGATTGGGCGCGCCATTACGACGAGAACCGTCACAGTGCCGACACCCCACACAAGCAACACAATGGCGTTGGTGAGCATCAGCCCGGCAAGACCGACCACCCAGGCACCCCACAAAAGCGCGAGTTCTCGAAGATACCTACTCGCGTCGTCTTGCCCTTCGAAAGTGTATGTCAGATCGTCCACCCAACATCCGGGTTGCGTGCCAGAGACAATACCGGCGGTTTCGACCACATGATGCGACCTCATAGGTCGAAGGGCGTGCTGACCTCCGGCACCGGCATTCTCGCCGCGCCATCCTGGAGCTCCACGTACCCGCTCGCCTCGAGCTCGGCGGCGATCTCCGGCCCGCCAGTGCGAACCACCTCGCCACCGACCATCACGTGGATCTTGTCGATGTTCATGTATCGCAGTATCCGGCTGTAGTGGGTGATGATCAGGATGCCCAGATCCTCGCTGCGCATCTCCTCGACGAGACCCGCGACCTCACGAACGGCGTCGATGTCGAGACCGGAGTCGATCTCGTCGAGAATGGCGACCTTGGGCTCCGAAACCGCGAGTTGGAACATCTCCGACCGTTTCTTTTCACCACCGGAAAGACCGCTGTTGACCGAGCGCTCGAGGAACCGCGTCATGTCAAGCGACTCGACGGCCCTCTCCACCCGCGCTGAGAACCCGGGATCGTTGCGTACTTCCCCCATCTCCCGGATGAGGTCGTTCAGCGCGACACCGGGCACCTGGACGGGATACTGAAACGCCTCAAAGAGCCCCGCTCGCGCCCGCTCGTCGACGGGCAGACCGATGACCTCGGTACCGGCGACCGTGGCAGAGCCGGTCGCCGTGTAATCGGCGCTTCCCATCAGCACATGACATAGAGTCGACTTGCCGGAGCCGTTTGGCCCCATGAGGGCGTGCACTTCGCCGAACGGCACCTCGATGTCGACACCCTTGAGGATCTCGAGGTCTCCGTAAGAGGCGCGGACGTTGGATACTCGAAGAGCGTTGGGAGCTCTCAGAGTTCCGGATGTTTGCTGAGATACTGACATCAAGACTCCTCGTCGATCGTCAGGTAGACGACGTCATCCTCGACGTCGGCTTGGTAAATGGGAACGGGGCTTGTTGCCGGCAGGCTGCGAGGCACTCCATCAGCCAGCCCGAACGCAGAGCCGTGACGCGGGCACTCGACCTCATCGTCGAACACCTCACCCTCGGCTAGCGATGCCTCGGCGTGGCTGCATCGATCGCCGAGCGCATAGACCTTCCCGTCTACACGGAATATGGCCACCCTGTGGCCACCAACCTCAACCAGGACGCCCGCCTCGTCCGGCAGATCCGCAAGGGAACCGATACGGATACGCGACATCAAACCCTCCCCGCCTCCTGAGCGGCGCGGTACTTCGTGGCGATCCAGGAGGTGACGACACCGGCGATTGCCGGTTCGGGGAATCTGCTCAGGGCCTCGTTGAAGAACCCATGGACCAAAAGGCGGTTGGCGCGAGCATCATCCAGGCCACGGCTCATCAGGTAGTAATGCTGCTCCTCGTCGAGCGGGCCCATCGTCGAGCCGTGACCGCACCGTACGTCGTTTGCCAGGATCTCCAGGTTGGGTACCGACTGGGCCGATGCCCCATCCGACAGGATGAGGTTGCGATTGGTCTGGAACGCATTTGTCTTCTGCGCCTCCTCGTCGATCCGGATCATGCCGGTGAACACCGAAAGGGCGTTGTCTTGGACGGCGCCCTTGAGGAACATGTCGCTGCTCGTGTTCACCCCGGCGTGGTGCATGGTGTACCGGTAGTCGAGAATCTGCTCACCGTCACCAAAGAAGGCACCCACGATATTCGCCGTTGAGCCGTCGCCCTCGAGGTCGACGTCGAGCAGGAGTCGTGAGATCGAACCGCCCAAACCAGCTTCGCCCAGATGCAGGGAGCCATCACGGCCGACGAGAGCCCGGGCATGAGATATCGCTCTGGTCCGACGCCCCCAGTGCTGGACAACTGTGAGCTTGAGGTTTGCATTGTCCCCAACCGACAGTTCGAGCTGTGGGACGACGAGGGCGTCGACATCGTCATTGGAGCGATACCGGACAACCACGGAAGCTTGTGATGATTCCTCTACGGCAACCGAGAGATGCGGGAAACTGACCCCACCGCTGGTGGCGGCCTGCACATCGACGAAGAATGGTTGCTCGACCGCAACACCGCGCGGCACGACAAGCGCCGCACCGTCCCGGCCGAACGCGGCGTGAGCGGCCGCCAGCTTGTCGACATCGGGGCGGATCCCGGCGCCGAGGTATGGCTCGAGCAGGTCCGGCCGGTCGGCCAGCGCACTGCTGATTGACGCCAGCGTCACTCCAGACGAACCCGGGTTGGTGGAGACGACCTGCCCATCAACCACGAGCAGCGAGCCTGCGATCTCCGGGAGCGCCGCCGCGATGCCGTCATCCAACTCGCCTGCGTCTCCGGGTGACTCCGGCACCAGGAAATCATCCATCGAGAAATCGAGATCGACGTAGCGCCACACCTCCTCGGTTGGTGAGGGCATTGGCAGCTTGTCGTAGTAATCGAGCGCTACGGCCCGGCGCTCTGCAAGCCATGCCGGATCGGATGCTCCGGCCGCGACCGACAGCTCGGAAGCAAGGGTTTTCACACGTTTCTCCTGTTGCGAACAGCCTGAGGTTAACTGCACGGCGTGGCCATCGAGACGACGAAAACGCGACTCGACGGGCACGGGCTGGCGGATCACCGGGCGCGGAGCTACCGGCGTCAGGTGACTGGTGTGAATCGCCTGTTCTGGCTCGCGGGTGCCGCCGGAAACGCCGGACTCGCTGGAGGGGCGAGCCGCCACGACTGCTTTCACACCAGCCACCTAGCCGACTGACTCCAGTTTCTCGACCGTGTGCCGATATTGCATAGCCCCGAGCTGCAGATAACGTGCCGGGCTCCAACAACTTCCCCTATCCCCCCACTTCTCATGACCCAACACTTATTGCGTTACTTCACCATTGCCTTGACGGCCGTCGGTCTCGTCCTGGGCGCTTTCGCTCCGCCGGCGGTTGCTGCCGACGAGGAGTTCTCACTCACCTACTTCCCACACACCGATGTCATGTCGGATTTCGGAGACGACTACGGGAACGGTCGATCCGGTGGGCGCAGTCACCAAGGGAACGACATCTTCGGCGCAAAACACAGCGCCGTTTTGGCAGTCGCCGACGGCTTTGTCACGGCGATCGATGAGAACTACCGATCGGGGTACTACGTTCGCATCACACACAGGGACGGCTGGGAGAGCTGGTACATGCATCTCAACAACGACCGTCCCGGCACAAATGACGGAGCAGGCGGTCCGGAACTGGCGTTCGCCCCGGAACTGGAAGTCGGCATGTACGTGCCGGCAGGCACGGAGATCGGCTACGTTGGCGACTCTGGCAATGCCGAAGGCGGCTCCTCACACACTCATTTCGAGCTGCACCACGACGGCCGGGTGCTGAACCCCTACCCGTATCTCATCGAGGCACACAAGCGCTGGTTGCGGGTCATGGATCTGAGGGACGAACTGCGGTGAGACCCCGCGCCCGTGCAAAAACACCGCTGAACATCTCCTCGGTGAGTCGACCGGTGAATGTGTTCTGCTGGCTCGGGTGAAACGATGTCAGAACCGTCGTCCCGTTGGCGAGTGGAATCTCCAGGCCATGGGCGAACTTCGGCCGTGGCCGGGGCACCGCCACGACGCCACCCAGGTACCGCCACAATGAGACGTAGCCGTACTGACCAAGGGCGACAAATACCCGTGCTGTGGTCAAGAGATCGAGCTCACGGTGGAACCACCCCGCACAGTTGTCACGCTCGGACGGCTCAGGCTTGTTTTGCGGCGGGGCGCAGCGAACCGGCGCCGTCACCCAGGCATCTCGCAGTTCCAGGCCGTCGTTGCGAGCCGCCGATTGCGGTTGGTTGGCAAAACCCGCCAAGAAGAGAGCCCGATAGAGCCACTCACCGCTGCGATCACCGGTGAACATGCGACCGGTGCGGTTCGCACCATGGGCGGCCGGCGCCAGCCCAACTACAACAAGCCGTGCTTGTGGATCGCCAAATCCGGGTACGGGCCGTCCCCAGTAATCCTCATCGGCAAACGACACGCGTTTCTCCACGGCAACCCGTTCCCGCCACTCCACCAAGCGGGGACAGCGGCGACACGCCACAATCTCAGATGTGAGCTGCTCGAGAAGGCTGGTGTGAATCGCCTGTTCCGGCTCGCTGGCACCGCCGGACGCGTCGGATTGTCGGTGGGGCGAGCCGCCACGGCTGCTTTCACACCAGCCGGCTCGCTCATTCGTCATTCGGGTGGAGGGAGGTGGCCGGCGTCGAAGATGGTGCCGGCGCTCCACAGCATCCAGCCAAGGTCCCGGGTCTCTGCGATGTCCTGGAGGTCGAGTATCTCTGAATCCTCGAGGAAGGCGCGTTGGATCCACGGGCGGTACAGCGCTTGGCCATCGAGACGTGGTATTCCCGAATCGAGGGCAGCCGCCACCAGCTCAGAGGCGTGGTCGTTGGGGTTCGACCAACCCTTCCAGCCCGGACCGTACGTGTAGGTGTAGATCATCGGGCTCAGCACATCGACATGCTCGGAGAAAACCGACGGCGATTGACCGATCCCCTCGTCACTGGTGCTCTCCAGAGTGATGGCGAAGATATCGGCCGCAACGGCACAACCCATCGGGTTGAGCCGGTTGTGTGCCTCTTCAAGGAACGCTGCGATAGTCTCGACACGCTTCTGCTGAGCCGCCTCGCCGTAGTAGTCGGCGGCGCCCAGCTCGTCGAAGCTGAGCAGCTCGATCTGACCGTCAGATGGGAATCGGATGTAGTCGAACTGGATCTCGTCGAAGCCAAGTCGACAGGCTTCCTCGGCGAGAGCCAACGGGTAATCCCATGAGTTTCGATCCGTCGGATCCAGCCAGGCGAGATCCTTGTTGTTGGTCCACGGCAGACCCGTCGAAGTGTTGATCGCCGCAATCTCGGGGCGTGCCCTGGCCAACTGGTCGCTCTGGAAGGTCACGATCCGGGTGATCTTGTAAAGACCGTGGGCCTCCATATCCGCGATCACCTTCTCAGCGTCGTATCGCGGAATGACGGCACCGATCTCATAAGCAAGCTCGACCTCGGTGTCGTGATAGACGTGCCCTCCTTCATCCTGAGTATCTACGACGAAGGCGTTGATCCCGGTGTTGTCGGCCAGTTCGAGCAGCTCCTCCCATTTCTGGAGGTCACCGGCCCCTGAGAAGTCGCCGGCAACCCGCAGCGCCCGGATCATTATCGGGTCCAAGGCAACCGTCAGGTCGTCGGTGGACCCATCCCAAGCAACCGTCGTGGGCTGCCACGCGGGCCGCTCGATCTCGATCTCCCCGGGAACGGCACGAAAGAGTGTGAACTCGCCGTCACTGTCGGTGGTGACTTCATGATCACCGCCGAGCGAAACCGAGGCGCCCGGCAGCGCACGACCGTCCGATGTAGTCACCGACCCGGTGAGCACGATTGGCTCCAGGCGGATCTCAACAGGACCTTCCAACGGTCTCTCAGAGACGGTCGTCGACGTGGCGTGAAAGCCGGGAGCGCTCACGTCGATCTCGATCGGCTCTTCTTCCCAAACCAGCTCGGCGCTACCGGTGTCGTCGGTGGAGATCGACTCGGACCGCGCCACCACGGTGGCATTTATCGGTGTGAGGTCGTCGCCGCCCAGCACCAACAGATTCACCGTCTGCGGGGGCGGCTCCGGGAACCGCACTGATTCGCCGCCCATCAGCACCGCCGGCCCCGCACATGCGGAGATGAGCAGCGCGCTGCAGGCGAGAAGGATAGAAAAGCGTCTCATGGGTGGGGGTAAGGCGGGAACGGTCTTCACCGGCCCCGTAGACTCCTAGCTGTCGCGCTGTTGATCGTAGTCGGCACTTCCCTGGTTGCCGGAGAACTGCGCACGTATTTCCATAGTCGACCTCTCTACATTTCGTTGAACGCAGATATGGACCGTGTTACCTTGACCTGGTAGGGGTGCCATCACTAGAGGTTGGGTGCATGACGCAGAAGGCGCGCAAGTCTCTCCAGGCCGACGGCGTCGGTCTATATCTCGACGAAGTCGCAGGACACGGCTTACTGACGGCAGAAGACGAAGTCAGGCTGGCGAGAACGATGGAAGTCGGCCGGCACGCCGCCGTCCGGCTCGAGACCGGACAGTCGCTGCCCTCACAAGAGCGATTCGAGCTTCGGCGGGCAGTCCACCAGGGCGAGGAAGCTCGTGCCGAGTTCATCCGGTCGAACCTCAGGCTTGTGATCTCGATCGCAAAGAAGTACACCGGCCGTGGCCTCGACCTGCTCGATCTTGTTCAAGAAGGAAACCTCGGCCTTATCCGTGCCGTCGAGAAGTTTGACTGGAGGAAAGGCTTCAAGTTCTCCACCTACGCCACGTGGTGGATTCGCCAGGCCATAACCCGTGGATTGGGCAACACGGCACGCACGATTCGCCTCCCGGTTCATCTGGTCGACGTCGTCCGCATGGTGCAGGAGACAAGAACGACCCTCCACGAGAGGGATGGCAAGCAACCAACGGCATGGGACATTGCCGAGGTGAGTGGCCTGGATCTCGACCAGGTCGTCATTGCTCTCGAGTGCCCGGATGACTGTGTGTCGCTCGACCACCCCGTCGGAGATGCGGGCGACGCCAGCCTCGGCGACTTTGTCGAAGACACCCAGGCAGACGACCCCTTCGTCGTCGCCGCCGACATCGCACGTCGCGACGAGTTGGATCGTGCTCTGTCGATGCTCGATCCCCGCGAGCGTGAGGTCATCCAGTTGCGGTACGGTCTGAGCGGCGGTGGCCCACGCACGCTATCCGATGTGGGTCGCCAGCTCGACGTCACCCGGGAGCGCATCCGTCAGATCGAGCGCAAAGCACTCACCAAACTCCGCCACCCGTCTTTCGCCTACGACCTGGAAAGCTTGCTCTAGGAGGCTGAGGCACAGCTGCGTGGTGCTATCGCGTCGATCGTTCCGGCAGTGCTGGGAAGGTTACGCACCAAGGCGGATCAACCGCCGGCGTTTTCCCACAAACCCTATACTCGACTGATCATGTTTGTCTGAGTTCATCCCCGATGCTCCGAGTTCGCCGGCAAAGGACAAGCATGCTCTCACTCACCGACATTGTCACACGTACGTCCCCACCCATACCATGGACCGAAGGTGACAATATTCCGTGGGACGACCCCCAATTCAGCGAACGGATGCTCGCTGAGCATCTGTCACAACAGCACGACCTAGCCAGCAGACGGGTCGAGCGAATCGACGCTCAAGTCTCGGCGATCCGGACGTTGATAGCACCGCCACCCGCTCGAGTACTCGACCTCGCGTGCGGCCCCGGCCTCTATCTGAGCCGGCTTGCCGCGGCAGGCTATCAAGGGCTGGGGATCGACTTCGCGCCGGCATCGATTGACCGTGCCCAATCCGCTGCCGTGGGCAGCGAGATGGAGTTCCGTCTCGACGACCTTCGCACGGCCGACTTTGGGACAGGATACGACGCGGTGTTGCTTCTCTACGGCCAGCTGAACGTCTTTCGACGCATCGAAGCACGCTCGATCATCGACAGAGCGTTCGCAGCCCTTCGGCCGGGTGGAATGCTGATCGTCGAGCCGCAGACACAGCAACACATCGCAGAATCGGCGAAATCGACAGCATCTTGGAGCAGCCAGCAATCCGGCCTCTTCTCGCCAGAACCTCATTTGTTGCTCACCGAGACCACCTGGGATCCTACGGTGCGGACCTCCACCGAACGGTTCTATGTCATCGATGCCGCAACCGCCACCGTAACCAGGCATGCCCTCAGCAATGAGGCCTACGCTGATGAGGAGCTGACGGCTCTGCTCGGCGACGCCGGATTCGAGAACGTGGAGCTTCGCCCGTCGCTTGCCGGCGACCAAGACCCTGGGCTGTGCGTGGTGATCGGCGTCAGAACAGCTTGAGCATCGGCGAGTCGACTCCGCGCAGCTCGTCGTAGTCGACCTCGAGGCAGTCGATACCGCGATCTTCAGCGAGGGTCCTGGCCTGCGGCTTGATGAGCTGGGCCACGAGCATGCCACGCACCGGCGCCAGCCTCTCGTCACGATTGAGAAACTCCAGGTAGCGGGTGATTTGCTCAACGCCGTCCATCTCACCGCGTCGTTTCACCTCGATCGCGACCACCTGGCCCGTGACGGCGCGGCAGAGGAGGTCGACCGGACCTACTGGTGTTGGGTACTCACGCCGGATTAGCTCCAGGCCCTCCTCCATGTAGTCAGGGGTCTCAGCGAGGAGGCGCTGAAGCTCGAGCTCGACCCCGTCCTTCTGAAGCCCGGGGTCCTCACCCATCTCGAGAGCTCGCTCAAAGTGCACTTCCCCAAACGTGATCGTCAGCGTCTCCCCTTTGGGGTTGGTGACAATCCACTGACCGTCCTCTTCGACGAGGTGGTTGGGAGCGTTCATCCAATTGAGCGGTTTGTAGGCACCGCCGTCGGCATGAACGGCGACGCACCCATCGGCCTTGACCATCACAAGACGGGTGGCCATGGGCAGATGGGCGCTCAGCCTCCCGTCGTAGTCCACGGTGCACTCGGCGACGACAATTCGCATGCGTCTCAGCGTACTCGGGTGCCGGGTCGACTACCCGACCGAACCCTCCATCTGTAGCTCGATGAGCCGGTTGAGCTCGACGGCGTATTCCATCGGGAGCTCCCTGACGATCGGCTCGATGAAACCGGCGACGATCATCGCAGTTGCCTCTGCCTCAGAAAGCCCACGGCTCATCAGATAGAACAGCTGCTCTTCACCAACCTTGGAGACTGTGGCCTCATGACCCATGTCAACATCGGACTCTTCGATCTCCATGTACGGGTAAGTGTCTGACCGTGAGTCTTCATCGAGGATGAGCGCATCACAGCGGACGAACGACTTGGCATGCGTGGCGTTGTCTTCGACCCTCACCAGACCTCGGTATGCCGACCTACCTCCGCCCTTCGAGATGGACTTGGAGGTGATCAGCGACGAGGTGTTCGGGGCGGCATGCACCATCTTGGCGCCGGCATCGAGATGCTGGCCCTCGTTGGCGAATGCAATCGAGAGCACCTCACCGTGGGCACCCTCCTCCATCAGCCAGACGGCCGGGTACTTCATCGTGAGACCGCTGCCGAGGTTGCCGTCGACCCATTCCATGGTGGCGTTCTTGTAGGCAGCCGCTCGCTTGGTGACGAGGTTGACCACGTTGTTCGACCAGTTCTGGATGGTGGTGTACCGGGCACGGCCGCCTTCCTTGACAACGACCTCGACCACCGCGGCGTGCAGCGAGTCGCTGGTATACACCGGTGCGGAACAACCCTCGACATAGTGACAGAACGCACCCTCGTCGACGATGATCAGCGTCCGCTCGAACTGGCCCATGTTCTCGGCGTTGATCCGGAAATAAGCCTGGAGAGGCTCCTCGAGATGAACGCCCGGCGGTACGTAGATGAAGCTGCCACCGGACCAAACGGCCGAGTTGAGCGCGGCGAACTTGTTGTCGTTCGGGGGAATGATGGTGCCAAAGTACTCCTGCACCAGTTCCGGGTACTCACGGACCGCGGTATCCATATCGCAGAAAATGACTCCGCGCTCTTCGAGATCCTCACGGTTGCGGTGGTACACAACCTCGCTTTCGTACTGAGCGGTAACTCCTGCCAGGTACTTTCGTTCGGCTTCAGGAATGCCCAGCTTCTCGTAGGTATTCTTGATGGACTCGGGCACCATGTCCCAGTCCTTGGCCTGGCTGTCGGTCGGCTTGATGTAGTAGTAGATGTTGTCGAAGTCGATCGCTTGCAGCTTCTCGACGCCACCCCAGGTGGGCATCGGCTTGCGCAGGAACCGCTTGTATGCCTTCAAGCGGAAGTCGAGCATCCATTCGGGTTCCTTCTTCATCGCCGACATCTGGCGGATGATGTCTTCGTTGAGACCCCTCTCAGGCTTGAAGACATAGTCCTCCACATCGGCCCAGCCGAGCTGATAGCCACCAAGATCAATGTCAACAGTTGTCATTTTCAGGGTCCCTTCGAGAGAAATCGAGAACCAATTACCACTATAGCGATAGGGCTATGCGCTAACTGGCGGTCGTCGGGTCGGGATGTCGACAGACCGGATTCTGCCCCCTTGCCGCTTCTGGCGTCCAATCTGGGCCATATGTGGCCAGATTAGAAGCTAAAAGCGGATGATCCGGCCGGAACGGTGGTGTGGGAGTGGGGGGAAGACCGGAAGCCGTCCCGACGGATCATCCGCGTACTTGGTATAACGTCCTGGGGAGCGGTTTTGATCCCTGATTCCCGAGAAACCACGTCAAGGATTGAGAAGATATTCCATGCCAGTGATCGTCATCGGAGCAGACACGGAGGTCGGCCACGCCATCATCCATGGGCTGCGTCCGGCTTCGGGTGAGCTACGTGCGTTCGTTTCGGACGCCGACGTCGCCGACAGTTACCGGCAGTTTGCCAAGGTTGCAATTGGTGACCTCTCCGACGGCTCCCACGTCGGCGGCGCTGCTCTCGGGGCGTTCTGTGCCATCGTTATCGCGGCCGCCGCACACGACGGACGGGACCGCTATTTCGCCCAGGGCATGGAGGAGCTGTTCTCCCAGTGGGCCGACGGTCTGGCCGACGCCGGGATAGGCCGGGTGATCGTCGTTGGTACGCCCGAGCAGATCCCGAAACCCGACCCGCTACAGAATGCATCGCCCGACTACCACCACGCCGACACGACGGGACGTAGCCTCGACGAGATCGTCGCCGTCGTAGCGGAGCAGGAGGCGGCCCGCTGATTCGTCAGAAGATCTCGGCGCACCACGGCTCTGGGGAGGATCGAAACAGCCAATTGATCCGGTGCACGGCCTCGGGAGAGCCTTCGATCCGTCCCGCCCTGGCCAGCGCCACCGCATCCCGACCGCCCAGGTACAGAGCGCCGAGCGTACTTGCAGTCATGCTCACGTCCGGGTCGCCGTCGGCTCGGGTGCAGCGGGCAGTGCCATCTTCGATTCGCAGCTGGTAAACACCGTCGTTCCACGGGCAGAAGTCGTCAACAACACGGATCGAGACACCGCCGTCCCGGGTGTAGCGCCTTGCTTGTAGCGCCGCTGGGACATCGATCAACCGCACCCACACACCATCGGATAACGTCGTCCCAACGGCACGTCCGTCCGTGAACAGCAGCCACAGCGGATCGTCCGGCGCCATGTTCCAGTGCTTGATTATCGGGAACAGGTCGATATTCGTGACGTAGTGCCACAAGGCCCGGTAGCCGGCGTCGGTGACCGGCAACAGCTCCTTGATGCGAACCTCTCCGTTCGACAACTGGTCCCAGGCCCCCTTCTGCCGGTAGGACACGAAGCCGACCGGTCCCGTTTCGTCGAAGGCAACCGCATGGCGCACCGCGCTGGCACCGTCCCGCCATTTCTCCGGGTCATAGAAGAGCCGGTACTTCCACCAGTCCGAAGAACGCTGGAACATGCCCGGCCGGCCGGCTTGGACCGCGGCATATAGGTCGGGAAGCAGCTTCTCGGCCTCGTCCTGGGCAACCAGGCGGACCTCTATCTCAGGCTCGGCACCACCCCGCCCGGTGTACCGGGTGTCAAACTTGACTTCGTGGTGCTGGATAGCAGGCCCATACCCGAACCGGCCGTAAATCGGTGCCTCCGAAGCCCATAGACCCCCAAGGAACTCGCCACGTTCCCTTGCCCGGCGAAAGTGCTCGTGCATCATTGTTGTGAGCACCCCACGGCGGGTGTGGGTCGGCCGCACGGTGATGATGGTCAGCCCCGACATTGGCGCCTGCAAACCACCGGGAACCGTCATCTGGAACTCGAAGTCGGCACCGGTGCTGATCAGCTCATCGCCGTCGAACACAGGAAAGGCCCGGTCGAGCGGGAAGATTGCACCGAATCGCGCGGTGCCCTCTTCGTCGTCGAGGTCGGCATCGTGCCCAAAACCGAGAGACAGGGCCTGCCGGAACGCGGGGACAAGATCGGGCGTGAGGGATCGAAGCTCGAGATTCATGCCGGCAACGCTATCACCTGAAGAGGAGCCGGGGCTACCGTCGCATCGCCGCCGTCGCATCGCCACCGTCGCATCGCCACCGTCGCATCGCCACCGTCGCATCGCCACCGTCGCATCGCCACCGTCGCATCGCCACCGTCGCATCGCCACCGTCGCATCGCCACCGTCGCATCGCCACCGCCCGTGCGCGATCATTTCGACATGACCGTGAGCTACCGCGTGCTGGGGCCGCTAGAAGTTGAATCGTCAAACCAATCAACACGATTAGGCCCACGCCTCCGCCAGTTACTTGTGTTGTTGCTTGCGGCCAACGGTGAAACCCTGTCTACTGAGCGACTGGCCACTGATCTGTGGGGTGATGATCAGCCGCTCGACCCGGAAGGCTCTTTGCACACTCTCGTCTCGCGATTACGTGGCGTAGTCGGTGACGACCTGGTCACCAAGGCTCCGGGCTACATGTTGGACGTCGACCCCGAACGGCTTGATGCGGCCCGGTTTGAGCAGGCTCTTGCAACCGCAAGATCAGCACCCGTCGACCAGGCGGCCCGCCTCTACCGGCAGGCCGAGAGCGAGTGGCGCGGATCTGCCTATCTCGGATACGAGGACCTCGCCCGGGCCGAGGCGATCCGGCTCGAGCGACTCCGCGACGATTGCGCACAGGAGAGGCTGAACCGGATGATCGAGAACGGCGCAGCTACATCCGCACTTCCCGAAATCGAGCGCCTGGTGACCACACACCCACTCGACGAGGGACCGCGCTCATTGATGATGCGTGCCTTGGATGCCACCTGCCGCAAACCCGACGCGTTGCGCTCTTTCTCCGAGTATGAAGATTTCCTTGCCGAGAGGACCGTGCTCGCCGTGGCCGCCGACAGGGGTCTGGCCGAGGTGGAGGTGTGCGTAGCCCCCTCCAACGTCGCCGCTCGCCGGCTATTCAGCGGCCTCGGCGCCGATTTCTCCCTCGTGGACGGAGTCCTCGTGGGCACCGTCCCGACACGTCCTGCGCCAAAGGCGGCCTGAGAGCAAAACGAACAAGAGAAGCCACATGACACAGTCGATACCAGAAGCACCATCTCCCAACGGTTGGTTCGCTCGAACCTCGACCTGAGATCCTTGATGGTCTGCGGGGTGAACTCGGGACGTCGCTTGGTGCTTTCGATCGTCCCGATTTCGGCCGGATCGAGGAGCGTCGTCGGGAATCGTGGGTGCTCCTAGGCTCTTCCCCGATCACGATTGAAGGGAATCACCGTGAACCCAGTACGTATCGCAGCTCAGCTGCACCCCCAGCACGCCGACTACTCCGACATTCACCGCGCCGTCACCGAGGCTGAAGAACTCGGTCTCGACATCGTCTACAACTGGGACCACTTCTATCCGTTGTACGGGGAACCGGACGGCAAGCATTTCGAGTGCTGGACAATGCTCGGCGCCTGGGCAGAGCAGACAACCGATATTCAGATCGGAGCTCTGGTCACCTGTAACTCGTATCGCAACCCGCAACTGCTGGCAGACATGGCGAGGACCGTCGACCACATGTCGGCAGGCAGGCTGATCCTCGGGATCGGGTCGGGCTGGTTCGAGCGCGACTACGAGGAGTTCGGCTACGACTTTGGGACCGCCGGCAGCAGGCTGCGTGACCTCGACCGGGATCTGCCGCTCATCAAGGAGCGTCTCGCCAAGGGCAACCCGACCCCGACACGTCGGATCCCGGTGCTGATTGGTGGAGGTGGGGAGAAGGTGACCCTGCGTATCGTTGCCGAACAGGCAGATGTCTGGCACACGTTCGGATCGCCGGAGGTGCTGGCGCACAAGGCGACGGTACTCGCAGATTGGTGCACCGAGGTCGGACGCGATCCCGGAGACATCGAGCGTTCGGTCGGCATCGACTACGGGCGAGTCACAGGCGACCCGATCGAACTCGCCGAGCAGTTCCACGCCGTCGGCATCACACAGTTCACGTTCGGGTTGAACGGGCCCGACTACGACTTCACCCCGGTCAAACCCTGGCTGAAGTGGCGGGACGAGCAGAACGGGTAGGGGCCCTTCGGGGCATAACTCCAGTTGAGGCTCGTTTAACGCAGCGACAACTGCAGTTGTGGCCGGCAGTGCGAGCCCTCACGGCGGTTGTCCAAAGGTACCCAAACGCGCCGGCGATCGCCCTCCCCACCGAAGGGCGATCGCTTCGTGGCCCGCCGCGTCCCCCATGCGGGGGAACACTGTGCCTACCTATCGGCAGCGGGCCGGTCTAGATAACAACCCGTGGGTGATCAATCCCCTGCCACAAAGAATGACCAGTCACCGTCGGCCGAGATCCCCACCCGGTATCCGATGTAGCCGCCGAAGTCCGCAAAGCCCTGGAGGTCGGCCTCGCTGTATAGAGAGCGGAGTGCGTCAACGTCCTCCTTCGGCATCGTCTCCCAGCTCCCCTGGTGGGCGTGAGCCGACGGCCAAACGTACAACGTGCCTTCCTCGGTCTCGATCGTGCCGTGCGGCATATCGAGGAGCTTCATCAGCACATACATGGGGCGTTCACCCGCTCCTTCGGCCTGCGTCCAGTACTCGGAGGGGCGGGCGCCTCCGAACGACGCCGTCAGGTCATCTCCGCCAACATCCTCGAGGTCATCAAACCAGCACCGGGAACCGAACAGCATGATCTTGGCAAGAGTTTGGACGACTGGTTCCGGGAGGTCATCACGCGGATAGGTCGATGGGTAGTAGAGGCCACCCGAGCACGAGGCATCGATGTCCTGCATGGGGACGGCGAGCTCTTCGCCTGCTTCGCCCTCCAACGCGAGGCGATCGATCACCTCGCCCTGAGGTCCGTATGAGGCGTACTCAATCGTGTCAACAGGAGGACCAAACTTTGCAAAGAAGTAGCCGTCTCGGACCGGCTGCCACGACCTCTCAGACGCGCTGGTGAGGGTGACTACGCGAGCATCCGGCGAGACCCGGCCGTATACCAATGTCCACGCGCCGCTCGTCTGCCGACCCCACGAGATGTGCTGTTGCGATGCATGACCGCAGCTGGCAGCGTCCTCCTCCTCATCAATGACGACAATGCAGTCTCCCTGCTGCCCGGCAAGCCCGGACGGCGCATTCTCACCAAAGACTCCGCGCAGCACGTATGCGCGAGGAGATGGCCAGCCTGATCCAATCTGGCCCAGCACCAGGACATCGATCTCACCTTCGAAATACTCGCGCTGCTGGTCGAATGCTGTACTAGCGAGGTCCGTATCCCGGCGGCCGGCGTGAATGGGATAGAGCAACGATTCGTTTGCCGCCTCCAGTGCCATATCAGGCATATCGGATGGATCGGGGAATATCAGATTGAGGTTGGAGAACACGGCCGCCTCATTGGTGGTAGTCGTCGTCTCCCCCGGTCCGGCTGGCTCCAGGGTGGTTCCGTTTCCGTTGAACAGCACCACCGCTCCCCCGACCAGCATGAACACCGCGGCGGCGGTGGCCACCGTGACCACGACTGCCTGCATCCGGGCCGATCGGCGGAGATCCGCAACCGGTGGAGCGGTGACAGAGGCGGTCACTCGGTCCATGTCTTGGGAAGCATTGCGGAGTCTGTCTTCAGTGTTCACGCTTCCTCCTTCCAGGTTTGGAGCTTGCGGCCGAGACGCACCCGGCCGCGGCGTAGATGGGTCTTGACGGTGCCGGGGCTGCATTCGAGAACGTCGGCTATCTGGTCCAACGACAGGTCTTCCAGATAGAACAGGGCGATCGCCTGGGCTTGACGCCGGGGCAGCGCCCTCACCTCGTTCCAGACATCGGATGCATCCGGTTCGAGCTCGGGGATGTGGTCCACACCACCGCGCAGCCTCCGGATCGCTTTGACCTCTGTTACACCGCGCCGCAGCACCGATGTTGACCGGTTGACAACGACACGGCGCAGCCACGCGTCGGGCTTGTCGTAGCGTGAGACACGCTCCCAGCGGCGGTAGCCGGCTATGAAGGCATCCTGGGCGATCTCTTCGGCGACATGTCTCCTGCCGGTGAGGGCGTATGCGACTCCTACGGCTCGCGGGTACTGGCGTTTGTAGAAGGCTTCAAAGTCCTCCGTTACCGCAATCAGCGGCAGGGGTCTCGGCATTCGTGACACCTCGGTTGATGTGCTCATACATGAAACACGCACCAGCAGGCTACGAGGTGTACCGATTCTTTGACTTATGCGCTCGAGCAGACAGGAGCAGCCGCCCGAGTGGTGGTCTCAGACGGCACCGGGGTCTCCCGGCGCTGCGCCCTCTTGGCAAGACGCAGACGCCGGGTGGCCTCGGCTTCGGCGAGACGCTCATCGAGGCTGATACGAGCAAGGAGATCGAGTGTGTAGTGGTTCATCGCCGGGGTCCTTCCACTTGTGAACTACACCGTTGAAACTAGTTGCCTATAGCGGACAGAACCTGTCCGCTATTTCGAGTATTCTCAGTACTCATGGATCCATCGGCGAGAATGCTCCGGCTTCTTTCGCTGCTCCAAGCGAGACCGAGCTGGACGGGGCCGGAACTAGCGAGCCGACTCGAGGTCACCGACCGCACCCTGCGTCGAGACATCAACCGGCTACGCGATCTCGGCTACCCCGTCGAGGCCTACACCGGCCCGGCTGGTGGATACATGCTTACTCCAGGAGGAGCTCTCCCGCCGTTGCTCCTCGACGATGACGAGGCGGTGGTTGTGGCCCTCGGCTTGCGAACTGCCGCCTCCGGCGGGCTAGCCGGTTTCGAGGATGCCGCCGTTGCGGCGTTGGCCAAGATCGAGCAGGTGCTGCCGGTGCATCTCCGGGAACGGATCAGCGACCTCCACGGCTCCACTGTGGCGCTGCGACCAGCTGGGGAGGCAACCGCGGCCCTCGACCCGGAGCTGCTGGTCACGATCGCTCACGGGTGCCGCGTTCCCGAACGCATGCGGTTTGGCTATGTCGACCACCAGGGGAACGTGACTGAGCGTCACGTAGAGCCCTACCAACTGGTCTACGCCGCCCGACGTTGGTACCTCGTAGCCCGTGACCGTGACCGAGATGCCTGGCGCACCTTCAGGGTCGACCGGATCAGCGACCCGATACTGACCGGAATGCGCTTCACCCACCAGTCACCACCGGATGCAGCGGCGCAGGTATCGGAAGGTCTGAGCGTCGCGGTGTACGAATGGCAAGCACGGGTCCTGCTCAGAATCAAACCGGCAGAAGCGGCAAAGCTGGTGTCCCCGACTCTCGGGGTCATCGAACCAACCCGTGGCGGCACGCTGTTGCGCATCGGAGCCGACGAGCTCGATTGGATCGCCCGCTACCTCGCCGGTCTTCCTTGCCGTTTCCGCATTATCGAACCGGATGAACTGAAGGATGCACTCCGCGAGGTCATCAGCCGGCTGACGGCCGACGCCGGATGACAGCCGGATGACGCCAGCCGGATGAGACCAGAAGTGGGAGAATCATCGCCATGGAACACTTGACCACAGAAGAGCTGGAATCCCGTCTCGACGAGGTTCGCGATGCCCCGAAGACCGACGGCGAGCTTGCCCTCATCGTCCGACGCCCCGATATCGATGAGAGAGAGCAACTCGAACTCGGTGAGCTGTCGCGTGAGTACGGGCTGGTAGGTGACTCGTGGCTGGCACGTGCCGGAGAAGACCCGGATCGTGACACACAGCTCAACATCATGAATGCCCGCTTCACTGCGATGATCGCCGGGTCCGACGAGCGCTGGCAGCTTGCAGGTGACCAGCTCTACCTCGATCTCGATATCAGCGTGGACAACCTGCCCGTCGGTAGCCGGGTCGCGATCGGCGACGCGGTCGTCGAGGTGACGGCGGTGCCGCACACAGGATGCCAGAAGTTCTCGGCACGCTTCGGCCTGGACGCACGCCGGTTTGCCAACTCCGAGGTAGGCCGGTCGCTACGTCTACGCGGCATGAACGCCCGAGTAGTCACCCCCGGCCCCATCCGCCGTGGCGACCCGGTGCGAAAGCTGTCGTAGCACCCAAACGGCCGCACTTCCCCGTGAACGGTGAGCAAAAGCAGGCTAACCACCCAGGAGCACACAAGACAGGGGTGCCTCAAAGAGGCACACATTTCTTCTCCCTCTGGGATGAAGTGGCGTCACCTGCGGTGACGATGCGAAGCGAAGGGGAATGAGCCACGGCATTCTTCTCCCTCCGGGAGAAGTACCCGAGCGCAGCGAAGGGGGATGAGCCAAAGCATTCTTCTCCCTCCGGGAGAAGTACCCGAGCGAAGCGAAGGGGGATGAGCCAAAGCATTCTTCTCCCTCCGGGAGAAGTACCCGAGCGAAGCGAAGGGGGATGAGGGCCTTATGAATTCAAAGGCTGTGATTGAAAGAACCCCTCACCTGCCTCGCTGACGCTCGGCTGTCCTCTCCCGAAGGGAGAGGAATATGTCATGGCTCACCTGCCTCGCCAACGTATCGGCTTCCGATACGCCTCGCCTGTCCTCTCCCGAAGCCTGAAGCCTCCACGGTTTCTCCTCTTATCAGTCCCCCCGCTTGCGGGGGGAAAGTACCGGCGTCACCTACGGTGACGATGCCGCAGGCGGGGGTAGGGGGGCCGGAGGCGAAGCCGACGGTGGCGACGTCGTCTCCCACAGGGTGCCGAACCGTTGAGAACCAACAGCAAATACCGGCCCTCCGCTGACGCTCCAGGCCAGCCCCCCCCTACCCCCGGCCTGGCGGCCGGCGGTGCCTTCCCCCCAGCCTTCGGCCGGGGGGACTGACCGAGACCAGACTGGTTTCGGGCCCTTCACCAAAACAGTGCAGTCGCAAGCATCAGGAAACGCTGAAAGACCAACCGCACCACCCGATTCGGACAATGGAAACCGTGGATTGAGGCTCAGCCAAGGGAAGGGAATGTATGCGCCCAGCAACCGTGGATTCAGGATCTCGGGGGGATCGACCCGCACGGCCCGGCGAGCGGGGAAGGACGAGCGCTCACCGTTGACGATTCCCTCACCCGGGCGGATTGGCAGAAGCAGAGGAACCGCTGATGGGGAGCTCAGTCGTGGTCATCGTCATCGTCGTCGTCGCCTTCCTCGTCCGTTTCAACCTTGAGCTGACCGTCGGACATGTGGGCGGTCAACGTCGACTCATGGTCTTCGCTCTCGAACTCCACCTTCACCTCAGCCGGGCCTTTGTTGTAGATCTCTGAGTAGAACCCGGCGTTGGGCACAGTGGAGACGACCCAAACCTCGTCACCGCCGTACTCGAGGACCACCGTGCCCCCGATTAGCGAGAATGACTCCCTCATCAAAGTCGGCGCCGTGGTCGTCGTGGTGGTGGTTGTCGTGGTTGTGGTGGAGGTGGTCGACTCGGGACCATCGGTGGTGGTCGTCCCGGCACCAGCAGAGGTTGTCACAGTTGTTTCGGGCGGCCCGGTCGTGGTCGACGCCGTCACGGAAGTCGTGATGGGTACAGCCGATGAGCTGGTCGATGCGGGAGCCAGCGTTGTCGACGTAGTGGGCACACCGATCGCCTGAGGTGTCTCAACCACCCGGTCACGGACCCCGGCAACCGCTGTCGACGCAATCACGACCGACACCGCGGTTGCGCCGAGCCACGCTACGCCCAAGCCCAGTTTTCGTCTCATCCGCTCCAGCATGCATCAAACCCCGCACTCATGGGTTAAACCGAGGCTAAATGAGCATGAAACCACGGCTATCGCAGAAGATACGCGCGCCGGTTCGGTGTAAGTTCAGCGTATGGCATCTGTCTTGTTGATCGAAGACGACCAGCGTATCCGCCAATCCCTCGCCAGCCGGCTTGCCGAACGCGGGCATGATGTGCAGTCGACCGCAACCGCGATGGACGGCGTACAGAAAGCCGTGAGTGAGGGCGTTGACATCGTCGTGCTCGACCTCGGACTGCCAGACGTCGATGGCCGTGAGGCGCTCCGGATGATCCGAGCCGTGAGTGACGTGCCGGTCATAGTCGCAACCGCACGCGACGACCAGGACGAGATCGTGAAGATCTTCGACGCCGGTGCCGACGACTACGTGATCAAGCCCTACTCCACCGATCACCTCGAAGCCCGGATCCGGGCGCTGCTGCGACGGTCGACGATTGTCGCAGATAGCCCAGTAATCGCCATCGGTGGGCTGTGCATCGACGCGGAGGCCCACGAAGCGACCCTCGATGGTGATCGCCTCGACCTGTCCGCAAAAGAGTTCGAACTGCTCGCCTACTTGGCGGAGCGACCGGGGAAGATGATCGGGAAGCGGGAGCTGCTGGCGGCTGTCTGGCGCCAGCCCTACGGCGGCGCCGACAAGACCGTTGATGTCCACCTCTCCTGGCTGCGCAAGAAGCTCGGCGAGACCGCCGCCGAGCCCCGCTACATCCACACCCGGCGTGGTGTCGGAGTGAAGCTCGTCGATCCGGACTCGTGAGAGCACGGTTGAACCTCGTCGTCGGGGCGGTCACCACCATGGTGGTGATCGCCTTTCTTGTCCCGCTCGTGCTCACGGTGCGGGACCTGGCGGCCGATCGAGCCGTGACTGCCGCCCAGAACGAGGCGGCAAACATCGCCCAGCTCGTTGCGCTCACTGCACCGGGCTCCGAAACCGCCGAAGCAATCGAGGAGATCGAGGAGCTCCGCGATGAGTACCCGACCGCGATCATCTTGATCGGCGACGCAGGTGATCAGGTGTTTGGTGAACCGATACCCGAGGGAGAGAACCTCGAGGCCGCCCGGCAGGGCGCGCGATTCCGGGCCGCCGTCACCGGTGGCCAGGCCGTATATGCACCGGTGCTTCTCCCCGCCACAGATGAGACCGTCGTCGTGCGAGTGTTCGTGGCCGATTCCACGTTGACCGAGGGCGTGACCCGTTCGACGGCAGTCCTCGTGCTGCTCGGTATGACCATCGTGGGCATCGCCATCTGGGTTGCCGATCGGCTGGGACAATCGATGGTCCAGCCGGTCAAGGAACTGTCTGCGACCGCATCGGTCCTCGGCGAAGGCAACCTGCACGCAAGGGTCACGCCCGATGGGCCTCCCGAGATCAAGGAGGTGGGCATCGAGCTCAATGACCTGGCCGATCGCATGGTTCGCCTGTTACGGATGGAGCGGGAAGCGGCCGCAGATCTCTCCCACCGTCTCCGCACTCCGCTCACTGCGGTGCGGCTGGATGCCGAAGCGCTGGAGCCGGGGCCGCAGTCCAAACGATTGCTCGAAGACCTCGACGAACTCGATCGGACGGTCGACTTTGTAATCAGGGAGGCACGCCGTCCCGCGCGATCCGACGCCGACCGGGTGTGTGACCTGGGTCTGGTGGCGGCCGAGAGGGTGCGGTTCTGGACACCACTCGCTGAAGAGCAGGGTCGGCCGCTCGAATACATCTCTGACGGTTCTGCGACACCGGTCGCCATCGGAAGTGACGACGCCACCACCATGATCGACGCTCTCGTCGGCAACGTCTTCGCCCACACGAATGAGGGTGTCGGGTTCACGGTGGCGGTTGCCTCACTCGAGGGCGATGCGCTCGTAGTCGTCGACGACCAGGGCCCTGGATTCACCGCCGAAATGGCCGAGCGCGGGTTGAGCCCGGGCGGCTCGACCGGTCTTGGCTTGGATATCGCAGCCCGCACCGCCCGAGACGGGGGCGGCAAGCTCACCATCGGCACGAGCGAGACCGGTGGCGGCAGGGTGACCGTCACCCTGCCCAAAACCCCTGCCGTCTGATCGTCAACCCTGGGCGGGCAGCTCCACGGTGGCTTGCTCGGAAGGGTTCACCGCAGCCGGCTTCTCTGCCCTTACCGGTCGGCGTGCGGGAGAACGGGCAGGGCGTTCCGGACTGGACGCCTGGGCAATGCGAATGATCAACAGCATCACGACGATCGCCAGCGAGCCGAAGTACATCCCCATCACCACCGGGTGGGACGTATCGGTGCCGCTGAACACGCCGTGCAGCCCGGCAGTGACAAAGATGCCGAAGGACATCATGTGGATGGCCCGCCATGCGCTCTGCCCGATCCATTGCTTGACGTAGAAACTGGTGGTGACGAGGAACAGGAAGTAGAACGCCACCACCCCGAGGGCCACCGCCAGCGGCCGCCACCCGGAAGCCCCCGGCACGAACAGCGCTCGATAGCCGAAGTCGATGTAGTCGTGGTTGAACAGGAAGTACATGTGGACACCGGTGGCTACGAGCGACGCAATCCCCAACGATTCGTGGAACCAGGCAATCCCCTTCGCCTTCACTGCCCGGCCCAACACTTTGGTTGAGATCAGCAAGCCCCAGATGGTTGAGCCTGCGAGCAGCAAGAAGGCAATGATGCCCGACCCGCGAATCGCGATCCACTCGACACTCATACCGCGCTCCTCTCGGCCAGCTCCATTCCCGTGGTGGCAAAAACGCTGCCGTCGTGCCAGACCACGAGTGCAGAGTCGATCCAGTCCTGCTGCTCGGCCCAGGTAAGACCTTGCTCACCCTGAAGGAGGACAGCCTTGGCGCCGGCTTCGGCCTGCACCGCCGTCGGGGCAATGACCGTAGCGCTGATGATCGGTGATGTCGCGGGCCTCACGTTCCTGGGATCAACGATGTGGTGAGCCGCAACGTCGCCTGCTTTCCAGCGACGGGAGGCCGACGTCGATGTGGCGAGCCCACCCGAACCGAGGTGGACGCTGGCGATGACCTCGCCCCACGGGTCCTGAATCGACACGGTTGTCTCGGCATGCCGGGAACGAACATCACCACCGGCGGAGACGATATCGGCAAGCCCTGCTTCGACGGCGCGGTCGGCAGTCCAGCCCTTGGCGAGACCACCGAGGTCGAGCAGCACACCGGGGCGGCGAGCCACCACGTTCCCGAAGATGCTCCAATCGCCGACGGCGGCGAGGTCTCCAACCGGCCCACGGTCTTCCACCTCGGCAAACGTCCTGTCGTAGCCCCACTCAACAACGGCGCTGCCGACGGCGGGATCAATGAGCCCGCCGGTTCGGTTGCGCAGATCCCACGCCTTGTTGAGGCAGGCGGCCATCGCCTCCGAGACCTCGACAGATCGGGCTGGGTCGTGGTTGAGTGCGCTCAGCTCGCTCCCACGATCAAACCGGCTAAACACCCGCTCGGCACGTGCAAAGAACTCCGGTACACCCTCCGGGTCGGCTCCGATCGCAACCACCCGGGTTCCCATGGCTCCAAACTCGATCTCGATCATGATCCGGAGCTCGTGACGGTTATCGACGGGCGGCTGCCGGTGCTGTTTCCGGATGACGATGCCTGTGAGGAAGTTGTCGCACCACTATTCGTAGTACCTCCGCCCCCACCACCGACGGTGACGGTGCGGGTGATGACTTCGGGGGCCGGGGGCGGGACCGGCGTGTATCGAATCACGACCAGTCCCGCCTCCGGGGGAGCTGGGACGGCGGCAAGCGGCTGCGGAACCTCCTGGACCTGCGGATCCGGCTCCGGAAGCGCCTCCGGCGCTCCCGTCGTTGCGGGTTGTTGGATCTGGGCCTGCACGGCCACGATGGACGTACCCCAGGCGATGGCGGCGCCGGTCCAGGCGACGATCCTGGCCCAACGGCTTGGAAAGAGTCTCTTCAGCATCTCAGCCTTCTCCCGGCTGGGTGTTGTCCTCGACGACTGTCAGCACGGCGCCGCGGTCGATGAGCACCTGGGTGACGGCCTCAGGCAACTCTCCGCCGATCTCCGACTCTGCGGCAAGGTCCGCGTAGCCGTTGGCCTGTAGGACCCGAACCACGGCCGGGTCCAGCTCGTCGACATCGAGGCTCGGAACCTCTTCGACGATCACGGTCGTGGCCTCGGGAGAGGTCGTGGTCGTCGTCTCGACAACCACAGCCTCCTCCTCAGCCACCGTCTGCTCCGTGGGTGAGGTCAGCAGCCAGGCAACGGGGATGAGGCCGGTGACGCCGATCACCAACGCTGCCAGCAACGACAGGGCGCTGCTCGAATCCTTGCTAGTCATCATCCTCACCGTGATCGTCGTCATCGTCATCGTCGTGATCGTCGTGATCGTCATCGTCGTCGTCGTCGTCGTGGTAGCCACCGCGGTCGGCCTGGTCTGCAGCGTCCCGGGCGGCGTCGAGCTTGGCGAGACCACCGGTGTAATCGCCGGCATCGGCGAGCGCCGCGGCTTCATCGACCAGACGGGCGGCGAGGTCGATCATGTCGCCACCCGCCCCGTCGTTGATGGCGGCGTTGACGTATGCAACCGTCGCTGCGTACTTCTCCTCGAACTCGGCCGACAGGTTGCTTGCCGACGACGTGGAGCTGGAGCTGGCGTCGTTCGAGCCCGTTCCGCTGGATGCTGCGGCGACGGTCACCGTCTCGACGACTGGCTCCGGGGCGGGCTTCCCGGGTAGTTCCATGCCCTCAGTTGCGCATATGGCGCGTAGCGAATCGAGCGCGGCCTGCTCCAGTGGGCTGATCGTTCCGTCTCCCTCCTTGGCGACCAGGCTGAGGCCCTCGTCACCACAGGCAGCGGCAAGGTCGTCGGATGAGGCGATCTCGACGGCACCCGTCGTGTCGACGTTCGCTGTGCTGGTCGTGGTCTCGGCCGCCGTCGTTGCCACTGCCTCGGTCGTTTCGGTTTCTGCGCTGGCATCCGGGGTCACCAGGGCGACCGCGGCGACCGCGCTCAGGGGCACCAGCAGCAGCCCGATGATGAGGGAGGTGGAGAACCTGGTTCCACCACTCTTTGTCTTCTCGCTCAACGTCTCATCTCCTTTTTGATCGTGAGGCGGTATTCCCTACCTGACCTCACAAGCATGAAGGACTGTGCGTTAAGCGATCGCTAACCGTCGAACAAACGCCGTCTAAAGATCACGGCCGCTGATATCGACTCAAGTACTCCGGCACCGCTACGTCTAGCCGCAATGCCGGGTCGACGACCGGCTCACCGGCGGCCACGGTAAGCGGGATGACCCCGGCCCAGATCGGCAGGTCGTAGTCGGCTTCGTCGTCGTTTGGGCCGCCGGTGCGCACCTTGGCAGAAGCCTCGCTGAGCGGGAGAGCCGCTACCAGTGTGGCCTTCAGCTCCTTGCCGGTCATCGTGCGTGAATCTGCCCACCGCCCCGGTATGACGTGCTCGGTGACCGCCTCCATGGCGACCAGCTTCTCCTCACGATCCTCCACGATTCTCGGGGAGCCGAACACGACCACCGACCTGTAGTTCATCGAGTTGTGGAATGCGGCCCGCGCCACGACCAAGCCGTCGATCAGCGTCACATTCACACAGATCTCGTCACCGGACCGCATCGACCGCAGCATCCGGCTGGCGGGAGACCCGTGGAAGTACAGCGTGTCCCCGATGCGGGCATGAATCGTAGGGATCACCACCGGACCGCCTTCGTAAACAAACCCGACATGACAGATCAGTGCCTCATCGAGAATCGAGTCGATCAGCTCACGGTCGTAACGGCCCCGTTCCCGAAGCCGCCGGACTTGGGTACGCTCACTCGGTGCGTCAGACATGGCGAGCAGCGTACCGTCGCCGCGGTAGCTCGTCTCGCCCCAGGTCATTCTTCTCCCTCCGGGAGCCACGGCATTCTTCTCCCTCTGGGAGAAGTGCCCGAGCGCAGCGAGGGCGATGAGCCATACATTCTTCTCCCTCCGGGAGAAGTACCCGAGCGAAGCGAAGGGGGATGAGGGCCTTATGGGATTGCAGGTTGGATAACAGAAGCCCTCACCGGCCTCGCTGACGCTCGGCTGTCCTCTCCCAAAGGGAGAGGAATGGCGTGGCACACCTGCCTCGCCAACGTATCGGCTTCCGATACGCCTCGCCTGTCCTCTCCCAAAGGGAGAGGAATGCCCTGGCACACCGCCTCCGTCGCTGCGCTTCTCGTCGCCTGGACGGGGAACAATGAGTCGGCTGCGCTGACGTTCCGAAGCGAGGGAGGATGAGCCACACACATTCTTCTCCCTCCGGGAGCCACGGCATTCTTCTCCCTCCGGGAGAAGTGCCCGAGCGCAGCGAGGGCGATGAGGGCCTTATGAATTCGAGCCGGATTCAAGACCCCCTCACCGGCCTCGCTGACGCTCGGCTGTCCTCTCCCAAAGGGAGAGGAATGGCGTGGCACACCTGCCTCGCCAACGTATCGGCTTCCGATACGCCTCGCCTGTCCTCTCCCAAAGCAAAGGGAGAGGAATGGCGTGGCTACAGACGGCCGGCTTCGACTATTCGTTGGAGGAATTGGCGTGTGCGGGGCTGCTCGGGGTTGCTGAAGATCCTCCCAGGCTCGCCTCGTTCCAGGATGACCCCGCCGTCGAGGAAACAGACCTGGTCGGCGACGTCGCGGGCAAAACCCATCTCGTGGGTAGCGATGACCATCGTCATCCCCTCTTCTTTGAGTCCCCGGATCACCCCGAGCACCTCGCCTACCAGTTCCGGGTCGAGTGCCGACGTCACCTCGTCAAACAGCATCAGCTCTGGCTGGATCGCAAGTGAGCGCACGACGGCAACCCGCTGCTGCTGGCCGCCGGAGAGACGATCCGGGTACTCGTCGATCTTGTCCAGCAACCCGAACTGATCGAGAAGCTCCCTGGCCCTGACCTCGGCCTCCCGACGGCTCACTCCGTGCACCTTCACGGGGCTGAGCGTGATGTTCTCGAGCACGGTCATGTGTGGGAACAGGTTGAATGCCTGGAAAACGATCCCCATCCGCTGACGCACATCGTTGGCGTTCACGGAAGGGTCGGTGATCGGATCCCCATCGAGCAAGATCTCGCCGTCATCGACGTCAACCAGCAAATTCACACATTTGAGCAGAGTCGACTTGCCGGAGCCCGACGAGCCGATCAGACACACCACCTCGTGCGAGTCGACGACCAGATCCACATTGCGCAATACGACCTTATCGTCAAACGCCTTAGAGAGGTCGCGAATCTCGAGCTTAGGAGCAGTCATATGCTCATCGCCTGCCTCCTGTGACGATCACGCTCCGTATACCAGTCGGTGAAGCGGGCCACCGGGACACTGATCGCCAGGAACAGAACCGCTGCCACCACGTAGCTCGTGTAGTTGAAGGTGCGGGCGTTGTAGATGTCGGCAGCGCGGAGACCCTCCCGCACTCCAAGGACGAACACCAGCGCCACGTCTTTCTGCAGGCTGACAAAACCGTTGAGCAGAGCCGGGATGACGTTGCGGATCGCCTGCGGGACGATCACGTAGCGCAGCGACTGCACCTGGGTGAGCCCGAGCGACCGGGCCGACATCCGCTGGCTCTCGTGCACAGATTCGATACCCGCCCGGTACACCTCGGCGGTGTAGGCCGAGTAGCTGATGACCAGCGCCGCCACTCCCCAGAACAGCGCGCTATTGGGCACCCCCTGGAGCTGTAGTGCCGGGATGCCGAACCCCATGAGCAGGATCAGCAGCAACATCGGGATGCCACGGATCAAATCGATGTAAGCGACCACGATCGCCCGCAATGGGAAGAAGGCCGGCCCGCGCAACGACCGGACCATTGCCAGCACCAGGGAGAAGCTGAGGATCAACACCTCGGCGACGGCAAACATCTGGATGTCAAGCCAGAAACCTGCGGCGACATCCGGGAACGATGCTTTGAAATGTCTCCAGGAGAAGAACTGGCGTTGTACCGCCGGCCAAGCTTCCGAGGTCAAGACCACCCAGAGGATCAGCCCGGCGACGATGATCGTCGAACCGGCGGCGATCAGGGCACCCCGGCTCCCTTCCTCGCGACGATGGTGTGGCCGCCGGGGCCACAACTGCTGTGGGCCCCGGCGGACTACGTCGTCTAACGGCGCACCGGGTGTCGTGATTTGGCTACTCCGTGATCGTGACTATTTCGCCGCCCTGGGCGAGCCACTCCGCTTCGAGCTGGTCGAGCACACCCTCGTCCCTCAGCGTGCCGAGCGCCGCGTTGACACAGGGCACCAGCTCGCTGCCATCCGCAAACAGCATGCCGTACACATCCGGATCGGCCGATGCCGCCTCGAATTGGGCGACGATGACCCCCTCGGCGCCCTGTTCGGGTATCTGCACTGCGATGATGAAGTACGCGGTTGGCAGGTCGACGACGAGGCCGTCTATCTGCCCGGCCACCAGACCCGCGATGGCGTCGACGTTGTCGTCGTACACCGACGCCTCCACCCCGATGACGTCTTCGACGAAATCGAAGCTGGTGGTGCCGATCGCCGCACCGAGCCTGGCGTCGGCGAGATCGGCCAGCGTGGTCGCACCGAGTACGGGGCTATCGGGCAGAGCAACGAGCGCCTGCCGGGTGGTGTAGTACGGATCGCTGAAGTCCACGGCTTCGTCACGTTCGGCGGTGATCGAATACTGCTGGATGTTGAAGTCCCAGTCCTTCGGCCCGGGGGCGATCGCCGCGTCGAAGCCCGTCCGCACGAAGACGACCTGATCGTCGGTGAAACCCATCTCAGCGGCAAGGGCATAGACGAGGGCGCCCTCGTAACCGGTCTTCGACTCGGGAACGTCGAAGTTGTCGTCACCGACCCCCATCCAGGGTGGGAACACGGGCTCTCCTGTGGCAACGGTCAGCTGGCCGGCCGTTGCCAATGCCAGATTCTCGACGGCACAGACATCGGCCGGTGCTGCGGTCGTTTCCGGTGCTGCGGTCGTTTCCGGGGCAGCTGTGGTCTCGGGGGCGGCTGTGGTTTCGGCTGCCGTCGTCTCGGGGGCCGCCGTCGTGTCGCCGGACCCGTCGTCGTCGCCACACGCGCTTGCCAGCAGCGCCAAAGCGGCCAGCAGAATCGGCACAGCTCTCCAGGACCTGGTCGTGATCATGTTTCCTCCCAAACTCGGTCCGCGGAGCATAGTGCCCGGGCTCGGTGGGTCAGTCCCCCGAGTCGAGGACTTCCGCGATCACGTCGAGCACACTGAGATCGGTTGACGCGTGCGCGGCGACACGGACCCAATCACCGCGGGGCGAGATCGTGATCTCGGCGTCGTCCAGCCGCTGGGCGGTCACGGCTGCCGGCTCCTCAGGCATGTTGAACGAGACGATTCCCGACCGCTCCTCATCACCGTCCCACGGATCGAGAATCTCCCCTCCGGCGCTGCGAACTACATCCTCGATTTCTTTGGCTGCCTCGATCACTGCCGCGCCGATAGCGGGCATCCCCTCGGCATCAATGACGTCGATCGCCGCCGCCAACGCAAGGGCGGCAAAGAAGGAAGGACCGCCGTCATGGAACCGTTCGGCGTCGTCACGTGCCAGGTGTGGCGGCAGCTCATCCCAGCCGAAGCTGTCCTGTACTCCCCACCATCCCGTCAGTGTTGAGTGAAGCATCTCGATCGACCGTGCCGACACTGCCATCACACCCGTCCCGAACCCGGCCCGAAGCCACTTCAAACCGGTGGCCGCGACAACATCTGCGCCGGCGAGGTCGAGCTCGACACCGCCAAGACCCTGGGCGGCATCGACGACGAGCAACGCGTCGTCGGCAAGCTCGCGCAGCGATCCCAGGTCGGCACGGAAGCCTGACAGATAGTCGACGGCGCTAACCGCGATGGCCCGGGTCTCGTCGTCAACGGCATCACTCAGCGCCCCTGGGGTGATCCTCCGGTCGGGTATCTCGACCATGCGGACCTCAGGGCCACCCATACCCGCCGCCCGCAGCCAGGGGTACAGGTTCGTCGGAAACTCATGGGCAGGAACAACGATGTTTCCCCCGAACGGCGCCAGGCCGAATGCGACGTGAAACAACGCCGTCGACGTGGTGGGAACGGTGGTCACCAACTCCGGCTCGACTCCCAGAAAACGCCCCAACTTCGCCAGCGCGCCCTCGTAGCGGCCGACCATGACCGGACCGACCCGACCCTCCGGCTCGGACACACGAGCGTAGGCCTCCGCAACGGCGTTTCTAACCCGCAGCGATGGAGGCCCGATCGCGGCAAAGTCGAGGTACCCGAGCGGCTCGGAGAACTCATTGAGGTATGAGGCACTGATAGACATCGGTGGCAGGGTAGACAGCACCGCGAGCACCGTGATAGACCCTGCTATCAACGGGCCCGTTCCTATGATTCCGCGATGCCTCGCCGGATCGCCCCGCTCATCGTCTTGCCAGTCCTCGGATTCATCGTCCTCGGTGCGTGCGCACCCACCGACGTTGCCGATGTGACAGCATCGACCGCCGGGGAACTGAGCCCACTGCCGGACGTCACGGAAACCACCACGACACAAACACCGCCTGTAACTACTACTTCCACCACGACCACGACCACCAGTCCCCCCGGCCTCGTCCCATCGATCACGGTCGGGGCACCTTGGGGCGACGTCAAAGGGCTCACCATGTTCCGTGGCAACCCAACCCGCACGTACTACGGGACCGGGCCGGTTCCCGCCGGACTCGAGGTCTTGTGGCGGTTCCCCGACGACCCGATGTGCGGAACGTCACCCGTCGGTGGCGAGGCAACGGTTTGGTGCGGCACCGGGTGGACCGGGCAACCCGTGGTCTGGGAGCGCCCCGACGGCATCGTCGAAGTCATATTCGGCGCCTACGACAAGAACATCCATTTCCTCGATGCGGCCACCGGTGAGCGGACCAGGGCCGACTTCTACATGGGCGACATCATCAAGGGCTCGGTCGTGCTCGATCCCGACGGCTACCCGCTGCTCTACGCCGGCTCGCGGGACTCGAGATACCGTGTCATCGCCCTCGATCGAGACGTGCCAACCGAGGTTTGGGGCCTCGAAGCGTCGTCGGTCAACGGTATGTGGAACAACGATTGGGACTCGAGCGCCGTCATCGTCGACGACTTGCTGCTTGTCGGCGGTGAAAACTCGTGGTGGTTTGCGGTAAAGCTCAACCGCGAACGGGACGAAACAGGGTTAGTGACAATTCAACCTGAGATCGTCTACCAAACACCGATGTGGACCGACGAGACCCTCGGTGCGGTCGGCCGGCAGCAGTCAGTCGAGAGCTCGACGGCCGTGTTCGGTGACACTGCCTATGTTGCCAACAGCGCCGGCCGGGTCGCCGGGTTCGACATCGGCGAGGGAGATTGGGACACCGACAGGTTGACGTTCGATTTCTGGATGGGTGATGATGTCGATGCTTCTATCGTCATCGACGATCAGGGCATGCTGTACGTCTCTGCCGAGATCGATCTGGCCACATCACGCAGCGCCGAGGTGGGTCAGCTCGCAAAGCTCGACCCGGAACAAGACAACCCTCTGGTCTGGAGCGTCGACGTGCCGTCCGTAGACGGTGTCGCCGGAGGCATCTGGGCAACACCGGCACTGGCCGGTGACACCCTGTACGCGGCCACCAACACCGGCAACCTGCTGGCGATCGACACCGGAGACGGGACGGTCGTGTGGAGCGACGACGTCGGTGTTCATGCCTGGTCGTCGCCGGTTGTTGTTGACAACACGCTCCTCGTAGCCATCGACTGTGACATCGACTCAGGCTTCCGGGCCTACGACATCTCCGACCGGCATCAACCCGAGCCACTGTGGGAATCCCGGGTGACCGGCGGCTGTATCGAATCAACCCCGGCGGTCTGGAACGGGACCCTTTTCGTGGGATCGCGCGACGGGTTCTTCTACGCGTTGGGAGCCGAGTAGTGGCTGGGAAATCGAGAACATCCACAGGGATGGCCGTCGGTCAGGGTTTTCTCGGCTTCGGGCTGGTTACGGCTGGTGTTGTCGGGGCCCTGGCCACCGTGCTCGGCTTCTTTGGCTCCACCTGGTGGCTGTTCGACTTCGCCGCCAACTTCCGGGCCCACCTGGCCGTTGTGCTGTTGATGGTTGCACTCGCCTACTCGCTTTTGTTCTCCAAGGCCACCGGTCTGTTCTTCCTGGTGATGGCAGCGGTCAACGCCATCGTGATCCTCCCGCTCTATCTGGGCTCACCGGCACCGGCGGCGGGTACCGACAACCTCATCGTCGTCAGCTTCAACGTCGACCAGCGGGCTTCCATCCGGGACCGTGCCTTTACTTGGATCAATACCGTCGACGCCGATGTTGTGGTACTCACCGAGGTGACCGAGGACTGGATGCGGTTGCCCGAAGCCGCCGAGCCGTACCACTACCTCAACGACCTTCCCATAGACCGCACCTTTGGCATAACGGTGCTGGCCCGTGACGACCTCGAAGTGGAGGTAATGCGGATCACCCAGGTCAGAGACACCGTCGCCAAGATCAATGCCTCGATCGGTGATCAACCAATCGTGATCTATGCGGTGCAGCCACGAGCCTCGAGCAACGAAACCGACGCCAAGCTGCACCAGGAGTACTTCACCGAGATCACCAGCATGGTCAGGTCGGAAACCGACCCAACCGTCGTCGTCGGCGACTTCCAGTCGAGCCCATGGTCAAACACGTTCCGCAACCTGCTGTCGGACGGGCAGCTTGTCGACTCCCTCACCGGCTACGGGATCCAGACGACATGGCCCGCCGACCGGTGGACGTTCTTCCGTCTACCCTTCGACCACCTCGTCCACTCCGAACAGCTCACCACCGTCGACCGCTACCTGGGCCCAACCTTCGGCACCGAGCACCGCCCGATCGTCGTAACCCTGGCAGCGGCTGCATAGAACAGAAGCAACCGAGCGGAATCGGCGATCCCTCCGACCGACGCGCCTGGAGCAACCACCGAAGACGCTGCCCGCAAGAGATTCTTCTCGCCTGGGATGAAGTGGTGTCACCTGCGGTGATAATGGAGGAGTGAAGGCGATGTGCCACAAGCCTCTCTGACGGACGGCGGAAACCCCTGCAGAGACGCGTCAACTATGCAAGCTCGGGCGATGCCTCTTCACTCATCCAGTGCACTGCTGGCAGCGACGGCCGCGGATTCGGCTACACCGACAAGCAGATCACTATCGAAAAGGGACTCGACCGCAAACCATGTCATGGTTCCGTCGGTCACAACACCTGAGACGCCCCCGTTGTCCAATCGCAGGATCACCTGACGTTCTGTGTCGAGATCTACCCGCACCGGGTAGCCGGTAGCGGAGTCGATGTACCAGGCCGCGCCGTTGCTGACTGCCAGCCCGGGACGGCCAAAAGCTGGTTCCAGGATCAGATCGATGCGATTTAGAACGGTTCCTGTCTCGGCATCCAGCAAGAATAGGGCACCTCCGCCGACCGCGTTCGCCAAACCATCGGGATACGGGACGTCCGATAGGACCCAGATACCTTCGCCGGTGGCCGCAAGTGCCTTGGGGCCGTCCGCAAGAATCGACACGAACTCCCCGTCCGGTTCTTCCAGGTATCCGAGGTCGCCGACGGTCAATGCGATCGTGCGGGTCGCATCGTCGATTCGTTCGACTGAGCCCGTCGATTCGTCCAAGACCCACAACGCGGCTCCGTCAGCAACGACTGCCACCTCGCCCCGACCACCGCCGTAATCCGTTCCACCGACCGTGTCGGTGATCGCATTCGATCCGGCGTCGATTCGAATCGCCCTGCCGTAGCCGTCGACGACCGCCCACAGGGAGTTGTCGAGCGCAGCCACCGCCTGCGGCTGATCAGCGAAGGTGTCGATCGTGGCCGTCACCGTGCCGTCGGTCGGGTCGATCCGGAGCAGCGGGCCAAAGCTGATGTCATACGTGACGGCCCACAACGATCCCATCCCGGATACGACGTCGACGGTGGGAGCTTCGATCGCCAGAGTCTGAACGACGGCTGCTGCCACTGTGTCAACCTCGATCAAGGCCTGAGCATCGGGTGCGGCCAGCCAGGCTCGGTCTCCATCGAGGAAGATCGACGATGGGGTTGCCTCGAGTTCGATCGCCTCGAGCGGAACCTCGATCTCGCACACCTCGTCGATGGGACACCTTCCGGCGACACTCTTCGTTGTCGATACACCGATGGTCGTCTCGGTTTGCCCCGCAGCACCCGGATCGCTCTCACCGGGTACGACCGCGACCACGCGCCCCAGGTCCGTCTCCGGCTCCGCGTTTCCGCAGCCATCGAAGACCACTGCGGCCAACAAGGCAATCAGCAGGAGCCTTTTCATAGCTTGCTGATCATGTCGGCGAGAATCGCCTGGGCGGCTGCAAGCCGCTGCTGTTCGTTGCCGCTCTCCACCCCCGACACGCTGACACTTATGGCGGCGCCGGCGACACATGCGACGATCTCGGTTGAATATTCGGTGGTGATGACAGAAGCGAGCTCGCCGTACTCCGGCGCCGGGTCGACTGCTTCACCCGGCAGGGCGGGCTCAGTTTGCAGGAAATAGCCACACTCTTGTTCAGAGACAGCAAAAGCACCCGTATGCGCGTCGAGACCTGCCCCGTACCCGGCCACTGGTTCGTAGAAGCAATCGGTCGCAAAGGATTCCTCAGCGGTCACCTCGACTCCCAGGATTGTGCTCATCGCCGCCGCATCGACGTACGAGCAGGGAGGAGGGAGATCTCCCCGCAAGGCTTCGAGGGCACCCGTCGTCGTCGTGGCGCTATCACCGGCGGCGACGTTGGTCACCGGCGCCGAGGTCGTCTCTTGTTGCTCGCCGCCTAGTGTTGTCGCGGTTGGCGACTCGCTCGCCGTGGTCACCGTCGTCGCTGATCCTCCGCACGCCCCGAGCACGGTTGCGATCGACACGACGACGAGAAACCGCGTCCGTCGATGGCTGCCGGCGAAGTGTTTCATTCCGAGTCCTCTCCTCGTGTTCGGCTCAACTCGAATTCGCTAACCGCCCCCGGTGCACGGACGATCAGATTGTCCCCCTCACATATGAACGTGCTCCCAATCGCTCCCGGGGTCGAGGCCAACGAAGTGGTCTCGCTGCCGGGGATCCATTGACCGTCCAGAAACGCGTAATGCGTGACGAAGGCGTCTCCGTCGAGCACCGTCCCTGTCGTGCCGTTGTGGGTCATCGTGAAGCGGTACGTACCGTCGAAAACGAGCTTCACCCAGGGAGCACCCGGATCCTCGAGGCGCACATTGATCGGAACATCGGGGTTGAACCTGATCTCACCGGTGCCGGCCCGATCGAGCGACATCCGCAGCGTCGCCAAGCCGCCGATCACCGACTGACTCGGCGCCCGGTACTCCTCACTTATCCATTCACCAATCATGCAATCGGGCACCGGCGGCTGATCACAGAACTCTTCCAGGGTCCACCCAACGAGCGTCAGCGAGGATCCACCGAGCGATCCCGTCAGACCCACCCGCGCTTCGCCTTGGATGGTCTGGCGAAAAATGGCATGCGCTGCCGGGCTGTCTTCGGGGCAGGAGCACCCGCCTCCTTCGGTGCAAAGCAGTTCGACGCCGTTACCCGGATAGCTCAGCTCTACACCGTCCGGTAGCTGCATCATGCCGTAGGTCGCCGGGGCGACCGTGATGACCTCAGCTGCGAGGTCGACGACGTGCACGGCTGCTGCCATCGGGTCGGCGACGATGGTCCGCGAATCGCCCGATCCCACGGTGCCGCTGTCGGACGGATCTGGTTTGACCGGAGGGATCCCCGGTCCATCCTGGTCCCAGGCGGGCGCGTAGTTTGGGTCGCGGAAGTAGCCCGCACCCCAGGTTGTGAGCGTGGAGGGGAAAGCGGTCCCCAGCACCGCGTCGTATGCGGCTTTGCTACCGGCATCACTGGCGGCAACTATGTCGAGCGCTGTCGACCAGAGATCAGGTCCATTCTCGTCGATGTGGGCCCAGAATCCGATCGCTGAGTAGGCCCGCAGAAAGAGCGGGGTGGTTGCCGTCAGCAGCCAACTCGTCCAGTAGTCGTTGTTCCAACCACCCGACATACTGTCCCCGGCCCATTCAGCCAGGCCTTCCATCACCCAGGCGGGCCGCACAGGCAACCTGGACGGGTCACCGACCGTGAAGCTGTAGCAATGAAACAGCTCGTGGGCCAAGAACGTTTCCAGTTCGGCCGAGGCAACTCCACCGGATATCTGCTTCGCCGTGGCGATGCCCTCCTTACCGATGACAACAGTGCACTTGACCGGCACGCCCGTCCAGCCTCCTGCAGCGTCGACAGGCGTAGCGAACATCGCCCCGTCGCCGTCGACGTAACTCGGGGCGATCCTCAGTTCTACGGGGATCCCGAGCGGGCGACCCAGTTTTGTCGCGAGCCTGTCCAACATGGACGTCATCAGCTCGAGCAGCGCGGTGTCGTCTACGCCATCGTCCGCGGCGAACATCGGCATGGGGGTGATGGCGGCAATCGTGAGGCTCGCTCCGCCACCGATAGCGTCCGCCGGATCTCCGGCGACGTATCGATCGACAGCCTGGCGTTGCTCCACGGTCAGTTCGTTCCATCGTCCGCGTACCCAGCGCAAAGGGCCGGTGGCGGAAGGAATGACCTCTCGGGGGCCGTCGGGAACTACGACGCCGGGCAGCGGACCAATCGCAAGGGAAAAGGCCTGGAGTGCAGTATCCAATGGGACGACATCCTCGGTCAGTTCTGACATCAGCCGCTCAAACACGGGCACATCGCCAGAGTCAGTTGGTGTGGCTTGTTCAATCGACCCATCAGGCGATCCAGAAGTGCCCGAACAGGCTGAGGCGAGCAACGACATCGCCACGACCACAACACCGGTGATCGGGAACCGCCGCCTCATGGTGCTGGGATATCCGCTAGAGAGGTCACTGTCCCACCTTCGTTGAGGATTCGGAGAACTTCTTGCCACAGACGTCGAGGTTCATGGTGCAGGTAGTGGATGGACCCGGGCGCTCGTCGGCCGCCAAGAGAACTGGACTGTGGTTAGCTCGCCCGGTGGGGAGTCGATGACCCGCCCGGCGATCTCAGCTCCATCGACGTCGAGGCGCACAGCCACGATTGAAACCAGGGCAGCAGCGAAACCGCCGGTCAACGCCGTGCGATATCGCCAGGTAACAGCCACGTCGACCCTCCCCCTCGACAATCAAGAAACATTAGCCGAGTCTCTCAGATTTGGTGTGGAGACACAGATGGCGTTCATCGGTAGAGGCTATTGGTGATTCGGTCACCGTAGTGGACGATGAGGACTTTCAGGATCTGTTTCCACCCGGTGATTCGGCCGGTGAGATTCTCGAGGAGCTGACGAGTGATCGGCCCCCAGTACTCCTTCGACGCATACCGCAAGCTGTTGCGGTCGAGGTGAACGACACAGACCCCTGTTGTCTCCTCGGAGGACACAGGATTCGCGCGGAGCGTTTGAGCTGGCCGATCCGGGTTGGCGGCCCGTTGCGGGCTACTCCGCCGCGATCGCTAGTGCCCTCTCCAGCTCGTCGGTGGCGAGACGCTCAGCCGCCGCCAACTCTCCGATCCGCGATGCCAGCTCCTTGCGCTGTCCGTCGGCGAATCCTTCGGGGAAGGACACGTCGTTGGCCACTGATCGCTTCTCGTCAAGAACTGCCCGGCGGGCCGGGCCGGCCGTCCCCCGCTGCTCGCGGAGGCGACTGCGGTAGCGTCGGGAGTTGGCTTTTGTCATGATGATCTCCCGGGCGCACACGACCGGACCCGCTCCGTCCGGGCCGCGGGTCCCGAACCATCGACAAAGACAAAGACACGCCATGCGCTGACCCACGAGGCTCATGCGTCCCCTTTGCCCCTTCGAGGAACCTCGGAGCGGGAGGCCCGCAGGGGTTGGGCGTCGGGTCGTCGCCGACCGCAACATAGCATTCCGACCTCGCCGCCCGTAACGACCAGCCACCGTACGGCTTGCCCTGCATGCAGGAGCAGATCCACAGCAGGGCCCTCTGGTGCGGTCCGGTCTGAGGTGCAACCCAAGGCGGAGTCACGGCTCGGAGCGAGGCCGCACACACAGCCAACAGACTACGTATGATCGGGCGACGATGACCCGCTCAATCACGACGCCATTACCGGACCCAGATCACGTGGCGGTCGCAGAGTTCTGGCGCAGTGTGACCGAGAAAGGCCTGGCCCCCGTGGGGTCACCCACGCCCCAGGCGGACTACTTTGGAGACTCCGTCGAACTCGCCGACGACCTGCTCGCCCTCATCATCGACGGCCCAAAGCGGGCGACCGCCAGCTCGTACGACGAGCTCGTTCGGGAAGGTGAGCCCATTCCCCAGGTCGGTGACCTGTGGATCACGCTCGACGGTCGCGGTGTCCCCCGGGCGCTGCTGCGGACCACCGACGTGCGGATCGGGCCGCTCTCGTCGGTGGACGACGCCTTCGCATGGGACGAAGGCGAAGGCGATCGGACAAGGGATGACTGGCTGGCGGAGCACACGCGGTTCTTCTCGAGATGGCTCCCCCAGGTGGGGCTCGAGTTCCACCCGGACATGGCAACGGTCTTCGAGCGCTTCGAGCTGGTCCACTCGGAGTGAGCGCCGAGCCGAAAGACGCCGCGGCCGCGGACCATCCGGGATGTAGCAGCGATTCCCACATCGAACCACGTGTTGCCACGACGGCACCAACTGTATGACTCCAACCCGGCCTTGTGCAGCCGACGAAGGTACGTGATGTCACCTCCAGCCTGCGGGCATCGTCCAGCCTGCGGGCATGGACCGGCCGCCGGCTTGACTCATATGTCGGAAAGACGGGTAGTCCACTCCTATCCGCCATCGGCCCGCTCTACACGATTCACGAAGTCGGACGAAAAGCTGCAATTTGAGAGTGCCCAGTCTGCAACTCGTCTGCCAGCCTCTATGTACTGAGGCCCAGCGTCGCCAGGATCCGGTCCATCGAGAACCCTGACGTAGTCGCTACGGATCTCAGCCGGCGCGTCGACGGTAACCAGAACCGCCAGGGCGCCCTCCCCTCGCTCCGCCGCATCCTCATACTCTGCGGATCCTGGGGCAGCAGCATCTGCATCGACTAGCGCCTCAACCCACTGCCCGTACGACTCACACCACCGCTCGATGTCGCCAGCTTCGTCCGAACACGAGGCCACTGCGACAATGGTCAGTGCTAGTGCGAGACAGATCGACGCGCGTTTTGTCACCATCCACTCCTGACAACAGACTGTGGCGCACGGATTACCTCCTGCCCGATTCGGGGTAGGTCATAGGGACGGCGATGAGGTTGCCGACGGCGTCGGCCTCGTTCGCATACGGATGAATCGCCGCTGGGCCGGGTCAGGTCCAAACCTGAAGGCTTTCGAGCAATGCCCTCCGCTTCGGCACCCCACAAGTCACAGCGAGGAGGCTCAGCCATCACCAGGCGTGACCACGACCGAAGTCGCGGGCACTGCCCCATCCCGACAAGGACCACCGTGAACATCAATCCAGCCAACGCCGTTGCTTCTAGCCAGGAATAGGATCAAGGACCCGTCGGCATTGCCATCGGCAGTGTCCGGCCCTGCCGCAATGTTGGCGGTGTCGTCGCGCCCGTCCCAATACTCCGCAACCGCAGCCGCAGCCTCGGCAGGTTCAACGGGCACCTCAAACTCTGCCTGAATGAATGCGGAGTTCTTACCTTCCGTGAACTCACAGCTCACCGAACCAGTTCGCACCAAATACTCCGTCTCGGGGAACACCGCCTCCATTGTGCCGTCAATCAGGTCTCGCCCCTCTGAGATCGTCTCTTCCCTGGAACCGCACCCGGCTAAAGCGACCGCCAACACAAGAATCCAGACAACCAGCCCAGATCGCATCACCAACTCCTTCATGGCTGTTCGTACCCGAGGCTGGCACCCGGACGCAGGGGCGATCGCCCCCCTGCAGCCCGGTCTGAAGTTCATATCGAACTGCGTCCGCAATGCTACAAGAGCCAATCGTCGCTCCTGGCCGATGCAGCTCGTCCATCAGCTGATTCACCTTCGGATCACCGGCGGGCCGGCGGGGAAGTCCCGAGACACAGTCGTCTATCGTGTTTGTGGCGACTGAACAGACGCGTTCACGGGAGCGATAATCGGGGCGACTACCGGGTGACCGAGAACAGCCGCGGCCGAAGGCAACACTACAAGGAGGCTCCTCAGTCGATGGATTCTTCGTTCTCCTCCTCACCCCAGGCCGAGCTGAGGCTCGCCGCCGGGCTATAGCGTGTCCCGACGCCGTCGTCGAAGATCACGACAACGCAGTCGGGTATGTGTGTCAACTGCCCGAGTCGGGATCGCGTTCGCCAAGCGCGATTGCGACCGATCGGTCTGCGAGGTCTAGTCGGATCGACCAGATCGAGTAGCGATCGGGCGCGGTGCACTGCCAGGCAACGGCGATAGACGAGAGAGCACGCCGTCGCGGGCTGGTGCAACCATCGGACGCAGCGCTCGCAGATGGACTAGGAGGCGGAGCGAAGGGTATCGAACCAGGCAAGTTCTTGCAGTCGAGAAGTGGGCAATCCAGAGAGGTGTATCCATGCAGCCGGCGAAGTGTCACTGTGAGTGGCGAACGCGGAAGATGCCCGTTCATGCCCACCTGCCTGTAGTCGTCGTGGTTGTGTTGATAGTGGCGGTAGCAGGGTGCAGTTTGCCGATCACAGAACCGCCACCGTACCCGGGCGCACTCCGGAATTCCCTGGACGTGCCTGTGGATATCTATCGATACCAGCGGGAAGATCATGATTCAACAACGTTCGTTGCGCGATTGGGTCCTGGCGATGTCTATGAGGTGGAACCTCGCGATGTTGAGTGCGTATTCGAGGGGTTAGTCGCGCTTGATGGCGTCGTTGAAGTTGGTCGCTTAGAGAATCGGTGCGACGTCAGCGTGGATCGCGTATGGGTCCTCGATCCAGACGACAACTACACAACCGACTATTACGGTAGCGGTACCGACTACAGAGACTGATGCCGTCTCGACGTGTCTAGTCGAAGTACTCACCGGTCGTCCGGCCTGACCGGGACATATCAGATAGTGATCGGTTCGGTTGATCCACCCCATGTGTTCCCGATCACCATCGGTGAAGTTATCTCCGAGGACGCACCTGGTGTGGGTGCAGGGTCGATCACACAACAATGCGGCAAGGACGCCTACACATTCGGGGCACAAGATGAATCGCCCTGGGTTTTATGTGAGATGCCGGGTGTGGCGGGTTGAGGCTCGTAGCGCCTGGTGGGTTGTTGGTCGGGTTGGCTCGTGAATCGCCTGTCGCCTTCGGGTTGGCTCTCCCAGGGTTTGCCTCTCGGCTGGCGACTGGTTGCGGTCTGGCTCAATAGAGGACTGGTTCCCATTTGTCGGGTCTCGAAGTCGGCATGCCGATGGTGGCTTTGGGTATCGGGGTACCTACGGAACGGAGCATGACCATGATCATCGAAGTGGATCCGCACAAGTCCTCGCTTACGGCCACGGCGGTCGACGCAGCGACGGACACGCCGGTGGCGTCGTTACGAGTCGACGCGTCGCTGGCCGGCTATCGGGACCTGTTGCGTTGGGGGAAGCAGTTTGACGGGCGGCGGTGGGCGGTCGAGGGTGCCCGTGGCTTGGGTCGTCATCGTGCTCAGTGGCTTGTCGCCCGCGACGAAAGTGTGGTCGATGTTCCGAGCACGGCGACGGCACGGGTGCGTGAGCTGTCACGCGGGAGCCGCCGCAAGACCGACGTGATCGACGCCGCCGCTGCGGCGTGTGTGGCGGCGTCCCAGGGCGACACAACACCGGTGACTAGTGAGGATCACACAACAGTGTTCGCGATGCTCGAGGAACGCCGGGCGAACCTTGCAGCACGACGGGTTCGTGTCGCCAACCAGAGCTCCATGCCCTTCTGCGCGACCTCGTCCCGGGTGGAGCCACTCTGGCGATCACCACCACGTCAGCATCGGTGTTGCTGCGCACGGTCCGCCCGATATCGCTGTGTGAGCGGACCCGCAAGGAGCTCGCCCAGGATCCGTTGCGCGACCTGCGGGCCGTGGACGCTTCGCTGGTGGCCATCGAGCAACGAATGAGCGTCGCTCTCGACAACCACGGCACCCGTCTCCGCCAGGTCGACGGGGTCGGGTCGGTCACCGCCGTCCGGCTGATCGGCCGCACCGGAGCTGCCTCTCGGTTCCCGACAGAAGACGCGTTCGCCACCTACACCGGTGTCGCTCCGATCGAGGTCGCCTCCGGCGAACGCACCCGACATCGGCTGTCACGCAGCGGCGACCGACAGTTGAACTCGGCGATCCACCTGATCACTGTCACCCAGGTCCGCATGCCAAACAGCATCGGATGCTCGTATTTCGACAACAAGATCGCCGAGGGCAAGACCCGCAACGAAGCCATCCGCTGCCTAAAGCGACGCCTCGCCATCCACCTCTGGCGACCAATGATCACAGACGAGCGCCGCGCCGCAGCCACCACCGAAAGCGACGAAATAGCGGCTTGACAAACACTGACCTTCAACTGATGCGACCCAGACAAAGCGTTGTCGACCACCGGGCCGGTCACCGTCTTGACGTTCCCGACCGGGTCGTAGGTGTAGGTAGCGACAAGCTGACCGTAGATCCCAGCGACAGGGTCACTAAACCTCTCAGTCAACACACGGCCCAATTGGTCATAGATGTAAGAAGTAGTGAAACCCGACGGTGTCGTCACACTCGCCAAGTCACCATCCCCGTAATACCCATAGACGGTCGCAAACGAATCAACCGGATGCTCCGGGTCGACGTTGCCACGCTGTTCCCGATACTTCCACAACAACCCGACCGGCGCCTTCCCGTCCGGGTACGCGTCCTGGGTACCATCGGTGTAATCCCACGTTTGGGTATTACCGAGCGGGTCGGTTTCGCTGGTCTTGTTCCCCACCAGGTCGTAGCTAAACGACGTCTGATAGGTCTCGTCATCCCCATCGACGCTACGACCATCTGAACTGCCGATCAGGTTGTCATCAACGTCGTAATCAAAATACGACGTTTCACCCTCACCATTAGTGACCGAGTTGCACAAGGAATACTCCACCGAGACCACCAGCAAGGCCAGGGCCGAGACCGACCCCACAGTCGTCGTGGGCGACTTCCAGTCCGAGCCCGTGGTCACACACGTTCCGCAACCTCCTGTCGGACGCCCATCTCGTCGACTCGCTCACCGGCTTCGGGGTTCAGACAACGTGGCCGGCCGACAGGTGGACGTTCTTCCGGCTCCCCTTCGACCACCTGGTCCATTCCGAGTGGCTGACAACCGTCGACCGCTACCTAGGCCCCACCTTTGGCACCGAGCACCGCCCGATCGTCGTCACCCTCGCAGCAGCCGCATAGCAGCGACACCGACCACCCGCTCCTCGCGACTCAGTCGCATCCGTTGGCCCGCCCGGCCCTTGTTGACCTGTGCCGGAACGCGGACCGACGCCAGCGGACGAGACAACACCAATCAAATCCAGGGTGGCGAAACTCGATGAGCGGGTCTGGGAGATTCCGGTGAGCTAGGTCACCCCGCCACCCGAGATCCCGCAACGGAGTACATGGATGTGATCAACCCGAGCTCATAGCTCCAGTGGGCGATGCTCTCGCGGTCACCCACGATCTTTGGGGCCCAGAAATACGTCGAAATCCTCCAGTGTCTCCTGTGCCACATCAGCTACGAGCGGATCCTCCATCATCGAACGAAGAGCAGCCCTCAGGGCATTCGCGTCCAAGTCCCTATGCAGTCGGGCGAGATGCGACAAAGCACGGACGGCGCCCACCCGTACGACGTGGTCGCTATGCGCGAGCAGACCGAAAACGACACCTTCTACAAACGCAGCATCCGGGTCGAACAAGGCGAGTCTGAGCGCGGCGTCAGCAATCAGCGGTGGCTGTCCGCTAGCGAGTGCGATCGCCGCGCCACCTCGAGTGATTGGAGTCATCTCTATGTACTTCATCCGCCCACCATGATATTGCCTCGCTTGTCGACGAAGCCCCATGTCCGCAGGGCCGCCTGCATCCGCTGGGTCAGTTCATTCCACGTTCGCACGTGACCGTGGAAGACGCCGGTCATGGTCTCATCGAACACGACGAAGGCTCCGGTCTGATAGTCGATACCTACCCGTCGACTCGTGTTGGGACTGATCGGGATAGAGAAATCCAGCGCTTCCTGGCCATTGACAGGCGCGGGGTTCTTCTGGCCCGATTGGACACCGCGGTGATATGGAGCAGGCTCGTATCGCGGGCGCTGCGCGGCTCCAAGGTCACCTGGTTGCGGACGTACCGGCGCTTTGCTAACCGCTCGGTAGGCTGCGTAGGCGTCGAATAGGAGCCAGGCTTCGAGCGCTAATGCTGATACGAAGATGGCGGGTTCGACTTCTGAGTGGTACCAGGTCGACGCGATGCTGCCGTAGTCGTACCCGTCTGCCTGTTGTTCCCACCATTCGATGATCTCGCTCGTGCAGGGGAACGCTGCCTCTTCGCTGAGGGCGTTGCAGACGTGTGCCGGTTGGTCCGTCTCCAGGCGAAGGTCGCTCCAGTCTGCTGAAGACAGCGCCGCGGCGAGACCTGCGGTGCCGCCGACGACCTCGGCGTAGGCGAACCCGTTGCGGTACTCGGGGGCCAACACTTCGAACCAGGGTTCGGCCAACAACGAGTCGGACCCTACCTTGTCGGCATAGGAGTCACCGAGGATTGCCTGTAGCCACAGCTGGGTTGTGTTGACGGTGTAGACGTTCTTGTAGAGCCACAGGCTCAGCACTCCCGCGGCGAGCTCGCTCGCCGGCATCGCCCTGTCACCCATGTCGATGAAGCCGAACATGTTGTCGACAATGTCTTCTTGGATCAGGCGTCGTGCGAGGTCGTCGGCTCTGCGATGGTTGCCTTCGCTGGTCGTGCGGTGGGTCATTTCGTAGACATCACCGAGTTTGCCTTCGAGGGCTGGACCGTCGAGTCCTGGGATGTACTCGACGTACCGTCCGTCGGGATCCCAATATGACAGGGGGTTGGCCCACCCGTAGGTGTACCGGTTCAGGCTGATGGGTGTGTTGAGTTCGCCGAATACGGTGTCTCGTGAGCGGAATACGGCGTCGGCGCCGGAGTACCAGCGGGCTCCCATCCATACTTCACCGGAGGCGGGGTCGGTGTAGTCGCCTTGGAACCCCACTGTCGGTAAAGTCGACCCTCTTGTGGCGGTGGGGTCGCCGTATGGGTCGTACATGGCTGTGTCGGTTATCTGTCCGGTGGCGGGGTCGGCGAGCCAGGTGAGGTCACCGTGACGATCCAACCCGGTCAACAGGGCCGTGGCGCCGTCGGTTTGTGACATCAACCGTCCTGCCGGGCTGCGGCTGTAGGTGAAGGAGCCGTCACCGGCGGGATCCAACATCATCCCGGTGTAGGTGAAGCCGACACTGTTGCGTTCGGCTACCCGGTCCAACCCGTCGTAGCTAAAGGCGGCTTCACCGTTGTAATCAACCATCCTGCCCAACGGATCAAACCCGTAAGTGACCGTCGTTGCACCGTTGTCGATCGAGGCGAGGGTGCCGCGTGGCGTGTAGGTGTAGGTGCCGTCGGGTCCTGACACCAGCCGGTTACGGTGGTCGTAGGTGTAGCTGCCGCTACCGGCGGTGATGCGGTTACCAGCCCCATCCCACTCATAGGCGACGGTGGTTGCGGAGAGTCGCCAGCTGGTGAGCCTCCCAGCGTCGTCATAGCCGTAGATGTGCATCCCCGCTTGCGAGTTATCGGGCAGATACACCTCTTCGATTGTGACATTCCCATCCAGATCATATGTGTAGTGATTCGACGCCACCGTCGAACCTTCATCAGTCAACACATCGGATTCGAGAAGGCCACGATCATCCCATTCAAAGTCCCGTTTCAAACCGGCAAAGGTGACATAGTCGAGCTCGGAGGCAGCCGTCCACACATAATCGAAGGTGACACCGGATATCGGGTCATACAGCTGTTCGAGCTCGGACCTTCCGGTCCACTCGAACACATAACCAGCAGCTGACGGGTCGTCGCGGCTGATCATCCGTCCCAACCCGTCATAGTCGAAGCTACTGGCACCGGCAGGACGGTTCTGCTCAATCGGAAACTCGACAATGCGGCATCGAACCAGGTGCGCTAGTCCGTACCAGACAGCTTGTCGCTGCCCCTCAGCAGACCCTTCCCGATCGCCACCTTTCCGCCGCCGTGAGGGTAGATGGCGTACTCTTGGCGTTGCGGGTCAACGACTGCAATGTCCTCCCATTCCAAATGCAGATGCGTCCTGCGGCACGAACGTTACGCCTGCCGGCATCCGCTTCCAGCGCCGCCTCCGGGATGAACAGATCGTAGACCGGTCTCAGGACCTCTCGAGTTCGTGCCATACCAGATCGCCGCCACGGGATGGAGAGCCCGGCACGAATACGACAAATCCTGGCCGCGTGGAACTCGCTGCTGGATAGCGACCCTGGATGTCGAGATACTCTGGATCTCCGCCAGCGACTGGCACGCGATAGATCCCGATTGTGCGTCCGAGCGTTGGGACTCTCGCAGCGAAGAGCAACTGTTCGCCATCTGCGGTGATCGTCGGCGATGCAGGTCCGTCGGCGATTGCCAAGGTTGTTAGAGCACCATCGTCTGAGATACGGGCCACGGCTTCGTGGGTTACAAACACAACCGAGTCATCGGTCAGGATCAGAGGCTCTTCCTCGTACGTCTCCGGTGTGTCGGTCAACTGTTCGACCTTGCCGGTGTCGATGTCGAGCCGGTACAAGTCCGTAGGTGCGACAACCGCTGGCATTGGGGGGACGGCGGACAAGATTGCGTAGTCCCCAGAGTGGCTCACCGCCAGGTTGCTGACGCGAAGCTGCCTATCCATCTCGATCTCACGTCGGATATTGCCGTCGAGGCCAACCTCATACAGAGCCGTGTGATCAGGCTCGTCGTCAAGAACATCAGAAACGGATGCATCGGCGACGAGAACTGACCGTGAATCGGGCATCCAACCAAAGCCAACAACGTCCATTCCCTCAACGGACAATCGCTCAGCTCGCCCATCCCTGGCAAGGCCCAGCACGTAATAATCATGTCCGATCTGCCCGGATACCAACAAAGCCTCACCGTCGGGACTAAACACAGCCTTTGAGATTCTCTCGAGATACTTACCGGCGCCCTCATCGACGCTCACAACCAAGCCATCGACGCCGAATATCGAAGCCACCGTTGGGGTCGTAGCTTCGCGACCTCGGTCATTGGAAGCTGCACATGCAGAAGCCAGCAGGGCCAAACCCAGGGCTACGCCACCGACGGCGTGCCAACTCATCTCCACCTGCCTGTGTCCACTCCGATGTCTTCCACGCCAACGACACGCGCCAGTACAGCGGGGACCAACACGTCAGGTGCGTAGTCCTCGGGAAACCCGAAAGCAGGATACGTGGATGGATAGAAATCGTCTACGTAGTCGCCGAGGAGCGAGGAATCGCTAGGGAAGTTGAGAACCGAAGACGCATTGACGTTGGGGACGACACGCTCCTCGATGAAAGCTACCTCGAGAGGATCCTCCTGCGCCAACAGTCCGGTGGCGTTGTCGATGCCCACATACAGCGAAGTCTGGTGGGCTGCCCAAAACAGGTACTGTTCGTGCTTTCTCCTCGCGTCGGCACCGACGGAACCATTCGATTGTGATACGTACGCCAAGTGGACCTCCTGTGCGGTCACAGTGTCGTCAACAAACGTCGCGTAATCCAGCCACGCCTGAACACCCGGATCAGCACTTTCGGTAACCCCAGCGCCCAGCAGGTTGAAAGCTGCCTCCATGTCGAGAACCAACTGACCGTTCACCGACTCCCACCACGCCGAGCCTTCCTTGTCGTTGATTCTCGCTGTCTCGACGCTTCTGAACGGTCAGAGTCGGGTCGGCAGCGCCGCTTGCCTCCTCGACCTCTTGAGGATCGGGTATCAGATCTGAAGCCGACCTGACGATCACTGATTGGTTTCGAAGTTGGCTTCTCCGGTGAGTTCACGGATCTTGGCCCGTGTTTCCATGGCGGAGATGACTTCGTCGTGTCGTTTCTGGCGGGTCTCTGAGATCGGTGTCCTGATCGGGGTGCCGTCGTCCTCGAAACCCTCGATGTAGCCACCGGCACCGTCCATCACATTCGCCCATCGCCCGTCCGGGTCCCAATATGACAGTGGGTTGGCGAACGCGTAGGTGTACCGGTTCAGGGATACGGGGGTGTTGAGTTCCCCGAACACGGTGTCCCGTGATCGGAAGACGGCGTCGCTACCGGAGTACCAGCGGGCTCCCATCCATACTTCACCTGAGGCCGGGTCGGTGTAGTCGCCTTGGAACCCAACCGTTGGTGTGATCCCACCGGTCGAAGCGGTGGGGTTACCGTACGGGTCATACATGGCTGTGTCGGTGACCTGTCCGGTGACAGGGTCGGCGAGCCAGGTCAAATCACCATGCCGATCCAACCCAACCAGCGACACCTCCCCAGTGGTGTCGTTGGTTTGTGACACCAACCATCCTGCCGGGGTACGGCTGTAGGTGAAGGTGCCGTCACCGGCGGGATCCAACATGGCCCCAATGTAGCTAAACGGAACCTGGTTGCGGGTAGCTACCCGATCCAACCCGTCATAGCTGAAGACGGCCTCACTGTTGTAGTCAACCATCCTCCCGAGCGGATCAAACCCGTAGGTGACCGTTGATCCACCGTCGGTGACGGTTTCGAGGGTGCCACGGGCGGTGTAGGTGTAATCACCGCCGGGACCGTTGGTGAGCCGATTCCGGTCGTCGTATTCGAAGCTGTCGCTACCGGCGGTGATGCGGTTACCGGCCCCGTCCCACTCGTATTCGATGGTGGTGGCGGAGAGTTGCCAGCTGGTGAGCCTGCCGGCGTCGTCGTAGCCGTAGGTGTGCATCCCCGCTTGCGGGTTGCCGGGCAGATAAACCTCTTCGATCTTGACGTTCCCATCCAGATCATATGTGTAATGGTTTGATGCCACCGTCAAACCGTCATCAGTCAGCACATCGGATTCGAGTAGACCCCGATCGTCCCAGGTGTAGTCACGACGAAGATCGGTGCCACCAAAGTCGATGTAGTCAAGCTGAGACGCATCCGTCCACACATAGTCAAACAGGTCACCCGATACCGGTTTGGTCAGGCTGTCGAGCCACCCGCACCGACGCGGAACTCCGTTATCGTCGCATCGCCCACTACATGGGATAACTCGCACATTTCGATGACCGCGCCAACCCCGACGCCTCTCCACCGATCAGCATTAATTGGTGATAGCCGAACCATGCCGGCTGCACCTGGCTCTAGCCTCTCTTCGTCCTCCAGGTAGACAACCGCCGACTCGTAGACACGCCGTCCGGCGGCGTCGGTGACACCCAACCAGAAGTCCGCGTTCTGCGCGTTCAGGATCGGGAAATGCCTGCCGCCGGCATCTGTCGACCGCAACCGGAGCCGGGCACGAAGCGGGGCCTGTTCGGCTCGCTCGGCTTCGAAGCGTTCAATGATCGCCCGCGCGGTTGGGGGCAGAAGATCATCCGTACTCCCGGCCAGATCGACCGCCCATCGCGGCGCCCGCTTGAGCTCACGACGCAACGCGTCGATCTCCTCCCAGGCCGGGCCGAGATCGACATTCAAACCTTCCAGTCGGAAGAACTCATCCGCCTCACGAGTCGCCGCCTCCAAGCTGTCAGTCACGAACTCAGCCATCGCCTCCCACCCGTCAAACGGCTCGCCAGGAACGGCAACCTGGACCATCAGCCGTTCGCGGAACCGATCGAACTTGCCCGAGCGGACGCCGATGAAGTCGGGACGAGAAATCCTGCCAGGCACTATGAACACAGCATTGACCGTCCAATCGCTCGGATCGATCTTGAGTGCGTCCACCTCGCCCGCCAGAGCAACGATAAACCGGTCGATCTGAAACTCAGGCGGGGGCGCCCCGTTGATGATGCCAATTGCTAGGCCGGGCATCTACCTTTCACCTACCCTCAATTGTGTAGTAGAGGCCAAACCTGGGCGTTGAAAGGACCCGGACTCTGTTGAATCAACAACCGCTCCAGAGCAGCCATTTGATACCTCGACCCTGTCGCGATTGGCTCAATGCGGCGATTGGCCATGAAGGCTTGAGTGTACCTAGTCGCAGGATTGTTGGCGATCCCCACTTCAAGAAGGTGTTGGAACTTCTCTCATACAACCCGTACAGTGTCGTCGGACCGGGGTAGCTGAGCGAGTTGCCGTGAACCGAACCTGTCGGACTGGCCGCAGCCTGACTTCTAGCCGAGTTCGGATTCGTGACAAACCGCCCATTTAGCCCCCGCAGCGCATTGTTCGGACCGGGCACGAGTGCTGTCGACCCACCTGCACTGGAGTTGGTCGCGCGGTAGGAGTCCATCATTGCCCAGTAGTCGAGGGCGAGCGCCGAGGCGTAGATCGCGGGTACCACCTCGGAGGTGAACCATGACGAGGAGATCTTAGGATCCATTTGCCCTAAGGCACCTGGTCACCTCACAAGCCGCTGCGTCCCGATGCTGGCCGCGTCCTGCGCCGATCGCTACAAATCGCGGTATATGCGTCTTGTCCTATCCTCGTCTGCCGCAACGTTCGCAATGAATAGCCCGAAGTCGAAGTGTTCTAGCTCAACGAACGGTGTGGGGTCGCCCGCAATCAGCGATACCTCAGGATACGAAAGCGAGGTGGTATCGCCATCCCGCTCGACTTCTAGGACTGATACGCCACCTGCGGAACGCCACTCTACGCGGGACGCACAGCACAGCGGGAAGTCGTCCGCCCCGATCCGAAGCCGCAGGGTGTCGTCGAGGCGATAGAGGATCACCATGGTGCCCGCGAGCTTGCCATAGTGGCCAGCAAGTGGCTCCTTGAGCCATTCGCCGGCATCGGCGCGGTTTCGTTGTTCGACGTCGCCGGTGTCAGGGTTGAATATCGCTATGCGATGGAATGACGCGTGGGCGTGCAACAACATCAGAACCCCAAGTCGGCTCCACCGGGCCGCATCGCGCTTTCGATGATTTCCTCCCAGCTCTTGCCCTGCGCCCTCAACCAATCGATGGTGGGGCCGAGCGGATCACCATGGTGGCGTCTCATCCTCGAGTGTCTCCTGTGCCACATCAGTTACGAGCGGATCCTCCATCATCGAACGAAGAGCAGCCCTCAGGGCATTCGCGTCCAAGACCGGGATAGCGGCTCAGCCGTCATCGGGTGTGACCACAACGGAGGTCGCCGGCACGGTCCCATCCCGACACGGACCGCCCTGAACCTCGATCCAGCCAACACCACCCGGTCAACTCGAAATCGACGCCTTGTACAATGAGATAGCATGCTCGATTGCGACTCGCAGACCGTGGGTTGCATTGGGATAGGACTCACCTACGATGGCCGATATCGGCTCGCCTCTATCGGCCATCGCGGCCGCCACCAGCAGGGCGGCTGGCTTGTCATATTCGTCCTCGGGGGCAAACACGGATGACCCCATACCTTCGGGATCATGTCCAAACAGCAACGCCGATACCACCGCAACCACATCCGCGTACGCCTGAGTTCTACGGGTCATCCTCACAAACCTAGCGCGTCGGCGAGGATTCTCTCATTCCTGGCGCTGAAGTCGATGCGATTCCACACCGTGACCAGGCGACCGGCAGGTTCCATGACAACCGCACCCGTCTCGCTGACGCCGCTCGCCGAAATTCCCCAGAGTTGCTCGGCGGGTTCCAGCGGTCAAGGCTACGCAGGTCCGGATTGGAGGGTAGCGAAAAGGTCGTGTGGGGTCTGCCATCCGAGGGTCTTGCGAGGACGTCGGTTGAGTTCGTTGCTGACTCTGGCGAGGTCTGCGGCGGTGTAGACGCGTAGGTTCGTGCCCTTTGGGAAGTAGTCACGTAGGAGGCCGTTGGTGTTCTCGTTACTTGGCCGCTGCCATGGCATGCCGGCATGACAGAAGAACACCGGCATCCCGGTCGCTTCGGCGACAGTGTGGTGATGACACATCTCGCTGCCCTGGTCCCAGGTCAGCGATCGCCGCATCGGCTCGGGGAGATCCTTAAAGATTATGACGAGCTGATCGCGTAGGCTGTCGGCTCGGGACGGGCCATCGAGATGGACGAGGACGGTGTAGCGGCTGGTTCGTTCGACAAGCGTGCCGATCGCTGAACGATTGTACGCTCCGACGATGAGGTCTCCCTCCCAGTGGCCGGGCACACGCCGATCCTCTGCCTCTGCGGGTCGTTCGGTGATCGATCGGATCGGCACACTGAACCTGGGCCGTCGCTGATCGCCTCGCCGACGGGGACGTCGGTGCTGGCGGCCGGTGCGTAGCACACTGCGAGGGTCCCGTTTCACACATTGCCCTGGGCTGTAGAGCGCCTGGTAGATCGTCTCGACGGCGATACTGCGTCCATGTTTGTCACCTAGTTCGTGGGCGACTTGCTCGGGGCTCCAACGCTGATCGAGATAGTGCTGTACCAGCCTTAACAGCTCGGGATCACGCTCCAGGCGACGCTGCTTGGGGCGGCGCCGACGCGACAGCGTCAGTTGCTGCGCAGCGTGCGGTCGGTACTCGCCGTCCACCTGGTTGCGTGCCAGCTCCCGGCTCACCGTAGACACGGCACCCCCAGCTCGGCGGCGATCGAACGGGCCGACCTCCCGGCACCGACACCATCGGCGATCACAACCCGCTCGTTCTCGCTCAGAGAGTGACCCGACTCGGCTCGGACCTCATACTGGTAGACGATCGACTCGACAACCCGGGTAACACCGTTGCGGGTGACGACCCCGCCGTTGTTCCACCAGTGCCCGGTCTTGCGGTCGATACCCAGCTGACGGCACGCCTCCGAGTTCGACACCCCCTGACGAATCAGACGAGCATACACAACACGCTTGTCGGTCATCGGCTGACGCCCAGCACGCCCTCTAGAAACAGACCTCATCGCTACTCCTTACCTCAGGTGTAGCCATGATCCCTGGAATCCGCCGAGCAGAACTGGGGAATTTCGGCGAGCGACGTCAACAACACTCAACAGCCTCGAGTTGTCGTCATAACCGTAGGTGACCTTCAACTGATGCGACCCAGACAACGCGTTGACAACCACCGGGCCGGTCAACGTCCTGACGTTCCCAACCGGGTCATAGGAGTAGGTAGCGACAAGCTGACCGTAGATCCCAGCGACCGGGTCACTAAACCTCTCGGTGGCTCCAACCTCGCTCACCAGCGCATGTTCGCCAAAGCTGCTCCCGGCCGGTGGATTCGGTCAACCTCTCGGCATCCTGGCTACAAGGCAGACTGCCATACACACCGGCGCGGTGTCCGTGGCCAGCGATCACGCTACCTCGACGTAGAGATCATCTGCGATCACCTCCACTCTCACCTGGCGATCGCCAATCTGGAGCACCAAGCCAGCAACACCTCCGGTTGTAGTGAGGATCTGAGCCACGCTGCCGATCCGCGCTCCGACGAGCGACGCGGTCGGCGCTTCACCACTTACGTCCACAGCGGTCCACTTCCCGGAGCGCTCAACAAAACCTGCATTCTCTCGACTCAATACACCCGCGAATGCGTCCGTCCACTCGTTATCGGTGATCCGGAGAGACTCGCCATCTGCACCCGATTCCAGAAGGAGTACCGAACCGTCGTCGAACGTGAATTCGACCGGCCCACGAGACCAGTCCAGCTGGCCATGCAACTCGAAGAAGACTCGCCGAATGGCCACGACCACCCGACCAACGGTCTCCGACAGCAATCCCGGGTTCATCAACCTATCCTTGTCGCGCCCTGAAACCAACCATTCATCTCGCCGCCCTTGAGGATAGTGACGAACGAACCGTTCGATTGTGTCACGACCACGTCGGCTCCTTGCCGATAGAAGAGGTAGTCGGTGCCGCCCCCACCCTTCGGATTCCACGGTCCTTGCTTTAGCTCGTCGAAGTTGCGGTGGATGCCCGCAATCATGGAACGAATCTGGGCCCTCGCAGTTGGATCCGCAGGATTGAGTCCGAAGTCCCGCGCGTGGGTGCCGACCTTCGCTCCGAACTGTCCATCCTCGATCACGAGCGGAGGCGACTGCCCTGCTGCGTCTGCTGTTGATTCGCCTACCGAGGCGCGGCCCGGCAGGTCTTCCAGCATTGAGCTGCCGACGGCTGTTGTTGACACGGTCATAAAGGCGATACCGGCGCCTTGGCCAACACCTCCATAACACGCCATGCCGAAGCCAATGTCGCCGAACGCTATGAATCGCCTGCACATCTGAGCCGTGTCGCCGAGGTCGTCTATGGTCCCAGCCGCGGATAAGTCGATGGCTGCATTGGCGACACCCCCAACACCGCCGCCTGCCTCGTAATAAGACTCGCCGGCACCGCTTGCCAGAGCATCCCAACACTCGCCCGGGCTGCCGATGCACTCGAAGGGTCCGAGAACCGTCGACCCGACCCCGTTTATGAACGCCTCGTTGAGGAGCTTCTGCTCCATCGTGTCTCCTGGGATGAGCTGCCAAGCAGTGTCTTGCGCCTCAAACACATGCCCGCATGCTTCGAGGGTTGCAAGGTTCCCTCCGAAGTTCGCCTGGCAGGCGTACAGCCGTTGATAGTGTGGCAGGAACTGCAAACATGGGTTCTCCGCCGCATCCGATGTGGAATGCCCACAAGCAAAACCTGTGGTCTCGATAAACAGTTCGGAGGCCCCACCGGGCGTCGGGTTGGTAGCATTCGACGGGGTGTAGTTGAAGGTCTGGTTCGCTGAGTTGACCCCGAGTTGCTCGAATTCCCACCACATGGTCTTCTTCTTCTTGGCGAGCCGTGCTGAGGTGGTTTGTCCGGCGAGGACTGCACCTTGTGTGGATCCGTATTCGCCGTCGAGCATCTTTCTTTGTGACACGTACCGTCCGTCGGGGTCCCAATATGACAGTGGGTTGGCCTACCCGTAGGTGTATCGGTTCAGCGAGATCGGGGTACGCAGCTCGCCGAACACCGTGTCGCGGCTGCGGAAGACGGCGTCGGCTCCGCTGTACCAGCGGGCTCCCATCCATACTTCACCTGATGCTGGGTCGGTGTAGTCGCCTTGGAACCCAACCTTCGGTGTGATATCGCCGATAGTGGCGGTGGGGTCACCGTACGGGTCGAACATGAACGTCCCGGTGACATCACCGGTGCCGGGGTTAGCAAGCCAGGTCAAATCACCGTGCCGGTCCAACCCGATCAACGACACCTCACCAGTGCCGTTGTTGGTTTGTGACACCAACCGTCCCGCCGGGGTACGCCCATAGCTGTGGCTGCCGTCATCGACCGCATCCAACATCGTCCCGGTGTAGGTGAACGGGACACTGTTGCGTTCGGCTACCCGGTCCAACCCGTCGTAGCTAAAGGCGGCTTCACCGTTGTAATCAACCATGCGTCCGAGCGGGTCGAACCCGTATGTGGTAACCGTCCCGCCGTCATCGATCTGTGACAGGGTGCCACGGGGGGTGTATGTGTAGTCACCGTCAGGGCCGTTGGTGAGACGGTTCCTGTGGTCATATGTGTACGTGTCACCGTCGGCGGTGATGCGGTTACCGGCCCCGTCCCATTGGTATTCGACGGTGGTGGCGGAGAAGTCCCAGCTGGTGAGTCTGCCAGCGTCGTCATACAGGTACGTGTGGGTCCCCGACTGCGGATTCGAGGGTAGCGACACGTATTCGGTTCTGACATTGCCATCCGAGTCGTATTCGTAGGAGATCGAGGCGACACCCACCCCGGCGGTGGTCTCCAACCTGTCGGATTCGAGAAGGCCACGATCATCCCATTCATAGTCCCGTTCCAGACCGGTAGTTCCATAGATGACCTGATCGAGTTGGGAGGCAGCCGTCCACTCATAGTCGAAAGTGACTCCCGTTATCGGGTCGTAGAGGCTTTCGAGTTGACGTCGCTCACCGAAATTCCCCAGAGTTGCTCATCCAAATTCCCCACCCTGGGTTTGGGTGAATGCTAGTTGTCGCCTCCTTTTGGTCGCCGTTTCTGTGCTTGGTTTTGGTGTGTGCGTAGCCG
>Ga0214472_10000085_pt1 | contig 121706 bp, 106 predicted proteins | sample RVTome_6_FD_207662 | JGI IMG/M metagenome (GOLD analysis project Ga0214472, IMG submission 207662) | Soil microbial communities from uranium-contaminated site in the Upper Colorado River Basin, Wyoming, United States - RVT140D175 | ecosystem: Environmental > Terrestrial > Soil > Contaminated... | reverse complement strand
GCTGTTATCGTAAAACCGTTCCGGCTCGGCGTTTCGCGCGTTGCTGTTTTTGGAGACCTTTAAAGCTTTGTCGACGATTTCTCGTTTCACGTACGGCCGCGTGGGAATGTGCGGAATACCGGTGCGGTAGCTTTCGAGCAAAATCTCGCGGTCGCCGATCCGAGCGTACTTGCCGATGACCTTGAGCGCGTATTCGGTATCGCGCCGCAGCGCCGCCAGCCCTTCCAGATAGCTTTTGAAAAAGTTGATGACTGTCTCGCGGTTCTGCCTGAGCCAGCTTTCCTTGCCGGCGAGCCCGCCGTAGCCGAAGAGCATTTTCATTTCCATGAGATTGATGATTTCTCTGAAGCCCAGTTTCTGCGCGATCAGGCCGTAGGGCGGCGAGATAATCGCCGCCTCGGCAATCCCCTGCTGAAGCGCATGCACGCGCGCGTCCGTGCCGCCGACGTAGAGGATCTTGTACTCGTTATCTTTCACACCGAAGTGGCTGAGCGCATCGCGGATACCGTACTCGGAAGCCGAACCGGCGCTGCTGGCGGCGATCACCTTGCCTTTCAAGTCCGAGGGACGTTGCAGCGCCGGCTTGCCGAAGATTTGAAAATAGTAGTAGTCGTAAAAGGACCCGATCACCACCGAGCTTGCGCCGGCGAGGCGCGCATCGACCGCCGACGCCACGTTGAACCGGCCGAGTTGAATCGACTCCGATTCCAGCGCCAGCGCGATCTTCGATCCGCCGGCAAGATAAATCAGCTCGGTTTCAAGACCGTATTTCTTGAAAATTCCTCGATCTTCCGCCGCCCACAGCGGCGCCTGCGTCGTCGTGATGGCGCTATAGCCAATGCGAATCTTCGTCGCGGCCGGGAGCGGGACGGGAAGCGAACAAACAAGGGCGGCACAGACGACCCCGACGAAGACGTACATCGCCCTCAGTTTCATAATACCCTCCTTAGCGGTACGCGCTAACCCATGCCTAATCGCGGTCGGCGATCATTTGGAGTTCAGACCCGGCGGCGCCGCTTACTTCTTGTAAAGCTGCTCAACGAAGCCGGACTTCACGATCTCGTCGATCAAGCTTAAGTCCCAGTTGTCCTTTTCGCTCAACTTCTTTGCCTGCGGGAAATCGAGGGCCGCCAAATCTAACAGGGCCCGCACCGCGTCGGAGTGAGGCCGCAGGTCCTTTTCCGCCCGGGTTGAAATCTCATCGTACAGGTAGGCCATGATGCCAAGGTCGGGATTGCGCACGTACTTGGAAAAAATCTTCAGGCTCTCTTCTTTGTTGGATTTCAAATATCGAATGCCTTCCATGTAGCCGCGCAGAAAACGAAGTGCCTGCGGCCTGCTCTTCTGGATAAACGCCGTCGTCGTGTTCAAGCCGCCGGCGACGTTGGCCACGTCGATCCTCGACAGAATTCTCATGCCCGCTTTCTCGGAGATCAGGTCCGAAGGAGGCGTGAACATCGACGCGTGAATCACCCCAGCTGAAAGCGCCGCCACGCGGGCCGCGGGACCGCCGTCGCCCACCGAAAGAAACGTTACGTCTTTGCCCGCGTCCATGCCGTTGTCGCGCAGGAGCTTCACTACCCGCGCGTAGGCGGCGTCGCGCCCCGGTGTGATGCCGATGATTTTCCCCTTCAGGTCGCGAAGGGTTTTGATGTTGGGCTGGACAACGATGGAATATCCCAGCGTGTTGGTCGTCACGCCGACGCGAGTAAGGCTGGCCCCCTGGAGAATCCCCGTCGTGATACCCAGGTCCGAGCCGAGAATAAAATCGACGCTGCCGCCGATCAGAGCGGCAACCGTTCGCGACCCGCCGCGCAGAAAGATCAGCTCTACGTCAAGCCCGTGCCGTTTCCAGATGCCCTTGTCCGCCGTCACCCATGAAGCGGCGAAGCCGGTGGCTAACGATGGATAGCCGACCCGGAAGGCCTCCGCCTCGGCGCGGTCGGTCATGCTGGGAAACAACAAGAATCCAACAATGAGAAGGAATCGCCATTGACCCATCATCAATTATCCCTGCGGAGGCCGTTCAATGTTCAAGGTTCAATGTTCAATGTTTAACCGCCCGTCCCGACAACACCTTGAACTTGGAACTTTGAACGTTGAACGTCTTCAACTATTTGTTACGCCGCCGCGGCGTTCTTATATGGATACTTCTCGCAAAGCTCCTTCCATTTCGCCGCCATGTATTTGGCGTGGTCGTAGATCTCCTGCGGCACGACGCGGAACGGCGGGCGCAGCGGCCCCGGCGTGCAGTAGCTGGATTCATTCATCGCGAGTTTATGCGCATTTTCACGCCAGAAGAGATCCCCCGGCCTGCCGGGCGCTTTGTACGCCGCGCTCAAATCCAGGCAAATCTCTTTGGCCAAGTCCCAATCCCCCACGTAGCAAGCATCGCGCAAACGCAACAGCGGCCAGGGTCCTTGCCAAGCGGAGATCGACCAACAACCCACCGCGCCGAACTGCATGTAGGGATAACACTGGCTCTGATTGCAAAAGACGGAGAGCTTGCCTTTGGTAATCCTCATCAGCTCCATGAAGGCGATGGGCTGGCGGTGGCTGTCTTTCATCGCCACGATGTTGGGCCGCGTGACGAGCTTGTTGAAGGCGGCGACGGGAATCGTGATCCGGTGCAGTTGCGGATTGTGATAAATCGCGATGCCCATCTTGGGAAACGCGTCGGCGAGATCGAGATAGAATTGCACGGCGTTATCCGCCGTCGACGGGAAATAGAAAGGCACGCCGCAAAGCACGCCGTCGGCGCCCGCCTGTTGCGCGAACTCCACCTCCTCCATCGTCTGCCGAGTGTTGAGCGTCGTGCAGCCGATGAAGATCGGCACGCGCTTCTTCGCCGCGCCGAGAGTCGCCTCGACGAGCTTTTTCTTTTCGCTCGGCAAAAGCGTGTGGCACTCGCCGAAGCTTCCCGTCGTGGTGACGACATCGACGCCGTCGCGAATGATCCGGTCCACGGCCCGTTCGAGTTCCGTGGTGTTCACCGTATCCTTCGCCCCCGGCGAACCGCCGTCCGGCGTGGCAAACGCCGGCATCATCGCCATCACGCCTTTCAAGTCTTGCGCGGTAATCATGATCTTATTCCTCCTTATCCGTTGGGCTCCATCCGAAGAAAGGAAACTGCAAAGAGAACAAAGTTTATCCTCGCTCGCTCCATGTTCTCCCTATAGCACGAGCGCCCTTACAAAGGCAGAAAAAAAGCGCGATTTTTTTCGCCGACTGCTACCGCTCGGCCCTCTTCCGCTTTGCCTGGCTTAAACTCTCACTTACTACCGTCGCGCGCGGCGAAGCATGGCGCTTTGCGTGATCCAATCCTCGATCCTGAGGTTGGCATTCACCTTGAAGTCGATGTCCCCGGCTTTGTTGTAGACGCTCACGTTGTTATGATAGTCGCGTTGCAAATCGGCAAAGATCAGCCCCGTAATGTCCCTGGCCGTCCCGCCGGCGTTGTCGGGAACTCCGGTGTCGCCGGTGAAAAAAACGATAAATTTCCAAAGTTTCCCCGCCGCATCCCAAATATCCGCCACTTGGGCGCGCTGGTAAATACCGTCGATATACATTCGCTTCTTGGTGTAGTTGGCTCCCGGTAGATGCGGCACGCCATCGACCAAGAGTACTTCGGGGCGTAGCTCCCAAGTAGAGCGGGGGTATTTTTCCTCTGTATCAGGAAAGACAAAATCGTCTTTGGTCGCTCCCTTGATTCGTGCGCCGCGGTTACTCGGCGACGGTCCGAGCATGGGTTTGCGCCCGGCAAGGGTCCAAGACCATGTAAGCACCGGATCGTTTTGCAGGTCGAGGTCAGTGGTATAGTAGATCGAGTAGGGCGATGCCGACTCGAATCTCTGGGTCGAAGGCACGCGCCGGGTGCGCCTCAGCGTCGGGATGTAGAGATCGGTATCGGGGAGCTTGGCGGCATCGTAGTAGATCGTGCTGGCCACCGCCAAACCATAAACATCGAATGGGTAAGTAATTGACAACAGCGTGCGATGGATCTCGTCTTTGTATTTCGGCAGCACCGGCTTGGGATCGACCACCAGCCGTCCCACGGTTTGAATCTGGATGAACATCGCCCCATCGCGCCGCAGCACATTTCCATCGGTATCCACGCTGGCTACCTTGGAAATGCCGATCAGGTCATCGTAGCGGCGCGGGTTGAATTTATAGTTCCAGATCGCTTCGAGACCGCTCTTCGGCTCCGGAAAAGGCGCCCCGCCGATCCAGGGTTTTCCATCCTTGGTCCAGAGCTGTCCCTGCTTGTCGAGCACCGCCTGGCCCTTATTGCGCAACGTAGCCTCCACCCAGAACCCAGGCTCCACGGCCTCCGGTCTCAAGGCGGTCTCGCCGATTTTGATTTGAAGGCCGCGTTGGAGTTCGACGAAGAGACCGTCGGGCGCAATGTCCTTGACCAATTCGACATTGTCCTTTGAGATAATCATTCCAGGCTTCACTCGCCCCTTGGTATATTTCTCGATGGAAAGCACTTCCTCGGGATAGGCCGCGGCGATGCTTTTGCCGGCGCCAATCAGCGGCAATACGGGCTGAAGCAACCCGGCCCCGGCCCAACTGCCGGCGGCTTTAAGAAAGTCTCGTCTCGTCCATTCTGGTTTCCACATGGTCGTTTCTCTCCGTGAAAGTGGCTTGATCTCTTGGGGCCTTCAGATTTCCCTGTGGCTAACCGCGGAGACGCTGAGTACGCGGAGCCCTTCGACAGGTCTCAGGGTGAGCGGCCTTCTTCCGCTCATGGTGAGCTTGTCGAACCATGCGAACTCTGCATCTCTGTGGTGAAAAGCTCTTCACAGTAAAGCCGAAAGACCCGAACTTTTAGAATCCGTAGGTAAATCGAAAAACCGGCCCGTTGACGAAATTCAGATTGCTGCCAAAGCGGGAACCCCTTTTCTCCGCCCCGCCGAACTTATTGTAGAAGAGATTCAGCCGCACATGGTTGCCGATCTCCCAGTGAACCCCCGGCTGTATCCAGTGACCGTCGTCCGTGTCGAAAAATCCGAAGAATTCGAGCGCCACGCGCTTATCGAAAAGCGGTTGCTGCAGGAAGGTCGTGAATATATGAACGGCGTTGTCGACTTTGGACCCGCTGGAGTCCGTCAATCCCGCCAACCTGCCTCCCGTGAAGATCTCAAAAAACTGAACGCCGATAATCATCGAGTCCAGGCCGGGGATGACATAGGTCGGACGGTCCACCGCCAAAACGGATTTCCACACGGTCCGGTCGACGATCTTGGTCGGCAAGCCGTTAGCGGTGCTGGAGAACGGCGCGTTCGGCGTTACCGTCGTTTCCGCTCGCAAGACCGCTCCGGCCCAGGTCCAGTTATAATTTACCGAACCACCGACGATATAAATCCGCGGGTGGTGACCGGTCAGCACGACTCTGCAAGAAGGATCGAGCGGCCCAGGGCCGGGGCCGATTGGAGCAGGAACACACTGCGGAGTGACGCCGAAAGGTGGAATTAATTTAAATACCCCAACCCCGTCATCGTTGGGCTTGGTAAGAAAGTTGAGAGAAAACTGCACCGGTTCGATGGAGCCGGTGATCCGACCGCCTACCGTCGGCTCACCCTGATTCACTTGGTTCTTTACTCTAAGGAATGCCGGCACGACGTTGAAAGGCGATCCCTGGGACGGTATTAGCGTCGGCACAACGACGCCGGGATTTAGAATCAGCTCCGCGGTGAGATCGGGAATGGCCGCGTTGGGGATGGTATAGTCGGCGCGCAAAAACCACTGGGGTATGCGAACCCTATCGAACTCCTCGGCGATGCGGTCGAATGCTAAATTCTGGCTCAGCTCCATGGGGTTCACCGTATCGAGGACCCGCAACCCAAGCGCTTCTCCCCAGGCGATCTGCTGTTTGCCGAGGCGCACCCAAAGATTTCCGCTGCGGTAGTCGGTATAGGCCTGCCACATCTCCGCCTTGAAATCATCGCCGCCGCCTCGCAGCATCCAGCCATTGCCGGGAAACCGATCGGCCAAAGACTCATACTGGCGGAAGTGGCGATCCGCGGACTTTGTCAGGTCGTGGAACAAACGGGGCTCGAGAATAACGCTCCAGTTCTCGCTGAATTTGCCGAAGATATTTAAATCGAGCAGTTGCCGCATCAGCAGAAAATCAGGCTTGCCTGATTTGCGCTGCAATCCCGGATAGCAAGGACCCGCGAGGCAGGCGACATTGTTTGGGTTCGCGTGCTCGGTAGCGGTATTAATGGTGAACTGGTAAAAGCCGGTTATCTCGAACGGCCCGACCCTGTACGGCTGCGCCCACGCGACCGACTGAATCGCCGTTATCAACAAGACCATCGAGCCGCACAGTAAGAATTTTCTCCGTCCCATCTTCCGCCTCTTCTCTTTTGCTGTGTAATGTTTTCCTCGCGCCATCTCAAGGGATTGTCATTGCGCCATCAATGAGAAAAAAATAGTCCCCGCTGAATGAATTTGGGTTGCAAAAGCATCATGAAAGCCGCCTGTAAAAAAAGCGCCAGCAGGACATGCGCCATCATCACGGTGGAAAGCAGCAACCCCATGTCGGCCTGGAAGCGCAGACTCGACATGAAATACCAGATAACAATGCCCCCCACCATAGTTGTCGCGGTGAAAAAGATCGCCTTGCCGGTGGTAAAAATCGCCGCGGGAATCAGCGTCGCATAATCCGGATTGACTCGATACTCCTCGCACATCCGGCTCATCAGATAGATGTTATAATCGATGCCGACGCCCATCCCCACGGCCCCGATAGGTAGGGTATTCACGTCCAGGCCGATCCCTAGCCGATACATCACCGCGGCGGTCATTAAGTTGGCTATGTTCGAGATAACCGTAAGCAGCAAGCCGGCGGTAACGGAACGATAGACCAACGTGGTGACGGCAAAAATCACCAGCGAGATCAGCGCCACGGTCACGATCTCCAGACGGCCGATGGTCTCATTGAGCGCTCCAAGCAGGCCGATGGTACCCGAGGCGAGCCGCAATTGGGCGGTGTTGCTGCCGGAGCTTTGCTCATGTTCCAGGAATCCGCGGGCGCGCTTGAGGGCGCGCTCGACCGTCTCGCCTCGGTGATCTTTGTACCAAACGTTGATGTTGGCGGCGCCGAAGTCTCTGGAAAGCAAGCGGTCGAAGTCCCCCGGGCCGGCGCCGGTCATCGCCAACTGAAAAAGCATCGCCGCATCGACATCGGTCTCGGGAACAACGCTCCACTTAGGCAAGCCACCGTGAAAGAGGCGGTTCACTTGCGGCACCAGGTCGGCGAACGAAAAAGTTCCACCTACTTCGGTGTCCCGCTCCATGTAGCGTTGGAAACGCTGCATCAATTCCAAAGTTTCACTATTTCTAATACCGTCGGATCGATCGCTTTCGGCAACGAGCTGAAGCACGTCAAAGCCGGCGAAGCGCTCATTGATCCGTTTGACCGCCATGTTATACGGGGAAGTCGGCCATAGGAGCGGCGTGCCAGCTTGCACATCCCCTACTCCCCGGCGCAAAGCCCACCAGCCGGACAAGACGGTAACCGCCAGAAAGAAGCAGCAGGTACCGGCGGCCAGGCGCTTGGTCGATGAAAAAAAAGTGATAAAGCGGAATATCCGGTAAAGCGGCCCGCTCTTGCGCTCTGAATTAAGAATCACTTTTTGAACGTTGCCCGGCGCCGGTAAATAGGTCAGCAGAATAGAAGTCAACGCTATGGCGGTGATGATCAGGGTAAGCGACCAGAGACCGCACATATAGGCGAGCTTCTCAATGAGGCGGATCGGCGCGATGGCGATGACAAACACACCCGCGGCATCGCAGATGATCCCCACGACTCCGGGAGGAAAAAGAGAGATCAACGATTCGACGGCGGCCTTTTTTTTGCTCCCTTCCCGATGGTAAATCTCAAAATATCTCTCGCACATCTGCACCGAGTGGCTGAGCGCCCGCGCAATTAACAAAACCGGCACCACGATGATCAACGGATCGAGGTTGTAACCGAGCGCGCCGGCGAATCCAAACCCCCAAATCGCGCTCGTCACGCCGACCACGAGCGGCGTTACTACGCCCGAAATATTTCGGAAGTGGAAAACGAGAAACAACCCCATGGCAATCAGTCCGAACCCGAAGATCAGATACATCTCCCTTTGATAAGAATAGACCCAGCCGGTGAGCATCGGCTGTCCGGCAGCGTGCAGCTCATGATCGTCGTCGCGCAGTTTTTCGATGATGTCATTGACGGCATGAAAGATGACATTGAAATCCGTCAGCCGTTCGATGAAGCTCGCTTGGATCAGCGCCGCGTCTTCCTGGAATGAAACCAAAGTTCCGATGACCCCGGCTGTCGACCGGGTTTTTTCGCGCAGCCCGGCGATTGCTTCCGCCGTTTGGGGGACCGGTCCGGACAAAAGGTTGCTCGCCTGGATTCCGCCGATCGTTGCCTCGACATGCTTGACCTTGCGGGATGCGATGGAAAGTATCTGGTCGTGGTCGACCCCCGGAATCAAGTCGACGAGTCTCGTCGCTTCCCGGATTTTCTCCAGAGTTTGAGGATTGTAGATGGTTCCGGTTTTTTTCTGGATGACGAGAGAGACCGTAAAGGGCGAGCCGAAACCTGGGTACTTTTTAAAAAGTCTAGTATAAGCGTGATCCCTCGGAGCCAAATCAGAAAAACGGGTTGAGATGTCGAGATGCTTCACCTGCCAGGCAAAGAAACAGGTTGCGAGCAAGATAACGACGGCAACGGCATGTCTGTGGTCAATCAGCCACTCCGCCCAATGTTTCATCGCGCCGCTGTTTCTCGGCGGAAAATTTTCGCGTTCAAATCCAGCGTTCGAATAGTCCCCGCTTGGCCCACGACGACGGCTCGGCGGTTTTTTATCGCCACGCCGCTCAGCCACCGCTCGTCCGGCGCAGATTCCAACCTTTTCCAACTGGCACCGTTGTTTTGGCTCGCCATTACAATGCCTTCCCCCACGATCAATCCCTGTTCAGCCTCGAAGGAAATTCCGTAAAGGTTTCTCCGGGTGCCGATTTCGACGGCTAGCCAATTTCGTCCTCCGTCCGTTGTCTTGAGGACCGTCCCCTGCTGACCGACCGACCAGCCGGTCAGTTTGTCACGAAACATGACAGCGAAAAGCTGGGGACGATCGCTTCCATAAGTCTGCGGGCTCCACGTTCGTCCCCCATCTGAAGTCTTTAAGATCAAGCCAAACTCTCCCGCAATCCACCCCGTCTCTGGGTTCACAAAATAGACGGCATTCAAGTTCGGCTCCAGGACCCCGCTATCTTTAGTTATGAGCGGTATCAACCTGTCCCACGCAAGCTCCTGCTTGCGCCATGCTGCTCCCCCATCGGCGCTAGACAGAAGAGTCCCGAACGCGCCCACGACATGAGCCGCCGTTGGACTCCAAGCATGAACCCCTAAGAGCGTTTCTTTAGTGCCGGAGCTTTGGGCTTTCCAAGTGACGCCCCCATCGCTTGTCGCGAGAATGGTTCCACCGCTGCCGACGATAAATCCATGCTGATGATCGGCAAAAGTTATCGCCGACAGCGCGCGGCTTGTTCCGCTCGCTTGCTCTTGCCAAGTCTTACCGCCATCGCGTGTTAAGAGAATCAGGCCGAATCTACCGACCGCCGCCTGGTTGCCGTCGAGCCGCCCATCGATCGCAAAAAGATCGTCGTGGCCCGTCAACATCTTCTCTTGAACCTGCCACGAGACCTGGCGTCCGATATAACTCGCGTAAAAATACCAGCCCAATAATCCGACAAAGGCTGCCAATAAAATAAGGCCCAGGGTCTGCGGTTTTTCTTCTGCGTGAAATATCATCAGGCTCGACTATCCTCAAAAATACACGGATGCAATGTTTGGAAATCTCACGAGGCCGCGTGGCTAGACAGACCTTGAGAATAGGCGCGCACAGGGTGGAAACATCCTGTTGCCCGGCCACCGCTTGACCGTCATAACCGCCGCAGGCGACGGGAATCAGCTTGACGGCCGAAACTGGAGACGCGCCGCGGTCAAGCCGCGGTAGATCGGCGTGGGGAGCCGCTCGTAGTCCACGACACGGATATCCTGAAGCCGGCTTAAGAGCGTTTCAAAGGCGATGGCGCCCTCGAGACGTGACAGGGCCGCGCCCAGGCAGGTATGAATGTTCTCGCCCAAGGCCAGATGTTCCTTCGCATTGGGACGCCGCACATCGAAGCGGTCCGCATTCGGGAAAAGTTCTTCGTCGCGATTGGCCGAGCCGTAGAGGGTCGCCACGCGGAAACCCGCGGGGATTTTCACGCCCCCCAGCTCTGCGTCGATTTTCGCGGTGCGGAACAGGGCCTGAATCGGCGACTCGATGCGCATCGCCTCCTCGATAAAATTCGGGATCAGCGCGGGATCGGAGCGCAGCTCTTCCGCGACCTCCGGATGCTGCGCGAGCAGCAGCATGGCATTGCCAAAGAAAAAAATCGACGAACCGCTGCCGGCCACCAGGAGCATCCAGGTCATGCTGATGAGTTCTTCGGTGCTGAGCGGCGTGCCGTCCGGTTTTCGCACCCACAGCAGATGGGAAATGAGATCGTGCCGGGGCGCCGCCCGCCGCTCCTCGAGTTTCTTGAAAAGATAGCGTTGGAAAGCCACGTGGCCCCGCACCATCTCCATCTCCCGGTCGTAGCTAACGCCGCCGCTCATGCGCTCACGCAGCTCGTCGCACCAGAATTTGACCTGAGGTCTCTCCTCGGGCTCGATGCCGAGAAGATCGCCCAAATTGCGCAGCACCATCGGCTCGGCAAACCGGCTGATGAACTCCACCTGCCCATCCCGCACGAAGGAGTCGACCAATTCTTCCACTACCGCTCTGATGCGCGGCGCCAGCTTATCGATGCTCTGGGCGGAAAAATTCTCGGCCACCAGCCCCCGGTAGCGGTCATGCTCCTCCGGCTCGGCCGTGAAGGTGTGCACCTCCGGCCACCCCTCGGCGTGGGCCTGGAGAAACTCCGGCGTCTCCCGCATCAAACTAGTTCCCACGTCCCTGACGGAGAAGATCTCGGGGTGCTGCATGATCTGCTGCACATGTTTGTAGCGGGAGGCGAGGAAGATGATCGAATCGGGGAGCTTGTGAATGCCCGTGCGCCGCAGCTCGGCGTAACGCGGATAGGGATCTTTCCAGGCTCCGGGGGCAAAAGGATTAAGATCGTTCATGGCGTTCCTTTCTTTGGATGAGTTCGCTATGGCCTGGGTCAAGCCTTATGAGCGCACCGTAACCTTAGCAAAACTACGCATCAATACTCAAACCGCAGCCCGTCAAACTCTATCACATGGATCTTCGCGGCGAAGCGAGCGACAGCATCGTGGCCGACGCCGAGGAGCGGGGCGACTGGCGCATCTACGCGGAGTTTGCCCGCGCCCCTATCCGCACCGCGCGTAGCCGCTGCTCAAGTCGGTTATCTTATCTCCGCCTGGCGGTTGATCGTTTGCATGGTGTTCTGTTAACAAGTTTCAAACGATGCTCTTCTCTAACGGTTGTTCAGGCTTTGGTCAGTTGTTGCGTTAATAGCCGGGTTTCTTTCAATAATGTGGAAGCGATTGACTTACATCTCCTGTGGGTGAGCCTTGCGGATGGGCCAGTCACCGATATCACGCCCAAGACATCTTTTTCGGGACCGAGAATGGGCGCGGCGATGGAAGAAGTACCAATGAGCCTTTCTCCCTCACTAAGAGCGAACCCCTGTGTTAGGCATTTATTTAATTCCTGTTCGAGCCGCCTTTTGTCGGTGATGGTTCGCTCCGTAAAGCGTTCCAAGCTTTGGCGTAAAAGATTCTTCCGCCTCTCTAAATCCAAATGCGCCAACATGACCCGCCCTGTGGCTCCCGCGTGCAAGGGAGCAGAGAATCCAATATCGAATCTGGTGCTGGTGGCGTACGGACTAATGGCCTGGTCTACAACAACTGTTTGGTTCCCCATCATGATTGAAAATGCAGCGGTCTCCGACGTCAGATCACGAAGCTTTTCCAGGTGGGGTCGCACAAGCTTTGAAAGGTCGCGCTTTTGACGGTAACAAGTTCCCCACCAAAGCACCCGGTTACCCAGGACAAAAGCGCCGTCTTCGTTCCTTGCTGCAACCCTATGGGATTCCAAGGCGCGTAAGATCCTGAAGGCGGTTCCTTTGTTTAACCCTAAAGATTGCTGCGCTTTCTTGAGCGTCACTCCTTGGGAGGAAGTCGCAAGCAGTTCAATCACCTGAACGATTTTGTCGAAAACTTTTATTTTTGTTCCGGGCACTCGAAATCTCCAGGCTCAATAGTTATTGTCTTGCATTGCAATATAATTATTATACATTTCGAACCAACGGATATTCTAATTTTAGCCCTGCGTCAAGGAATGAAATTGCAGCACGCAAGAAAATGAGCTGACGTTACAAGGATAGTTTTCCGATCTTGCTCGTTCGTCGTTTTCATTCTACCGTCAGCGACAATGGCGACTAGGTTGCTGGAATAGCGGCGCTGGGGTAGCAAAGGAGGGCTGGCTATGAAGAGTGAGGCCATCACGGCTATTATCGACGGCCTGAAAGACACGGGAGTCGACTTTGTCGCTTACCTGCCGGATAGCGTTTCGGCTCCCATCTTCGAGGCTGTGCGGAAGGAGCCGAGCTTTGAGGCGCTGGCGGTGAGCAATGAAAGCATCGGTGTTTCCGCTTGCGTTGGAGCGTGGTTTGGCGGCAGGGTCCCCGCCATCATGATGCCCACCTCCGGCCTCCTGTTGTCCGCTCTTCACCTTACTAGCGTCTGTCTGTTCTGGGGCGTCCCCATCTTGCTCGTCATACCTTATCGAGGAGATGTGGGGGATGCTCAGTCCCAAATGTGGATTTATAACCTGACCGTGGAGCCGGTCTTGCGCGACCTCCAGATACCATACAAGATCGCGGGCAAGATAGAGGACGTGAAGCCGGTTATAAAAGCAGCCGTGACCTCAGGCCGAAGCTGGCTAAAGACCACAGCCGTGCTCCTCACTGGAGAAGTCGTGGGCAAGGAGTAAAGCAGGTAACAAAGATGAAAAGGCACGAGTGCATGTCTATCCTGGGTCCGAAGCTCATCGACGATATTCCGGTAATCACGGGTACCGGAAATACCGCACACCAGTTGGCGGAATTCCGCCGCCCGCAAATTACTCTACACTCGGCGCAATTGGGCGCATGCTCAGCGATCGCCCTTGGGCTGGCTCTGGCGCTGCCGCACCGTAAAGTCATCTCACTCGACGGAGATGGCAACCTGCTCCTCAACCTCGCCGTCCTCGGTGACATAGCCAACAAGGCACCCAGAAACTTCGGGATCATCGTCTTCGATAACGAAAGCTACGAGTCCGGCGGTCGGTTGCCCACGGCCACCGCAGGCAAAGTGGACCTTGCGGCCGTGGCCCGTGCATGCGGGTTTGAAAACGCGCGAGAGGTGCGAAATCTGGCGGAGTTCAGCGATGCGGTCGAGGGGCTTCTGACGCGCGACGAGTTGGCTATCATTGTCGCCAAGGTCGAGACTGAGCCGGAGTATAAAAGAAGCAGGGAGCTACCCTCGGTGCCGGAGACTACCTTCACCTTTGCCCGATATATCGAGCGACTGGTAGAGCGGCCGATATTGAGCGCCTCTTAAACCCAACGCTAGTTTGGATTATTCGTGGTCCCAGGTAGCGCGACAAGACGCTTGCTTTATTTCCACTCTTTTTGAACCCGCGCCAAGTTTTGAGGTTCGGGCATGCAAACTTCGGGGAACGGTAGGTTTACCGGCTGGGTAGCGTCCAATATCATTTTGGAAACGCGATAAGCGCCGGAGCGCCGCTCCTCCGAAGTCATCGTCGGATCCACGGCGGTGCCGAGCATATCTTTCAAGATCTCCACGCCCCGCTCTGGGTTGAGTCTCGTGCTAACGGCCCAGATTACTTGATTCCAGTCATGAGGATCGACATCTTCGTCTACCACGATGAGATTCTTGATCGGCCGTCCCGCCCATGTCGAAAGAATCGCCAGAGCCATCGTCTTGCCGTAGCCGTCGAAATTTTTCTTCACCGAAACCACTGCGGTGAGAAAAGCGCCGTACACCGCGCAGTGAATATCCCGGAGTCCGGGAAGAGAGCACTGTCTTAAGATTTCAGCTTCCATGAGCTGGGAAATGATCAGGGCATTCTCTTGGGGAGGACGACCCAGATAAGTTCCCATGCTGATCGGATCGCGACGGTGAGTGACGCAGCGAACCCGAAAAACGGGTCTCCAATACGTACCCGTGTAATAGCCGTTCACTTCTCCGAAGGGTCCTTCCTCTTGCCAGCGCTCCGCGCAGATCTCGCCCTCAAATACGATCTCCGCGTGGGCTGGAACCTCCAGTGGAATCGTTCGGCAAGGAACCATGGGAATGGGCTGCCTTTTCACCGCTCCGGCTAACGCCATCTCATCGACACCGGCGAGGACAGGCGCGGCGGCGGCGATGGTGAGCAACGGATCCACTCCAATGGCCACGGCGATGGGGAGCGGCTTTCCTTGGGCAAAGGCTTTAGTCCAGTGGCGCGTCACATGCCGATAGGGAGCCGCCGAGAGACCAGTGCTTTTGCGGTCGGGATTGACCATCATCCTGTAGATGCCGCAGTTGCGCTCGCCGTTTTCCGGGTCCCTGGAGAAGACACAGGGCAGATCAAAAAAAGCTCCGCCATCCTTCTCGTTCCAAATCGGGGCGGCGAACTGAAGCAGATCTATCTCATTTTCCTCCAACACGACCTGTTGGCAGGGAGCATCCTCTTTTCCCACCACCACCGGCGGCAAGAGTGTCTGATTTGCTTGACTCCACAGAGCGCGGAACTCCCGGCGGTCGTTTACGCCTAGGGCCGCATAGAACCGCTTGGGCGAAGCGACCAGGTTCACAGCCAAAGGGGTTTTGCTGCCGACTACATGCTTGAACAAAAGGGCCCGGTTGTGCTCCAGGCCGCGTTGCTGCAACTCGGCAAAACAGATCGCGCCGATTTCATACCGCGGGTCGACCGGCGTGTCGATCTGAACCAGATCTCCCTCTGTTTCGATTTTTTGGAGGAACGCTTTGAGGTCGTGAACCATTTTTCCCTTGTGCGGCCGATTTAGGGTTGCCCGCGTTAGGAGGAGAGAAAACGCTGGAGGCGCTGTGCCACTCTGGGAGGCAAATCGAGGATCCGGCGCGCCAGCATTTCCAGTTCATAGCCCTTGACCGGTCTAACTTCCAGTCCCTGGTCGCGTTCCACGTCTGCGCGAAATGCGAAATCGTCCATGGTCTTCACAAAAGCCTCGCGCAGGAGCCTGAGATTTTCATCAGGAATGGCGGGAGGGGCCAGGAAAGGAACACCAAAGCTCCCGCCAGCCAAGATAACCTCCATGACTCGCCGATCCCCCTCGGGCAGCATCCTTCTCTCAGCCAGCTCCCAGACGCTAGGTACCTCTGGCAGCGCGGGATGATGTTTCTGTCCAGTCTGAACCAGAACCCGGGTAAATCCCCGCTCGTGCCAACCTTTGGTGGGCTCCCGGTAAAGATAGGTCACGATGGAGGTGGCACGGCAGTTCATTTCATTTCGAGCCACCGCTAAGTCACTCTCAACGCCTCCGGGATAACCTTCCACGACCTTGAACCTTGCGCCAAATAACTCTTGGAGCAATTTGGGAATGAAGGAACCCGTGGTTCCCGTGCCGATGGAACCGCACAGCGGGGGCACAGCGGCTTTAATGACATCGTCGAGGGTTTTGTGTCCCGTATCGGCGCGGATGTAGAGTAGCTCATGGCTGGTCGACGTTGACCCAATCCAACTGTACTTGGCCCAATCGTATTTGACTTCCGATCTCCCCATCAATTGATTGAGATAGCCGTTGGGGCTTATGGTGCCGATAGTCAGTCCATCCGGTTTCGCCACTCCGTATAAATAATTGGCTCCCACCAAACCACCGCCCCCAGTCATGTTCTGGACGATCAAAGACGGATTCCCTGGAAGGTGCTTGCTCATATGGCGGGCTAGAATCCGAGCCCAAACATCAAAAGATCCCCCGGCGCTGACCGGGACGATTACCCGGACGGTCTTGTCCTTGTAAAAAGGCGCGGCTGAAGGGGACAACGCCGCATAAGCGCCCGCGGTATGGGCTCGCATGGAGTCCGGTTTCAGTGCTGCTATTGCTGCCGTTGGTAGCGGATGGGGCGAGGTCGAGATAAAGCGCGTGGCTTCGGTAAGGATAGAGCTTACCGGTAAAATAAGAGATAAGAGGAGGAGATGTCCCACAATTAGCCCGAAAGCCAATGCCACAGTCGTTTGCCCGATGCAACCTCTGCTCTTTTTTTGCGCTGTCCAAATCACCTTCATTGGCCGATCAAATCCTTTCAACACGTAATCCTTAACTGCAAAGTCGCTTTATTCCTTGAGGCATTAATTGCACAAAGACGTTTGTTCCCCGTGGTTCTTGTCATCGGGAAGGTTTGGCCTGAGAAAAAACGAACGGCAAAGATGGTAAGCCATAAGATCGTCGGCGAACCCCATAGCGAATGTCCCGCTTGTTTTTCACTTCCATTTTGTTTTGCCTGACTTCATTTTACTCCTACAACAACTTAGTACTTGACACTAGCGCAGAAGTCAAATATTAAGTTTGCAATGGCTAACAATTGTGTTGCATTGCAAGACACCTGAGTTAGGAAAATAAATACAGAGGGGACAATGTGATGAGCAGGGTATTGGGATTGGCAGCGATGAGCTTTCTGCTGGCGGGTCTCTTCTTGGCGCCAGTGCCTGCCGGGGCACAGAGCGTAGATGAAAGAATCAAAGCTATAGAGCAAGAGCTACAGCAGCTGGAAACGCAACAGATCGAGTTAAAGAAAGAAGCAACCGAGGCGGCGGCAGCATTGCCGAATTTCAGTTACCGTCCGGGCAATGGCGTGTTGATCGAAGCTGCGGACAAGTCTTGGTCGTTTCGTCATTCCTTCGAAGCGCACTTTCGATACGAGTTTATGCACGGGCGCGACCAGGTCGGGCGAAGCCAGGGCGAATTGATGGGACGGCGGTTCAGGCCGGGGTTCTACCTCTGCATCAACAACTGTCTGTGGCAAATCGACTGGCGGCTGGATCTCGACGGATTCGGTACTAATACCGGCCTACAGCGCGGTGTAATTTACTTTGCCGCCGAGCAACTAAACCCCTGGTTGCCCAGGGTGCAATTTGGCATGGACACCGCGAGTTCGGGTCCCAACAGTTTATCGCGTCAGGGGTCGGGAGCAGTAGGCGCCCAGGCGGAGTATGATCTCCAGACCCGCAACAACGGATTTAACACGGGCGGTGCCAGTTACGGTATCACCTTCACGTGGGAGGACAAGTCGCTTTCGAGCATCGGCATTCCTGGGCGAATCAGGCGGTTTCAAACCGGTATGAATGCCTATGCTGAAGGCCGCGATGGCACGCAGATCAACACTGACAGAAAAGACTTTCACATTTACGGAAATATACAACCTGTCTCGCAGCTTAAGAACAAATGGATCAACGGCTTCTTGTTCGAGTACGGCGCGTGGTTCTGTAACGTGGACAATCGGGCGGCAGCGAACGGTTGTAACCGTTATCGAATTCAGGATCATGGGGATGGCGGCCGGCAGACCTTGTTCGACAGTGGTGCCAACTCCGTTGGCGATGGGCTACATGTAGCGCATGGTCCTGGTATTCGCTGGGATATCGGTCCCTACACTTTGCGGGCGATGGGCCATTTCCAGAGGAGCGAGGACAGAGGGGCGGGGATTGGCGCAACAGCGGCAAGTGGAAGAGGCCGAAAGAAGGCGAACAGTTTCCTGATCGGTCATGATCTATTTCTGTGGAGCCCGAAGGGATTCCTGACCGGAACTGCCAACACTCCGGGATCGGTTTTAGTGGGCACGCATTTTGAGCGAGTGGATATATCGGTGGGTTGTAATGGGTCCACCGGGATTCCTTGCTCGGTCCCAGCCGGTGGCGCAGGCTCCAGCCTTCTGCTGAACCAATTCCATCGCAACCGGATTCTCTTGCGCGAGTGGGATCTGTGGTATTTTATTGCGCCCCGGATGAGCATCGGAACAAGCATACTTTGGTACGATGCGTCGAATCTGCGAAATGGCAGAAACCAGGCTGCGCATAATCTAGGGATATGTTCGTCGAACGACATTGTCGTTGGCGCTTGCCGTAAGGGTGGCAGCGGCGATTGGGTGGATGTGCACCTGAACTGGCGATACCAATGGTAAGCAAAATTTAGGTGCTTGACCCAAAAGGGGAGCCATAGGCTCCCCTTTTTCTTGGTGTGCCAGGCATGTTCGGCGGTTTGGGGGTGAAAATCTTCTGCCCAACCCGATGGACTTGGTTGTCACAATCAATTAGGGTTGCTGTTGTGATACCGAATGTACGCTTCGTCATCGCTGTTTGACAGTCACCTGAAAACTCCTCTAAAGGAACATGGCACGACCAGGAAAAAAATGATAAAGACAGCCGGCGGTGAGCATATACCGAGTCCCGGACGTCAAGATGAAGTCTCTATCGACCCATGGTACGAGAAGCTCATGCAGGCGATGAGGGAGTGGCACATCCGGGCTGAAACCGGGCTGGTCGTTATTCGAGGCACAGAAATTCCATGGTACCAGAACCGTCAGGGCAGGGTCCGTTATTATTTGTTGCCTCCTTATAAAGCGGATACAGCTTTGCAGACGATGGCTGTTTTTGAACAGATCATCTACCGTCATTCAGGGATGCATCGCCACCAGGGAGGGCTGGCCATCTTTGTTCTGGATGGGGAAGGTTACACCATTGTCGATGGAGAGCGTTACGAATGGACGGCTGGCGATCTTTTGCTTCTCCCCGTCAAACCGGGCGGAGTGGCACATCAGCACTTCAACCGCGACCCCGGGCGACCGGCTCGTTGGCTTGCCATGATCCCAATGGCCTTTCAGGAATACCTGGGAAGCGAGCTCGTTCAGATCGAAGAGTCCCCTGACTGGCATCCTGTAGAAAAAACGGATCTCGCCGTAACGTCAAGCCGTCCAATCCCGCCTCACTCCGTAGTCCCGTCTGATCGAACTGCTGATCTGGTGAGCCGCACGACAGGGCCTACGCTTCTCGATTCGCTCTTTCAGCTACGAGACGACTACCGAGAGACGTGCCGCAGAGGATTAAGAGTCGTCCGGGGACCGGATCTCCCATGGGAGCATAATCGCCAGGGGATCATGCGCTGGTATCTCCATCCGGCCAAAAAGGACACCGCAATTAAAAACTTGATGTTCTACGTCCAAATGATTCCTGCCCGAGGAAAATCCGGACGTCAACGTTGTCCGGGCGGAATAGTGCATTATGTCCTCGACGGCCACGGGGCAGTAGTCATAGACGGAACGCGCCATGAGTTGAGCGCGGGAGATTGTATCGCCTTGCCCATCAAGAGCTTTGGAGTTGAGTTTCAGTTTTTTAATTTAGATGACCAAAAGCCCGTGAGGTATCTGGCGGCAACGCCGAATTTCTTCGATGTGCTCGGCGTCGATCTGGGGTCTACCTTCGAGCAACTCGAAGACGCCTGATCTTAAGCCGGCCATGAAAATTAGACAGCGTAACCTTAGCAAAGTCGATCATAAATTCTCAAGGATAGCGTTGTCCGCTCCGTGTTTGGTAAATTTGCGCGTGAAATTTTCACCCGCTCTTCAGTTTTCACTCCCTTGACCGCCCACCCCCACCTCCACCCGCTCTCGCGACACGGGGTCGGCGAAATACTCGATGTAGCGAAGCACCTCGGCGCGTTGCAGCGGGGTCAGAGTATCTTTAAAACCGGGCATCGCCGTGTTGGGCTTGCCCGCCGCGATCACGGAAAAAAGGTAATTATCGCTCTGCTTGGTCATCCAGGCTCCGTCGGTAAAATCGCGCGGCTCCGGTGAAAGCAAGTGGCCGACGGTCCCGCCGCCATTGCCGGAAACGCCGTGGCAGCCCAGACAATAGGTGCTATAGACGATTTTCCCCGCTCGGTAAACCGCGCCGTTTTTCGGCACGCCGGGAATCTCGTTCGATGCCACAGGTTCCGGCTTGATGACAGTCACGTTTCGATTTAACCGCTGTAAAAAGGCGATCAAAGCGTCGGACTCATCGCCCGTGAGATGCGCAAACGAGGGCATAAAGGTAAATGGCAAGATCGCGCGCGGATCGACGAAGTAAGCGAGGTACCAATCGCGCGTGCGCCTCGGAGTTCTACGCAGATCGGGCACGAATCCGGTCGGGTTATTCGCGGCTGCTACGGCCAAGGTCGTCACGTGACAGGCCGAATAGCAGGGCTCGCGCTGGAAAATTTTCAGCCCCTGCTCTTCGAGCGCGCTCAACGGCTCATCGCGAAAAGATTCCGGCGCATTGATGCAGCCTGCAATCAAGCTAAGCGCCGTGAAGACGAAGATAAGTCTGTATGTCATCGCCGCGCCTACTTGAGCGCGCTCAGGTAACCGACGAGCGCGCGCACCTGAGGTTCGTTTAAATAGAGCTGGGGCATTTTCCCGCCGGGAAGAATTTCTTCCGGATCTTTGAGCAGCCGTTCGAGATTCTCGGCATTGCGCTTGCGCGCGATATAAGTCAGCGCCGGACCGACCTCGCCGCCGGTAATATCGACGGTGTGGCAGATGTTGCACCCGGCGCCGCCAAACAATTTCTTGCCGTCATAGCCAAACTCAACCCGGCTCTCCACAGCGCGCTGCGCCGGAGCTTCACGCTGCCGCGTTGCCGCCGGCGCGCCGGCGGGCGGCTCGCGCACCACGCGCTTGGCCATGAGGGGTAGGTAGCGCAACCGGTCACGGTTGTCCAATAACGTCATCAGATAAATCGTGATATCTTGAATCTCATCGCGGCTCAAGGAAAAGATCGGCATGGTCGAGCCGGAGACCACGCCTTGAGGTCTCACGGTATGGGCGTATATCCAAACCCAAGTGCGATGGCTCCCCACGATGCTCAGGTCCGGCCCCTCTTCACCGCCCTCGCCGTTGATCTTGTGACAGGCCAGACAAAAATAGCTGTTCACCAGTTGCCGGCCGCGCACGACGCCTGCCGTGGCTTCCGGCGGCAAGGTGTTCACGCCGTGGCAGTTGTAACATGCGGCCTGCATGTATTTGCCTCTGAGAAGCGGTTTGGCGGCGACCGCTCCTTGGCCGTGCGCCTCCAACGTGGTCACGGCCCTTCCCTCGCCCCCGTGGCAGGCGACGCAGCCGAAGCGTGCCTCCGGATGGCTTTTTAGGAGCGCGGAATGCGTGCGCAGCGGCGCGGCGAAATTCTGAAACGCCGGGTTGTCATAGCCGAGATGGCAGGTCACGCACCGTTCCACCGACGTATGGCCGTTCAATTGCAGCTGTCTGATCTCGCTGCGCAAGTTGCTCGCCCATTCTTTTTGCGCTCCCTTTTGCGCCAAGCGAACCGCCTCGCGATAGTACGCCTCCTGGTAGCGCTCCCACTCCTGCTGTGACGCGTCCCACAGCGTCCACCCTAATACCAGCGTCAGCGCGACGCCGAAAATACCCAGCCATCTCTCCATAACCGGAACAAACCTTCAATGGGGCCCGGGCCAATTTTCCCAGGGCCAATAGAAATTCCAGTTGGGCCCGCGAAAATAGATGCCCAGGGCGGTGGTCACGACGATGCCGAGCAAAATCACGGTCCAAACGCCGATCATGACCATACGCTCGCGAGCGAACCAGACGCCGATGCCTGCGGGGCGTCGATCGACATAGGGCAGCGCGAGCAGATAGATCATGAGAACCGTCGGCACGCCGACGCCGCCCCAAAAAGCCGAGTAGCCGACCAGTTCCTGAAGACCGAGAAAATACCAAGGAGCCTTCGACGGGTTGCTCGGCGTCAATGGATTGGCTTCCTCCTCCAGCGGCGCGTTGAAGAGTAGCGAAGCGGCGAGCAACCCCGCCATCAACACTAAAAATACCAGCAACTCGAGATAGACGACCTGGGGAAAAGTCGTAACCACGCTGTCCGATTTTTGCGGCTGCCCTACAGGCTCGCCATCGGCGCCGCGATTCTCCGACGGGTGGGCGAGGCCGCCGTCCTTGATGACGCGCCAGATATGGTAATTGACGATGAGCGCCGTGACGGCGGGAACGGCGATGACGTGGAGCGTGTAGAAGCGCAACAGCGCGTCGCTTCCCACCGTTTCACCGCCAAGCAGGATAAAACGCAGCCTGGGGCCGAGCGCCGGCGCGTAGCTGACGATGTTGGTACCCACCGTGACGGCCCAGAATGAAAGCTGATCCCACGGCAGAAGATAGCCCGTGAAGCTGAGCGCGAGGGTGAGCACGAGCAACGACACCCCCAAGACCCAATTGAACTCCCTCGGCGGCTTGTAGGCTCCGGTGTAGAAAACCCGGCACATGTGCAGCGCCACCCCGACGACCATCGCTTCAGCCGCCCAGCGATGAAGATTGCGCATCACCCGGCCGAAGGTGATCGTATAATTGAGATCCAAAATGCGGCCATAGGCGGCGCCCGTCGAAGGCTCATAGTAGAACATCAAAAAGATCCCGGTGATCCATTCGATGACGAAGAGGTAAAAGCAAATCAGGCCGAGGCCGAAGGTGGTTTGCGCTTTCATGCTGCGGCTATAGACTCGCGTCGGATGGACGTGCAGCACCAGGTTGTTGACCACCGCTCCGAGCTGCTGCCTGACGCTGGCCGGATAGCCGCCGCGAAAAACCGAGCGGTAAAAGCGCGCCGGCAGCCCTGCCGCGAGCGCGCTCGCATGCGTGACCTTCTTATAAACCGCCGCGATGTCGATCATCAGTTTTGACAACCCAGGAGCTGGATGGCGCCGTCGGGAAGCTCGAACAGGAGTTTCGTAATTCCTCCGCGGTTAACGTAGAGCTTCGCCGCCGCCCGCTCCTTTTCCACCCAAAACAGATTGCGGTCACGGCATTCGAGGAGGCTCGCGACCTCTTTTACGCTCTGGGATGAATCGATCTTGGCTACGGAAACCGTCGTGCCCTTGCCGATGCGCCGAACTGCCACGTCGCGAAACCGTCCATTGAGCCAGGCTTGTTCGGCGACGACGACTTCCTCTCCGCCGCCGGACCAGGCAAAGGCGCCGAAAGCGGTCTTGCGGCCGCGCGCCCAGGCATCCTCCTCGCCGGTCTTTAAATCCATCACCGACAAACGATTCCCCGGCGGGGCGCCCGGCGCAGCGACGAAATCCGCCGGCAGACTCCCCATGTCAGTACCCAGATAGGCGAGCCGTGCGCCGTCGGGAGAAAGGCGCGGAACGCCGGTGTAGTTCGGCGCCGGAATTATTTTCGCAGGTTCCCCCCGCTCAGGGATCATCGTCCAGATGCTTTGCCGGATCATCCCGCGAAATGGCGACCATCCCTGCAAATACAACCGCCCGGTTCGGCCCGACCAGGCAAAAGGTACCGGTATGCCCTCCTCGCCCATTTTCTGGCCGGCTGAATCCATGACGATCCGCGCTTGCTGCCGCTCCAGATCAAGCAACCCGACGCGCCAAGTCACATGCGTGCTTCGGCTGTTGCGCAGGTTCATCGTAGCGTAGCTGAGTTGTTTTCCCTCCCCGTCCAATGCAAAACCCAGCACCGCGTCATCGGTGGCGGGCTCGACGATCAAGCCGCTGCCGCTACGCCAATCGAGCGTCTCGATATAGTTCCTCGCCGGACTTGGGCTCTCCCGCACCAAGGTCGCCAGACGGCTCCCGCCTTGCGAAACCACCAGAGCGCCGGTCTCTCTCTTCGCCAGTGGAATCATCTTGGCGCCAGCAAGATCGAAAACACCCAAAGTGGTTTCGCCCCAGCGCGTGAAAGCGACCATGACTCCCTGTTGCGGCAATGGTGCACCGAGCCGCGCCTCGGAATTCGGCTTTCTCCAGCGTACGATCTCCTTCCGGTCGAGCGCCGGAGCCGCGGTCGGAGCCGGCGCCTCGACGGAAACCAAATCAGCCGCGCCGCTGCCCGGCGAGCCGCAGCTCGCCCCGATTAAGACAGCCAACGCAAGTTGAAAAAATATGCCGCGTATGGCCATCGGCGCGCTCAAGTGAATTTGTAAAAAGATTGTCTGCGAACCGGGCGCCAGGTATCGACGATCAGTTGGCCTTCAGGGTCCTGAAAAACCTGGAACCAGGGCAATGGTTTCGGCGCCGGGCCACTGAGAACCCGTCCGCCTGAATCGAATTTGCTGCCATGGCAGGGGCATTGAAAACCCCACTCCACTCGCGCCACCGTGCAGCCGAGATGCGTGCAGGCCGCCGACATTGCGCCAATGCCGGCCCCGGTGGATGCGATAAACAAGCGGCTCTCGGGCAAAAAGATCTGCCGCCCCTGGGGAAATTCCTCCGGCTTGCCGATTTTGAACATCGTCGGCGGGCCAAACGTAAAATTGGGAACGAGAAATCTGAAAGAGCCGAAACCCATTAGAGCCGCCGGGATAATCGAGCTGCTCCAAGCCAGCCAAGTTAGAAATTCCTCTCGGGTTAATTTTCGCATCTGGCGCCTGTTCGTCCGGTATTCGTGGAATATTTGCCGTGATGGTGTCGCAATTCTTGTACCGTAGTCCGGCGTTCGTTCCCCTCAAACAATGGAAGAAACAACCGCGGCCCTTACCGAAAGCAAGAAAATAATGCTTAGTTTTCCCACTCGCTGGAAAATATCCAAGATATTTGGCGCGCCTTCGGAATCTCAGGGCGCGCCGCACAAGATTCTTGAATCGCTTGACGAAGCAAGGCGAACCGGCTAGTTCTTCGCGCTGGGGATGAGGACTTTCACTCCGCAGCGGAATTTGGCCCGTTCTTTGAACGCAGAAACTTATTGCCGGTGCTAACGTTACTTCTCATTCTAAGGCTCATCCACATTATTGCGGCTGCGACCCTCGTCGGTTCAGTCATATTCAATTATTTTCTCTTGCGCCCGACCTTGAAACTGATCCCTCCGGCCCATGCGGTCGTCATCGCGCAACGCGTGGGCAGCCTTTTTACCTATACCGGCTGGACCGCGCTGATCTTGCTTTTTCTAAGCGGCCTCTTGCGCGTCTATTACACGGGCCGGCTCTGGCTGCTGGTCTCCTTCGATCTCTATGCTCACGCGCCCGGACGCGCCCTCGCCTTGATGTTGCTATTCTGGCTGCTCACCGTGGCCAGCTCTACCTATATGACCTTTGCCCTGCGTCCCAAGCTCATGAAGAAGCTCGCGGTTAGCTCGAATCCCACGCTCGCCGACGTGGAAAAGAGAAGGCAAGACCAGATGACGTCTTCCGCCCGGCTGGACCGGCTCCAGTTGATCAATCTGATCACATCCACCCTGGCGCTGGTTGCCGGCGCCTCCATCGCTATGGGCGGATTTTTCTGAGCCCCGACCTCCTCTTGACCAGCGGTTCCTGAAAACATGCCGCCAGGTCTCCTTTGGACGGCTGGAAAAAAATATGTTAGCTCGGATTATTCATGGACGAAGGAAAAATAAAGACACAGAATGAACGGAGGGGTGAGCCTGGAGAGGCGAAGGCATCCAGCCGTAAAAGTCCAATGACTTCTTCGGTGCTTGGCTGGACTCTTGAAGTCCTTCCCAGCGTTCGTTCCACCACCGCCGGCTTGCAGGCCGCGTCGAGGCACAGGCCCGTTGCCTTCGACTCGGAGGGCTCGCCCCTCGGGCATGGTCAAAGTGTGATTAATGCGGGCCGCTGAATGCACATGCTTCTCACGTTAAGACTCATACATATTTTTTCCGCCGCCTTTTTGGTCGGAGCCGCGATCTTCAACTATTTCCTCCTGCGTCCGACGCTACGCTTGATTCCGCCGGCTCACGCCGTGGTCGTTGCTCAAAGAGTGGGAACTCTTTTCACTTACCTCGGCTGGGCCGCGCTGGTTTTGCTTTTTCTGAGCGGTCTATCGCGCCTTTACATGCTGGGCGCCCTGAATATCCTCGCCGATCCGGAACTTTACACGACGAGCTATGGACGTTCCCTCGGCTTCATGATTCTATTTTGGTTTCTTACCGTGGCGAGCTCGACTTATATGACTTTCGTGTTGCGGCCCAAACTGATGAATAAGCTGTCGGTCAGCTCCAATCCGACGCTCGCCGATGTGGAGAAAAGAAGGGCGGCGCAGATGAGCAGCTCCGCCTTGCTCGACCGATTTCAACTCGCCAACGTCATCACTGCGATCCTCGCGCTGATCTCCGGCACCTCGCTGCTCCACAACGGGCTTTTCTGATACCGGCCATGAATCGAATTCAAAGATTATTGCAGCGGGCCGCCAAGACTCCTTTGTACCGGAAAAAATTCGCCGGTCTCAAGCCGCGCGGCGTGCGCGATCTGAGGAGCTTCAGCGCAACGATGCCACCGACGCGACTCGAGGAGTTCGCGGCGGCGGAGTGGAGCCCCACGGGCAAGCCCGTGGCACCTTCCATTACGCCCGTGGGGCGAAATCCTGAGCAAGAGTCCCCGGCCGAGGCCTGGGCTCGAGTCGAAGGGCTGGAAAGCGCCGGCCCGTTGTCCCCTCGACTCTATGCCAGCCGCGGTCCACGGGCGATTTTCCAGCTCGAATACGACATTCAACCCGCCCTCTATCTTGCCCTCGACCGCGCCGATCTTAGACGTTACGTCCAGATTCTAAAGCACTGTTGGTCGCTGGTCGGCCTGCGCAACGGCGACCGGGTCGCCATCTTCGATTACGGCACCAGCCCGCTCTCCTATCTGGCGGCCTCCTCCTTTACGCCTTATCTGGACCGCGGCGCCGCCGATCTCCTCGGCTGCCTGCCCGTCTGCAACGACGGCGTGGCCAACATGAGCCCGCGGGCCGTCGAAATTCTGCGCTACGTCCGGCCGCGCGTCCTTTTCATCCGCCACGATTGCCTGCATGCCTTAGCCGTGGAGGTCGAACGACAAGCGCTGCGGCCCGCCGATTACACGCAAGCGCTGGTGGTCGCGGAAAACGAATCTCTGCTCTCCGACCCGGAGCGCTCTAGCTTCGAGAAAAGATTGGGCGTGCCCATCTATCGCCTGCTGCGCATCGACGCCGCGATGTTCCTCGCCATGGAGTGCCCGCGCTGCCGGCTGTTGCACTGCCGGCGGGATGCATACTTCGTCGAGACGCTCGCAGAAGGAGACGACGCGGCAGAAAACCCGCTGGTCGTCACCAACTGGTTTGCCGGGACCTCCCCCACAGTTCGCTATCTCAGCCAGGTGCGGGGATCGCTAGAGCCCTCGGGCTGTCCCAGGGGTCCGAAAGATCTGAGGATCGCGGTATGAAAAGCAGCGCGAGACGCGTCGCTCCCAACGCCATGGACAGATGGCCGGAGGAGAAACTCGCGAAGTTTCAGCAGCGCAAGATCCAGTGGATGCTGCGCCATGTATATGCCCGGCTGCCTTTTTATCGGCAGCGCTTGGCGCGCGCCAAGATTCATCCCCACAAGGTGAAAACGCTCAGCGATTTTGCTCGGATACCCACGTTTTCCAAGCAAGACGTGCTGCATGAGATCAAGCGACAAGGCCGATTCGACTTCGGCTTGGAAAGCATCGCTCGCAAAGGTCCGGCGGTCCTATGCATGACTTCGGGAACGCTCGGCAGCTCCTTTCTCTATCTGCCGCGCAAATGGCGCGCGCTGCGCGGCGACTCGCTGCTGCGCGCCTACTGGTGGGCGGGGCTCCGACCCGGCATGCGCATGCTCATGGCCGCGCCCGCCTGGCATAGTCTCGCGGTTCAAGAGAGCCGTCTCATCGAGCGCCTTGGAGTGAGCACTGTGGTTCCCTGGGGCACCTTTCTGCCGCGCTACGCGGGCAACTTCATCGATACGATCAGCGACGCCAGACCCGACTTTGTTTCCATCTTCCTGCCGATGCTGTACGCGATTTTGGCGGAATGCCGCCGACGCAGCGCAAATGCCGCGGAAGTTTTCCGCAGCGTCAAATCCATTCTCGCCGTCGGCGCGCCGATGACGCCGCGCTCGCGACAGCAGCTCGTACGCGAGCTGGGCGTACGCGACATCTTCGAAGGCCTGGGCAACCCCGAAGGACTCACCGCCATGGAGTGCGCTTCGCACTGCGGCCATCATATCTTCGTGGATTGCTGCTTCGTGGAGATCATCGACCCGAAAAGCGGCGCGCCGCTGCCGGCGGGACAAAGAGGCAACGTCGTCATCACCACGCTCATCCCGCATGGTTCGATTTTCCTCCGTTACGACACCGAAGATCTGGGCGTGATTCTTCCCGGCGCTTGCGCCTGCGGCAAAAGCTGGCCGCGCATGGAGGTTTATGACCGGCGTGCCAACGAATTGGAGATCGCCGGGCAACGAATCGTTCCCTACGACGTGCGCGTATGCCTGGATGAATTGCCGGAGCTGGTCAATCTTCCTTTTGCCGTCGTGCGTAGCGAAACCAAAATGGAAAGGCTCACCCTGTTGATGCAGAAGCCTGCTTCGGGCAACTTAGAGGAAATCCGCGTGCGGATCGCAAACTTGTTGCGCAAGCAACTCAACGTGGAGGCGACCCAAGAGTGGGCGGAAGAGCTGCCGCAGCGCTGGAAAGGCGTGACGGTCATCGAAGAAAAGGATTGGAGGGGAGCGCGTGTCTAAAGGAGCCGTCGGCTTGACCGCCGGATATTGGCCGGAAGACGTTTATCGATACCTGGCGATTCCCGGTATATCCATTGACGACGGGCTGGTTGCCCGCCCGGGAAAGAGAACCCCGGACCGGCCCGCGCTGATTGGCCATCAGGGTCCGCTCAGCTACAAACAGTTCCTGGCGGACTTGGACCAGGCGACGAAGACTATCCTTACTTCACTGGAAGGAAAAGGCAATCGCGTCGCGATCGCCGTTGCGGATCCGCTCGAGCTCATGAAAGTCGCCTTTGGCGCGCTCAAGGCGCGTGCCATTGTTTTTTTGATGAATCCCACCTTGCCGCCGGCGCAGTTGACGGCGCAACTTCAACTGTTTCGCCCTGACGTGGCGTTGGTCGACGACACAGCGCGCCGCTCCATCGAAGCTTCATCGCAGGGAACGCGAATTCTTTCATTATTGGAGCTGCGCGAGACCAAACCCGCGACCGCCGCGCCGCGCGGACGCCAGGACCTCGGCGCGCCCGCGCTCGCGCTGGCGATGGAAGGGGGCGGGCTCGCCTATCACAGCCATAAATCACTGCTCGCCGGCGCCGTATCGTGGAGCACCTTTGTGCCGCTTAAAACCGAGGATCTCGTCTTGGCCGCACAGCCGCTTTACACCTGGGAAGGTTTATACAGCCTGCTGCCGATTCTGTTCCGCGGCGGGACCTGTCTGGTCGCCGACCTGCAAGATCCCGACAAGCTGGCCCACGGAGTCAGGGAGCATCATCCCATCTACACCATGCTTTCCCGCCCCGAGGCGCGATTGCTCTATCAGCCGAGCCACCGGCCCGTGGTCCAGGCTTTCAAGGAGAGTCTGCACGGTTTGTTCGTCTCGACCACCGGGCCGTTTACGGCGCTCGGGCGGCTGCGTTTGAAAAACCTGCTCGGCAAGCCCGCATTGTTGGCCTTCGGGTCGGCTGAAGCGGGACCGGTTTTTTCCTCTCATCCCACCTGGTATCTCGACACGGCAGTGGGAATCCCCGTAACCAACGTGGATGTCTGGCCGCTCAATCCGGCCAACGGCAATCCATTGGAAGTTCCGTGGGAGACGATCGAGTACGGCGAAGTCGGCGTCAAGTCGCCAATGACCGCCGCCGATTACCACTCGCCGGAAGAAAAAGAAAAGCGCGTCAAAGGCGGTTGGCTGCGCACCAAGATCGTCACCACCATGGACCCCAACGGTCTCTTCTATATCCAGTCGAAAGTTCCGGACTAAAAGCCTCGGGCCAGTGAAGATTAAACTGGACGAGATTCGAGGTCGGGAAAGATAAGATTGTAGTGTCAGACACCGCTGACTGCCTCTGAGGACTTCATTCGATCCGTCATTTCCGATGCAGACCATCCTAAGGCTTCGAAGGCAGATCCTAAAAACTTCTTCGACAACCGTTTCCTAAAATATCTGGAAGACTCCGGATTTATCCAGGAGATTTACGGCAAAGGGGAAACTGGGGCGGGCTCACACAAATGAGCTGAGGCGGATGATCGAAACGCACGGCCGGGATAAATAATTGGAATTGAAGATTTCGACGGCGGCGAAAAATTCCGTGGTTACAGCATCGATTTTTTTCAAACCCTCTCCGCAGGGTTCTATTTGTTAGTAGAGAGTTCTATTCTCACATTCTCACCGCATCATAGTCCATATTCCCAAATCCTGGACATGACGGGCACAGCCGCCCCAGAGTTTGAGTGGGGCAGTCGCTCGCCAGACAACTACTGCTTATGCAAATAAGTAGCTAACTTTCAAAAACAATTTAAATCAAAAGGATCCTCCCAGCGAACCTTTTTACAAACCAAATATTGGTAAGTGCAGATGTGGTCTAAAGGTTGCTTGTCATGTCGACATATCAGGATAATAAGCATGCAACGCGAAATGCCAGTCCCGCGCTATTACCAAATATTTCACCAACTGGAAAAGTCCATCCAAGAAAACACTTACGCACCGGGAGATAAACTTCCCTCGGAAAAGGAGCTGCAATTGACCTTCGACGTAAGCCGAATCACCGCTCGGCGAGCTCTGGAGGAGATGGAGAGGAACGGTTTCGTTACCAGGCGGCGAGGAAAGGGAACTTATGTCGCGAAACAACCGGAAGGACCTAAGCTAGCGAAATTCACAGGATCCATCGACCAATTATTTATGGTTGGAAGAGCCGCGGTTGTGACGGAGGCGGATGTTGAACAGGTGCCTGCTCCTCACAAGGTAAAAATAGCTCTCGAATTAGACGGTTCCGACACCAGTGTCACAAGAATTCGACGAGTGCTTTCGTTAGGTGGAAAGCCTCATACGTTTCATCAGAATTTTTATCTTCAAGCAATCGGAAAGAAAATCGAAAGGCAAGACGTCTCAGCATATCCTCTTTTGGAACTGGTGGAAAGAATAATCGGCAAACCGATCATCGAGGTCCGTCAAGTTGTTGAAGCTACGGTGGCTGATTCCGATCTCGCAAATCGTTTAGCCGTATCCTTTGGTTCTCCTCTGCTTTACTTCGAACGAACTATCTTCGCAGAAAGAGGAACCCCAATCGGCTTTGCACAGGCGTATTATCGAGGGGATAGCTATCGGATGTCGGTTACTTTGGTTAGGAAGGGCAAAGGTAGCTCGAAGGGTTGGCACCCTCCAACTTAGGCGAATTGAAATGGTTGGAGATAGTCAAGGGACAAGAGCAAAAGTAAGGACGATGTGATGATACGGCACGCACGTACTCAGAAAAGAGCGGGCGACGAGGAGTGGATCCCGACCCAATGCGACATGTATGACAAACTGTGCGGGATTCTCGTGCGGCGGGAAGATGGGCTAGTAGCAAGAATCAAACGCTAGAACTCACATTTAACCATCAAGGAGGGTGAAATGGCTGAAACTGAAAGGCAAGTTGGCTTTGTTATTGACCTCAACAAGTGCATGGGCTGCTGGACCTGTGCCATGTCCTGCAAAGTCTTCTGGACCAACGATAAGGGCATGGACCACATGTGGTGGATGAAGGTAAACACCATGCCTGGCAAAGGCTACCCCAAGGACTGGGAAAAAATGGGCGGAGGCTATGACGGGCGCGGAAAGCTGGTCCTTGGCAAAAAACCCACCATGGAGGACCTCGGCGGGGTCATGCAGTTCAACTACGAGGATGTGTTCTACGGAGGCAAGGGGTCTCAAGTCCATCTGGCCCCTAAAGAGAAGCCCACCTGGGGACCAAACTGGGACGAGGACATCGGTGCCGGAGAGTACCCGAATACCTACTTTTTCTACCTTCCCCGGCATTGCAACCACTGTGGCAAACCCGGCTGTGCCGAAGCCTGCCCCTTCGAGGCTATTACCAAGCGGCCAGAAGACGGCGTGGTGCTCATCGACGAAACCAAGTGTGCCCAGTGCCATGACCCTATGTGCAGGGCGGGTTGCCCTTACAAGGAGATCTTCATCAACGACTTCGTCTACGCCGCCCAGAAGTGCAATGCCTGCCTCCCCCGGATCGAACAAGGGCTAGCGCCAGCCTGTGTCCGGCAGTGCCCGGGGCGATGCATCTGGATGGACTTCCTGGACAATGAGGAGGGCACCGTCCACAAGCTGGTGACGCAATGGAAGGTGGCTCTACCCCTGCATCCGGAGTTCAACACCCGGCCCAACATGTACTACGTTCCTCCTTTGGCCCCACCACGGCTGGATGAGAACGGAAATATCGACGAGAGCCAGCCCCGCATCCCCATGGAGTATCTGCGATCCCTGTTTGGGGACGGTGTGGACCAGGCGGTGGAGACCTTAAAGCAGGAATTTGCCAAGAGAAGGAAAGTGCCCAAAGAGCCCTCGGAGCTTATGGACCTTTTGATTGCCCGGCAGTGGAAGGAGCTTTTGGGTCCCTTCACCAAAGACCCCACCGAGGTGGAAGCGATCTCGGAAGCGCCGGAATTAACCAGCGAAGCGTGAGCAGCGAAAGGGAGGACAAGCATGGAAATGGAACTGGTGTTGGAAAGACAGGAGGCGATGTCAACGGGCGCAAGGGGCAAGCTTTACGCCTTACTGGAGCAAGGTTTTTGTTACCCGACGGAGGCCTTGTATGAGCTAGTCAGCCGAGGAAAATTTCTGTCCGAGGCGAAAGAGGCTGTTTCTCAGCTTCCTTATCGCTCGGCCTTTGAGGGGGACCTGGGCTCGGGGATCTCTTGGGAGAGTCAGCAGTTCAAAAACCAGTACACTTGGCTGTTTGATGTGGGAGGACCGAACCCCAATACCGGAGAGTGGGAGGCTCCCTGTTTTCTGTACGAGGGGGAATATGGGGGAGGGCATCTCAAGACAATGGATGACACCCTGCGTTTTTACCATCACTTCGGGTTAAAGCTTTCGCAGGAGACGGGCGAATGGGACCGGCCGGATCACTTGGCCACGGAGCTGGAGTTTCTGCATGCCTTAATCTTCAAGGAGGCGGAGCTTGTGCAGGAGGGAAAGGGCGCGGAGGCGTTGAGTTCCTGTCGGCGAGTGCAGCGGGACTTCCTCCGTTTCCATCTAGGAGACTTTCTACCGCAGGTGGCGGGAGAGATTGTTCCTCGGGGGATCTCCTTTTACTCGGACTTGGCCCGCTTGGGAGACCAGTTCTGTCAAGCCGATTTCGCCTACCTGAAGGGCTTGGTGGGGGAGATCTAAAGTGGCGAACATCATGCGAACCTCAGGGTTTCGACGGGTCGGGTAGAGATATTAATATCGATAACAATGGAGGTGAAGAGATGCAAAATATGACGTTAGACCTCAAAAAGTTAGGGCTTAAGACTGGCCGACTTCCCGATGAGGTGGAGCATGATCTGAGCGCCATGAGACGTGCGCCTTGGGAATGGGACAAGATCGCAAAGTCAACCTGCCGCAACAACTGTGCCTCTCAATCCTCGTGTTCCTTTCATGTCTATGCCAAGGACGGCGTGGTGTTGCGCCAGGAACTGGTAGGCCACTACCCCGCCTACGCCGATCCAGAACTCCCCGATCGAAACCCCAAAGGCTGCCAGAAGGGTATGGTGTATCCCCATCGGATCTACGATCCTTCACGGATCAAATACCCGCTCAAGAGGGTAGGAGAGAGAGGTGAAGGGAAGTGGCAGCGGGTGAGCTGGGATCAGGCATTCGAAGAGATCGCCGACATCCTCGTCGATGTCCTGGTCACTGATGGCCCCGACACCATCGCTTACGGTGCCGGAAGCCAGGGGGTTGCATTTGCCTCCGATGGCCAGAGCTTCGTACAACTCTTTGGTGCCCTGGACGTTCCCCACACGAACATCACCACAGAGAACGGGGACGAGCGCCCGGGCACCGCTCTAACCTTCGGCAAGATGATTTTCGGACCCTCGAGCGATCAGTATCACTACGCCGACGTCATTCTCTTTTGGGGGAGCAACCCCGCCTATTCGAATATTTCTTACTACCACTGCTATACCGAGGCCCGCTACAACGGGACGAAGATCATCTCCATCTTCCCCAACTACAGTCCTTCGGCCATCCCAGCCGACCTGTTTGTTCCGGTCAATATCGGCACTGACGCCGCGCTGGCGCTCTCGATGGCCCACATTATTGTGCGCGACAAGCTGTACAAGGAGGGGTTCATCCGGGAGCAGACGGACCTGCCGTTGTTGGTGCGGGAGGACACCCGAAAGTTCCTCAGGGAGAAGGATGTCAAGCGAGGGGGAAAGGACGAGGTCTTCTACTTTTGGGATACCGCCGCGAACCGGCTGACGGAGTCCTCAAAAAAGACCCTAGCATTGGACGGAAAAGTGCCAGCCTTAGAGGGAGCATATGAGGTAGAGACGATAGATGGGAAGGTGAAGGTGCGGCCGGTGTTCGATCTGCTAAAGAAGCAATTGGAGAAGTACTCGCCCGCCGAAGCCTCTCGGACAACGGGGGTATCGCCCGAACTCATCGAGCGGCTGGCCCGGGAGATTGGCCTGGCGGAAAGGGTGATCTATCCCGTGCACCTGAACTGGGGGAAGATGTATCACGGGAACTTGATCGAGCGGTGCACCGCCTTGGTGCTCGTCCTTTGCGGCCAGATCGGCAAGAAGGGGTCCGGTCTTCTCGGCCAAGGCACTTTTAACCTCGATTTTTCCCTTGGAGCCATAGAGCAGCAGGGAGACCAAGTGATTGCGGCCTCTGCGGCCGCCGACCCCCGCTACGCCACATGGCGGGAGGAAGGGTACACCGACGAGATGATCGTGTACGAGTATGTCCGAGAGGCGTATGCGAAAGGCACTCTGACGGCCTCCGGGCTCTTCTACTATGTTCATGGGGGAATCTTGGACCTCAGCGACAAACACCAATCGTGGGACCCGTATCTCAAAACCGAAGGCCGCAAGAAGCCGGGGGATTACGTGAAAGAGGCCATTGAGAAAGGCCATCAATTCGTGATGCCGAAGCTGGGGAAAGACCCGAGAGTGATGTTCTCCTTTGGCGGCGACTTCCTGCGGCGGGTTCGGGCCACGCACGTGGTTCTTGACACTCTCCTCCCCAAGCTCCGGTTGCTGGTGACTGTGGACTGGCGGATGACGGGGACGGGGATGTACTCCGACTATATTTTGCCCGCTTGTGGATGGTATGAGAAGCCCACATTACGTATCGGTGGCGGGGGTACGATCCATCCCTATTGCCACGCGATGAACCAAATCATGGAGCCCCTTTACGACTCCAAAAACGAGTGGGATCTCTTCTGCCTTCTGGCAAAAAAGATCGAAGAAAGGGCGGCGCAGAGGGGTGTTGTAACCTTCAAGGACCGGAGCGGAAAGGAGCGGAGGCTCGACAACCTATACGACAAGGTCACCGTGAACGGACTTTACACCGAGGGCGACCTGGGGGCGGTGAGTAGAGACATCTTTATGAATAGCTCCAACGTGGAGAAGCTGGATTGGGAGGAGTTCAAGGAGAAGGGCTACGCCCATTGGACCGGCGAAGGGAAAAGCTCGAGGTCCGTGGGGCATTCGACGGATATCGTGCCGGGGGAGAGCATAGTGCCGCTGAAGTGGCATGTGGAGCGCAAGTACCCTTATCCGACCACCACCCGACGTATCCAATTCTACATCGACCACGACTTGTTCTTGGAGTTTGGGGAGGAACTTCCCACGCAGAAGGAGGATCCAAAGGCAGGAGGAGACTACCCTCTCCGGCTGACCGGCGGCCACACTCGGTGGAGCATACAGTCCACCCACACCGAGGATGCCCTTCTGCTGCGGCTGCAGCGTGGGGAGCCGGTGATGTGGATCAGCAAAAAGGATGCGGCGGAGAGGGGAATCGAGGATGGGGATACCGTGGAGGCGCACAACGATGTGTCCTCCTTCCGGGTTCAGGTGGCCGTGTCGCCAGCGGTAAGGCCGGGGCAAGTCATCATGTACCACGGGTGGGTGAACTATCAATTCCCTGGGTTTAAGCACTTCAAGGGGGTGATGGCCTCTCCTTTGAACCCGGTGGAGTGCGCCGGAGGGGACTACCATCTGCGGCCCATGAGCACGACCATGTCTCCTGGCCTCAGTGATCGGGAAACCAGGCTGGAGATCAGGAAGGTATCGTAACGTGTGAGCCCTTGATTCTGTAGAAAGGGGCTTTGGCAGGGGAAGCTCTTTTTAGCGGGAGGATGCAATGGCGAATATCGTGATGTTTCTCATTACGATCCTTATTGCTTTCGTAGCCGGCAGTAAGAGCTACGCCCAGACTAAAGTCGTCATCGCCCATGCCGCCATGAGCCCCAGGGTGGCTCCCGCGTGGATCGCTCAGGACCACCGGTTCTTCACCAAGTATGGAGTCAATGCCGAAGTCGTCAACATTCGAACAGCTCCGGTCATGTTGGCGGCCATCGCAGCGGGCGAGGTCCATATTGGCTATACGGGCGGCACAGCCGCCCTTGGCGCAGCGGTAGCAGGAACGGAGTTAAGGATCCTGGCCACCTGGACAAACCGGGTTACTTATGACCTCGTGACGCGACCGGAGATTAAAAGTCCACAAGACCTGCGAGGAATGCGCTTTGGCGTACAGAGCATTGGTGGAACGGTGTGGATGGGAGCTATTTTGGGTCTGGAGCACCTGGGTCTTGAGCCAGTTCGGGATAAAATCAAGATTCTGGTTGTCGGCGATCAATCCGTTCTGACCCAAGCGCTCGCCACAGGAACGATCGACGCAACGGTCCTCGATAGCTCTTTCAGCGTGATGTTACGGAAGAAAGGGTTTTCTGTCCTGGCCCAGTTTAGCAAAGTCGATATTCCGTTTTCGAGCCTAGGGCTCGTGGCCCGAAAGGATTACATCGACAAAAACCCGAGTCTTGTCGAAAGCGCCTTGAAGGCCATGCTGGAAGGAAACGCCTACGCTTTATCACCTACCAACAAACCGTCAACCCTAGCTAGCCTTCAGCGACGCCTGAGGCTCGGCGACGATGATGGGAAAGAGACAGCCTACAATGACATGCTTACAGGTCTAGCTCGGAAGCCCTATCCTTCCGTAGCAGGTTTGCGCAATATACAGCGGCTCATGGCAGAGCTGAACCCGAAGGTTGCAAAGATTGATATAGGACCACTCAACATGGATCGGTTTGTGCGCGCTCTGGATCAGAGCGGGTTTATAGATAAAGTTCTTGAAAGCTACGGCGTGAGGTAAAAAAGAGAGCCTCACCGCTCTCTCGGCGTCGATAATCATGGATACTCGCTCCTAAAGTGGAGTAGAGGTTTTTGAACCCGACGGGGCTATCACCTGCGACTTACGAGCATCAGCATGTATCTCGGCCACAGTGACCGGGATTCCCGGCTGGAGATTAGGAGAGTCTCGTAATCTGCGAGCCCTTAATTCTGTAGAAAGGGGCTTTGACAAGGAAAGCTGTCTTCCAAGGAGGCTTCGATGCTGAATATCGTGCTGTTTTTCATCACAATTCTTATTGCTTTTTTAGCCCGCGGCGAGAGCCAGGCCCAGATTAAAATCAAAATTGGCTTTGCCGCCATGAACGCCAGGGTGGCTCCCCTCTGGGTCGCCCAAGACCAGCGGTTCTTCACCAAGTATGGAGTCGATCCCGAGGTCATCTTTATCCGCACGGCTCCGATCGTTGTGGCCGCCATGGCATCGGGCGCGATCCACATCGGCTATACGGGGGGCACGGCGGTCCTTGGCGCAGCAGTAGGGGGAGCGGACTTAAAGATCCTGGCCAGCTTCACAAGCCGGGTTACCTATGACCTTGTAGTGCACCCGGAGATTAAGAGTCCGGAAGACTTGAGAGGAAAGCGTTTTGGCGTTCAGAGCATTGGTGGAACGGTCTGGATGGGAGCTATTTTGGGTCTGGAACACCTGGGTCTTGAGCCGGTTCGGGATAAAATCGACATCCTGGTTGTCGGCGATCAAACCGTTCTCGCCCAGGCGCTTGCCGCAGGAACGATCGACGCAACGGTGGTCGAAGGCGTCTACAGCCGCTGGCTTCAGGAGAAAGGGTTTTCTATCCTGGCGCAATTTAGCAAAGTCGACCTTCCGTTTGCGAGCCTGGGGGTCGTGGCGCAAAAGGCATACATCGACGAAAACCCGACTATTATTGATGGCGCCTTAAAGGCCATGCTGGAAGGAAACGCCTACGCTTTATCAGCTAACAACAAACCCTCAACCTTGGCTAGCCTCAAGCGGCGCCTTAAGGTCGACGACCGTAGTGCTGAGGAAGGGTACAATGACATGCTGATTGGCCTTGAGCGGAAGCCTTATCCATCCTTGGCAGGGTTGCGCAATATACAGCGGCTCGTGAAGCTGCGAAATCCGAAGATGGAAAAGATCAAGGTAGAAGATCTCATCGTGGATCGGTTTTTGCGCGTCCTGGATCAGAGCGGATTCATAGACAAAGTCAATGCCAGCTACGGCGTGAGGTAACACCGTGGCCAGCGCGAGAGGAGCAGAGATCGCTTTTTAAGTATAAGCTTTTCGGAATATCACCAGATCTGCCGTTCTTTTTTTAGAGCTTTCCTAGTGCCAAAAGATTTCGCAGCTCTCTATGCGGTGATTGAAGAGGGCAAAGACAATGACAAAGAACTTGGGAATACTTCTCGCGACTCTTCTCCTCAGCATTCACGGGGCTGTTCAGGCTGCGGATAAGGTAAGAATATCCGTCCCCACCTTCAATGTCATGTCCCTTACAGCCGGAGTGGCTCAGGAAAAGGGCTTTTTTAAGCAGCAAGAACTAGAAGCGGAGGTCATCGGGATGACACCCCCTGTATCCATCATGGCGCTGGCCAACGGAGATCTTGACTATACGATGGTCTTCGGCTTAGTTGTCCGGGGAACGCTTCGGGGAATCCGGCTCAGGGTTATTGCCAGCTTCCTGGACAGCCCCACGGTAACGCGCATCGCGCAAGCTAAATATAAGTCGGTGAAGGATCTCAAAGGAAGGACTCTGGGAATTAGCGCCTTCGGGGCTACACCCCACCTGCTGGCGCGGATGATAATGAAACAGTTCGGTATTGACCTTGACACGGAGGTAAAGGTTCTTGCTCTCGGCTCGGAGGCCGCTCGCGCTGCCGCTTTGAAACAGGGGATTGTGGATGCGGTGGTGATTTCTCCTCCATTGGATGTGGAATCGGAGAGGTTGGGCTTTACGACTCTCGCCAGGGCCTCGGATCTTTTCAGCTTTCCGTACGCTGGCCTCGCCACCCATGTCAAAAAAATTAAGGAACAAACCGACGAAGTGAAAAGGGTCCTCAAAGCCCTAATTAAGGCTAACCGCTTTATTCGCGAAAACCGTGAGGGCGCTATCGAGGTCCTTGCTAAGTGGGGCTGAACAGATATAAAGCGTGCCGCGGACACCTACGATTCTGCCTGGCGTGTCTTCAACTTGGACGGGACTATCCCGGAGGACGGGCCGCGACTGGTGATCGAGGAAGCCAGGAAAGACTTGGGGATTTCACGTGAGGTCTCTTTCGGCGAGATTGCGGACAGCACTTTGTTACGTGAAGCGCAGAGGGAGCTGGGCATCAGGAGATAATAGCTTCCGCCCGGCAGAAAAGAGGACAGGCTGGGTTGTTGGCGTCGATGATCTTGGATACTCGCTCCTAAAATCTGGGGTAGAGATTTTTAATCCGGAGGGGACTACCACCTGCGACCTATGAGCACCAGCATGTATCCCGGCCACAGCGATCGGGATACCCGGGTGGAAATCGGGAAAGAAGGGTCTTTATGTAGAGTTGAGGGAAAAATCTTACCTCATGGACAAGACTTCCGGGGCAACGAAAAAACTGATCCCTAGGCTGATGATTATTCTGATTCTTTTCTCAGCATGGACGATATCTGACTAGGGCTATCAACTAAAATCCATCAAAATCTCTATCATATAAACTGAAAAGAGGAAACCGCATGACCACTGTCACCGTCTACGGAAAGATCACCTGCGAGGATACCATCCGCTCTCGTGCATTGTTGGACAAACACAAGGTGCCGTACACCTGGGTGGATGTGGAGAAGAACTTGGAAGGCCGCCGCATCGCCATCCAAAAGAACCCCAAGAACAGGCTCAACACGCCCATCATCGTGTTCCAGGACGGCTCCGCGCTCGTCGAGCCATCAGACGAGCAGCTCGCCCAAAAGCTCGGCATCGTAATGGGCAACCAACGCGGTCACTAAGCCGTTGCTGGTATAATGAGCATCGAATCGCCGTGCATTGCACTCCACACGCGCAAGCGATGACACGTGCCATACGGTCTTGGGAGGGGTGGGAGCAGGTAGAGTAGAGGACAGGCGCAACTTTCTTTAGGCTCACCCTTGGTAGTATCCGCCGTTTCCAGCTTCGTGCCCGTTTAGAATTCAACTTGTAACGCACCATGGATGATGGCGTCGTCCCACGGCGGGGCCTTTTTTTAGCGCTTGCCTTAAAACCACGAGTACGGTAAGAGTCCGATTGCGTTCGATATGGTTTCCTTATTAACGGTCTTATAAGAACAATCGGGAACGACGAACTGACTCGAGGGCTGAATCATGGCAGAAGCCTTTGTCGCTGGTTTTCTCGCGGTGCTTCAATGGAAGACCTTCAGCTTCATGCTCATTGGCATCGCCGTAGGCTTCTGGGTCGGGTTGCTTCCGGGCATCGGCGGCCTTACCACTCTCGCGCTCATGCTCCCCTTCATCTATGACATGACCCCGGTCGAGGCTTTTGCCTTTCTCCTGGGGATGCACTCGGTGACCGCTACGACCGGAGATATCACTTCCATTCTTTTCGGGGTTCCCGGAGAGGGCAGCGCCGCAGCGACGATCCTGGACGGCCATGCAATGGCCAAAAAAGGAGAGGCCGGCAGGGCCCTGGGCGCCGCGTTAATGAGCTCACTCATCGGCGCGATTATCGGAGCCTTTGCATTGGCCGTTTCAATCCCCATCATGCGCCCTCTCGTCCTTGCGTTCGGAGCCCCCGAGCTTTTCATGCTGGCCGTTATGGGGATTTCGTTTATTGCCTCTTTGAGCGGCCAGGGTGGCCGAGCCATGATCCGTGGTTTTCTCGGCGGGCTTTTGGGGCTTCTCATTGCCTTGGTAGGTTTAGATCCCCAGGCTGCGATCGAGCGCTTCACGTTCGACCAGCTCTATCTTTGGGATGGCGTCGCCATTGTTCCACTCATCATAGGGCTCTTCGCTATGCCGGAGATTATCGACTTGGCAGTCCGAGGGACATCGATTGCCGGAGAACTGCCTCAAGGGAATCTAAGTAGCGGCGTCATGCAGGGAGTGAAGGACACCTTTCGCCATTTCTGGCTCACTGTCCGATGCAGCCTCGCCGGAACATTCATTGGCATCATGCCGGGGTTAGGAGGCAGCGTCGCCCAGTGGATCGCCTACGGCCATGCAGCGCAAAGCGCCCGTGATGCGACTGAGCGTAGCGGGTTTGGGAAAGGTGACGTGCGCGGAGTTTTGGGGCCTGGCGCGGCCAACAACTCCAAGGAAGGAGGTTCGCTGATCCCTACCGTTGCCTTCGGCATTCCGGGGAGCGCAGCCATGGCCATTCTTCTCGGCGCGTTCTTGATTCAAGGGCTCCGGCCCGGTTTGGACATGCTCGACAAGCACCTCACCCTGACTTTCTCCATGGTGTGGACGATGGTTATCGCTAACGTGATCACGGTAGCTGTCAGCCTCTTGTTCCTTAATCAACTGGCTAAGCTCACCACTGTGCGCGGCACGATCCTGATTCCATTTATTTTATTTCTTGCGTTTATCGGTGCTTTTACCGAACACAATCACATCGGCGACCTTATCAGTCTTCTCTTATTCGGTGGTATCGGATACCTGATGGTGCGCTGCGGTTGGCCGAGAGCCCCCTTAGTTCTCGGCTTCGTTTTGGGAGAGATTGCCGAGACAAACTTTTACATCTCTACGACTCGTTACGGTCTCTCCTGGCTCTACGATCCCGTAGTCCTCGTCTTGATGGTTTTAACTGTAATATTTATCGCCTACCCGCACTTACGTTTTTACCTGAAACAAGTCGAGAATGAATCGATCGCATGAAACCTAAACTCAACCTCCATCTCTTTCTCGCTTTAGGAGTCGCGTTGGTTGCGAGCTACGCTCTTTATGCGGCCACGGATTGGCCATTTCGGACGGGGCTCTTTCCTAGAATGATTGCCGTGCCGCTGCTGGTGCTGGCGTTGATCGAGATGGGCTTGAGCGCTTTTAGCACGGAGAAGCAACGGGAGGGTCATGCAGTCGATTTTGAGCTGACTACGGACATCGATCCCTCAGTTGCTCGCCAAAGGACTTTGGCGATCATTGGCTGGATATTGGGCTTCTTTATTCTCATTCTCTTAGTCGGGTTCCCAGTGGGCGTTCCGCTTTTTGTATTCTCGTACCTCAAGCTGGCGGGAAAAGAAAGATGGGGTTTGGCTCTTATTTTGACGGCCCTTTCGTGGCTTGTAATGGAGGGCCTCTTCGATCAGCTCCTCCACATTCCTTTCGCCGAAGGTTGGATCCAGGCGCTGTTCGGATAAAACGGGAAAGGACTTCAACTTACAAAAAAGCCAAACCCCGCGACGGCTCCCTACTTCATGATGGTCCCCATGTAAGCAAGAACCTCAGGTGTCACACTCTTCACGAATCCTTTAAGAATTTCCTCCGCTTCTTCACCGGAGAAGGTTACGGGCTCAAATCCGGTGACCCGCTCAATCTCCGCCTTGTATTTTGGGTCCTTCTCCATCGATTCGAACGCCTCTCGCAAAACCTTTACTTGGCCTGCGGGCACCCCGGGCGTTGTCACGACCGATCGATTCAAAGTACGTGTCGCCGGCGAACAAACCTTGTAGGCTTCCCATGCAATACCAGACGGCGCTTTCCCGGCAATCTTTGTGTAGACCTCCTCAAAGGTAGGAAGATTGATGCGCTTGTCTCTTACTGTTTTTCCCTGAGCATTCAAGACACCGGATTGCCACAAGGCACTGACTTTCCCCTCCTGAATGGGATCGAACAGAATTCCGCCTTTTAGCACGTTGAGCAAGGCCCATTCATAAAAAGTCGCCTCACCCTGTAACAGAGCCGCCGTGATTTTTGCCGTCCCGGCGTATCCCAAGGAAGTCTTGTAGCCTTTTTCGACCCCCAAGAGTTTCAGCGCCGACCGCAATGCCATCTGAGAACCATCGGGAGCGCTTCGTCCCGGAATAACCAGATTACTGGGATCTACCTTGGCCAGATCAGCCGGACTCTTCACCCCGGTGATATCGCGGACAACGGTGATCCCCGGCTCGGAACTCCCTCTCAAATAGATCATCTTGGTTAAGTCGAATTTACGATTTTTATCTAGGATCTGAAAAATATTTGGCGTCGAGGGCAGGACAATCCAGGTCAAGCCGTCTTTCTTAGCCACGCTGCCGACATGGCTGAGAGCGATTCTACCTCCTGCCCCCGGCATGTTATCCACAATGACGTTGGGATTTCCAGAGATGTGCTTTCCGATATAGCGGGCGACCAGGCGCGCCTCGGTATCTACACCGCCTCCCGGTGGATAGCCGGCGATAATGCGGATGATTTTCCCCTCGAAGAACTCTTGCGCAGCTGACTCATGCGCCGCAGTCAGAAAAACGAACGCAGCGATCACTGCCATCAGAAACAAGATCTTGTGCTTCATAAAATCCTCCTACCGCAAAGTTTTACTGGTTATACGTCGAAAGTTGCAATCTTCTTGTTCTGATAGGTCCATAGTACGGTCATCCGACCAATGTCAAGCTCGATGATAATTTGTAATGCCGCATCCATCATGTCCATCAGGAACTGTCGCCGGGGTCAGGGAGGAATAAAGCGCCGAGCCTGCCGCGCTCATCGGGAGAAAACAGAGCCCGCTCGCTAACGCGCAGTCCCAACGCCGCCACCGTTTTTAGAATCTCGCCGCCGTACGGCTCCGATCCACCGCGGGCGATCAGCAGAGGTTGCCACCCCTGGCTTTTCATGGCCGCAACCGCTCATGTATCGGCTTACGGTCGTGATGACGGCCGCTTCACAGCGCCGATCCCAATCGATCCGCTCAAAACCGAAGGTGTTATTGGCGTTCCAAAGGAACATCGCCTGATCGCGCAGCCCCCGCTGCCGCAGCAGCCAATCCAGATGGAGAATCGCATCCACCGTGTACCATTCCTCAGCCACCACGAGGAACGGCTCGTCCTTAATCAGCGCGCTGCCGAGAACGCGGCTGAGCATGTACGGCGGCAGAGACGACACGTAGTCGACGCGCTTTCCTTCCTCGCCGCCGTAAACGCCCACCGGATGATAGCGACTGATCCACTGGCACCAGCGATGGAGATGGAGTCCGGCGCGGTTTTCGTAACCGGGGAGATGCGGGTCGCCGACGAACCAGAGGTGGGTTTCGAAGCCGGCGTGAACTAGAGCGTTGCTTAGATTCTATCATGAGGTTTGTTAGTTTTTGGATAGTAATTTCAAACCCGAGACGCGAGACCCAAAATCTCGCCGCTTCGGCGGTTAGCCACACGGAAGCCTGAAGACTTGTTTTTCAAGAGTTTCAAGATCCGAGCGCTCCTAAAGAGACCTGGACATTTAGCCGTCGCTGAAGTATTGAGGCGATATTACTCAAAGGAGGCGAAGTCATGAGCTTCAGTGTTCTCGAAACGACCATCGACAAAATCCACGCGGCCTATAAGTCCGGACAGCTCACCTGCCGCCAACTGGTGCAAATATACGAGGCATATGACAAGAAAGGTCCCGCTATCAACGCGATCATCACGCTGAATTCCGCAGCCCTCAATGAAGCGGATAGACTCGATGCCGCTTTCAAGACCTCCGGCTTCGTCGGCCCGCTTCACGGCATCCCGGTCGTCGTCAAGGATCAAGCCGACGCCGCGGGCATGCCGACGACCTTGGGCTCCGTACTTTTCAAAAATCACCGTCCGGAACGGGACTGCTTCGTGGTCGAGAATCTGAAAAAAGCCGGCGCGGTCATTTTGGGAAAAACCACCCTCGGCGAGCTCGGCGGCGGCGATACCTACGGCTCGCTTTTCGGCTCGACGCGCAACCCGTACGATCTGGAATGAACCGTCGGCGGCTCCTCCGGCGGCTCCGCGCCCTGCGTGGCGGCGAATTTTTCAACTGTCGCCGTCGGCCAAGAGGAATTGGCTTCCATTCGCCGGCCCTTCACCTGGAACTCCATCGCCGGCATGCGACCCACGGCCGGACTGGTAAGCCGCGGATGCGAGCGGTAGCCCAAGCGGTGATCGCGCTGGGGGCAAAGCCCGAGGGCTTCAGTGCCGCAGAGCTAGCCGAACGAGTGCGGGCGCAACAAGGCCGAGCGATGGCGAGCTATGCGGCCCGCAAAGCGGCTTACGACTTACACAAGCTGCGGGGCAAGTCGCTGGTGGAGCGGATCGGCAAAACGCGGCGCTATCGGGTGCGCCGACCTGGCATCCGCACGCTGGCGGCGCTGCTGATCCTGCGCGAGCAGGTGATCAAACCGGTATTGGCCGGAGTGTGTCGGCCCAAGCGCGGTCCTCCGCCCACGAACCTTCATCCGCTGGATGTCCATTACCAAAATCTCAAAGTCGAGATGCTGGCCACACTGCGAACACTTAAAATCGCGGCTTGATCTGTGGACTCTATGACAAACATGTTGGTTTTTCTTTTCGGATAGCGTTGCTTTTGTGTGAAGCAGGGCTCGGAGTTTGCACCGCCGAGGCGCCCTTCGACGCCGCTCAGGCGCCGGGCGCAGAGAAAATCGCCTAAAAATGGCAACTTGAACAAACCCTCTGTGAACTCTGCCCTTCGATTTCCCTCAGGGTGGTGAGGTTCTCGAACCACGTCTCTGTGGTGAATATCTCTTCACAGGAAACCCAGATGAATCGTAATACAAAGTTCGCAGAGTTTTTTTCCAAAAGACCTTCATGAGTTTTCTCCGCGTCCTCGGCGTCTCAGCAGTGAGCACTCTCGAAAAGTTGTAGCCCGGAGATACGCGCATAGACATTCGCGCCGCGCCCGGATAGATTGTCATCAAATGGTCTACGGCCGTGGTATCATTGTGTCGTTTGTTCTGGTGTTAGCCTTCGTCTCCCAGACCGGCCATTCGGCGGTCGAGCAAGCGCCTGAATATGATTTGGCCGTGTCCTTCGACATCCCGCGTTCCAAGCTCACCGGCTTGGCTACAATCCGGGTTTTTCGCTCGAAGCCCTTGTTAATGAACGTTGGCCAGCTTGCGATTCACAGCGTGCGCCTCAACGGGCGCCGCCTCGAATTCGAGGTACGCGGCGGTCTTCTCGCGCTCACGCCGCCGGACAGCGGTTCCTTGGAAATCGATTACGATGCGGTCTTCGCGCCAGGAGTCTCAGTTTCCCCCGGACGGGACGCAAGCATTCCAAGTGTAATCAGCCGGGAAGGAATTTTTCTGACCTCAGCCTGGTATCCCCGGATCGAAGCGCTGGCGCGCTATCGATTGAAGGCCAGTTTCCCGCGCGGCTTCGTTGCTGTCTCTGAGGCCGACAAGATCGACACCAGCGAAGAACGCGGCGGAGTGACCTTTGCCTTCGAGCTGGATCATCCGCTCGATGGCATCAATCTCGTCGCCAGCGACCGCTTTCGTATTACGCGGGAACGCTTTCATAACATCGAACTGTCGGCCTATTTTTTCGCCGAGGATCAGGCGTTGGCGCGCAATTATCTGGACTACGCCAAGAAATATATCCAGCTGTATGAAGAATTGCTGCTGCCCTTTCCTTTCAAGAGATTTGCCATCGTGGAAAATTTTCTTCCGACGGGATATTCCATGCCCACTTACACACTCCTGGGCCAGGACGTCGTGCGCCTTCCGTTCATCGTGGAAACCTCCCTGGGGCATGAAATTCTGCATCAATGGTTCGGCAACCAGGTATTCCCTGGCGAAAAAGGGGGCAACTGGACCGAGGGGTTGACAACCTATCTCGCGGATCACCTCTATGAAGAGCGCAAGCAGGAGGGATGGGCCTACCGCAAGCAGATTCTTATCGATTATGCGAGTTATGTCCGGCAGGATAACGAATTTTCGCTGGAGAGTTTCACGCGGCGATTCAATGCCGCTTCGCGGGCAATCGGCTATGGCAAAACCGCTATGGTGTTTCACATGTTGCGGCAGATGCTGGGGGACGACACTTTTTTTGGCGGCCTCAAAAGTTTGATTCGGCAAAAACAGTTCCAGCGCGCGTCCTGGGATGATCTCCGGAATGCTTTTGAGGCCCAATCCGGAAAAACGTTGGGCTGGTTTTTTGAACAGTGGGTCAAGCGCGCCGGTCTTCCCGGGCTTGAGATGAGCGGTTTTGCGGTCGAGCGTAGCGGCGGCAACTTTGCGCTCAGCTTCGACCTGGCTCAAAGCGGTCCGGCCTATCAACTTGATGTCCCGATTAAGGTCGTCTACAAGTCCGCGGGTGAAAAGAAAACTCGCTTGCGGATGGACGAAACGAAAAAGCGGGTTCGACTTGAGCTTGACCATGAACCCGCCACGGTCGTTCTTGACGAGGACTTCGATATTGCGCGCAAACTAGCGGACCAGGAAATCCCTGCCGTGATTGGGCCTCTGTTGGGCGAGGGTAAAACGATTGTTGTGCGCCCTGTTCGAGATGAGTCCTATTATCAACCGGTCATAGAAAGCTTTCGGACCAAAGGCGCAGAAGTAAAACCCTCAGAGGCACTCGGCGATTTTGCCGCTCAATCCGTCTCACTCCTCATACTCGGCGGGGACAGTCCGGCTGTGCGGTCGCTATATGGCAGCGCGGAGGCCACTGGACGCGGATTCAGCATCGTTGCCAAGAAGAATCCGGCGAATCCTTCACAGGTGGTCGGCATAATCTCCAGCGACTCCCTGGCCGAAACTAAGGCTGCGTTCCCCAAAATTTTTCACTACGGCAAGTATTCCGGGCTGAGATTTGAGAACGGGGTCAATGTCGTCAAGAGCGTCGCCCCATCCGAACGCGGAATTCAAAAGACCGTCAAAAACCAAGCGCTGGCGATCGATCTGTCGGCTACACCAAGCCTTTCGGATGTTATTGAGAGGGTTACCGGTAAAACAATCATTTACGTTGGCGAAGGACACGATAAATACGCCCATCACCTGGTCCAGCTCCAGGTCCTTGAAATTCTGCACCGGAAGAATCCAAAAATTGCCCTGGGTATGGAGATGTTTCCGCGATCATCCCAAAGGGCGCTTGACGATTACATTTCGGGCGCGATCGACGAGCGCGCCTTCTTGAAACAGTCCGAGTATTTCAGGCGGTGGGATGTCAACTACCACCTTTATAAGCCGCTGTTAGACTATGCCAGGAGCCATCAAATCCCGGTAGTGGCGCTCAACTTACCGCGCGAGATCATCGACAAAGTCGGCAAAACCGGCCTCGACTCGCTTTCCGCAACCGAGAAGCAGGAGGTTCCCCAGGATTTGGATTTTTCCGACGAGGCCTATCGCGCCCGGCTGGAAAAAGTGTTTAAAGCGCACCAACACTTCGAAGCAAAAACTTTCACTCACTTTCACCAGGCACAGGTCCTTTGGGATGAAACCATGGCGGAATCAATCGACCGCTTCCTAAAGAAAAACCCCGATTTCAGGATGGTTGTCGTCGCTGGCGCCGGGCACTTTGAATATGGTTCGGGAATACCCAAGCGCGTCTTCCGGAGAAACAGACTCGATTATTCGATCTTGCTTAGCGACGCTGCCCTACAGCGAGACATTGCCGATTTTGTCGTGTTTCCCGAGCCCGCGGAGGCCGCAACAACTCCGAGGTTGATGGTATTCCTTCAAGAAAAAGACCAAAAAGTGCGGATTACCAAGTTTGTTCCGGACAGCGTGTCCGAAAAGGCCGGCCTCAAAACAGAGGACATTCTTTTATCCCTGGATGGCCACCCAGTGGAGAGCATCGAGGATATCAAAATTGCGCTCTTCTACAAGAAAACGGGCGACCCCATCAAGGTCAAAATCAGACGTCCCGCTATGCTCTTCGGCGACGAAGAGAGTGAATATCAGGTTACCTTACGTTAGTAACGACGTGCTTGCCACACAGGAGCCTGAACATCCTTTTTGTTATTGAGTTGGCGGTGTTACCGTTACCCTGATATACTTTCACAAAAAGGGAGGGCCAATGAAACTGACCGCATTGATCGAGCGCGAGGGCGATGGTTACGTATCTCTGTGCCCCGAATTGGATGTCGCGAGTCAAGGCAAGACCGTAGAAGAGGCCCGCGACAACTTACGCGAAGCGCTGGGGCTGTTTTTTGAGTCGGCTTCCGCGGAAGAACTCAAGCAACGGCTTCGACACGAGGTTTTCATCACTCAAGTCGAGGTAGCGGTTGGCTAGATTGCGCGTCCTGTCCGGCAAGGACATTTGCGCTATCTTGAGAAAGTCCGGCTTTGAAGAAGTCCGCAGGCGAGGCAGCCATATCGTAATGCAGAAGAAACTTCTTCCTGGTACTGGTACTGTTACTGTTCCAGTCCCTGATCACGTCGAAATTCGTATCGGTACGTTACAATCCATCATCCGCCAATCCGGCATACCACGAAGTGAGTTCGAAGAATAATTTTCGCCAGGGCGGGCACGCACATCGTCAGCGCAAGCGCGAAGGAGTACCGTTCCCCGAGTCCCATCACGCCTATTTCGTGGTGAGCTTTAAGCAATAGCGCGGTCGGCGTCACCCTCTGAGATCACCGCAGAGATTGATACAATTGTTATGCAAAACCTCGTGAACGACCCCGTCAAGATGGGGCACCGACCTTCGATGATCGCTGTTTTTCTTCGCTGCTCGCCGTCGGCCCTATCGAAAATCGTCGCGCGCAGTCTCTGAGCGTGACTGTGCTTGGCCTCACGTGCACTCATCTTTCCTATCTGTCAAGCCTGACCCGCGTTCCTGTTTTCAAGATAGTCAAGATGTAAGATCGGACCCTGTCGCCATAGTCAACTTCCGCAAGCCTGGCGCCGACGCCACGTTCCAAAAGGTCGTCGTCTCTCCTCACTCCACCAGCCCTTTTAGAAATGCATCCTTCGGGTCGGCGTAAAACTCGATGCTCACTTTCGTTGCCAGCTCGTCTGGTAGTTCAAACAATTGCCGCCGTGACGAAATCGGCATCAACAACGTCGCCGCGCCTTTCTCCACAGCCAGTTCTGCGACCGCGACCGGATTCGGAATCATTTCCACCGACCCACCCAGGTTGAGGGAGCCTACGATGATTAGACCGCCCTTGATGCTCCGTTCTATCAGCCCGCCGCACAACGCCACGAGCACGCCCAAACCCAAGCCTTGTCCCGCCGTGTCCGCGTCCATCGCCCGCAGTTGCACGGAGAATTCATGTGCGCGCGGGTCACGGTCACCCACAAGCTCCTTCGCGCGCGTGTAGAGGTTTTGCTCACCATACCGGACACTCTCACGGAAGCCGGGCGCTACTGGCGCATTCAGAATTTTCACTCCGCTGCCCGGCCCGACGGTCACTTCTAACCGATACAACGCAGGCGTCGCCCCACCGCCGCCGGGGCTGATGGTCCAAATCTGACCGGGTGGTAGCGGGTCGCTCTCAATACTTTCGTCGCTGTGCATCTCCGGAGTCGAGACAAACTGCTCAACGCCCTCTACACCCAGGTGATAACTAAAACTCGTGTTGCGAAACTCCGTCCTTAGCACCCGCTTCTGTTGCTCTTTCACCCGACGGCGTGATTCCAGTGTAAGACGGACAATTATTTCCAGTTCCGTGTCCGGGATTGTCATGGCTGGGTCCGGATACAGCAGTTTAATCAGTCCGCTTACAGTCTTATTCACGGCCTCGATGTCGCGGCCACTCAATGCTCCGCCCCAGTTGACCCGACCTTGCAGCGCGACCAACCGGCTGCCGGTGCGGAGTTTGTTCCAGCACTCGGCCAAGAAATCGCTCACCAGGCCGAAATGATCCGTCAGGTGCTCGCGTGCGCTCACCTTGGGAAAGTCCCATCCCGGGACGTAACAATGGATTCGGTCCATAAAAGCCGTGTCGGCTCGCATTTCCGGCGGTAATGGGCTCAGCAGATGCCCAATGCGCTGCTGCTGTGTCACGTCCACCTCGAAATTTCCCAGCATGACGATGCTACCGAATGCCCGGATGCTTTCCTTACCCCGCGAGAATTCGCCCGACGCCATGTAGCCCTTCATGATGTTGACCCCGTCCTTCTGATCGAAGGAGATGCCCGACACTTCGTCAAAGCACACCACATCATAATGGCATACCAGCCCGCGCTGTCCGCTCGCATTGTTCACAAACATCTTCGCCACGGTCGCCTTCCCACCGGAGATCAGGTGTGAATAGGGCGAGATCTGTTGGAACAAATGGCTCTTGCCCGTTCCTCGCGGCCCAAGTTCCACCATGTTGAAGTTCCGTTCGACGAATGGAATCATCCGCAGCAACGCAACCCACTTGCCGCGTTCCGTCAGCGCCGACGGTTCTAGCCCGATCGCTCGAATAAGAAAATCCATCCACTCCGCGAGTGTGAACTCGTGACGCCCTTGTTCCAAAGTCTGCAATACATCCGGTTTTGACAATTGAATCGGGCGGAGGCTCTCGATGGCGAACGGCCGACCATTCTTTTCCTCGGCGATAGCCGCGTCGTAGCTCAGCGTCACTTCTGCGTAAAAACCATCTGTCAGCATCCGCTCGTTGTCGTGAACGAGTTTGTCCTCAATCCGCACGTCCTTCAGAGCAAGGCTCGGGAGTTCCGCAAGGAAGCAATCGTTCTTCGCATCCAGTCGCGTCTTAATGATGTCGATCATTTTGACGGAGCCCTTCTCGCGGGCGCGCGCTTTGAAGAGTTCTTCCTCGCCCGTTCGTACTGTGCGGTCCTTGAGTTGCCGCTCGACGATTTCCAACCCCTCCTCGATTTCCTTTTCGTCGATCGTCGCGCAGTAGCGGCCCAGCAGGAACTCCACCACGTAGGTTGGTACGGGATACTGCCGGCTGTATTTCCGCACCAAATCTTTGCGCACGAGATAGCCCTGAAAGGCTGCCGCGCCAAGTTTGTCCAGATGATCCAGGATCATAGGTCTCCCCCAATAATCGTCGCTTGCTTACATAGAACTCGGCCGCTCGCATCGAAAACCACCAGGCTCGTAGCCGTGCCGGCAAGTTCTTCGTCTTCCACGAGTAGTCCGACCCGTCCGTCATTGTCGAAAGTTTTTGGTGCGCCGAGATTAGTTTTCGCGTCGTTGGGTTTGGAACGCAGCACAGCGAACAGTCCCTCCGCTGCCGGCTTGATCGACACGCGGCAACGTAGACGCGTCCACTGAACACTTTCGATGGTAACGGAAATCACGTTGCCGTCTGTTGCGTTCGAGAACGAAAGGTCCGGAGTCAGACACTCTTGCAGGCTCATGCCTCCGTGCGCGTATTCCATCCCCGAGGCGAAACAATACGCGCCAGGTGCAAAAGCCACCGCCTGTTTTGGGTCCCAAAACCATCCCGCCGTCGGCACATCGGCTTGCGCCCCTTCCTTGATGACCGCGCAGCGTGACCAACGGCATTCCGCGAGATACTTCTTCAACGGCAGCGACGGCAAGCCGCCCGGCACGAGCAGCCAGCCGTGATCCGTCACGACTCGCACCGTTCGCCAGCCCGCTTCCAGCAGGTGTAGAATCCGGTCGAGCAACAATTGCAGTTGCTCGTCAATGTGCGCCGCCAGCTTCGCTTGCAGTTTATGGCCGAGTGCGTCGAACTCGCCGCACTCCGACCACGCCTGCGCGTTGTCGGCCAGTGGTTGCCCGGCGTCAAGTCCGTGCAATACCTGATAACCCTCGCTGGTCGCCGCTTCGCGAATCCGTTCTGCGGTCACTGCTTTCCGCGAATCGCTGAACACCGGGCAAAAATCCGCCCCCGCCTGCTCGCCCATTATCGCGGTCGCAGCGGGCGACACCGCCGGCTTCGCTGTCGCCGTCACGCTCGGCAACGGCGCCCATCGGTAACCCTCCGTCACTGCAAGCTGCCGCTCGTGCGCTATTGCCAACAACCGTTGCGCCACGTCATACCGAAGACCGTCCACAAACAGGACGCACTCGCCGGCCTCCGCTGACACAGCGAGATCCTTGAGCGCGTGTTTGTCCGGTAGCGGTGATTTGTTCGCCGCCGCTTGGAAGTTCCGCGCCATGTCATCTAGCCACGGCAAGTAGACCGCGCGAATCGCGTCGCGCACGGCCTCCTGGTCGTCCGCTGACTTCACCGCCGCCAACACACGTAGCACTGCGTCATCGGCCCGGTAACCCGTCTTGGTGTAACTACTGCCGATAGCGTCCGGTGAATCTCCGGCCAGCGCCAACACCGTGTTTTCCGCCAGCGTTTTCAAGTGTTCCAGCGCCAGCACCAACGGGCTAAGCCCCATCTTTGCCCAAACCCATGCGCGACGTTCACCGTGCTTTTTATCGAGAACGATGAGTTCCAGTCGCGCTTCCGGCGGTGACACCTTCTTTAGGCCGGTTAGTTCCTTTCGCAGATCTCTCTCGTCCTTTTCGTTCTCATCCAGCCACGGCTCGCGGTCAAAGAGCAGCGTGGACGGCTTCGCGCGCTGTAATGCCGCCGGCAGTCCGGGATAGAGCATTGGAGATTCCGCAAACCGCCGCCAAACGTCTGTCCACTTGCCTTGCTTCAGTCCCAGCCGCTCGGCCGCTACGATGTCCCCGTCGCTCTCCGGATCGAATTTGTATTCGGCCTTGCAGCGCGATTTGAACGCCGCCCATCGACCGGCATCCCAACTGTCTTTGCACTCAGCCGGGTCGCTGATCCACGTCAACAAATCGCGGATGGTGTCGCCCACCATCAGCTTGTCGAAATCTTCCGCCTCTAATTTATGGCCACGCAACGAAGCAATTGGCGTTGTCGCCAGCGATTCCAAAGCGCCTAGCATCGCGCGCCGCGTCGCCTGGTCGCGCCCCACGTCCAGCCCAAGTCCGCCGCTCTCGGACACAAGAAACGCTTCCACCGTCCAATCCTTGCCGTTGACTTGCGTCCACACCACGCCCCGATATTGCAATTCCACCAGCGGGTTAAATTTGTCCGGGCATTCTTCCGGGGAACGCAGTAGTTGTCGGCTGACGTTCGGCAGGTAAAGAATCGGAACGGTCTTCTCTGGAAGCTTTACTTCCGGTAGCGAACCCTCGATGACACATCGCAACCAGATGGCCGGACCGGTTTTCTTTTCCGGATCATATGCGCCCAGCGTCAGCAATTCCGGCAGTAACGGGCGCAGCTTCGCCACAATCGGCAGCCATTCACCATCTGTGTCCGTCCAGAGAATCGCCGCCGGCCCAACCGCGTCGCCGGTGTTGAACTGTCCGGCTTTGGCTAGGCTCTCCCGCACCGCTTCGATGAACGTCACGCTCTTTGTTTCGGGTAACGTGGACATCAGGCCTTTCTCGCCTTCGCCTTTACATCATTCGTCAGGTGAACATCATTCACCCTTTCGCCGGTGAATTTTCCGTCCTTCCAGAACCACGGGAAGTCCTCTTTCGGGCGTTGCGGTTCGTTACCGCGATCCTTTTCCCACTTGATGTTCGGCTTGCTGCGCAGAATACCCGCGCCTTTCTTGCCGTTCTGCAGGTCGGAAGCGAGGAACGGACGGATGTTCATCCGCACGCCGTCGTTGATGTCTGGCTCCCAGCCGATGGCCTGTTGGTCGAACGGCTTCCAACGCACAAAAATATCGAACGGCGGCTCGCCGTTGATGATCGCTTCCAGCCGTTCCTTGAGCGCGAGCGCGGCGGCCAACCGCTCTTCTGCGCCTTCTTCACCCCGCTTCACTCCGTCCTTCTGCCGTGTGATCCAATCGCCGACGTAACTGTGCGTCAGACTTTCCAGCGTCCGGCGGCCTTTGCCTTTTTCACCGGCGAGCTTGTGGTAATTCACCAGCGCATGGAAGCCGTCCCGCTTTCGGCCGTCCCAGATGTGCCAGACGAATGGGCGTTGGTGGAACAGATCGCAATGCTGCTCAAAGAAATCGTTCCGCAACCATTCTTCCAGGTCCGCCGCGTCCGAACCGGTGGCACGGATCAACTCCAGTTCCGTTTGCTCTTTCCAGTCCTCACCAAACGACACAGTCAATAATTTCCGCAACCGATCTGCCGCCAGCTCCGCCCCGCGCACGGACGGGATACACACGATCCCGTCCGCATCTGCGAATTTCTCCAAACCATCCGCGCCGAGCGCCGGGCAATCCGGAAAGCTCGACCCCGTCTGCCGCGGCCACTGGTAGCCAAGCAACCGCGCCACGGCCACGTGAAGGCTTTGAAAAGTAGAAGCGCCTTCCAGGCGCTTGTCCGAAGACACGCGGCTGGAAGCCGCGTCTACTTTGGGGCTGGGCTGCCCGTTGAACAGCCATTGCGTCGGGTCGCTGGAAAACGGCTTCGGCAATCCGTGCGGATACTGCTCCGCCGCCACCTTCTGCCAGTGAGCGAGATCAAAGGGAACTTTAAGAAGGGTCAAAGTCGGCACTTTCATTGAATCGTCGAGCTTGCGAACCTCCTTCGGAAATTCGTCTGATGAACAATACGCCCACAGGGCTGCGAGATTACGCGGCTCTTTCGGGATGATTGCTGCCGTGCTTTCGTCGAAAAGGTCACCGGAGAACAATGTCGCCTTGAGACTGCTTATTTGCGCAACTGCCACCCCATGATGACCCCATGCGGGTTCTCCCCTAAGCCAAGCTCCTGTGCCGGTTTCACCAAGGCGTTCAGCAACATATTTGAACAACTTTCCGCGCCCGTCTTCCCACAGTATGATTTGTTCCTTGCCGGCGTATGCCGTCGAATTGCCGACACCCCCTTGCAAACACCGCCAACCATTTGTTACCGCCGCCACCTCCCAGAACGAAAAGATGAATCTGGCTAGGTCACCCGTTGCTAAACCTTTGAACGACCCGGCGTAGCTGCCTAGAGGATCAATATTGCTCGTTTCCGCAAACAAGACACGAGCATCGGGATTTTCCAATTGCCTTTTTTGCGGTAAGAATCGGACCTCTTGCGACTGAATCTGTGCGCTCTTCTGGGCAGGCGTTGGTTCATCCGAAACGTCACACGCAGCAATCTCCTGTGTCTTCGTGGGGGCTCTTTGCGTCAGTCCGACTAACACAACATTGAAGTCCCACATCGGTGTCTGAAATCCTTTTGACCCAAGCCACAACACGAAATTCCATTCGACAGTGCACAGCAATCGTTCTCGAACTTTTTTGTATGGCCCTAGATACAGCCAGTTCTGCGGAGTGAGAATTGCCGCAGTGCTTTCGGGGGCACAAAAATTCAGACACCTTTCAACAAAACAACTAGCGAGATCTGCTTTGGCTTCGGGGTGAACGCGCTCACAATAGTCTCTGAGCACTTCGTCCTGTTTTCCACTTCCGAGATAAGGCACGTTGGTCGCGACGAGCGTGAACTGACCGGCGAGAATTTCCGCCGCCTTGGCCAAGCCGCGCGCGGTCACAGCCAATTCATGCAAAGTGGCAGAGCCTTCCAGGCTCTTCTTGTTTTGATCGGAGGAGAGGCTGGAAGCCTCTTCTACTTTGAGCGCCTTTTCCAGCAGCGGCTGGAGTTCATGGAACGCGGCCACCAGCAAATCGCCCTCGCCGGCGCGCGGGTTGATGAGGCTGCCCAGCACCGCCGCCTTTTGGAACAGCCGGTAAAGCCGTTCCATGCCGGAGCGCAGGCGCATAGTGGAAGCGGCATCCTGCCGCTGGTTCGCAGAAATGAGGCTGGAAGCCTCATCCACTATCTTCAGCCATTCCTCCAGCTTTGCGTTCGGCGCGAGGCCGGAGCAGGCCAGGTTCATCGCTGGCAACGGGCGATGGCCCACGCGCCGCCAGGCCGCCAGCGCCAGGTTGAACGCGCCGATCTGCGTGCAGCGCGGGTCAATCTCCAGACCGAACAGGTTGTCGCGGATGACCGCCGCCACCGCCGCCGCTTCGTCGAGCTTATCCTCGGCCATGCGCAACGCCACCAACCGCTCGAACATCGCCACCACAAAATGACCGCTGCCCATGCACGGGTCGAGGCACTTGAGTTCCCTCGCCGACTTCGGCCAGCCGTCGAACGTGCCGGCAGCGGGTGTCCAAAAAGTGGAAGCGGCATCCTGCCGCTTTTCCTCGGAAGCTAAGCGGCTGGAAGCCGCTTCCACTTTGTCGGAAGCTAAGCGGCTGGAAGCCGCTTCCACTTTGTCGGAAGCTAAGCGGCTGGAAGCCGCTTCCACTTCCTCGGAAGCTACGCGGCTGGAAGCCGCTTCTACTTTGTCATACCCTCGATGCTCCCTGATATAGGATCTGATTTTCTCCAATTGGGCAGGGCTGCGAACGATATGATCAAACGATTCCTTCTGCCAAAAGGCTCCGGCTTGGCCTGTTTCGCGATTAATTACATTGGCCGTAAAAGACTTCCAGGAATGTACGATGTCCGCGAGTTCGTGGCCGACCGTGGGCGTGACCAGCACATGGACATGATTTGCCTCAACGACGAACTCATCGAGGTGGTAGCGGTCCCTGTCGAAATGCTTGAGGGCATCCGCCACCCTGGCCTTCAGCTCGGGTTTGCGAAGCAGGCAATCGCCGTATCCCTGATCGAGCCATTCCTGAATGCGCCGAGGAAACTGGTCGTAATACGCCTGGCGGGTTTGCTCATCCTGAGGTTCTGGATGCTGCTGCAGCCATGCCTCCTTTTCTGTCGTCCATTGCCGCAGTTTTTCCTGCGGCAGAGAATCAGCGGTACGGAACGTGACAAAATAGGTAACCTGATTCTGCCGCCAGTGAGGCAGGTTCCCGGATAGGTTCTCGATGTCCGCATGGGGATTGAGGTAGCCGAGTTTTAAAGTGGAAGCGCCTTCCAGGCGCTTGGGTTCCAAAGCTAAGCGGCTGGAAGCCGCTTCCACTTTGATGAAGCGGAGATATTTCCATTCCACGCCCGGCAACGCGCACACTTTCCGCGCCGCTTCTTCGGTCGGGCAACTTGAAACTTTGAACCTTGAACTTTGAACTTCCGCGCAACGCGCGGCGTGCCAGGCGCCGAGCGTATTATCAAGGAGGAAGTCCACCATGTAATCTTCGGTGAACAGTTGCGTGACGGACGGCAGTTCATCCGCGCCGATCTTTACACCGGAGTCGTTGACCTGTTTCTTCCGCTGCGTCTGCCAGAACTGATAGCACCAGCCGAGCGAATCGCTGGCGGTGAACACATCCGCCGGCAGCAGGTCCAGCAGTTGCTCCAGCTTGAGTTGGTCTTCCTTCGCCAGCGGCACTTGCAACACCGGGTCATCGGCGCGGAATATTTCCGGCAGCATGGTTTGCGCGTAGCGGCCGGCCAGCGCCCAAAGGTTCGTCTTCGCTTCCTTCGCCAGTTCCTTGCACTCCTCCAGGCTCACAGCCACGCCCATGTCCGGCTCGATTAGCAGATTGTTCTCCGCCAGGAACCGCGCGAACAGCATACGGTGCCAATGCTCGTAGGCACACTCTTGGGTGAGGTGCGTGATGGATAATTGCCCCTTGGTGTCCTGCGCATCGCCAAGCTGCCGCGCACGCGCACGCAGCTTGTTGCGCAGCGCGCGCTGCTCCGGCGTCATGTGCCCATATGGCTCGTGATGCGCTACCGCCAGCGATTGCAACGCATCCGTCGCCGCCCGCTCCGCGAGATTGCGCGCCGCGATGCACGTCCGCTCCAGCTTATTCCGTAGGTCTGTAGGAAGTGTAGCCATACCTCTTACGCTGCTTGGATTTTCGCCGCCAGCGTGGTGAAAAGCCGTTCACAGTGCGAGCACCGGTTCTTCACCTTCTCCTGGCTCACACGCTTCAACAATTCGCTCGCGTGTTTTATTTTACCGTAGGAGCCTTTTTGTGTTTGCCGAGTCGCGGCTTCGAGCGCCGCGTAGATTTGCACCTTTGGTTCTTCCTCCAGATTGATTCGCTTCGGCAAGGCGTTGGCATTGAAGCCTTGAGCGTAATACTCCTTCAACGCTTCCGGGTCGGCGACTAACCAGGCTTCCATGCACTGCGCCATCAGATGTACCTGATCTTCATCAGCGGCGGATAGAGTCCAGTCGTCGCGTTGCTGAAGGTGGGCGCGCGGCGATGAAGCCACGGCAGCTTCCGAATCTACCAACAGGACATTGAATTTCTCCGGCTCTTTTTCGAGTGCGTCAAGGAAAGCGTCATAAGCTTGAGCGCGACCACCGCAGGAAGTAATTGACCAGCGGCAGCAGCGTTGCCGCGCCAGGTCCACCAGCGGCTTTAGAAACGCCGACATGCCCTGACGCAGAGCAGCTTTGGTTTCGGCGGAATTACCGCCACCTTCAAAGTAGATGGCGATTTCCATTAAGGGTTTCCTCCCAGCTTCCCCATCCGCCAAATTTCGCCGAGTCGGTATTGCTCAAGCCACTTTGCCAGCTTGGCCGAGTCCACACGGCGGAACTCTGTCCCCCCGCCGATGTAGTCGCTGATCAACACCGAATCCGCTTCGTCCGTGAGCGCGGACACAAGCACGTCCGAATGTGTCGTCACGATGATTTGCGTCTTGGACTTCGCTTCGACCAGCAGCTCAGCGATGATCGCCAACGCATCCGGGTGCAAACCCAGCTCCGGCTCTTCGATGCAAAGCAATGGCGCTTTCTTCGGGTGCAGTAATACGGCCAGCAGCGCGAGGAAACGGATTGTACCGTCCGAAAGCCGCGTCGCGGGCACGGGAGTTTTGAGACCGTCTTCGTGTAGGTATATCTGCACCGTGCCCCCTTGAATCTTGGTCGTCAGCCGTTTGAATCGGGGCAAGAATCGCTGCATGTATTCGAGAAATTGCGGCCACGTATCCTGATGTTCTAAATCATTCAGAACCAAACCAAGGTTCACGATGGTGGGCAATAAAGAATCGCTGGGCAGATTCGCCGCCTGGGCTTGTCGCAAAGCGGCGGAACGGCCGAAGCCCCACTCGCGGAATATCTGGATTTTAGCGAACTGATCGGCCACCCAAGTGAGTTCGGGATAGGCTTCGGGATCTTTGCGCTGAGACAACACGGACTGCTCAGGGTTGAGGTTTTCACGCCTGAGCTGGCGTTTGTGGTCTTTCCTCGGTCCCTCACCCTGTACTGCCTGCTTCACGTTGATGACCGGGTGGCCGCTTTGGTACCGGTAGTAGAAGAAAACATCCGGTTCAGTCGGTCTGTTGGGTTGGGAGTTTTCCAAGGCTTCGTCCACGATTTCCAGCCGGCTGTTGGCCTCGGTAAACGAGAGACGATAACGCAATTCGGGCGTCGGCGCATTCGAACAAATCCGCGCGGTAATGACTGCCGGCTTCGGCGGCATTGCTCCTTTCCACATCCATTCGCCTGCCGTGCCGCCGATACGAATTGCCTCGGAAATATCCGTCGGCGTAGCATGCAACAATTCCAGTGCCTCGATGAAGTTTGATTTTCCTGAAGCGTTAGGCCCAATCAAAACGTTCAGTGGCGTCAGCTCGATATCCTGACTCTCCGGGCCAAACGACAGGAAGTTGGTCAACTTCAGGCTTCTTAGAAATGTGCTCATAATTTTCGTGTCCTTCCGGTGGCTCGTATCAATTGATAACGATCGGCCCTTGCTTCAGTTTAGCCAGCAATTCTGTTTCGGTGTCGCCCACCCACGCTTTGACACCTTCTGGCGTCTTTAATGTACCGCTCGTGAGTTTCACGCTTTGGGTCTTCGGCTCTAGCAGTTTCGCCGCCGCCAATGCTGCCTGACGAAATCGTTCCAGCAACGCATCCGCCATGGCTGCCCATACGGGGAGCGATCGCTGGCCTAACGCCGCGATCAGCAACGCATCGTCGCCAATGGAAAGCTCGCCCACAGGCACAATGCCGGCTTCCTTGAGCAGGCGATTCTGCTCGCTTTTTATCGTCTTCTTCCAGTTCGGGTTTTTTTCGATCGCCTGCATTTCACGATCATAAGTTTCCTTCGTCGCGGCGTGTGCCTTCTTTAGCGCTGCTCGCAGTAGTTTCACGAGCTTGTCGTGGATCGGCGGCACGGGGTCGCTGTCCTCCAGCAACTGCCGTTCGTCGCGCACCGCGTCGGCTTCCTTTTGTAATTCCGCCGCTTCGGGCAGGTCGTTGGCGTGTTCGAGCAGTTTCTCCAATGTCTGCCACGCGGGCTTCCGCTTCTCCGCGAGCGTCGCCCTCGCCTGCCACTGCTCCAGCAGCTTCTTCAACTCGTCATGTTCCTTGAGCATTGCCGCCAGCATTTCGTTCCCTGCCAGCGCGCGGATGGAATCCAAGGTTGCCGTCTTCGGACACGCTGGCAGCGGCGGTTCACCGCCGGCTTTCCCCGCAAGGGCGGTTAACGTTTGGAGGAACTGCTCTGCTACGATGGTTTCCTCATCGGGCTTGCAATTCAGTCCCCCGTCCTGAAAAAGCTTTCGCAACTTGATTTTGCTCTTCACGTCGATCGCCACGGTCTCCGTGCGGAAGTCAGTGACCGGCACTTTCGCTTGGTCGAGCTGCCCGGCAGTCAGCACGGTGCCTTTGTTCACGGCGCGAATGTGTCCGACCGTATTCAGTATAATAAGCGCAGCGTCGATCGCGTCACGCGGCCAGCCGTAGGGCCCGGCCTCAAATTGATCTCGAACCTCTTTTCCTTTCTTGCCCGCTCCGATGAACGTCAGGATGGCGGCGCACACCGGATGCTTCTCCGGGTTGTCATTGTGCCCTACGGCCTGGAGCGCGTTGCCATCCTTGTTCTTGGCGCGGCTTATGACGCTATTCCAGCGGCTGTCATCTGCGTCCTTGAACTGCGGAAAAAGACGGTCTAGTGAATCGGAAGCCGCCGATTTCACCTTCTCAATCAAATCAATATTGATGACCTCCGTGCCACCGCCTTTGAAGACTTTCGCAGAGCCGATCAGATCCCGGATGATGCGGTCGCGTGTACCCTCAGCCGTCGCCATGCGCGTGAACATCGCCGACCGCGCCTCATTGCCCTCCGTCGTTGTCATCACGCCCTTGAACTCCAGCGTATGCTTGGCGGCGTCACACTCGACCACGACTTTTTTCAGGTCATCCGCGCTCGCTTTCGGGATGTGAACGAAAACCGTGGCCGCGTCCGCGCCAGCCTTGCGGGCATCTGCCAACACCACGCTTTCACTGTCACCCCAGCCGTCGCGAATCCACACCGGCACTTCCGCGCCGTCCACCGTCGGAGCTTCAATGCCATGGTGAATTTTCAAACTTCGGCCGGTTTTGCTTACGCCATGAGCCAGCCGGATACTGTTCAGTGCCTTCGTGCATTCAGCGTTTAGCAGCACCGTGCGCTTGGAGTTGACCGACGCAATATCGCTGTTAAGGGCAGTGAACCGCCGGCGAAACTCGTTTTCCCACTCGCTGCTTTCTCTCGTCTGTAGGCTATATTCTTCGTCCACTTTGATGAGCTTGCTCTCTCCTACCAGCGTGTCCAGGATACGCGGAATGTCCTGCCGCAACCGCGCCCCATCCTTTTCCAAATCCTCCACAAGTAGATCCGCCAGCATCTCCGGCGTAGCCCGCACGCCAATGTCCGCTACCTTCTCGCGCGGCAGCTTGCGAATCAGGAAAATCAGCCCGCACAGCCGGCTCGCCAGTTCCCCATCCTTGCTGCCGTCGCGCATCTTTCGGATCATCTCATCAACTTCTTTGGACAAAAACCTCGTTTGGAGCAGAATCGTTTGTTGTTGATCGAAGATGCAATCCGCTGCCAAGACTGTGCCCAATGGCCTTTCTGCCAACTCGCGCACGGCCTGATGCACAATGGTCAACTGGTTTCTTAACTGTGCAGCGGTGCCTTGAACATCAATGGCGCGAAGCACATGTTCCCAGAAACGACGACGCACAGGCAGTAGCGGATAATCATCCACGCGCACCCGTTTATCCTCATCGCGCGGAGCGATCTTGCTGGACGCCAACTGGCGGTCAACTTCACCCGCGTTTGCATCCAGTATGTCTTCGATGAACTTGCGCTTGTCGGCCTTCTTCGCCAGCACGACGCGCCGCGTTACCGTCTCCACGTCCGCATCCGAAAGTTCGATCGGAATCCTAAAACGGTCTCGAAGTCGTTGCAGTAGCGGGTCAGAACCCGCCAATGCGGTTTGACCCGCGCCGACCAACATCACTCTGCTGTTGAGTTGTTTGCAGATCGCCTCAGCCACCATTTGCACGTCGTAGGAACGCTGCTGATCGTCGCCGATATAGAGCTGGATTTCGTCCAGCACGATAAGCGTGCACGGCAGTTTGCCATCTTCTTCTAAGACCTCGCGGATCAGCCGGATGAATTCTTCATCCGTTACGGTTTCCTTGCGCGGGAACTGTGCCCGCAGTGCCTCACGTGCCTGTTTTTCCGTGTCCGCGAAGGAAGAATCCGCTGCCAGCAACGACTTGCCGATCAGCGGGCTGACGTAGAGGTCATTTAACTCTCTAAGGAAATCTTTTCCGGCGGCCTCAACCGACTTTCGCACCTTGTCGTAAAACCCGGACTTCCGCAGCCACAGGCAAAACTGTGCTTGCGGCAGTGACTCCGGCAGACCTTTCGACCGGAAGACAATACCAAGCACGGCGAGGCGTACATTCAATCCGCCGCCCGCCGGCAGGGCGCCCGCTGCCGCGTGCAAGCCTCCAAAACGTTTTCCTAGCGTGTCGAGTTCCTTGAGCAGTTCCTTCACTTCGGACGGCAGGTGCGCGAGCCCCCGCGCTGTCTCGCCCGTGTCCGGAAACTTCGTGTCCACCCACAAGTGTCGCAGCATCTTTTCCAGGTGCGACTTGCCGCTACCGAAGAAACCACTCACCCATCCCGCTGGCTGCGACGCAGAGTTGATATTCGCGATGTAGGACTCCAGAATTCGGATGATGCCATCTTTGTATTGGCCCTCGCACACGAAGTGCGAAAGCTCGTACCGTAGCGTTTCGATCTCTTCGGCGGTGACGGCATCTTTCACAGCGGCCACGCCGTCGTTCAACAGCTTCGTCTGCGTCGGATCGCGTTGGAACAGATCTTTGTTCAGCATCATAGTTCTACTCCATTGTGTAACGTGATCGGCACAGCCAGGTAGTTCCACCCGTCGCGAGCGTCCAGCAGGCGGTAATTGTTGTTCTCAAACTCGCCGGGGAAAAATAGGACAAGTCGCCCCCGGATGTCTTGCTCCACTTCCTTTAGCACCAGAGACACCTTGGTAAATCCATACAAACTCGCTACACCGTAGACGGCAACCACCGAGTCCTCGTCGGCTTTGGTGTCCCTCAGCACGCTTCGCAGTTGTGCGGCGGCGTAATGGAGGAAGTCCGTTTCGAGTTTGATTGTCAGGTCCGCCGGCTCTTCAAAATAAGCCTCACGATAATCCGTCGCACCCATCCAGTGGGCAAAGGTTGTGGTAAAGTCAAAGATCAGCCAGTTGTGCCCCGCTTCCTTTGTGGCAATTTCAAATAGGCCCAACCGGGCACGAAGCCGCCGCTCATCCACCTTCGGATACACGACAAAGATCATTTTCTGCGGCCCTGCCAGATTCCTCTGCCAGGGGGCGGAGACGTGCGCTTTGTAACTAGTGACGAGTTCCTCAATTCTGGCCATCGATTAGTTTCCTCTCTTGTCCAGTTAGGATGCTATCGAATGACACGACCACCAGCCCGCCGCCAGTCTTGATGTCGAGGAGACCCAGGCGTCGTGCGTCCATCGCGAGGTACGTGAGTTCATCCACCTCCCGGTCGAGCACGTGAGAGAAAAGAGTGTCGAACAGCACGCGGCCCCGCGCCCCGAGCATGTATCCGAGCACCAATGCGAACGCCACTGAGCCGGGAGTCGGTTTAACTTTCTTCCGTTTTTTTCGACCCCGACCTTCGAGGTGCCCGGATTGCGTCCACGAGGACGCCGCGTTGCGCACCACCTTGTCCAGAGTGGCCTCATTTAGCCGCTCGTCCACCGCCTGCCGAATCGCGTCGGTGAGCCGCTGACGTGCGATTTCTTCGCCCTCCGACATAGACACGATCACCGGCGCTGTTGCCCGCAGCAGAGGGTCGCGCGCCATCGCTGCGAGGAGAGCCAGTTGAGCGTGTCCCTTATCATCCGTAGCCCAAAACGTCCTCAACAGCCGAAACAGCGGCACCGTCTGGTTCAGCGCGTACAACTCAGTCAGCCGCTGGAGGGTCAACCGCCGCGTCGATAGCGTGTGCTTCCCGAGGCAATTCTCTTCCACTAGCGCCCGCGCATATTCAGGCCGTCCTGAATTTTTTGGACAGACATGGAGCAGTGTGGAAAGCTCATCCAGCATAATGGTTCGGCTGGTATGGGTACCTTTATTGCCAAAGCGAAACCCCAGTTGTGTCCACGCAATTGGTACGTTTCCGTTCGCTTGGCCGTTTATAACTATTGGATCTCGATACATAATTTCAAGCTTTTTATTTAGCCGGCAAACTAGCCGGCTAAAACTTCGATTTACATTAACACCTTATTGCTTGGTGTCAACAGCAAAATTGCTTATCATGCAGGGTGTTAAAAATGTCACGTCGCGGGATATGAGCGTGATGCGGGGAGTCTCTTTTTACACTTTGCGTAGTAAGCGGTGTCGCCCATTAGCCGGCTAATGGGTGACACCATCTGGGAAGAAAGACGCGCTATGGGACAAAGAGCTTTTTGATTTGTTCGATGACCTCCGGCGGTTGTTCCATGACCCCTCTGGCCAGGAGCTGTAGATCTTCCCCTCTTGTAAGTTTGATCTCGACTCTGCCTTTTTTCGCCTCGGCCACAAGCTCAGGGTCATGTAAACTCTTGTCGTAAGCGTCGCGCAGGATTTTGACTCTTTCCAGTGGCGTTCCCGGAGGCGCCATCAGGGAACGAGCCCACTCACCCCCCAACAGCATCGCCTCGGCCACTCGGCGGCTCGTGGCCCGAGTCTGCCCTCCGAACGGGCAACCACATGGGGTTGTTACAAGTTTTGGCGAAAATGAACCACTACCGGAGATTAGCCATTCTGGACAAATTGGCTAAATTGGTTATAATCATCACCAGCATGACGGAGGGTTTGCCATGTCCACGCTAACGTTTAGAAATAGTCGGGGTGCGCTCGTCGATATACCGACCGTCGCCGCCACCAAAGTTAAAAACGAATTCGGCGCTATCCTGGAAAAAGCCACTCATGGGGGCGCCGTCGCGATTACACGGCACGATACGCCAAAAGCCGTGCTCTTATCCTACGACGAGTTCGAATCGCTGATCAAAGTTCGTTCCCGCAGTCTGGGCGACCTCGGCGCTGAGTTCGACGATCTGCTGGCGCGCATGCAGACGCCCAAGGCGAGAAAGGCCATGAAGGCCGCGTTCAATGCCTCTCCGGCCGAGCTCGGACGCGCCGCTGAAAAGGCTGCTCGTAAGTCTCGCTAGGCTTTGCTTCAACACGATCGCGGCAAGCCTCGATGAACCAGGGCAACCACAGGGCGTTGCCCCGATCAAACAGCGCCGTGATTGAAGCCTCAACATGAGTTCCTCAAGACGGTCGCGCATTTACGTTCTAGCCGGCGTCAATGGCGCGGGCAAGAGCAGCATAGGCGGAGCCGCCTTTCGCCAGCGCGGCGCCGATTACTACAACCCGGACGAGTTTGCGCGCAAATTGATGGCGGCGAACCCCGCCATGACGCAGGTGGACGCCAACAGCGCGGCATGGCACGAGGGCGTGAGACTGCTTAAACGGGCCATCGAGGAACGTCTGGACTTCGCCTTCGAGACCACGCTCGGCGCGAATACGATCCCCCGCCTGCTCGCGCAGGCCGCATCTCAAGGCATCGACATCTATGTCTGGTACGTCGGCCTTTCCAGTCCAACGCTTCACATCCAGCGCGTGCAGGCCCGCGTGCGCCGGGGCGGTCACGACATTCCTACCGAGCATATACTCCGGCGCTACGAGCACAGCCGTCTCAACCTCGTCCAACTCCTGCCCCAGCTCACAGCCTTGCGTGTTTACGACAATAGCGGCGACGCAGATCCCGAAGCCGGCCGAATGCCGAAGCCCGCAATAGTACTGCACATGGTGCGGCGTAAAATTCTCAACCCGCGCGATCTTAAGCAGACGCCGGAATGGGCGAAACCTATCGTCGCCGCCGCGCTCAAGTTAAGCTTGCGCTGAACGTCTCGCGCGACCACTGACCCAAGCATCTTCTGCGTCGGCGATCTGCACGCACCCGCGGCGGGTCAGACGGTCACCGACGATTTGCTGGGTGAGAACATCGGGACCGGGCAGGTTGTCGGATTCTTCGAGGCTTTCGTCTGTGATCCAGGAGATGTCGGGGCTGGCTTTGTCGCGATTGAACCGCCTTTTGTCTTATTCAAGCCGAACCCCACTCTCGCCCTTTTTCTAATGATAATTTAGCCGCTTTTCTCCTGTTACACTAACAAAGACCTACCGTGATAGGGTAATGTGGGAGCGATGGAGAGTGTAAAAGTTTTGGTAATCCCGCAGGTCTCCGACGAGGCGCTACAGCGAATTCAGAACGTCGACCGTCGGGTCAAGATCGTCGATGCCAGGGGATGGTTCGACGTAGAGCTTCGCGCCACTTGGCCGCAATGGACCGTGGATCGCTATCTCGGGGCCAGGAAATATCCGGCGACCAGCCTGGAACAGCGAAACCATGCTCTGGCCTCGGCGCAGATCGTGCTTACCGGCTGGCCGCCACTGAAGGACTTAAGAGCACGCGCGCCGCGCTTGAAATGGGTCCATGAACTTGCCGCGGGAGCGAGCAATTTTCTGGATACCGATCTTTGGGGCTCCGACTTTTTGGTGACCACTTCGCGTGGGCTCACGAACAGGCGACCCATGGCCGAGTATGTGTTGGCGAGCTTTCTCCACTTCGCTCGTGGCCTGCACTTGAGCTACCGGGACCAAAAGCGCCACCGTTTCGATCATCAAACTTACGATCCCGTAATAGTCCGGGATAAGACGGTCTGCGTTGTCGGCGCGGGCGGCATTGGTCAGGAGGTGGCAAAGCTCTGTGCGGCGGCCGGGATGCGCGTGGTCGGCACGCGCCGGCAGGTGGCTTCGGGGGCACCGCTCCCGACCGGCTTCGTACGGCTAGAATCTTCCCACCTTCTGCATGACCTGCTCGGCGAGAGCGAGTTCATAGCCGTTTGTTGTCCGTGGACGAAGGAGACTACCCATTTGATCGGCCGAGCGGCTTTTGCGGCGATGAAGCCAGGAACGGTTCTGGTCAACATCGCGCGCGGTGAGATTATCGACGAAGAAGCGCTGCTGCATGCTTTGGCTGCGGGGCGGCTTCGCGGCGTCGCACTGGACGTCTACATCGGGGAATTCGAACGCCCGCCCGAGTCGCGTCTGTGGGACGATGGGCGCGTCGTCATTACCCCCCATGTATCGGCGGCAACGGACGTCTCCGAGCACCGCGGGGTAATGTTATTCTGTGAAAACCTGACTCGTTACCTGGAAGGCCTGCCGTTGGAAAATGTCATAGACTGGGAGCGTGGATATTAAAGCGGAATTGTTCGAGGGCGGCTTCGAGGTTTTCGACGACTTCCTGGGCGATAACGTCGGGATCGGGAAGGTTGTCGGATTCTTCGAGGCTTTCGTGTCCGCGACAGAAGATGTCAAAGAATGCCAGCATGACGTTCGCTTGCAGTTGTTTTTCGAAGAGACCGATGATATCCGCCGCGAGCACAGCGCCCAGCAACCCCAGCAACAGCCACGGCACGCGATGCCAAAACCGCCTAGCGACCGGCTCCTCACTCGCCGTGCGCGCCATCGACGAGTCTCTGAGAAAACCGCCGACCCTGGCCATGTCTTCGTCATGCTCATGCAGTAAGACCGCGAGCAGGCGGTCCGGCGGAATAAAACCGACGAAGCGGCCGCCGTTGTCGATAACCGCCAATGCGCTTTCGCCGTGCTGTACCGCCTTCCACGCGGCTTTTTCTTGATCCACGCCCGGCGCAACCGCGGGCGGATCGGCGTCCATAATTTCGCTCACCTTTGCCCCTGGCGGCGCGCCAAATAAGTCTTCGACTCTCAGGACGCCGACGAACTTGTCACGGTCGCATACGCCGATATGCGTCGCGCTTTCGAAATGCACTTGCTCGAGTGACTCCCGCAGCTCTCCTATTTGGGTTTCAGGGGTTGTTACCGGAACTGACCTGCACACATGTTCGGAGGCGGTTTCGGAAACAAAATTTGCAAAGGGAACCGGTTCGTTGGTCATCGGAAAGCACCTCAAGTCTTGCCGGCTTTGGACGGCAGATATCTCACGCAACCGTTCCACATTCTTCCGCAGCGCGAGCATCAACCGGCGCGGATGATCAGGACCGGGTCGCCTGAATGCTGCACTACTCTTTGGGTCACGCTGCCCAGAACCCAGCGCCCAATCCCCGACCGGCCATGGGTACACATGGCGATGAAATTATCCGGGGTGTCTCGGCCCAGCGCAATGATCTCTTCCGCCCCATAGCCAAATTTAACGACTGCTTCGACATCGACCAAACCCTGCTCCTTTACCTCTCGTATTTTCTTTTCGAGATAATCCCGCGCCTCCCACGCGATATGGTCGATCAAGTCTGTCTGGTGGTTCCCATACTCCTCCGCTGTAATAGAAGACGGCAAGGCGTAGGCGCGTATGAAAACGACCTTGAGCTTCACTTTCTTTGCGAGGTCCACGACATGCGGTAGAACTTTCTCCGCCAGCGGGGAGCCGTCGAGCGCAACCACCACCGTTTTCAAAGCGGCGTCGCCGTCGGTTTTGCCCTGTTCGCCCGCTCGGACCAGGAGCAGATGGTTGTTTGCTCCGTTCAGCACCTTTTCGGCAACGCTGCCCAAGAGCCACCGCTGTATCCCGGAGCGTCCGTGGGTAGCCATGACGATCAATGTGTTGGCCTCGCCACCGGCCTTTTCAATTATGATTTCTTCCGCTTTTCCGTTCGCGACGAAACATTTGACCTGCGATCCGTCAAACGACCGCGCAATGGTGTTCAGGTAACTCTGGCAGCTATGCGCCCTTTCAGCCAAGACTATGTCGATGTAACGGCCCTGTTTGGGATCGGCCAACAATTGAAGCGCATCGGCATCGATTACCTCCAGGAGATCCACGGGAATCGCCAGCCTTTTAGCCAGAAAGCGCGCGTAGGGTAAGACCTGCTCGGCCACAGTTGAGCCGTCCAAAGGTATCAGCATTCGGGTATACATGATCGCCTCCTGTTTCGCTTACTTCAGCGCGCCGCCTCAAGAACCTTTCGTCTTAGACTGCAAATAGGCAACACAACCATTGAGCGTTCCCAGCTTGGGCAAATCGGCATCCGGAATTTCGATGCCAAGTTCTTTGTGTAAACCGATAACGAAATTTAGAAAATCGACGGAATCGATATCGATCTGATCCCGCAAATCTTTTGCCGGATCGATCGCATCCAGATCAATCTCGGGCGCAACGTTGCTCAGCGCCTCGCGCACAATTTGCCTTATTTCACTCTCCGTCACGCCGCTCTGCCTTTCTCCGTCTTGAACTCAATCCTGCGATCCTCGATCATCGATCCTCTATCCTCGACCCTCGTCTTCCCTCTACTCTGCCTTTCTCCGCCTTTGACTTAATCTTTCGATCCTCCATCATCTATCCTCCATCCTCGACCCTCGTCTTCCCTTCTCCATCTCAAAGCCTCTCCGGCTCTTGCAACAAACGGTCGACGGCGAGCAAAAAGCGCCCACCGCGATGGCCGTCGCTGACGCGGTGGTCGCCGGAAAGAGTCGCTTCGATCATCGGCCGCGCGCCAACTAATCCGCCGGACGCGAAGGAGCGTTCCGTGATCTTGCCGAAACCTACCAGCGCAACTTGCGGCGGGTAGATCACGCCGAAGACGCTCTCCACTCCTTGCTCGCCGAGATTGGTGACGGTAATCGTGCCATCGGAAAGCTCCGAGCTGCGCAGATGGCCGGTGCGCGCTCGGTTGACCAGATCGAGCATGTTCTCCATCAACTGGTCTAAATGTTTTTTATCGACGTCGTGGATCGCCGGATTGATCAGTCCGCCCTGGCGCAACGATATCGCCACGCCGACATGAATCCCTTCGCCAGCCCTGAATCCATCGTCGATCCAAAATCCGTTGAGCTCCGGTGTACTGCGCAAAGCCAACGCAACAGCACGAATCAGCAGCACGGAGGAAAGCAATCTTTTCGTTACGGGTCTCTTGGCGTTCTCCACAGCGAGCCAGTCCAACGATTTGCGCATGTCGATGGTAGTCGCGAGATAGTAATGGGGAATTTCCCGCTTGGAGCGCGCCATCGCCGCGGCGATCACCCGGCGCATCGCCTGGAGATCCAAACCTTTGGCCGCCACCGTCGCCACCGCCGGAGCGGCCGGCTCAGCGGCTGTTCTAATCGCTGCGGCCTTCTCAACGTCGCTTGCAGTAATCGAACCTGCTTCTCCGGTGCCGGTCACCGCCGATAATTCCACACCTAGTTCCTGCGCCCGTTTGCGTGCCAGCGGTGATACGCGCGCGCGGCGCCCCTCTTCGGTGACCGGTGCAATCCCCGTCGGCCGGTTTTCTTCCACTGCGGCTATTGCCTCCAAGGGCGGCCCGGGTGCCGGTCGGACTTCGGTGGCCACGCCGTTACCGCGAACCCGCGCCAGCGGCGCGCCGACGGGGACCTTCTGTCCGGGCTGGACGATGAGGGAGTCAATCACGCCGTTTTCAAAGATTTCGACTTCGATGACGCCTTTTTCGGTTTCGACCAGCGCTATCACGTCGCCGCGCTTGACGGCGTCGCCGGGCTTTACCCGCCAATCGACGAGCGTGCCGAACTCCATGTCGGCACCCAGAGAAGGCATGCGAAATTCACTCATGGCCCCTCACCACGCGGCGCGCCGCCGCGACAATTGCCGGCACCTGAGGTATCGCCGCGTCTTCGAGGTGTTTGGGATAAGGCATCGGCACCTCGGCACTGCAAACCCTCGCCACCGGAGAGTCAAGGTCGTAGAAAGCGTTCTCCATGATGCGCGCCATGATTTCCGCCGAGATGCTGCCGCTGCGCCAACCTTCGTCGACGATCACGGCACGGTGGGTGTGGCTGACAGACTCGACGATCGTCGCCGTGTCCAAGGGCCGCAGCGTGCGCAGGTCGATGACCTCGGCGTCGATACCGTCGCGCGCCAACAGTTCCGCGGCCTCCAGTGTCTTGAACAGAGTTCCGCCGTAAGTGATCAGACTGATATTTTTCCCCGGCCGCCGAATCGCCGCCCCGGAAATATCGACGGCCCCGGCATCCGCCGCCAGCTCCCCTTCCATGTTGTAGAGCATGCCGTTCTCGAAGATCAGCACCGGGTCGGGGTCCTCCAGCGCGGTCCAGAGCATGCCGCGGGCGTCTTCGAGCGTCGCCGGAGTCAAAACTTTAATGCCGGGAATATGTCCGTACCAACCTTCCAGACTGTGCGAGTGTTGCGCCGCCAATTGGCGGCCGGCGCCCGTGGTCATCCGAATGACGAGCGGGATGTTGAACTGGCCACCCGACATATGCAGGATCGTCGCCGCGTTGTTGACGATCTGGTCCAAGGCCAGCAGGCTGAAATTCACCGTCATGATTTCGACGATCGGCCGGACTCCACCCATCGCCGCGCCGATACCGGCGCCGACAAAGGCCGATTCGGAAAGCGGCGTGTCGCGAATCCGTTCGGGGCCGAATTCATCGAGCAACCCCTTGCTCACCGCGAAGCAGCCGCCGTAGCGGCCGACATCTTCGCCCATCAAGAACACCCGCTCGTCGCGCAACAGCGCCTCGCGGATCGCCGCGCGGATCGCGTCACGGTAAGTGGTTTTGATTTTTTCGGTGCTCATATTCGTTGAAGCCACTCTCTCCCACTGTTCAAGGTTCCAGGCCCGCCCTGAGCATAATCGAAGGGTTCAATGTTCAAGGTGGGAGGCGGAAACATTGAACTTTGAACGTTGAACTTTGAACCTTGAACGTCAGTTGGTGCCTCCGAGTAAACAAACCGAGTTAAATCCTCCACCGGTTCCCAGCTTCCCGCTTCGGCAAACTCGATGGACTTGGCGACTTCCCGCGCCACCTCTTCTTCCATGCGCGCCCAATCCTCCTCCTGCCACAGACTCTGCTCTTTTAATCGCTGGACGAGGTTGGCAATCGGATCGCGTTTCTTCCACTCTTCGACCTCCTGTTTCTCGCGATAGAGTTCCGGATCGTACATCGAATGAGCGCGAAATCGGTACGTACGATACTCGAGAAAATGCGGTCCGCCGCCGGCGCGCACGGCAGTCGCAGCGCGTTGGGTGGCATCCTCGACCGCCAGAACGTCCATGCCGTCCACCGGCCACGCGGGAATTTCAAAGGCCGCCGCTTTGAGGCAAATATCGGTCTCCGACTCGGAACGAGACAGCGCCGTGCCCATCGCATACAGATTATTCTCGCAGCAAAACAAGACCGGCAGTTTCCACAGGGCGGCGAGATTCAACGATTCGTGAAACTCGCCTTCGGTGACCGCGCCTTCGCCGAAGAAACATGCTGTAACTTGACGGCGCTCGGCAAGCTTGTCGGCGAGCGCGAGTCCCACGGCGAGCGGCAGCGCGCCGCCGACAATTGCGTTGCCGCCGTAAAAGCGCGTGGCGGCGTCGAACAGGTGCATCGAGCCGCCGCGGCCGCGGCTGCAGCCTTCGACCTTGCCGTACATCTCGGCCATGATCGAATCCGCCGAAATCCCGCGCGCGAGCGCGTGGCCATGCTCTCGGTAAGTGGCGACGATGGCGTCTTGAGATTCCAGCGCCTGCATAGCGCCGACGGCCACCGCTTCCTCGCCTATATATAGATGGAGAAAGCCGCGAATCTTGGTCGCCTGATATAGCTCGGCGCATTTCTCTTCGAGACGCCGGATGCGTAGCATTTCTTTGAGCAAGTGCAGCGCATGCTCGCGATCCAAGGACGGTTGCCCTGTATTTCCGCGTCGCTTCATGATTCACCTTCCAATGTCGAGAGGTCACCTTCCGGCAGCCCCAGCTCCCTCGCCTTGAGCAGCCGGCGCATGATCTTGCCGCTGCGCGTCTTCGGCACGCCGTCGCGGAAATCGATTTCCCTCGGCGCGACGGCGGGTCCCAGACGCGAGCGCGCGTGACCGAGCAGTTCCTTGCGCAAAGCTTCACTCGGTTCGTAACCTTTCTTTAAAGAGACGAACGCTTTCACCGCTTCGCCGATCACAGGATCGGGTTTGCCGATCACGCCCGCCTCGGCGACGGCGGGATGCTCCATCAGCGCGCTTTCGACTTCAAAGGGTCCGATGAGATGGCCGGCGGATTTGATCACGTCGTCGGCGCGGCCGACGAACCAGAAATAGCCGTCGGTATCTCTGCGCGCGAGATCGCCGGTCAAGTACCAGCCGCCGGCGAAACTCTTGCGGTAGCGTTCCTCATCGTGGAGATAGCCGCGGAACATCGACGGCCAGCCGGGACGCAATGCCAGCTCGCCCTGGATACCCGCTTCCCTCACGACGTCCACGGTGCCGTCCTTGTGCGGATGCACGATCGCCGCTTCGATTCCCGGCAGCGGCTTGCCCATGGAACCGGGACGAATCCGCATCGCGCGGTAGTTGGCGATCATGATGCCGCCGGTCTCGGTCTGCCACCAGTTATCGTGGATCGGCAGTCCGAACGCATCCTGACCCCAGACGACCGCTTCGGGATTCAATGGCTCGCCGACGCTGGAAATGAAGCGCAGGCTGCTGAGATCATATTTGCGAATGATCCCCGTCCCCGCTTTCATCAACATGCGCACCGCCGTCGGCGCCGTGTACCAGACCGTCACCTTCTGGTCTTGGATAATCCGATACCAGCGCTCAGCTTCGAAGTCGGCTTCATCGACGATGCTGGTGATGCCGTGGGTCAGCGGCGCAATGATCCCGTAGGAAGTGCCGGTGATCCAGCCGGGGTCCGCCGTGCACCAGAAAATATCCTCGGGATGGAAATCAAGAGCGTAGGTGCCGGTGATGTGATGCGCGATGACGGCTTTGTGCACATGCACCGCGCCTTTGGGTCTGCCGGTCGTACCGGAGGTAAAGTGAATCAGCGCCATGTCCTCCGGGTCTGTCGGTGGGATTTCGAAGTGATCATCAGCCTCGGCCATCAGTTTACGAAAGCTATGCGTGCCCGGCCGCGATGGCTCGTCCGGATTGCCGATGATCACAACGTGTTCGAGATGAGGCAGAGCCGATCGCAGCTCACGGATTTTGCGTCTGCCGTAAAGCAGATCCGTGGTGATCAAAACTTTTCCCTCCCCAATCGCAAGTCGTTGCTGAATCGGCTCCGGCCCGAAGGCGGAGAACAGCGGGCAAAAGACGCTGCCGTTTTTCAGCGTCCCCAGAGCCGTGAGGTAGAGTTCCGGTATTCTTCCAGCGAGAACGAAAACCCGATCGCCTTTGCCGACGCCGAGCGTCCGCAGAACGTTCGCGAATTGGTTGGTGAGCCGGTACAGATCGCCATAGCTATAATCGCGCGCCTCGCCTTGCTTGCCGAGCCAGCGCAGCGCTAAATGATCGCGCAGCGGGCCGATTGCGTGCCGGTCGACGGCCTCGTGAGCAATATTCAATCCGCGCTGACCGGCAAGGCCACTGAGTTCCTGCTCCGCTGTCTTCCATGAAAAATCGGCGCAGGCCAGCTCGTAGTTCACCAGGTTTGGGATGACCGTCCATTCCGAGTTTGGTTTTTCTATGACCTGCCACGCCATCGCGTCTTTCTCTTCCTTGAACTCCGGAACCGTTAAGTATTCCTACGCGAGAATGAACCCCTCTCCTTCGGCACCATCGCCCTTACTGCTCCTCAACCTCCTCTTCGACTACCGCGCCATTAGTGGGCGCAAGAAGCGAGCCAACAGACGGAAACAACTATTCGCCGATTTACTGGTATTCGACTGGTGTCGCTTTTCAGAACTGCAAAGTTTCGTCGCTCGTATTTCCAGGAATGAAAATTGCCCCTCGCAATGAGGAGCCCCACGGGCAAGCCCTTGGCGCTTTCCAGTACGCCCGTGGGGCGGAATCCTGAGCAAGAGCCCCGGCCAAGGCCGGGGCTCGCGTCGAAGGGTCGCGGATTGGCCGCCGCGCAAGACAAGTGGTGGCGGCATTGATATTGCACTTTCTAAAATTCGACGGTTCGCAGTTATCGGAAGGTCAACGGATTGCTAGAGGAGGTAACGCCATGAAGACCGCGCCGACGTACCGCTACCAACTGACCGGTGGAAAATCGAAACGAAAAACCAGCCCGGATGTTTTCGAGGGTACTCTTCAAAAGACCCAGGTCTGGCTCAACGACTTGATGTTCGAATTGGACTGGGAAGACAGGCCGCAGAAAGCTTACCTGGCGCTGCGCACCGTGTTGCATGCGCTACGCGACCGGCTAACCGTCGAGGAGGCGGTCCACCTGGGCGCCCAATTGCCGATGCTCGTGCGCGGCTTTTACTTTGAAGGCTGGACGCTGCGAGACAAGCCGCACAAGGAACGGCACAGAGAAGATTTTCTCGCGCACATCAAAGACGCGTTCAGGGATGATGTGACAGTGAGCCCGCAACAAGTCGTCCGCGCAGTTTTCAAGGTGCTGGCCAAGCACACGAGCGCCGGTGAGATCGAAGACGTAAAGCACATCCTGCCCAAAGAGCTGCGGGAATTGTGGCCTTAAGAACCTTGCGTCTTGCGCACCATGCGTGGGTCATGGGGCTCATTGGAGTTTGTATGCGCACCGGCACGAGAGACGAAAGAAAAACGCGTTCGCCTCCTGGAGTGGCACGGCATGAGCTCAAGCGCGGCCCGTATTTATTTCCCCGCTGAAGGCGTAATCCGCTGCGAAGGGCATTGGACGCTCAATCATCTCAGCGCTCTCGAACTCCAGATTGCCGCCTTGTCGACGGCGGAAGGGGAACGTCTGGTCTGCGAAGCCGGCGGGATTGAAGCCATGGACACGGGCGGTGCATGGGTTTTGTGGCGGACCGTGAATGAGTTGGAAAGGAAAGGGTGCCGCGTTTCCTTGCTCGGGCTCTCCACGGAACTTTTTACCCTCATGCAAACCGCCGCCAAGAAATGGCCCGGCGAGGAGGTCACGAAAGGAGCAGACCGCGCCGGCTGGCTGCAAGCGACCGGGCGAATCATAAGCGACTGCGGGCCGAAGACGCGGTCCGCTCTGAGTTTTCTCGGAGAAAGCTCCGCGACCTCCGTTTCGCTCATGCTGCATCCCTGGCAGATCCGTTGGCGCGTGCTGGCGCACAATCTCCAGCTCGATGGTTTCAACGCCCTGCCGATTACCGGACTGCTGACGTTTCTCATGGGAGTCGTCATCGCGTATCAGGGTTCCGAGCAGCTAAAGACCTTCGGCGCCAACATCTTCATCGTCGATCTGGTCGGCATATCTCTCTTGCGGGAGATCGCGCCGCTGGTTACCGCCATCCTGGTCGCCGGTCGTTCAGGCTCGGCGTACGCCGCCCAGATCGGCACCATGAGGGTAACCGAGGAACTCGACGCGCTGCGCGCCCTGGGCATCTCGCCGATGAGCCTGCTCGTCATTCCCCGCACGCTTGCGCTGGTCATTGCCCTCCCGCTGTTGACGGTCTTCGCCGACGTGATCGGCGTGTTCGGCGGGATGCTGATCGCGCGGATCCAGTTGGGCATCACTTTCGGGGAATTTCTCGCCCGTTTTGAGTATGCCATCGTACTGCGCCATTACCTCATCGGCATCGGCAAGACCCCGATCTTCGCCATTCTCATCGCGCTGGTAGGTTGCTATCAGGGGCTCCAGGTCAGCGGCGGCGTCGACAGCGTCGGCCGGCACACAACCATCAGCGTCGTCCAAGGAATTTTTCTGGTCATCGTGTGCGACGCATTTTTCTCTATTTTGTTTAACTGGTGGGGCGTATGAATGCCGCTGTCGCCAACTCCAATTCGCCCGTGCCGCTCATCGATGTCGGTCACGTCGTTACCCGTTTCGGCAGCGCCGTGGTCCATGACGCTGTCAGCCTGACGATCCATAAAGGCGAAGTCTTCGCTATCGCCGGCGGCAACGGCTGCGGCAAATCGGTGCTGATGCGCGAGATCATTCTGTTGCAAGCCCCGACGGCGGGAACCATTCGGCTTTTCGGGCAGGACATCGGGACGATGACGGCGGCGGACGTATCGGCGCTGCGGCGTCGCTGCGGCATTTTGTTTCAGCATGGCGCTTTGTTCAGCTCTTTAACCGTGGCGGAAAATGTCGCCGTTCCCCTACACGAGCATACCCGGCTGAGCAAAAGCCTGATCCAAGAGCTGGCCATTCTAAAGGTCGCTTTCACCGGCTTTCCGCTGGCGAGCATCGCCAAGTATCCGAACGAGCTCAGCGGCGGCATGCGCCGGCACGCCGCTCTGGCGCGGGCCATGGCTCTCGATCCGGAACTGCTCTTTCTCGATGAACCCACTTCGGGACTCGATCCGATCAGCGCCGCCGCTTTTGACGAGCTAATCCAGCAGTTGCGAGAATGGTTCAAGCTGACCATCGTGATCATCACCCACGATCTGGACTCGCTGTGGCGCATCGCCGACCGGGTGGCCATCCTGGGCAACGGCAAAGTGCTCGGCATCGGTACCATGGATGAACTTTCTCACGCTGAGGATCCTTTGATTCATGAATATTTTTACGGGCCGCGCGGTCGCGCCGCCAGGGAGCAGGCATGGAGCCTAAAGTAAACTATACGCTCGTCGGGCTTTTCGTCGCTCTGTTGGGTACCGCGCTTCTGGCCGTGGTTTTGTGGTTGAGCAGGACCGATTATCGCGGCGTCTACGACCGCTATTACACCCACATGACGGAATCGGTTTCGGGCCTGAGCGCCGATTCCGCCGTGAAATACCGGGGCGTCGATGTGGGGCGCGTGAAAGAAATCGTACTCAATCCGAATAATCCCGAAGAGGTAAGGATCGCGTTGGATCTTCTCCGCGGCACGCCGGTCAAAACAGACACGGTGGCGGTGCTCGAGACCCAGGGGCTCACCGGTATTGCCACCGTCAACCTGACCGGTGGGAGCCGCGACGCCCCTCCTCTGACGGTAAAGCCCGGCGAGGAATTTCCCGTGGTCCAAAGCCGCCCGTCTTTCTTTTACCGACTCGACCATGCGCTGTCGCGCGTTCTGGCCGACGAGTCGCTGCCGCGCCTGCTTGCCAATCTGAACGACCTGGCTCAGGACGCTCGTGGCGTCGTCGATGCACAAAGCCGATCTGATTTGAAACGGATTCTTGCGGACCTGGCCAAGGTTACCGGAGCCCTATCGTCTCGCCGCGCAGAGCTGGGCGAAGGCATCGCCAGGGCCGATGAGGCGTTCGAGCACTTCGCCGATATGAGCGAAAAAATTGACGAGCAGCTTCCTGAGCTGATGGAACAGGCCAAAGCGAGTATCCACTCCTTTCGCCGTATGACCGAAGAGATTTCGCGTACGAGTGCGGGGTTACAATCCGCAATCGACGAGAATCGTTCCGAGATCGGACAATTCACGGGACATACATTAGCCGAAACGGGCGGACTCGTCGCCGACCTGAGGCAGTTGACCGCGACCCTGCAGCGGCTCGCCCAGGAATTGGAGCGGGAGCCCAACGCGTTGATCTTCGGCCGGAGCCGTCCGGCCCGTGGTCCGGGCGAATGAGAAACATCATGCGAATTAATTTTGTCGTAGCGTCGATCGTTAGTCTCCTGCTGGGAGCGACGCTGCAAGGCTGCACCATAGGACCCGTGGAAAAAGACGCGTCCCATAGCTACTTGCTGAATCCGGAAATTCCTGCAAAAAACTTTTCCGCCGATCCCAAGCGAACCAATTCTTTGATCTTGCTTATCAGCCAGCCCAGAGCGCAGGCCGGTTTCGAGACGGCGCGCATGGCCTACCTCTTACGACCCCATGAAGTCAGCTACTACGCTTTTAACCAATGGGCCGATACTCCAGCGCGGATGTTCGCGGTCTTGCTGGCTCAGACGATGGAACGGACGGGTCTTTGGCGCGCCGTTGTGCAGGCGCCGAGCGCGGTGAAGGCCAACTACCGGCTCGATTGCGACAATCTCCTTTTGGAACAGCAGTTCTTCTCGTCCAGTCGCGTGCGCCTCGCCCTGCGCGCGCAACTGATAGATCACAAGCGGCAAAGCGTCATCGGCACGCGCAACTTCGAAATCTTCGAAACCGCGCCGAGCGAGGATGCCTACGGCGGCGTACTGGCAGCGAACCGCGCCGCTGCTCAATTGCTTGAGCAGGTGGCGGCTTGGGTGAGCGCGCTCGTGACCGAGCGCCTCCCGGAGTGACGATGTGAACGCATCCCCCTCTTTTCCTTTGACACCTGAGATTTGAATCCGATAGGCTGGCGGTCCTGATTCAATGAAGAACTCCCTCTCCCTTTCATTCATCTTGCTCATCTCCTTTCTTGCGGGGAACGCTCATGGGCACTTCACCGGCAAAGGGCATGTGCACACGCTCTCGGAGACAAAACAGGTCTTTTTGAATCCGGACTGCCGGTCGACCGGCAGCTGCGATCTCAAACGGTTCGCGCTCACAACGTCGGTTTACGAAGTCTGGTTCAGTGACGACCCAAATTATCCCACCTATGGCAACGGCGTGATCATGGAATACGAGACCGATTCCGTGGATGCGCTCGAGAAATACGCCATTGTTCAATTCAAAAAAGGCTGCGTTTTTGACAGTTCAAAAAACAGCAATGGAAAGGTCACCAGGAACGTAAGCGATAGCGTAATCAGCTTCGGGGAAGATGTTCCTCTTTGCTTTCCGCGATGGGTGATTGATTCCCAGGACACCGATCCCGCATACAACAGCGATCCTGAATACGGCAGATTTTATTTATTGCGGTGGAACAAACCCGGTTCCTATGATGATCGGACCCAGAAATACTACGGGGCCGAAAAACCGAAAATTCCGGTTGTTTACATGTCCGATTATCCCAGCGGGGCATTCGTTACCGGAACCGGCGTCAAAAATGCCGCTCTGGAATTCAACAACTGCATCTATAGGGCAAGCGATGTTCCCGTGGAAACACGACGACACGACATACACTTCGCAAAGCCCATCACTTGCTTCGAGTGGCGAAACGTTTATGTTTACGATTTTGACAAGGAAAGGTTCCAGACCGATTGGGCGGCCGTGCCGAAGTGGGAAGAGCCCGCCATGCGCGTCGATGTGTACCTGGTCGTGATTTTTGTCACACTCTTGATTGCGCTTGCTCTGGTTCTGCGATCGCGCGCTCGGTTTGAAAATCGATAGGATTGTTAAGCGCGGCCCCGGAGTGCACACGACCGAGTTGCGCAATTCCGCAAACGTGGAAGTGACGACCCGTGACCGGCGGAAAATCCCGCGAGCAGGGTCAAACCGAGTCGCTCCCGCTTGCGCTTGAATAGGTCCTCATCCGCAGAGCGGGCGCTACGAGTTCGAGCACATGGGTCACCCGGTTTAAAGTGTCGTAACTATAGATTGTCGGGTTGTCGAAAGAATAAAATCAACACGATGAAGCCTGACACCATTCCGTACCAGATTCCAGTCCGCTCCAACCGCGCGTGCGACATGTGCCGCCGTGACCAGGAACGGCGTGTCGTTTACCTGAACGAGAAATCCGGAGCCGACGTTTGCCTCAGCAGCGCCGGTAACGTTTTGCCGTAGGAAAGCAACGCAACCGGCAAGTTCATCCGTTGTCTGGCCGATTGCAGCGACCCTTGTCTGCACCACGAGGAGTGCGACGGCTATCAATCGTAAGTACCAAAGCATGGACTTGTCTTTCTAACGACCGCACTAACCGGGCGCCGGCGCGCGAAGCGCGACGGGAACCCAAAAGCGACGCTTTTGGGCGCTCCGGTTCAGCGCGAGGTTATGCGGCATACGAGGGACCTACCGATCAAAATCTCCTGGACTCTGCTTGAGTAGTCCATAACAGCGTCGAGAGTAGAGTCGTTTGCGCCCTCCAGGAAAGATCGCCGCCCGGACGTCCGTGGTGGTGGTCGGGTACGTGAGCAGGAAGCAACCGGACGAAACTGCGTGCCCATAGTCGGTGCCGGTTGCGGCGGCGGCCATCCTCATGCAAGTCGCAACATTCTCTTCCAACCCCTGCGGTTCAATAATCAAGAGGGAATGAACGCGTGGCCCAAGACTTTCGACAAGCTGAACGTAGCATTCAACGATGTGATTCGATGAGAGTCCTTCTTCCCCTGTGCTCGTGACCAGGGTGTTGGCAACTATGACCAGGAACTCCGGCTGTGCCGGGTCCGGCGTGATAAGCCGCTCGAGATGGGCAGTGCGAATGTCGCACGTGTGCTGCGGACGGAGTTCTACGTGGATCTTCGAGAAGAGCTTCGGGAGGATGTTCTGTCGCACTTCGTCAAGAAACGGATCCCAACTTCCCACATCGACGCTTATGTACGTTACCGAGGGCTTCGGCGTAGGGAAGGAGTTGAGGTGATCGAGGACTCCGACGAGGTCTTCTGCGGGGCCTCCTCCCAACTGCAGGATCAGGAGATGTTTGCTATGACATTCCCAGCCGGAGAACCGGAAAACGATCATAGCTTGGTACGCGTTCCGAACAAACCGAGAGTACCAGTATCCCCAGGTGCCAGCTTCCGTGCAATAGAAGCCCTTGGGTCGATCCTTCCCGCGCCCTAATGCTAAGCAACCTTTTCGCAGCGTGGCTACCCGCTCCGCATCAAACACCTCGCCACGAGCACGAAGATATTCACGCACTGGCTCAGTGACGAGTGCTTGGAGCTGCTCGAACCGCTCCTGCGTTACCAGGTCCTCCACCCGTATTGCCTCTTGATCGGCACGTTGACCCACAGAGCAGACTCCCTATTCGGCCGAAACGGCATCGTGAGCCGCATAACGTATAGCGTTTTATCCCTCAAAGCTTGGAGGTAATCAAGTTCCAGAGAAATCGCCGAGATAGGGGCAGGGGGATAAACCGTGTTGGACTGAACCGCGGAGCAGCACGGACGTTGCGGCTATGCGTTTTGTAAATTGGCGCAGCGGTGCCGGGTCTGGCGCTGCGTTAGCGATAGATCGAGAAGTAGGAGCAGGTTGAGTTCGACGCGGGTAGGTTTTGCGTGATTACCACGGTGCAATGTGGTTTGGGAGCCAGCTCTTTGCCCAAGCAGATACACCCGCGCGATGAGGGCAGGTTGAGAGTGAAACGGGCTTAAGCGTGATGGAGTCTTTCTCATGAGGAATCCCATGGAGCGGAGCATGATATCCGGGGCAGCTCACTGACGACGATCATGGTTCCCTTCTGGCAACGCGGGCAGCGAGAAAGGTCGATGCCGGTAAGTTTCACTAGCAAATCTTTGGCTGAGAGAGACTGGGTGATTGTGGCAAAGCCGGGGCGAGTTTCAGAAGTGTGCAGCATTGAGCCAATGCCTGTTTTTTGGCTCGGTTGGCGAGAAAGCCGAAATGACGGATACGCATGAAGCCATCGGGTAAAACATGGAGCAGGAAGCGGCGGATGAATTCGTGGGCGTCAAGGGGCAAAGCCTTTTTTCGATCCCTGTCTTTTCGGTCCCGGTAACTGAAGGTGACCTCACCGTTTTCGACGTTTAAGGACCCTCCTTTGGCACTAAGCTGAGCAATCACTTGTGGGTTACATTCTAAATGAGTCACGGATACCCCCTTGGGTTACATTTTAGATGAGTTGATACGGAGACTCGACCGTGTGGCGCTCGTCTTGCTGTTATCGATCGGCTAAGGTACATCTTGGCTCGGTATCAGTCTATTGAAATGTTCGTCCAGTGCTGGGGGCGCGAGACAGCCTATGAGACTCAAAGAGCGCTCGTTAAAAACACTTTCCGACACCGTTCAATTTTTAAACGCGGATATCTGGCGCCTACAAGCGCATAAATTGCCACCCGGCCGGTCGTTTTGGATCACCCAGCTAAGGATTCTTCTGTTAGCCGTTCGCCGCTTCAATCTGGACAAATGCGAGCTGCGCGCTTCGGCTCTGACGTTTTATTTCCTGCTGTCGATGGTGCCGGTCGTTGCGCTGGCTTTCGCGGTGGCAAAAGGATTCGGCGTTGAGAAGATCCTCGGCGAACAGCTCATGGCAAAGATGCAAGGTCAAGAAGAGGTCGCGGAGCGGATCATCGGCTTTGCTCAATCTATGTTGGAGAACACCAGAGGCGGCGCCATCGCGGGAGTCGGTATCGTTCTTTTGTTTTGGACAGTCATCAAAGTTTTGGGCAACATTGAGAAATCTTTTAACGATATTTGGGGAGTCAAAACTCCGAGAACGATGGGTCGCAAGCTCGCCGACTATTTGTCGGTGATGATGATTTGCCCGGTGTTATTGATCACCGCCAGCAGCATTACGGTATTGGTTACGACCCAGGTTTCATCGATGTTGGAGCGCCTGTCTTTCCTGGGCTATCTCGCCGACGTGCTGATTTGGCTTCTCGAAATCTTGCCCTACAGCGTCATGTGGCTCGCCTTTACATTTATCTATGTTTTCATGCCAAACACCAAAGTCGAGCTGAAATCGGCTCTCTGGGGAGGCATCTTTGCGGGAACCATCTATCAGATCGTTCAACTGGCTTATATTACTTTCCAGATCGGCGTTTCCAACTACGGTGCTATTTACGGCAGCTTCGCGGCGCTGCCCTTGTTCCTGGTGTGGCTGCAACTGAGTTGGCTTATCGTTCTGTTGGGCGCGGAAATTGCTTTCGCCCATCAAAACGTTGCGACGTACGAGTTCGAACAGGACTGTCTGAGAGTAAGTCATGCTTTCAGAAGAATGGTCGCGCTCACGATTACTTCCCTCTGCGTGAAACGTTTTCTGAACGCAGAAAAGCCTCCGACCGCGGAAGATATCTCCCGGGAATTGGAAGTTCCCATCCGCCTTGTTCGTGCAGTGCTCTCCGAGTTAACCGAAGCAAGACTTCTTTCCGAGGTTTGTTTGGACCGTCGTGAAGACGTCGCGTATCAGCCGGCCTGTGATATTGATCGTCTTACCGTATCGGCGGTGCTCGAACGATTAGATCAACAGGGCATCGACGCCCTGCCCGTCGCAGAGTCCACGGGTCTAAATAGGCTCAGAGAAATGCTTAAACGATTTCACGAGACGAACGAGCAATCCCCCGTAAACGTCAGGCTTCGCGACCTGCAATAGCGAGCCCGTGACAATGATCCACGGAGGGGTTTCCGTGGTCGCCGATTCCGCCCGTGGCACGGCGCAACGGAGCGGATCGAAGGCTAACGGCAGGACCCAATACAACACAAACGTTAGACTGCGCGTTACACGGCCCATGATCCCACCTTCTTATTGTTCCTTCGCTTCTTTTTTGAGCCGCTCCAGCTCTTTCCGTTGACTCTCAAGCTCGGCCTGCGAGGATTGGAGCTGCTTGTCCATCTCCGATTGCCTTTTTTGCAGCGCCTGAATCTGATCGCCGATAAGTGCGCCGGCGCCCAGTCCGATGGCACCGCCCACCGCTGCGCCCGCGCCCGGATGTCCGACTGCGCTGCCGATGATGCCTCCCACCGCCGCTCCACCAACGGTCCCGACCACCGCGCCGGTCTCCCGCGTCGTCAGCGGCTCAGCGCACCCTAAGATACCGAGGACGAGCGCAATCCACGCGTTTTTGATGATGAGAGATTTCATAAAAGATGCCTCCTCGATAAAAACCATACGGCAAGTTTCATGCCGTTTGGGTCAGACATTTGCTACGACCGCTCGCCAGCCGCCTTCCCACCGATGAAGCGTGAAAGAGCTGGGAAAATGACGAGGCGTGTCGAAATCGGAAGGCGCTGCTTTGGTGCATTAACCAGTCGCCCTTCGCGCTACTGCGAAGCCGCTTTCGAAAGCATGCAAATCCCGTTTTCACAGAGATACTGAATAGGCCAGCGACACCATGAAGATGATTCCCAACAGAGTGCTGAACGTGGTTTCTCGCTGGAACCCGCGGCGATGGCATTCGGGGATGATTTCTTGAAAAACCACGTAAAGCATCGCGCCTGCGACAAATGCCAATCCAATGGGCAGAAGCGTTTCGACGGCGGCGACCAGCGAAATGCCCAAAAGACTGGCCACCGGCTCCACAAAAACAACGCCGGTAAGGCGCCGATACCCGTTGCAATCGGCCCCATGATCCCGTCCCCACCCCGACAATCCTCCGCATCGAACCTTCCGCCACCCGATGCTCACGGATGAGGCTGCGGCGGCATCATTCAGTTTGCGCCCATCTCAGGCGCCCGAGCGCATTCTAATCTTCTAATGAAGCGTGGGACCGCCGTACGCGGCGAGCATATCCCGAGCGATACCTGGAGAAACCAAGTCTAATATATTCATGAGAACATGAGTCGCAATCTCGTACGCCATGCTTTCATCTCGCGTGACCTCCAAGGCCGCATCCGTCACAGCGACGATCAAGTCACCGATGGTGAGTTGATTCATTTCGAATCCTTCGCCGGTATTCATCTGATTCACCTCCTCGCGATCCCGCCGCCGTCGATCTGCCGCAAGTAGCTGCCGATGCTGGGTTGCCCCCGCGGCCGATTCACCCCAACGCCAGCCGCGCCATGGTCAGCTAATCGTCCGTTGGTTGTTTTATCGTTTGGCAAATTCCATGCCTGGAATCGATGCTGGGTTTAGCTGTCTGCGCTGTGGCATGCATTGCACGAATGACAAATCAGAGGGGAGTCTTTTTTCATTTTCGGCATTTCGGCCGCTGGTGTCGCGCTGAGCGGCTCCCGCGCCCTTCAACGTAGAAACGCCAAGGCAGCGTCCCGGAGACTCTAGAAGCATCCTGCCGGCGGTAGCAGGCCACCGTGGCGGAAGGAGATCATTCAATGAAGGTGATAAGCCCCATGACGGCAATTCCTGTTGAGATCAGGATTGTTTGTACGACCAGCGCGCGCAGGCTTCGGTCATGTTGCAACTCCGGGATCAGGTCCGCCGCGGCCAGGTAAACGAAGCCGCCCGCAGTTAGCGGAACCAGGGTTGACGTCACGGCTTGCTGGGCGACAGAGGCGGACAACAGTGAGAGGGCAGTGCCGAGAATGGCAACGCTGGCAGAACCCAGATTAACCAGGAGCGCGTTGCGCACGCTTAGACCGCTGTGAATGAGAATGCCGAAATCGCCGAATTCCTGGGGGATTTCATGAAGCAGCACCGCCAAAGTGGTGGACACTCCCAACGTCGGACTCACGAGGTAACTCGCGCCGATCACTACCCCGTCGATGAAGTTGTGGACCGCGTCGCCGAGAACGTTTATTACCGCCAGCTCGGGGCGGCTGCCTGGCTCGTGACCATGGAAATAGTCATGAAGCACTCCATGACGATGGTAGAGAAGCTTTTCGACCACGAAAAAAACCATCATACCGCCCAGGATCAGCAACGAAACGGTCATCGGCGCGTTGCCCGCTGTGCCGGCTTCGAAAGATCCCGGGATCAAGTGAATGAAGGCGTCGCCGAGTAGCGCCCCGACCGCGAAGCTGATAAAAAGCGTCGCCAGCCTGCGAACCCGCGCTTCGTCCAGCGCGATAGTGACGACTCCGACCAGGGACACGAGGCTCACCGCAACGACGCTCGCAAAGGCCAAGACGGCGGCCGTCATGCGCATCCTCGACGCAGCGAGCGCCGAACGGATTTGATCATGACCGTGGAGCGGTGGTCGCGCGCCGATCTCAATGCTTTTGCCTTACCTTTTCCGACTTGCCCCACGGCGCAGCGGAAGTTGAACCGCCAGGTCAGTTCAACCGCGTTTTGCGCGCGTAACGGAATTTGTCGATAGACTTTAAGCCGATCGTCGGTTCGTGCTCACGCACATATTCCAAGCGGTCTTGTAGCCAAGTGTGGCGCGGCCACTCCCAATAACGTTGCGCCAATGCTTTTTCTTCGTAATAGCCGTTGTTGGCCGGGCTTTGCGTAAAGATCGCCTCCCAAGCGTTCATGAAAGCACCCTCCTTTATCTCGGTAATCTGCTACTGTGAATCCATTTCATGGAAGGGCCCTCACCCTGACACACGGTCACATTCCCGCCCACCTCCGAGAATTGATCTGCTCACCCACGTCGTTGACCCTATTCTCGTGCGGCACCCGGAGCCCTTTACCGGCGCGGCCGTCCTGCGAACAAGCGACGCGCTGAGCGCACGGCCGCGCGCGCCGCAGTTTTACCACTGAGTATGCCTGATCGTCAACCGGGCTAGACGTTCGGTGATCGCTCGCTCAGATCCCAAGTCAACGTTCGACGGACGGTCTTGTCCTTTCCTACCGTAAGCGCTCTGATTTCCTTCATCTCGTTTCTGAACGTCGCGCTCACCGTGTAGGTCCCCGGCGGGAGTTGCATGAAGAACAGAGGTCCGTCGGTGACGAGAGAGACAATTTCACCGCTCTTTTTATCCGCAATCACGAGTTTCACATCGGAAAGAAACGCTCCGCCTTTGGCGGCGAACGAAAGCTTGAGGTTATACGCCTTGCCTTTTCCTCCACCATCTCCCTTCACTGCTGCGGAGGAAAATCCGCAAAACTCATGCCTCATGAAGCCAGCGCATAGCGGTAAATCAATTCACGGTGAGATAGGCCCAATGCGAAATAATCCTAGGTTAACCGTCTAAGCCTCCAACGCAGAGTGCAACGCGGGAATTCAACAGACGCGGCGCTTGTCACCCGTGCAAACAATCTCGTGGTGGAATTCTCAAAGCTGGCAAGTGATTCATGCTTGCCAGGGTTATACATGAACCTTGAGTATTGACGACGCGCTGTCGGCTGATACAAGGGGCGAGTAGCCACCTGTCGGGTTTGATGTTCACGGTTCAATGTTCAAAGATTCGGACCGATAGTCTTGGGTTCGAACCCCGGAACTTGGAACCTTGAACCTGAAACTTTGAACGAAATTTCTTTGTGCGCGAGCAACCTGGTACGCGGATTGCTCAACTGATTAATCGAGCGCGTAGACGACGGGGTATTGATGAGTATTAGAAAACGTTATCTCAAGAACAAACCCTTCTGCACTGTGACCTTCTCCCTGTCCAAAGCAGCCGCGGCGTTCGCCAGTGACGTTCATCTTGTCGGCGACTTTAACGGCTGGGATAAAACGGCGAACCCGATGAGCAAACAGAAAAACGGAAGTTTCGCAGCCACCCTTTCTCTGGAGCGCGGCAAAGATTACCAGTTCCGTTATCTACTCGATCGTGAGCGTTGGGAGAACGACTGGCAGGCCGACAAGTACCTGCGCAACGAATTCGGGGGCGACAACTCGGTCGTCGTCGTGTAGCAGAGCATGGCATTCTTGCCTGTGTGGCTGCGTCGCGCGCCTATCTCCCGCCTTGGGCCTCCTCATACTCGGCGTCAATGACATCCTCTTTGGGCCCTTTGCCTGCCGTGAAATCCGTTCGTTCTTGTCTTGGGGAAGCCTGTTTGTAAATCTCCTCCGCTAATTTATGGGATGCCCTAGTCAGCACTTCCATCTTGGATTTGATCCGGTCAATATTCTTGTCCTTAATCGCCTGTTTCAGGTCGTTGATGCCGGTCTCAATATCGGCACGCTCCTGCTGGCCGATCTTGTCACCGAAATCTCGCAATGATTTTTCAGTCGTGTAGATCAGGCTGTCGGCGTGATTGATGATCTCCACCTCTTCCTTTTTCTTAGCATCTTGCGCAGCAAACTTCTCCGCCTCTTGAACCATCTTGTCGATTTCTTGTTTTGAGAGCTTCTTAGGCGCGGTAATGCGGATGGATTGCTCTCTGCCGGTACCCAGATCTTTGGCCGAAACATGGACGATACCATTGGCGTCGATATCAAAGGCAACCTCGACGTGCGGGATACCGCGGGGCGCCAGCGGTATCCCGACCAAATCAAACCTGCCCAGCTCCACGTTGTCATTGGCCATCGGCCGCTCTCCTTGCAGCACACGAATCGTTACCGCCGTCTGGTTATCGGCGGCGGTCGAAAAAATCTGGCTTTTCTTTGTCGGCACGGTGGTGTTTTTTTCGATCAACGTGGTAGTCACGCCGCCGAGGGTCTCGATGCCTAAAGATAGCGGCGTCACATCGAGCAACAAGACATCTTTGACTTCGCCCTTGATAATCGCGGCCTGGATCGCCGCGCCCATGGCGACGCAGTCCATCGGATCGATGCCGCGCTCGATCTTCTTGCCGAAATAGTCCTCGACGAATTTTTGCGTCATCGGCATTCGCGTCGGGCCACCGACCATGATGATCTTGTCGATATCCTTATTCGAGAAGCTCGTGCCCTCTTTGGCAAAAGCCGCTTGCGCATCTTTCAGCGCCTGTTCGAGCGGGCCACGGCACCGCGCAATGATTGGGCCGACCCATTCTTCAAGCGTCGCGCGGTTGATCGACTGGGTTAGGTGTTTTGGACCCGCGGCATCGGCGGTGATAAAAGGCAAATTGATATCCGTCGTCATCGCGCTGGAGAGTTCAACCTTGGCTTTTTCCGCGGCTTCGCGCAGCCGCTGCATCGCCATGCTGTCGTGGGTTAGATCAATCCCGGTCTGCCGTTTGAAATCTTTGGCGATATGCTCGATGAGCACAAGGTCCATGTCGGTGCCGCCGAGCTGGGTGTCGCCGCTGGTGGCCACGACCTTAAATCCCCCCTCTTTCCACATTTCCATAATCGTCACGTCCAGCGTGCCGCCGCCGAAATCGAAAACCAGAATTTTGAGCTCCTTGCCCGCTTTCTCCACACCGTAGGCCAGGCAAGCGGCGGTCGGCTCGTTGATGATTCTTAGAACCGTAAGGCCGGCGATCTCACCGGCATCCTTCGTGGCGGTCCGCTGATTGTCATCGAAATAGGCGGGACAGGTAATAACCGCTTCTTCGACCTTGTCGCCGAGGTAGGCTTCCGCGTCCTGTTTTATCTTTTGCAGTATGAAAGCGGAGACTTGTTGAGGAGTATATTCTTTACCGAACACTTTGAATTTGAAATCCGTGCCCATCTTACGCTTGGCTGCCTGGATGGTGCCTTCGGCATTGATCGCCGCCTGGCGTCGCGCCGGTTCGCCGACCAGACGTTGTCCGTCTTTTGTAAAAGCCACGTAAGAAGGAAATGCCTTGCCCGAAGCGACACCCGCGCCCTCCGCCGAAGGGATAATCACCGGCCTTCCGCCCTCAACAACTGCGGCGGCGGAGTTCGAAGTTCCCAGGTCTATGCCGATCACCTTTGCCATGGCGCACCTCCAATAAACTCATCAGCGCCGGTCGCGCGGCAACGAGAGATGCCAACCCGCGCAAACATCACAGCACCGATCGCTTTCTCCAGCTAAAAGGAGAGATGAGCAAATCCCATACCCATCGATGACCCCTGAGTTTTCTTGGAGTTTGCAACACAGTCCGATTTGCTGCCGCAAACGCTCGGCCGGTCCTTTTCAACTGCGCAAATTTCCGCGGCGGATTTTATCAATTGTGAAAATTCCGACCGAGCTTCGCGGTCGAAAATTCACGATCCGACAGTGGCGCACCTCCATAGCCTTCGTCTCGGAAGGCTCGCGCGTATGCCGGCCTATGGCGTGAACAATCCAGGCCACGGGGTGTTTTCGGCCGTTTCAGCGACGCGCCGGCCTTCCGCTTCGTCGACTTGCGACAATAAAAGACCACCGGCGACAAACAAGAAAATCACCGAGATGATTCCCCACCGGCTGCTGCCCGTCAGTTGTCCCACGAGGCCGAATAGGGCCGGGCCGACGATGCCCGCTAGTTTCTCGCCGGTGCTGAAGAAACCAAAAAACTCGGCGCTCTGCGCTTTGGCGACCATCATGGCGAACAGCGAGCGGCTTAAAGCCTGGGTGCCGCCTTGCACCAGCCCAACCACGACCGCCAGGAAGTAAAAGTGTAGCGCGCTCTTGATGAAGAACCCGCCGATTGAGACGAGCGTGTAACATGCCAGTCCTAAGAGAATCGCGCGCTTGGTGCCCAGAGTGCCCGCCAGCGCGCCAAAGCAAAGAGTGCTGGGAAAACCGATGAATTGGGCGAGGATGAGAGCGATCAGCATGTCGTTGTGACCGATGCCGATTTCGTCGCCATATGCCGCCGCCATCTTGATGATCGTGCTGACACCGTCGTTGTAGAGCCAAAACGCGGCGAGAAAAAGCGCCAACTGCCGGTAGCGACGAATTTGCTTGAGCGTGCGCCTGAGCCGACGCCACCCATCGATCACTATGTGCGCGGAAACGCGCGCCCCATCGCGACCGCCAGGCTCCACAATGTTGCGGAACAACGGCAAAGCGAAAACCAACCACCATACGGCCACGCTGACAAAGCACGCGCGCAGGCTGATCTCCCGTTCGGGCAGCCCAAACCAGTCGGGCCGGTAAAGCCAGAGAGCATTGATAACCAGCAGCAGCCCGCCGCCAAGATAACCCAGCGCGTAACCGCGGGCAGAAACGCGATCCAGATCGTCAGGCCGCGCGATATGCGGCAGCAATGCTTCGTAAAAGATGTTCCCGCCCGTAAAGCCCAAATTGCCGAACGCGAAGACCAACGACCCGAGCACGAAGGTATCGTTGCCAAGAAAAGCGAGACCTGTCGAACCGAGCACGCCGAGCGCCAAAGAGATTTTCAGCATGCGCTTTCTGCCCCCGGCGATGTCCGCCATCGCGCCGAGCACCGGGCCGACCAAGGCGATCATCAGTAACGACGCAGAATTGGTATATGCCCAGTACGCCGTCGCGTCTTCCGGCGAGCGGCCGGCATTCGTCACCAGCGAACGATAGTAAACCGGATAGACCGCCGTGAGGATGATCACGGCGAAGGCGGAGTTTGCCCAATCATACATCGCCCAGGAATTGACGACGCGTCGATAGTCGCGCTCGTTTGCTTGAGGCGATGGGGTGGGTTTGTTCTCGCTCATGTTGCCGCTGCCCCATTACTGCGGCCGCAGCACCAGCACCGGATCCTGGGAATAGCGCACCACCCGCTCCGTCACGCTGCCGAGGACCCAGCGGCCAACGCCCGATCGCCCATGCGTGCTCATGGCGACGAGATTGGCGGGTGTCTTTCTAGCCAGGTCTATGATCTCTGCGGCGGCGCTTCCGGCGCTACTTTCTATTAACAGGCTGGAGACATGCGGCAACCCTTGCGCATGTAGCTCTTCAACCTTCGAGGCCAAGTACTCATTGACCTCTGCGCGTGCTTGGGTCCAAAGTTCCTTTTGGTTGAGAACGTATTGCGAAAACAGAGGGAGGATTGTGTCGGGCGGCCCAAAATAAAGACGCGTCAGAACACGCACCAAAACGATTTCCAAGGTTAGGCGAGAAACCAGCTCGGTAGCGATTGGCACTACCTTTTCTGCCAGTGTAGAACCGTCTAAGGGCAATAGTATTGTCTTCAACGAGGCCTCGCCGCCCACGTCCCCGTCCGTAGGCCGCACGAGTAACAGATGGTTAGCCGATCCATGCAAGACCTTGTCGGCGACGCTTCCTAAAAGCCACCGCCGAGTTGCGGAATATCCGTGGGTCGTCATGGCAATAAGGGTGCCGGCTTGCGCAGCCGCCAGATCGACGATCGTTCCGGCCGGTTCTCCCAACTCGACCGTGCACTTAACCTGCGCCGCGCCGGCGAACGAAGCCGCCACCGCTTGTAAATATTCTTCGCCCCGCAAGGGTGGCGAAAACGGCGCAAGCCGGGTCGGATCATTCACGTACAGGAGCTCCACAGGCAACTTTGCCGCCCGCGCAAGCGGACGCACGCAAGGAAGAACTCCCTCAGAGAACCTCGATCCATCCAGAGGGACCAATATTTTGCTATACATCATCGCCTCCGCTTGACGATTCGCTTTTTTATGCTTGTTCGCGTCTCTTCGGGCACGTCAGCGAACCACATCGACCAGCTGGAACAGCGATTACGAATCCGTCTTTTGGAAGTTTGCTGATGTTGGTGTAAGACGCGATAACCGTGCCGAAGGCGGCTTCGCTGGGTTTGTTTCCTTTTCGCAAAGCAAACGGCTGGGGAAGCACAGCTTTGCCGCGCGGATTTATCGCAACCACCTTGCACATGAGCGCCCGGTTCCTCCTCGAAGGAAGCGTCTGCCTACTTCACCCGCGCGAATTCGCGATAACATATTTGTCATTTGTGAAAAGCTCGCCTGCGTAGTTGGGTAACAATTTTCTGGTACGTCAATTGCTCAATACCCAGATGGGATAGGGAGAGTCGTTGTGAGTTTGGACAAACAGTTTTCAAAAATAAAATCTGTGAAATATGCAGCCGCGATCTTGTTCGCAGCGTTGAGTTGGCATTGGCTCACACCGGTGCGCGCACAAGAGATGGAAGTTATCGCCGGCGGCGAGATCGAGTATCAGAACTACTGCGCCATTTGCCACGGCGTCGACGGGCGCGGCTATGGAATTATGGCCAAGTTCCTCACCGTGCAACCTTCGGATTTAACTCAAATGGCAAAGAAAAACGCCGGAAGGTTTCCCTTTTGGCAGGTTTACAGAACCATCGACGGACGGGAAGAAGTCAGGGGGCACGGCACGCGTGACATGCCGGTGTGGGGTGCGCGCTTTCGCGCCGACGCGAAGGGCGACAATACCGGTTCGCGCTCACAGATCGCCGGCCGGATTCTGAGCTTGGTTTTCTACCTGCAACATATCCAGGAGTAGTGAAACCGTTCCGTCGCAGGCCGCACGGTTAGAATCAATTGCGAACGCTTGCCGGCATGGCATGGTACAGGGACCTGCCGTAACACAGCGAGCTTCGAGAAACTATTGTTGGCACTATTGGCCTGCCGCTTTGGTACTTGAGTTGCTTATTTTCGTCGTGAAGCTCCGCGGCCTATAGGAAGAGATCAATTGATCAACGATCTCGAGGGTGTCCAATTCCTGCAGTGCTATCTGCCCAGATTACATCTGCGCTGGCCGGGTTTTCGCAAGGTGCGCCGCCAGGTCTACAAGCGCATCGACCGCCGTATGCAGGAGTTGGCATTGCCAAGCTTGGAATCGTATCGACGCCATCTGGAATATCATCCGGATGAGTGGGCGACGCTAGACAGCTTGTGCCGGATTCACATTTCACGCTTCTATCGCGACCGAGGCGTTTTTCAGTACTTGGAAAGTGAGGTCCTGCCGCAAATGGCACAACGGCAGGTCGCGGGTGGAGAAGGCGAGATCCGCTGCTGGAGCGCAGGATGCGCCGGAGGGGAAGAGCCGTATACCCTTGCGATTATTTGGCGACACTGCCTCGCGCAGCAATTCCCCTCGCTTCGTTTGCGGATCATCGCCACGGATATCGATCACCAGGCGATCCATCGCGCCGAACGCGCGTGCTACAAGGCGAGCAGCGTAAAAGAATTGCCGGCTGAATGGCGGACCGAGGCATTTGTAACACGCGGAGAGGAACTCTATCTGAAAGATGAGTATCGAGCCTGCGTGACATTTTTGCTGCAGGATATTCGCGACCGCGCCCCCGAAGGAACGTCTCACCTGGTCCTCTGCCGCAACCTTGCATTTACCTATTTTGATGAAACTTTACAGAAAGAAACGATTCGGAAGATCACCGACAGGTTAGTCGCAGGAGGCGCCTTGATCATCGGTAACCTTGAGTCGCTTCCCGACGAGCCCTGGGAAGTTGAGCCTTGGTCAAAACGATTGGGGGTGTACCGAAAGGCTCTCGCGCCTCTAACGACATACTCTTAACAGATCGCATATTTCCCTTGCGCCAGCTCCTCGCACAACGAAGGCATGCGCTCCATCGCTAGCTCATCGCGCCAAAAAGGCGGCGCCTTTCACCACCAGCTCATGCCCTTGTGCCCGGACTTCGGCGCCGAGAAATTCGCGGCTCAGCCAGGCGTTGCTTTCGATATGCTCGGAGAGGTGAGGAATGCGGAATCGGCTCTCACCTGAAGCAAGGGCCGCAAAAGGAATGATCTGATCGCTGGCAAAACGGTCGAGCGTCGCGCCGGCTGCCAAATCTTCTAGCAGGCAGCGCGCCGCATGCTTGCCAATCGCTTCGGAGCGCCGCCCCGGCGCCCCGGCCCGATCCGAACCAAGGCGCGCATGAGTGTTGAGATCGGCGAACACCGCCAATCCCGCCCCGGGTTGGCGCGCGGTTTCATCGTAGAGCACATGAAAATCCGCCTTAAGTCCCGCGGCTTCGAAGGCGCTTCGCGCGGCGTTCGCCATGCGATCGCTGACAGATTGATTTTTCAGTTGCGACGAAAGCGCAATGCCCCACACCCGATCCACAGAGCCGGGCTCGTCAAGCACCAAAGGTTTGAGCGAGCCCCGTAGCGGCGACACCGCCAGATGTAAAATTCCCCCGCCGGCCGGGACGTAACCGGGCCGGTCCATCCGCATCGCGACCTCGATTCCCATACGTCTCAGCAACGGCAGCATCACCTGTTCGAGATGATAAAAGGACGGAGCATAATCCTGGAACAGGCCGCCATGGAGCTCGACCGTTGCAGGGGATGAACAGAACGTCAAGACGGGCAAGAGCGCGAGCGCCAGGGCGGTTGTCGAGCCCGCGGAGCCGATATCCCAGGTGAACCGTTGCTCGCTCGTCGGCTCACCGGGCCGAAAAACGATTTCTCTCGATCCTTGCGCTAGCTCCTCGCAGGTTCCATCCACCAATTGCCGGATGGAGTCCACCGCCTGCATATGTTGGCGCCGCAGACCCGGCTTTGGGCGCTTGACCCGGATGTTGACGATATGAATCGCGGTTGCGGTCAGGGCCGCGAACGCGACGGCCTGCCGGACGATCGTGCCGCTTCCCGAATGGCGCGAGCCGTCGATTTCAAGCACGAGAAAACTCCGCGGCGAGCGAAAGACGGCTCCGCCGCAACGCCGCGTTAGCTACCTAATGCGCTTCCGCACAACACGCGGTGCCGCATGAACAAACTACCCCGTCTGGCGAAGGCGCTTCGCCGGTGGGTTCCAGCATCTGAGCGGCTGCAATAAGCGCCGCTTTTAGAATCAGATGCTCTGGAATCGCCTCAAACACTGTCCCGCCTGCCTCAAGGGTCCGGCACTCGGCATCTCCACAGACCGAACAACAACGGCTGCTTCCGGCTCGTCCGCCGAGCCATTCCTCCAAAGGCTTCCCCGCAATCCAGATTTGATTTGACCCAGAGGGGTCGGCCCGGAAGGCGGGTTCCAGCATTTCGATGGTTTCGAGCGACGGTTCGATATTCAACGGAGCAAGCACATCATTAAGCTTCTTGAGCGCCCGTTGCAGCGCTGCAGATGTAAGCCCACAGCGATCACACGTCTCCCCTCGCGAGTTCACGAGTCTCTGCCACAGGATCGCCAGCGGTCTCATCATCCCATCTGCGCCGATTGAGCGTTTCACTAACTCTTTAGGCTCGTCGCCAGGCCCGTGAAACGGTCCCACTGGGTTGCAACCCAGGTCTCTGTCGTTCCATGACCGAAAGAGCGAACCAGAAGAGCTACCTTGGTCGCCGTATCGGTATCCGGCGCCTCGAAGATATCGAGATAATCGCACGGGCCGAGCACCGCGTAGTTGGCGAGCCACTTAACTCCGGGACATACTTTTTTTATCCGGTCCTCTACTTGTCTGTTCAGCTCAGTTACCGATTCCGGTTTCTTCAGTGCCTCGGGAGTAAGTCGGGTTAGCATGACGTAGGTTCCCATCGTCTGTCTCCTTTTTCAGGATAATAGTCAAGCAATTTTGCAATAGACATGCCAGGCGAGAACAGTGGAACCGCTCAAAAATCAGCGATAACAAATCGGTAGTTCGCATTTCGAGCAAATAACATGATCAACCCGCGTCAGCTTTGAGAAAGCGCGCAAAGAGCCGGCGCCCAGAGAATCTGTCAGGCAAGGGTTTACTTGTAGCTAAAAGCCACGGTTGATGGAGTCACACCAATTCGACGAAACCCCTTTGACCACGAAGCTCCCAGCGCGGCAAAACCGCGACCGAAAGTCGGAATATCTCGCGCAAGGACGCAAAGGCGCAAAGGCAAAAACTAAAAGTTTCCGAACTTGGCGACTTGGCGCGAGTAAATCCCCGTCTTGGAAGGTTACGGGCGACGAAAAAATTGGCACGAGCCGCGAAAACTCTCAAGTATAGTAGTACGAAGGCCGCGAAGGGTTCGGATTTCTTTGATTGTAAACTTCGTGCTCTTCGTGCCTTCGTGGTGAAATCTGTCTTTTCGTTTCTGGTTGCCGCACAGCCGCGCTGGGCTTGATGTCAATCATCGGGCGAGCCGGCGTAATTCAAATCTTTCAGCCAAGGCAATCGCCGCGGGAAATTCATCGGCCGTGATCGGCCGAACCAACTCTGCAAAAGAATCTACCTTTTGTTCGCGCACATGAGAACGGCGCGCCGGCTCGGAGGCGAATCCGATAGCTTTTTATTGGGACGGAATGGAACCGGGGGTTGGCACTTCGTTTGCGCAAAACAGTCAAACAACGGCGACGAACCGAACCTGCTCATAGTTTAAGAACCATCAGTCAAAAGGAGGTACGAAACCATGTATCTATCACGGCTCACATTCCATACTCTGCCCGGTAAGACTCACGAGGTTGAAGAAGGGCTTGACACGCTTCTCAAGTGGGTCGAGCATGCCGGCGGTTCACGCGCGCGCATCATGCGTACGCATTACGGCTCCTTGGGAGCGCCCGATCTAGTGTTCGAGCAGGAAGTAGCGGACCCCGGTGTACTGGAAGCGCAGATCAAGAAGGTGACCGAAAACCAGGAATTTCAACAATGGGCGAAGCAGATATCCGCGCTGCTGGAGCAATCCTCGAAGCGGGAACTCTACAAGATTATGAGCCCGAGCTTGCGCTTGTAAGCCACCCCAACCTTGGGAACTTCTCGCGGCGAGCCGGCGCAGAGGGGGAAAATGCCGGAATGTCGGTGGGAGCTGCTGCCTCACGGCGCGGACATTGGCGTGCGAGGTGTCGGCCGTTCCAAAGCCGAAGCCTTCGAGCAGGCGGCCGTGGCGCTAACTGCCGTGATCACCGAGCCTGCCTCTGTTTCGGCAAATGAGTGCGTTGAAATTGCCTGCGAGGCGACTGATGACGAACTCCTTCTGGTTAACTGGCTCAACGCCTTAATTTACGAGATGGCAACACGGAGGATGCTCTTCGCCCGGTATGAGGTCCGCATCGATGGCAACAGTCTCTTCGCCAAAGCTTGGGGCGAGCCCATCGATGAAAACAAGCATGAGCTGGGGGTTGAAGTGAAAGGCGCCACCTGCACCGAACTTAAAGTAGCAGGGGACCAAGATGGCGGGTGGATCGCGCAGTGCGTCGTTGACGTTTGAGGAGAATCCGGTGGACATCGCACGTTTGCAGAGAAAATCGGCAGAGCAGTGGTGGATTCAGCCCTACGGCAAGATGCGCGTGCCGGCGGTGATCTTCGCGACCGAAGCGTTGATCCGCGACATGGATGAAAAGGTCTACGAACAAGTTACCAACGTGGCGACACTTCCCGGCATCGTCAAAGCATCCTACGCCATGCCCGACGCTCACTGGGGATACGGCTTTCCCATCGGCGGAGTAGCGGCATTTGATGCCGACAAAGGCGGCGTCATTTCCGCCGGCGGCGTCGGCTTCGATATCTCCTGCGGCGTGCGGACCTTGCTCACGGGTCTCACGCTCGATCAAGTTCAGGCGAAAAAGGAGCCCTTGGCCGATGCTCTGTTCCACCAGATTCCGGCCGGCGTCGGCAGTCGAGGCAAACTGAGCCTGAACGAGAAAGAAATGAATGCTATGCTGACGGGTGGAGCGAAATGGGCGGTTGAGCGAGGTTACGGCATGCGCGAGGATCTTGAGCGCGTCGAAGAAGGTGGCTGCATCCCGGAAGCGCACCCGCATGAAGTTTCGGACCGCGCCAAGAAACGCCAGCGCGAAGAGATGGGAACCCTCGGTTCCGGCAATCATTATCTCGAAGTTCAACATGTCGCGAAGATTGTTGACCGCGACATCGCCGAGGCGTTTGGCGTTGCTCAAGGCAACATCGTACTGAGCATCCACTGCGGCTCGCGCGGTCTCGGCCATCAGGTTGGGACTGAATTTCTCACCCGCATGGCCGCCGCTGCCTCGCAATACGGTATCGATCTCCCCGATCGCGAGCTGGCTTGCGCGCCGATCCACTCGCCCGTGGGGGAGGCCTATCTGGGCGCCATGCGGGCGGCGATCAATTGCGCGCTGGCGAATCGCCAGATCATCACTTACCTTGTGCGGGAAGCTTTCAGTGAAATTTTTCCGCATGCCGTGCTGCCGCTGCTTTACGACGTATCGCACAACACCTGCAAAGTTGAAGAGCACGCGGTGGACGGAAAAAAGATGCGGCTCTTCGTCCACCGCAAGGGCGCCACGCGCGCCTTTGGGCCCGGGCACGAAACCGTACCAGAGCCTTTGAGAGAAGTCGGTCAGCCGGTTTTGATCGGCGGCACGATGGGCACCGCTTCCTATATTCTAGCCGGCACGAACCAAGGCATGGATCTCGCATTCGGCTCCGCCTGTCACGGCGCCGGTCGCAGCATGAGCCGCCATCAGGCTCTAAGACAGTGGCGTGGAGCGGAAGTAGTGCAGAATCTCGCCGGCCATGGAGTTCTAATCCGGAGCCGGTCGATGCGCGGAGTTGCCGAAGAAGCGCCGGGAGCCTATAAAGATGTCAGCGCGGTGGTCGAGGCCGCCGACCATGCCGGTTTAGCGCGCACCGTGGCGCGGCTCGAACCGGTGATATGCATAAAAGGGTAGCTTGGCTTTTTTCCGATCGGGCGACGATTTGAACGGTTTGAACCACTTGAACGTTTTGAACGCCTAATGCGGAGGCATTTATGCTGGAGCTAATCGGGCAACTGCTCGGACCCGCGGGAACAGTCCTCGTCATCGCCGCGCTCATCATCATCACCGGCATCAAGATTCTCAAGGAATACGAGCGCGCCGTCATCTTTCGTTTGGGGCGCATGGTAGCGCCGCGCGGGCCTGGCATAACGTACGTGATCCCGCTCGTCGAAAAAATGCTCCGCGTCGATCTGCGCACCGTGACGATGGACGTGCCGCCGCAGGACATTATCACCCGGGACAACGTCTCCGTTAAAGTAAGCGCGGTCCTCTATTTCCGAGTCATAGATCCCAATCGCGCGATCCGCGAGGTGGAAAACTATCTGTTCGCCACCTCTCAGCTTGCCCAGGTCACGTTGCGCAGCGTCTGCGGGCAAGCCCAGTTAGACGAGCTGCTGGCCGAGCGGGAGAAAATTAACAGCCGGATTCAAGGGATCATCGATTCGCAAACCGACCCCTGGGGCATCAAAGTCGTGTTGGTGGAGGTGAAACAAATCGATCTGCCCCAAGAAATGCAGCGCGCCATGGCCAAACAGGCGGAAGCGGAACGAGAACGGCGCGCCAAATTGATTCACGCCGACGGCGAGTTCCAAGCTTCGCAGAAGCTGGCGGACGCCGCCGCGGTGATCGCTAAACAGCCGACCGCGATGCATCTTAGATTTTTGCAGAGCCTGGTTCAGGTCGGGGCGGAAAATAACCACACCGTCGTTCTGCCGATACCCGTTGACCTTGTCACCAGCCTGTTCAACAAGAACAGGGAAAAAACCGAATCCTAACTGGATGACGGGAGCAGCTCTGGGCCCCTGGGTCCGAATAGTGGCATCAGCTCGGCTCGTCCCGTCCCGCCCATTTCCCCGTTAACGCCTATGGTTTATGAAAAATATTCCACACCGCCGCAGCGATAATCCCTAGGACAAACCACAGGACAAAAACCACGGTGATCAACAGAGCCGCCGTGATGAAATCGAAAGCAGCGATCTTATAGGGCGGCGTTATGAAATGGAGCGTAAAGATAAAATCAAGGAAAGCCTGCGCCCAACCGAGCCACACTAGGAAAGACCAAAACAGATGCCACACGGCCCCGACTATTCCAAACACTACCCCGACAAGGACTTTATTTAATTTCATCACCGATGATCCTCCGTCGCCCTTTGCTGCCGCTTGCTTTTGACTATTAGGTAAAGCGAGGCAAGGACGATGCCAGGGAATTCTGCCGGTACTACGTAGTTGCCGCTGGATTTCATTTGGATGCTTTCCAACGGATGACAAGCCAAAACATTTTGCTTCTCGCTTTTGCGAAGATTTGCTTTCGGCCCTCGCCTACCGTCTATTATTTTGTGATTTGCCCGTCGAAATGTGCGGCAAGTTCATGGCGCATATATTGCGTTATAAAGTATATACGTATTTCGACCGGTTGGCGGTGTTGAATGTTTTTCGTTCTTAGCCGACGCACAAAACACCCAGATTCCAAGAACCCGCCATACAAGAAAGCGCGGCCATGAAGTATGTCGGCGTGAATATCGGCGCCTTGACCGTCAAGCTTGCCGCCTTGAACGGCGCCGAGACCCATTCGACGGTCGTGCCGCATCAGGGCCGCCCGGTCGCGCTCCTGAAAGAACTCCTGGCTGAAACGGATTTCGCTAACGCCGATTATGTTGGCGTGTCGGGGCACCTGGGCCACATTTCCGAGGCTGCGGCCATTCAACGGGCCCTGCGCGAGGTAAAGAGCGATTTTGACGCGGTGGTTTCGCTCGGCGGCGAGTCGTTCCTGGTCTATATGGTTGCCGGCGGCCGGATCAGCAACGTCCTGTCACATAACAAGTGCGCGGCCGGCAGCGGTGAATTCTTCGTCCAGCAGATCGGCCGCATGGGCATCGGCATGGAAGAGGCCATCCAGAGTTCGTTCGCCGGCAAAGTGGTGCCGCTGGCAGCGCGCTGCTCGGTGCACTGCAAATCGGACATCACCCATAAGCTCAACCGCAACGAGGCGACCGCCGAGGACATCCTCCATACACTCCACGACAGCATGGCCAGTAAGGTCATTGCGTTGCTCGAAAAGGGCCAGAGCGAACTGCGCCGCGTGCTCGTGATCGGCGGCGTCGCTCGCAATGCGGCGATGCTCGCGGCCCTGCGCGAGAAATTGCCGTCCACCGACTTCGTCGTGTTGCCCGAGAGTCCCTGGTTCGAGGCCTGGGGTAGCGCCATGTTGACGCGCGACGAGCCTCTGTACTCTTCGCCGGAAATCGCCACCCAGGCTACGCTTAGCCGCCTACCGGCGCTCAGTCTCTATAAGGATCGGGTGCAAGTTATTCCCGCGCCGGCGCAACAGACCGCGCCGGACGGCCTGATGGTGCTCGGCGTAGACGCGGGGTCGACGACGACCAAAGCGATCCTTCTCGACCCGGCCACTCACGGAGTGGTGGCGTCGCATTACACGCGCACCCAGGGTGATCCGGTCGCCGCGACCCGCGCATGCCTGAAAGCGCTGGTCGATCAAGTCGGCAACCGGCGCGTGAGCTTGGCGGGCACCACTGGTTCGGCGCGCGAACTCACCGGCGCCTACCTCGGCACCGCGCATGTCTACAATGAAATTTCAGCCCACGCCGCCGGCGCGGCGCATTACGATCCCGGCGTCGATACCATCTTTGAAATCGGCGGGCAAGATTCCAAATACATCTATCTACGCAACGGCGTTCCCATCGACTACGCGATGAACAATGCGTGCTCCGCGGGCACCGGCTCTTTTCTCGAAGAAAGCGCCCACGGCGATCTTGGCATGAACGTTTCTGAGATCGCCGACCTCGCTTTGGCTGCTCCCGCGCCCGTGCAATTCAAGGCGACCTGCGCGGCATTCATCAACTCCGATATCCGCATCGCCCTGCAAGAAGGTCATTCGCGCGAGAACATCATCGCCGGGCTGGTTTATGCGATCGCCGCTAATTATCTAAACCGAGTCAAGGGGTCACGCTACGTCGGCAAGAAAGTTTTCCTGCAAGGCGGCGTCGCTCTGAATCGCGCCGTCGGTCACGCTTTCGCTCATAGCGTCGGCCGCCAAGTCGTGATTCCCCCCAGTCCGGAGTTGCTCGGCGCTCTGGGGGTGGCCTTACTGGCGCTGCAACGCTCGCGCCGCTCGCTCGGAACCGCGACGGACCTTTTGTCTCTGGCCGCGCCGGAGATGAAGCGCACGAGTCGATTCATCTGCGGCGCTTGCACGATTTACTGCAGCATCGACCATTTCGAAGTGGCGGGACGGCGCTTTCCCTTCGGCGGCCGCTGCAGCCTGTACGAAAATGTCTGGAAACGAAAAACGCGCACCGTGGCGGCGCCGGATTTGGTGGAACAAAGAAGCAAGCTGATCTTTGGCCGTCGCAGCGGCGATACCGCAGCCAAGGGAACTCGCGTCGGCATTCCCAAAGCGTTGACGACGCATTCGCTCTATCCCCTCTACTCGATGTTCTTCTCCGGGTTGGGCATGGACGTCGTGCTGTCGGACATCGACCCGCGCGGCGAGCTAAAGTCCAATGCCGGCTTTTGCTTTCCCGCGCAGATCGCTCACGGCGCGGTGTTGGACCTGCTTCAGCGCGGCGTGGAGCTGATTTTTTTGCCCCATGTGATGCGCATGCCGCGGCACGCGGCGTGGAAAGAGTCTTATTTATGTCCGATCACGCAGGCCAGCCCCTATTTCCTGGCCAAAGCCTATCCGCAGATTCGTCTGCTCGCGCCACTGCTCGATTTTAGCGACGGTTATGCCGCCAGCTCGGCATTGGTGGAGATGGCGGTAAGTGAGCTAGGACTGGCGCGTGAGTGCGCTGAGCGGCAGTGGACGGCGGCGGTAGGCGCGCAAACGGCAGCCGATTCCGATTTGCAAAAGTTGGGACAAGCCGCCCTGGCACAGGCCATCGCAGGCAACAAGCCGGCGATCGTCCTGGCCGGCCACAGCTACAACGCCTTCACGTCTGAAGGGTCGCAGTCCGTGGGCAAGAAGCTATCGAGCATGGGTGTGGTGGCGATTCCCGCCGACTGCCTGAGCCCGGCGGGCGCCGGTCCCACCTCGTGGCATTTCGCCAACCAGGTGATGAACGCGGTAAATGTCGTGAAGCAGAACCCCAACCTGTTTCTCCTCTGCGTGAGCAATTTCAGCTGCACCATCGACGCCTTTACCCAATCGATGCTCGCTGCCGAGATGGGCTCGAAACCCTATCTCATTCTCGAAATCGATGCCCATACCGCCGACGCCGGCGTGCAAACCCGTTTGGAAGCCTTCCTCGATATCGTCGGAAACTTCCGCGCGGGGGAAACCGGCCAGGGCTTGGCGTTCTTGCCCTGTTGGCTGGCGCCGGCAGGTCGCGTCATTCGATCGAATGGTGAGCAGGTACCCCTCTCCGATCCGCGGGTGAAGTTATATTTTTTCAATTTCTCGCCCTATCACTCGGCCACCTTTGCTCTAGCCGCGCGCTGGCTCGGCCTCCACCCTGGTTCATTTATTCCGCTGCAGCGGAACCAGCTCGACAGGGGCCTACAATACACCTCGGGTCGCGAGTGTCTTCCCTTGCCGATTTGCATCGGCCAACTGCTGCAGACCCATGAAAATCGCGAGGCCGATGAAGTTTCCGGCTTCTATATGCTTCAGGGCGGCGCGCCCTGCGTCGTCGACGCTTACATGGACTACCTCAAACGGTTTATCAGCGAACAGCGAATGCTGGATGTTTTTCTGTTCAATCCCCGAGAGGAAAACGATTACCTCGGATTCGACCCCAACATTCTGGCCCAGCATGTTTCCCCGGCGATCGTCCTGGCGGACATCATGGTGGAGATCGATTACGTTCTCCAGGTGATCGGCAAGCCGAGCGCCCTAGCTCAGCTTCAAAACGAGTGGCAGCGCTTCGCCGATAGGAGCCTCTCCCTCGACAAGTTCGATGCCGAGCTACCAGCATTCATCGATCGCCTGGCCCAACTTCCGCGCACTCATGATCCTCTGACTTGCCCGCGGGTCGTCGTGATCGGCGACTTCTTCACTCGTTTCAGTCCGTTTTTCATGGACGGCGTGCGCGCCCATTACGCCGAACGAGGGATCATCCTCAAGCCGGTGGATCTGAACGAACTCGCGCTCTACGTCGTCTACGATGCCCTGGCTGGTACGGCGAGTCACTGGGGCATGACACCCGGCGGTCTGGCGATGGCCAAAGCGTGCGCGAGGATTTCTCAGCCGGAAGGGAAACAGTACGTGCAGCAGTGGCTGGCTTACCAGAAACTGCAGCGGGTGGAGACCTACTACCGCGGTCTTTTTCACGAGACCGCCCTGCTCGTCGCCGGCCCCAACGCCATCTCTTCGATTTTCGAAAAAGGCGCCGAGTATGTTTCACCAGCGATCTTTGGTGAAATCATTCCGACGTTGGGAAGGGGGATTGAAGCCGTCCGTGAGGGCTACGATGGTATCATCGTCATCGGGCCTTTCAACTGTCTGCCTTTTCGCATCGCGGAGGCTATCCTTAAACCGCTCAGCATCCGACGCGGTATGCCCATCCTCACCTACGAGAGCGACGGCTATGCGGTATCGCCGTCCTTCCTCAGGCAGGTTGAGGTCCACATTCAACAGGTTCTTGAGCACAGAGCGCGAAACCCAATCCCCAACGCAGCGTGAAACCGGGCGGCAGGTTACGCTTTCGCGCTTATCGATGCGCGGTTATCAAAAGCGCAACGAAGAATCGTGGCCGATTGCAAGGGGAAGCTTCCTGGAGCAACGATTTCAGCGCGGATAATATCGGCTAGCAAAGGTCGCACAGCCGCGCAGCGTTTACATCGCATCTCGCTGTAGGCTATGGTGATGCCACACAGCCACAAGAGCGGCAGCGTGCTTCGGCGGCTGGGTTGAGTCGAGAAAATGACCATCCAATGGCGTGCGACTTTTCCCCTCTTCCTTGGCGTGGCAATCTGGTCGATACCGGTTCCCGCAGGATTGACCAACAACGCCTGGGCCTACTTCGCGCTATGCACAGCGGTTATCGCGGCTCTCATCGTCGAGCCGATTCCCGGTCCGGTGGCGGGGATGCTCGGTATTACTGCGGCCGCAGCGCTCAATCTTGTCGCTGCCAATCCGGACGATTCGATTCGCTGGGCGCTTTCAGGTTTTTCCAACGGTACTGTTTGGTTGATTTTCATCGCTTTCATGTTCGGCCTTGGTTACGAGAAGACCGGCCTGGGCCGGCGGATCGCGCTCAACCTTGTGCGTCTACTAGGGCGGCGCACGATCGGACTCGGTTACGCGATTGCCTGTGCCGATCTCATCTTGGCGCCCTTCATGCCGTCGAACACAGCGCGCAGCGGCGGCACGATCTTTCCAATCATTAAAAGCATTCCGCCGCTCTATGGATCATCGCCTGGCGCCAGCGTCCACGGCATCGGTGGCTACGTCATGTGGACGGCCTTCGCGGCGCAAGCGATCACCAGCTCCATGTTTCTCACCGGTAATGCGGCGAATATTTTCGCCGTATCGGTGATCAAAGAGACCACCAAGATTAATTTGAGCTGGTCCGATTGGGCGGTCGGGTTTATGCCCGTAGGACTTTTGCTGTTCATGGCGCTGCCGCCGTTGGTTTACTTCGTTTATCGGCCCGATGCCAAAACAAATGAGGACGTGCCGAGCTGGGCAGGCCGGGAACTTGCCAAGATGGGCGCGATCACACGCCGGGAAGTGGCCATGGCGGCCCTCGCCAGCTTCGCATTGGCACTTTGGATCTTTACTGCCGACCGGCTGAATCCAACCACCGTCGCACTGATCGCCTTCGGTCTCATGATACTCATGCGCCTGATCGAATGGCGCGACGTGTTAGCGTACCAAGAGGCATGGAAAGTACTGATCTGGATGGCAACGCTGATAACGCTAGCCGACGGACTCAATAGAGTCGGATTTCTAAAGTGGTTTGCTGCGGGCATCGGTTGTGCCTGTGCCGGCATTCCGGTCACCTTGACGGTAATCGTCTTCGTCGCGGTCTTTTTCGCCTCGCATTATATGTTCGCAAGCCTTACCGCTCATGCTACGGCGCTGTTCCCGGTGTTCCTCGCGGCAGGAACAGCAATCCCCGGCATGCCCCTGCGGCCCTTCGCGCTCACGCTCTGCTACACATTGGGACTTATGGGCGTGCTCACCCCCTATGCGACCGGACCGGCGCCGATTTACTTCGGCAGCGGCTATATCACCAAGCATCAGTTCTGGCTGCTCGGAACTTTGTTCGGCATAATTTATCTTTCGGTTCTTCTCGCCATTGGCTTTCCGTACCTCCTCGCGTCCGGTTTCTAAGCGGAAGCTGCTCAGCCGCGCGGCACAAATCCGAACGCTTTAATTTTCCTATCACTGCAAAACAATCCCCGATCTCTTACGATGTATGGAAAGGTCGTTGCGTAGTTGTTTCCCAAAGCCGGTCTAAGCAGGCAGCTAGGTCCCCCATATTGGCACGCCGCCTGCGTAACTTTTTAATGAGTGGAAAATTGACGGTGGTAAAAGAGGTCCAGGCGCTTATTCTGGACGTGCTTCAAGGGAGGAAGGATATGAATATCGAATTTGCCGCGGACGAATGGTACGACCACCACAGGCGCAAAGTCGTTTGGTTCCGCGCCATTGTCGAGGACAAGTGCATTGACTGCGGAATTTCAATCGAGGCGTTGCGGGATCATTTCGGCGCCTTCTACGACGACCCCTTGCCGGCTTTCAGGAGCCACCGCGCTCGCATTCATAAGATTGCGACCAAGCTGATCGAGCAACGCCGCTTCGAAGACGACGGCACGGTTCTGGTCAAGAGCGCGGATCTGTAAATTGCCGCCGGCCGCTGGACGCAGTGCGATCGCGACTTCGATCGGCTTCGCGCTTCTTCACAAGAATAAAGCGACCTATTTTTCGCACGTCTGCGTGCAGCCCTTTTTCTTGGGCCATAAACTGCAATTTCTGATCGAAAACAACTTTTTCTTGGGCTTGGAGGTAGAACCCGGAGCCCGGTCAACCAAAATCTCAGCAGGTTGATCGGATTCCGGGCATTTAACGACTTTCTTGATATGGAAACGGCTGGCCATCGGCATAAAAACGTAACGCCGGCCGGTCGCCAGCCTTGCAAGCATCGAGAATAGAGCATTCACGGCATACCTCCTTCGAACCTTGTATGCCTAGAGAAACCGCAAGATGCATGCCTGCGCTGGCAGGCTCGATAGCGTCAGTTTGACCGGCGCAGTTCTCAGCATTGCCCCATGAGCGCTTTTTTTTTCGCACCAGTCGGAACTGATGCGCCACCCCCCGGGCTAACCCGGCGATTCATCCGCGCCGCCGAAGCATGCCAAGGGATTTTTCGCTCAAACCCTTCAGCGTCACGCGCAACCATCTGGCATCCAATGTGCACCTTATTTCTGAGCAGGAATTGACTGGAGAGAATTTCAGGGCCCGAACCCCTCGCTAAAAAATCGGCGTTGAGGCCATCATTGTTGCGAGCGCTCTACAGAATCGCTTAGGATCGATCTGGGCGCCAGTAGAAAGGAGGAGATTTATGGCTGTAAAGCGGGTCGATTGCTTTTTTTGGAAAGTCGAGGACAAAACCGGAGTCCTCGCCCAGTTCGCCCGTCGCTTGCGCGACGAGAAAATCAACCTTAGGGGGCTATGGGGTTATACGAACAACCTAGGAAACGGAAGAATCGGATGCGTCCCGCAAAACAGTAAGACGTTTCTCGACAGCGCCAAAAGGCTTGGACTCACCACCGTCCAACGGACGGCTTTACATGTCTCCGGCCCTGATAAAGTCGGATCGCTGTGCAAAGTCCTTGATGTCCTCGAGGCGGCCGGCGTCAACATCGACACCATAGACGGCATGGGCTTCAGCGGGCGGTTCGGCGCCTACATATGGCTTGACCCGAAGGACGTTGAGAAGGCTGCCAAGGCATTAAAGATCTGAACGACTGGGAACCCCATCGTCGGTCCGGTCAAGAACCGGCGGCGGACTCCCCAGAAACGCACGGGGGTGAGATGTTGGCTGCTGAGAACTCGCTCTATGATTTTCGTCCCATCACTGCTCCGAAGGAGGCCTGGTTATACGAGAAAACGATAGGCGACGGAGTGGTCTGTTACTTGTGCGCCCACCGCTGCTTCATCCCATCTGGAAGGATCGGCATCTGCAAGGTTAGAGAAAACCGGGCTGGAACTTTGTACACGCTGGTTTATGACCACGTGATCTCGCTAAATATCGACCCGATTGAAAAAAAGCCGCTCTTTCATTTTTTGCCCGGAACGCCCGCCTACTCCATCGCCACTGTCGGTTGCAACTTTCATTGCCGGTTCTGCCAAAACTGGGAGATCTCGCAGCTTCCGAGGGAACGCCAGGGGGTCATTTTAGGCGAGCCGATTTCCCCAGCCTCGATCGTCCGGCTGGCACTCCAGTCCCGCTGCCATACCATTGCCTATACCTATACCGAACCCACCATCTTCTTCGAACTCGCCTATGCCACGGCGGAACAAGCGACCAGAGCGGGACTCAAAAACATCTTCGTCACCAATGGCTACATGACACCTGAAGCATTGAGGATGATTCAGCCCTACTTGCACGCGGCCAATATTGATCTGAAAGGATTCGACGACAAGCGTTATCGACGCGTCTGCGGGGCCAAACTACAGCCGGTTCTTGATTCAATCCGTCTGATGAAAGAACTCGGCATATGGCTTGAGGTCACTACCCTGGTGATCCCCGGACACAATGACTCGGACGAGGAGCTGCGGCAGATGGCGCTGTTCTTAAAAGACGTCGGTCCGGAGATTCCCTGGCACCTGAGCGCCTTCTTTCCGGCCTATCAGATGCTGGAGGCGGAGCCCACCGATCGTAAGACGTTGCTGCGCGCTTGGGAGATCGGCAAAGCTGCCGGGCTTCGCTACGTCTACTGCGGAAATCTTCCGGACATCGTCCGCGAAGACACATATTGTTACCGCTGCGGCAAGACGTTGATACAGCGGATGGGCTTCTATGTGGCATTCAATTGGCTCGACCACGGGCACTGTCCTTCCTGTCAGACCGCCATTGAGGGGGTTTGGGATAACAAGAACCGGAGCATCGTGACGGAGGTACAAACTCGCTAGAGGAGGAGTTCCATGAGCAATGCCGTATTCGAGGTATTTGACGCGTCCCTGCAAAAAACTCAGGTGTGGTTAAACGATCTGATGGTTGAGCTCGGGTGGGAAAACAGGCCGCACAACGCGTGTCTCGCGTTGCGCACGGGGTTGCACGCGCTCCGGGATCGGCTCACCGTCGAGGAAGCGGTTCATTTGGGAGCACAACTGCCCACCCTCATAAGGGGTGTTTATTACGAGGGATGGAAACTTACGGGAAAGCCGGTGAAGGAGCGGCATAAAAGCGAATTCCTGGATCACATCGCGGCTGTTTTTCGTGACGACGACACGGTCGATCCCGAGAAAGTGATGCGCGCCGTCTTCAAAGTCCTCGCGCGCCACATCAGCAAGGGAGAGATCGAAAACGTCAAACATTCGCTCCCCAGGTCGCTTCAGGATCTCTGGCCATAGAGGACAATCATGATGACGTCCGACACTACACAACATCGTTATATCCGCTGGTTCGAGGAAATCGGTATCGAAGACGTGCCTGTCGTTGGCGGCAAGAACGCCTCCCTGGGAGAAATGACTCGGGAGCTGGCGCCCCAAGGAATTAGAGTGCCCAATGGCTTTGCCATCACGGCGGAAGCTTACTGGTATCTTTTGCGCGCTTCCGAAAACGAGCAGCGAATCAAGCAGATCCTTTCCGACCTCGATACTGGCGACGCCACGAACCTTAGACAGAGAGGCACCGCGGTTCGGCATGCCATCATGGCGGCATCACTCCCGCAGGACCTCCAGCATTCTATTGTAGGCGCCTACCGCGAGCTCAGTAAAGGGGCGGATGGACCCGTGGACGTCGCGGTCCGGAGCAGCGCCACGGCCGAGGATCTGCCGGATGCGAGCTTTGCAGGCCAGCAGGAGACCTACCTCAACGTTCAGGGAGAGGCGGCCCTATTGGAGAGTTGCAAGCGCTGCTTTGCTTCTCTTTTCACCGACCGGGCCATCTCCTATCGACAGGACAAAGGATTTGATCACTTGAAGATCGCGCTATCGATTGGAGTTCAGCGTATGGTCCGATCGGATCTTGCGTCGTCGGGGGTCATGTTTTCCATCGACACCGAAACCGGCTCTCAGGACATCGTGCTGATCAATGCTGCCTTTGGGCTCGGGGAGAATGTGGTCCAGGGCTCAATCAACCCCGACGAGTATTATGTCTTCAAGCCTACCCTCAAGCAGGGCTTTCGGCCTATTGTGCAAAAAATCCTCGGCAGCAAAGAGTTTAAGCTCGTCTACGATATCGGCGGAAGTAAGATGGTGAAAAACGTCCCGGTCCCGTCTGACGACCGGTCTCGCTTCGCCATTACTGATGACGAGATCCTGTCTCTGGCCCGATGGGCCTGCCTCATCGAAGACCACTACAGCCACAAACGGCGCCAATACACGCCGATGGACATGGAATGGGCGAAAGACGGACGTACAGGAGAGCTCTTCATTCTCCAGGCGCGCCCGGAAACGGTTCAGTCGCAGAAATCGTTGGATATGGTCGAGGTCTATCATCTGAAAGAAAAGGGGTCGGCGCTTGTTCACGGCCGCAGCGTGGGAGAAAAGATCGCTCAGGGGACTGTGCGGGTAGTGAAAAGCGCTCACAACCTCAACGAAGTCCAGAAAGGCGATGTCTTGGTCACCGACAAGACCGATCCTGACTGGGAGCCGACAATGAAGAAAGCAGCTGCGATTGTAACCAACCGTGGCGGCCGGACCTGCCATGCCGCCATCGTGAGCCGCGAGCTTGGACTGCCGGCAATCGTAGGCACAGAAAATGCCACCGAGGTGCTAAAGGACGGCCAAGCTGTCACGGTTTCCTGTGCCGAAGGAGAGACAGGATTCGTGTACCAGGGTTTGCTCAAATTTGATGTGCAACAAATCAAACTTCACGATCTGCCCCGGCCTCAGACCAAGGTGATGATGAACGTCGGTAATCCGGAGGAGGCTTTTCGCCTCTCCTCCATGCCCAACGACGGGGTGGGCCTGGCGCGGGAAGAATTTATTATTTCGAACTACATCAAGATCCACCCGCTCGCTCTCCTCGACTTCAACCGTCTTGAAGACCGTGTCCTACGCGACGAAATTTCACTGCTCACGGTCGGCTACGAAGACAAACCTCAGTTCTTCATCGACAAGCTGGCTCAAGGCGTGGCCATGATTGGCGCCGCCTTTTATCCAAAGGACGTCATCGTTCGACTAAGCGATTTCAAGACCAACGAATATGCGAATCTAATCGGCGGTAAGGCTTACGAACCCATTGAGGAGAATCCGATGATCGGATTCCGCGGCGCCTCACGCTACTATGACCCGCGCTACCAAGCGGGCTTCGCGCTGGAATGCCATGCGATGAAAAAAGTGCGCGACGAGATGGGTCTGACCAACGTTAAACTCATGATCCCCTTCTGCCGCACTGTCGAAGAGGGTAAGCAGGTGCTCAAAGAAATGGAAAAACATGGCCTTAAGCGCGGCGTCAACGAGCTGGAGGTCTACGTCATGTGCGAGATCCCGAGCAACGTGATTCTCGCAAACGAATTTGCCGAGATCTTTGATGGCTTCTCCATCGGCTCCAACGATCTCACACAGCTCGTGTTGGGAGTCGACCGCGACTCGGAAATCGTCGCGCACGTTTTCGATGAGCGCAACGCAGCCGTGAAAACCATGATCGCGAGCGTCATCCGGGTCGCCAAGACCAAAGGGAGAAAGATCGGCATCTGCGGACAGGCTCCCAGTGATTATCCGGATTTTGCCGCATTTCTTGTCGAGCTTGGCATCGACAGTATCTCGCTCAATCCGGACGCGGTCCTAAAAACAACACTGACCATCATGGAAGTGGAAACCCGACTGGCTGAGAAGGCTAGGTTAAAAAACGCCCAGAGCGCCGGCGCTGCTCCCGCAGCGTGATGTCGCTTCACAAAGGATTCGAGATGACATGTCAAGCGCCGAGGCACCGAGCATTTTAATCGTTTCCGACGGTAGCGGCAGAACCTGTGAACTGGTAATTAAAGCGGCACTCCTGCAGTTCGACCAGCCGCAGGTCCAGATCGTTCGCAAGGCCAACATTCGCACCGCAACGGAAGCCCGAATGGTCGCGGATGAAGCATGTAAAAACTGCTCGGTCATCGTTTACACGCTGGTGTCCGACGAAACTCGGACGGCTCTCAAACAGGCCGCCGAGGAACACCTGATACCAGCCGTCGACGTCTTAGCACCCGTGCTCTCAGGTCTCGCTAACCTTTTGAAAGCTTTTCCTCGAGGTATTCCGAACCTCCTTTACGAGTTAGAAAAAGGACATATCAAGCGCATTGACGCTGTTGATTTCGCCCTCGAACACGACGATGGCGCACGGCTTGATGAACTGCCCGATGCAGATGTGATTCTCGTGGGTGTGTCGCGGGTTGCAAAAAGCGCGACCTGCTTCGTGTTGGCATGTCAGGGGATAAGGGCGGCGAATGTGCCATTGATCTTAGGGCTGGAGCCGCCAGCGGAACTCCTTAAAGCCAATCCAAAGAAGATTATCGGACTCACAGCGTCGGTCGAGCGACTACTGAGCATTCGACAGGCCCGCGTGAAAAGTCTACACGGGATTCCGTTGACCGGATATGTGAACGCTCGCCAAGTCGCTAATGAGCTCAGATACGCACGTTCGCTCATGGTTGAACATGGATGGCCGGTGGTCGATATCTCGCATAAAGCGATAGAGGAGGTTGCAAAGGAGGTGTTGCGGCTCCTGAGAGGCTGCTAATGAGCACGTACGAGAATGGGCGCCGTCCGAGCAAGTCATCTCAAAAGGGAATAGCTGAGCAAAAAAAGCTCTGTGGCCCTAATGAGTGCGCCGGTGCCAGTATCGTGGGAGGCAAAGCATGGAGAACGTCGAGATCGCAAATATCCTGCGCAAATACGCGGACCTGCTGGAGATTCAAGGCGAGGGGCGGTTCCGCGTTCTGGCGTACCGAAACGCCGCGCGGACCATCGAAAGCCTCTCTCAACCGGTCGCTCAACTCATCGCCGAAGGCAAAGACCTCGAGGAACTACGGGGAATAGGAAAGAATCTGGCCAAGCATATCGAGGAGATCGTCAGGACCGGCACTCTTCAAGGCTTGAAAGCGCTTCGCAAAGAGATTCCCGCCACCCTGGACGAGCTTCTTGAAGTCGAGGGATTGGGGCCCAAACGGACGAAACAACTCTACGAGAAGCTGGGCATCAGCTCCGTCAAACAACTTGAGCAAGCGATCGCCTCAGGCAAGGGAGAAAGTCCCCGGCATCACGGTTTTCACCGGCTGCGAAGTCGACATTCTACCGGATGGATCGCTGGATCTCCCCGACGATCTCCTCGTGCAGCTCGAGGTGGTCGTTGCCGCCGTTCACTCGAAAATGGACATGCCTCAGAGCGAAATGACCCAACGCGTCCTCAAGGCGCTCGCCCAACCGGCCGTGAACATCTTGGCCCATCCCACCGGACGGCTGATCAACCAGCGCGAGCCGTTCGCCATCGATCTTGAGCGGATCTTTCATGCGGCAAAAGAACACGACATGGCCGTCGAGCTGAACGCTCAGCCCGACCGCCTCGACTTGAACGACCGGCATCTACTTCGAGCCAGAGAAATCGGGGTGAAGATCGCGATGAGTACCGACGCCCATAGTACCGGCCAGCTCCAGTTCATGAGCTACGGCATCGGTCAGGCCCGCCGCGGCTGGCTGGAGAAGCGCCATGTCTTGAACGCGATGACGCGAACGCAGTTGGAGATCTGGCTCAAGCGGCGGCGGCAGAGATTCGATAAAGCGGGCGCACTTTAAAGCGTGGCGCTTTACACGGGAGTCCCGCCGGTTTTGGCAATGGGGACAGGCTGAGATGGTCCCAAATTGTCGCGAGGACTCAGGAAATTTCTGCTAGCCCAAACCGCGCTTGGGGACCTCCAAGGCGCACTATGATTTTAAGAAAGGGGTTCATGCTTGCCTGGGTCGTCCTCAAGCATACCGGCCGCAATGTTTTCCACGACAATGGTTTGTTCCTGGCGATGGGGCTTGCTTTCAATCTGTTGCTCTATTTCATCCCGCTTACCCTTCTGATGATCTCGCTGCTCGGGTACACGGTTTTTGAGTCGGAACGAGCGATGATAGAAGTACAGTCGGTGGTTCGGCAATTCCTCCCCCAGTCGGAACAGGAATTTGCCGACAATCTTGCGGCAATCGTCGCTCACCGTGGGCTGTTGGGGCTGATCGGGTTCTTGTTTATCTTTGTCTTCAGCAGCTCGTTGTTCGGGTCGGTGCGACACGTGCTTAATATCATATTCAAAACCCAGCGGCGGCGGGGCTTTCTTCAAGGGATCGGTCGAGACTTCCTTATGATGTCATTGACAGCGATCCTGTTGGCCTAGGTATTGTCTGTGGTTTTTGTCCTGGGAGCGGAAATTGGTCTCGCTTACGAGCAAGCCCGTTGGCCCAATATTGAGAATTAGGTCCACGCTCTTAATCGCAACCCTGCGAGTAGCACAAAGGAACGCAAAGATGAATGAATAGGCAAATACAGTCAGGGGTGGCGCAACAGGATCGGACGCAAGCCGGGTACCCCTAGCGTGCAAACCACCTGCGCCTTCATAAAGTTTTATCAGTCCTTGACAGAAATCAAGGTGGTTTGCTATACGCGGGTCAAAACCAAGTAGAAGCCTCCCTCATCTTCGATAGAGCTGCCAGTGCGACGCGAAGTTGTAAGGGCCGGGGGGGCCGTTCTTGATGGGAAGCATGTGGAAAATTCAAGTCCGGCAGCTCCGGGCAACACGGGCAGAGGATTGCGGGACTTTTGTTTCTTCTAGAATGACGACGTTACGCATACCAGTGTTCCGGTGTCCGAAGATTCCCGTCACTGTGCTTGCTAAGATCAACCGAGCCTCCCAAGACCTTGTTTTTCGAGACCGTCGCCAGGCTGTCACTTGACATGCCAAGAGCAAGCGGCTGAGAAGGTGCTGCGCAGGTACATCCTCCATCAGGAGCACAAAACGATGAGAGTAGAACGGCTACACCAATATCTCATCCTGGCAGGGATAGCCGCTGGATTAGTTTTGTTCATTTTCACCCTGAAGGCATTGGGGACTGAGTGGCTCCTGGTGAACGAGCCATTGCACGCGGCTGTGGAAGCCGTGGGGGGGCTGGCTGCCATACTCATGGCGATATTTCTGACCCTAAAGAGGCGGGAGGAGTATGGCGGAAAATTGTTCCTGCTCGCTATGGGATTTCTCGGCATGGGCCTGCTCGATGTCCTCCATGCGGCATCCTTGCCAGGGCACGGGTTCGTCTTACTGCGCAGCGTGGCCAGTTTCGTCGGTGCGTTTTGGTTCGCACTGATCTGGGTACCCTGGCGTATGTCTGAGAGAGATGCAGTCTGGATGAGGTGGACTCCATGGGCTGTTGTTGTCGGGGTCATGTTATTTGGAATTTGGACGCCTGTGGCTAGAGAGACATTACCGATAATGGTGGAAGCCCGGACATTCACCACCACTGCCTACACCATCAACCTTTTGTCGGCCGTGTTCTTCATGGCTGCTGCGACGCGATTGCTGATCGATTTTGGCCGTATCGGTAGGCCGGAGATTTATCTGTATGCCTGCATGGCCACATTGTTCGGACTGGCAAACCTGATGTTCTCGCTCTCAGGGCTGTGGAACAACACGTGGTGGTTTTGGCACTTGCTGCGCTTGGCTTCCTACCTGTTAGCTCTGGGGTTTGTGATTTATGAGCATCAGCAGACGATTTTTAATCTTCGAATCGCTCTGGCAGAGCGCACAAAAGCAGAGGAGGAACTGAGGAAACACCGCGATCACCTTGAAGAGCTCGTGCACGAGCGGACAGCCGAACTTAGAAAAGCCAACAAAGGCTTACAACAAGAGATCACCGAGCGCGAGCGGATGGAGGAGGAAGTGCGCAAAGCTCGGGACGAGTTAGAAATCCGCGTTGAGGAACGGACCTCAGAGCTGGAAAAAGCGAACGAGGCATTGAATGCTGAGATTGTCGAGCGCAAGCGGGTTCAAGACGAACTTGCCACGCGCCATCGGGAACTGCTTACCCTGCATAGAATCTCTGAGATCACTCTCAGCGCTCACTCCCTTGAGACAACATTCCCAGCGATCGTTGAAGAGATTAGCGCGTCTACCGCCTTTCCTCGAGTGGCGATCGAACTCTATGACGAGGCACGACAAAAGATGTTGTTCAAGGGGATAAAGGGTATTCCTTTACCTCTCGGTGACGGTGACCGCATCTTAGAGGTGCCTGTGGACGAGACACTCTCCGGGATTGTGGCCCGATCCGGTCAGCCTATGGTTGAAACGAATGCTTCGGAGAGGCCCGAGTACGCCCATAAGGTTCTGCGCGAGCAAGGTTGCCGAACTTTTGTTTGCGTTCCCATGAAGGACAGCAAAGGAGTTATCGGAGTGTTAAGTCTGGGGAGCCCTGAAGTGATCCGCGTCGATGACGACTTTCTCGAAATGGCGACCGAGTTGGCTAATCACGTGGCCTCCCTAATCGAGCGCACGAGAGCTGAAGCCTGGCTGCAAAGCCTCATCGATACCACCCAGGACGCAGTCATCTCGATCGATCGGCAGGGTCGCGTCGTTCTGTTTAATCCGTCCGCCGAGCGAATCTTTGGCTATACCAAGGCCGAAATCCAAGGACAGAAAGTCAACCTCCTGATGGCCGAGCCCTACGCGAGTGAACATGATAACTATATTGCTCCGTACCAACAGACCGGCGAGCGGCGCGCCATCGGCCGTATCCTTAGTGTGGAAGCACGACGCAAGAATGGCGAGATCTTCCCTATCGAGCTTTCGGTCACAGAAGTCACGAACGACGAAAGTGAAGAGGTTCATTATGCCGCTTTTATCCGAGACGTCTCCGAAAAAGCTCGGCTCCAGGAGCAATTTATCGAGAATAGCCGCCTGGCCGCAATCGGGACCACCGCCGCAAAATTCGCCCACGAGGTCGCCAATCCCCTCAACGGCATGTCCCTGACCGCGCAACGCCTGGAGCGGCACCTGGCGGGACAGCCGTGCTATTCAGACCCGGCGGTTCAATCCACCTTGCGCCGCTTCAGGGACGAGATCAGGCGCCTTAACGCCCTGCTCGATGATTTCCGCTCTCTTTCCCGCCGCGAGCAGTATACTTTTCAACTTACAGCTCTCACGGCGATTGCCGCAGAAATTCTCGCTATGGAGGCAGAAAACTACGCCGGCGGCGGCATTCGTGTGGAGCAACACTTGCCAACAGATCTTCCTCTGATCCAAGCTGACCGGGACAGGCTAAAGCAGGCTCTCTGGAATCTGTGCAAGAACGCTGTCGAAGCCATGCCTCAAGGTGGTACCCTGACACTCCACGCCTACCGCTCTGGGGCAGATGTCATTTTGGAGATTGCGGACACGGGCGCCGGCATCCCGCCCGGGGTCGACATCTTTGAGCCTTTTACCACCACCAAACATTCTGGAAGCGGCCTCGGCCTGGTGGTCGTCAGACAAGTCGTCGCGGCCCATGGGGGAAATATCACTTATTCGAGCGAAGCCGGGAAGGGAACCACATTCCGTTTAGTGCTTCCTCAAGCCGCTCTAGAACATCAACTTGCCGCCTCCTAGAAAGGAGAAAAGGGACCGGAGAACACTTTTTAATAAGTAATCTTGAAAAAGGACCCCGACTCCCGATCACCTACCAATCACCTACAGTTCGAGATGTGGCTCAAGCAGCGCCGGCAGAGATTCGGTAAAGCGGGTGCACTTTAACGCGAAAAGACTTTCATGAACCGTCGTCAAGGCACGCCTCGCATTGGAACGTCGGGCTTTCATTATGACCACTGGAAAGGAGTCTTTTACCCGGAAGATCTTTCCAAGGGAGAGTGGTTTTCATACTACGCCCGGCAGTTTGACACAGTCGAGATCAACAATACCTTTTATCGCCTTCCGGAGGCTGCGACCTTCGATGCTTGGCGGCGGCAGGCCCCCAAAGGGTTCTGTTACGCGCTCAAGTTCAGCCGCTACGGCTCGCACCTCGTGCGGCTCAAAAAGCCACAAGCCACGATCCGAAAATTTCTACAGCGCGCCGATCGCCTCGGCGATTTCCTGGGACCGATTCTGGTGCAACTGCCACCCAACTGGAAAGCGGATCCAAAGCGGCTCGCCGCATTCTTGAAAGCCGCTCCGAAAGACCATCGCTGGGCGGTCGAGTTTCGAGATCCCCGCTGGCTCTGCGAAGAGGTGTTCACCATCCTGCAGAGCCACAATGCCGCTCTGTGCATCCACGACATGATCGACGATCACCCGCGAAGAATCACGGCCGACTGGGTTTACTTGCGGTTCCACGGCGACCGCTATAGCGGATGCTACTCGCATCAGTTGCTCACCACCCGGGCGGCGGAGATCCAGAAATGCCTGACCGAAGGACTGGATGTATTCACCTATTTCAACAACGACGCGCAGGGATATGCCGTCCAGAACGCAGCCGACCTCAAACGATACGTCACTGCCTGAGAGCCTCAGATCGCTTTCAACAATGGGAATCGCCAGCAGGAAGTTCGTTAGTTTTATGCGCCAAACAATCGATTGGGGCCAGAGTAATTTGCCGAAGGGGCTTCGGTTGGTAGTGGGCGTTGTATTCGTTGCCGTAGGCGTGTTCGGATTCCTTCCGATAGCGGGATTTTGGATGATCCCCATTGGTCTCGGGCTGATTGCATTGGACATCCCACCGTTGCACCGTCGGCTGACACGATGGCTGGCCGAGCACGATCAGGGGGGAAAAAAATAGCCGCGACAGGCTCTCCCGTTACGGAGGAAACATTCCAGGACGATTGTTGCGCCCGCCCGTTTTTACCCTGTCTGCACAGTTCGCCAAAACCCACTGGCTAAAAGAGTCAAGTTTGGATTGATGACGGCGTCCTCCCCTGTCCTATTCGAGCTGCTTTGCAAGCTGTTGAAGCGCCTCCTGCAGCCGGGTTAACTCTTTAGCGGCCTCAACAAAACGTCCTTCACCCTGTAGACGTAAGTAGTTGTCGAACGCTTGGTTCGCCTGGAGGATCAGCTCCCGAGTGGAAAACTTTTCGCCCTTGACCCCTAGTGGCAGCGCCGGCGGCGGCTTCTTACCTCCTTCCGTCAACAATCCCTGGAGAGCTTTGTCGAAGGTTTCCGCGTAACTCAAATTGTCCCCGTGCATCACCGCCACCAGACGGAGTTCGGGATAAGCCGCCGCCTCGGCCTGGAGATAAATCGGTTCCACATACAGGAGAGAATCGTCGATCGGAATCACCAACGTGTTGCCGCGAATCACCCGCGAACCTTGCTGATTCCAGAGACTCAGCTGCGCAGAAAGGAAGCCGTCCTGATCGATTTTGGTTTCCACCTGTTGTGGTCCTAGAACGCGCTTCTCTTTGGGAAACTTGTACGCCAGCAACCGCCCATAATTAGCCGGATCACACATGGCCGCGATCCAGCCAATCATGACCTGACGGTTTTTGGGCGTAAAGGGCAGCATCAAGATGAACTCTGCAGTTTTCGAGCCGGGCGGTTGCCACATCACATAATACGGCTCTACCGGTTGCACCGCGGCATAATATTTTTCCGTGGCGCGCATCCACAGGTCTTCTTGGTTGTAAAACACCGCCGGGTCGGTCATGTGATACTTGGCGTAGACCAAACCTTGCGTCAGAAGAAAATCTCTAGGGTAGCGCACGTGGGCGAGCAGCCCCTCCGGCATCTTCTCCTGGGCCGTGAAGAGTTCCGGAAATATGCGCTGCCATACCTGAATGAGCGGATCTTCCGGCTCAAAAACATAAAACGTCACGGATCCATTGAAGGCATCCACCACGGCTTTGACGGAATCATGTACTACCCGCATAGCGGGTAGTATGAGGAAGCCCCCTTGTAAGGGGGCCATGGGCCTGCCAAGTGTTCATCTTAGTA